>Ga0164315_10004987_pt1 | contig 10353 bp, 9 predicted proteins | sample GuaBasSedimGuay6_FD_113737 | JGI IMG/M metagenome (GOLD analysis project Ga0164315, IMG submission 113737) | Subseafloor sediment microbial communities from Guaymas Basin, Gulf of California, Mexico - Guay6, Core 4569-2, 0-3 cm | ecosystem: Environmental > Aquatic > Marine > Hydrothermal vents >...
TTACTTTTAATAGTCCAGCCACCAATCTATCCACATCATCTTTGCTGTTATAGAATGCAAAACTTGCCCGAACAGTTCCTGTAATTTCTAAAAAATCCATTACAGGTTGTGTACAATGACTACCTGTTCTAACTGCAATTCCTAATTTATCCAGAATCATACCGGTATCATAATGATGAATTTTATCCAATAAAAATGAAATGGTAGCTGTTTTATTTTTTGCTTTTCCATAAATGGTTAATCCTTCAATCTTTTCCAGTTCTTCTGTTGCATATTTTAATAAATCAGCCTCTTGTTTTGCTATATTTTCAAGGCCAATATTAATGATATAATCAATAGCAACCCCCAGGCTAACTGCACCTACATAATTACTGGTGCCGGCCTCAAATTTAAAAGGTGCTTCAAGAAAAGTTGTTTTCTCAAGCGTTACGTGATCAACCATATCACCACCACCCTGATATGGGGGCATTTCTTTCAGGTATTTTTCCTTTCCATATAAAACTCCAATGCCTGTTTCAGCATAAATTTTATGACCTGAAAATACATAAAAATCACAATCTAAATCCTGTACATCAATTATTGTATGCTGTATGCCTTGTGCACCATCAATTAAAACAGGTACATTTGCTTTATGAGCCTGTTCAATAATTTCTTTTATCGGATTAATTGTTCCAAGAGAATTTGAAACATGGGCAACTGCCAATAGTTTGGTTCTTTTATTAAGCAGACCGGGCAGTTTATCTAATTCCAGTTCACCTTTTTTGTTAAATGGTAAAATTCGTAAATGAGCACCTTTTCTTTCACAAAGCATTTGCCATGGAACCAGGTTCGAATGATGCTCCATTGCCGAAATAATAATTTCATCACCTTCTTTAAAAAATTTTTCACCAAATGAGAAAGCTACCAGATTAATTGAATCAGTAGTTCCTTTTGTAAAAACAATCTCATTTTCCTGTTCAGCATTTATAAATGTCTGCACTTTTTTGCGAACACCCTCATAAGCTTTAGTTGACTGATCACTTAAAAAATGTACCCCACGGTGAATATTACTATTCGTATTCTTGTAAAAATCGCTTACTGCATCAATTACCTGTATGGGTTTTTGAGTTGTTGCGCCATTGTCAAGGTAAACATAGTCTTTTCCATGAATCTTTTGGTTTAGGATAGGGAAATCAGCTCTTATTTTGTTGACATTTAGCGACATGTGGTATTAAGATTTATGTAAATAATTATTTGTAAATCGTCATTGCAAGTCCCAAGTCCCAGAAAAGGCCCACAAAGTGATATGACAACCTAAAGAGCAAAAATTTCGTAATTTGCTCATTTACAGCTTCTTTTTAAGAAGTTGTCATTAGTAGGAACGAAGCAATCTTCCAATAGTGGGGGACTGCTTCCTTATTCTTCGTCGCAGTGACGTTCTTCTTTTATTGTTTTTTTTGTACAGATACCTGCATTCCGCGCGAGTTATTGATCGCATGCAGGGCATTCATCAATCATAATGCACTGTCCATCTACTTTTTCTCCTTTTAAGCGATTATTTACTAGTATTTGTATATAAAATTTGAATGAATCTATCTGGATCTTATCAATAACATCTTTTACAAAGGCTGAAAGTAATAAGGTTTCTGCTCTTCGGCGATTTATACCCCTTGATTGCAAATAAAATAGTGCTTCTTTATCAATTTGTCCGGTGGTTGAGCCATGAGAACAGGCTACATCATCGGCATAAATTTCTAATTGAGGCTTACTGTTTATTTTTGCATATTTTGTTAGCAGGATATTTTTATTCGACTGATTTGCCAACGTTTTTTGTGCATCTTTATCAACTAATACCTTTCCCTGAAAAACAGCACTTGCTTTGTTATCAATAATTCCTTTATATAATTGGTTACTTGTATTGTGTGGTTTTGCATGATGAACAAATACTGTATTATCAAAATGCTGTTCCCTGTCCGGAAGATATAAACCATTTAAATCAGTTTCACAGTTTGAACCTTTATGCTCCACATTTAAATCGTTGCGTACCAGCATTCCACAAAGTGTGGTTGTGTTACTTGAAAAGTTGCTGTTTGATTGTTGGATTACTTTAATATTATTAAATTGAGATGCATCAACTCCTTCCCCTTGAAAAATATTGTAATTAATATGAGCACTGTCTTCAAGGAAAATTTCAGTAGCGATATTGGTTAAAGTGAAATTGACCGATAATGAATGATAACTATTAATGATTTTTGCCTGGCTAAATTTATTGGCAATAATCAAGTTTCGATATTGCGAAACTGTTTTCCGATCATTTCCATCAGATATATTTACAATATGTATGGGCTTTACCGAAATATAATTGTCAGCAATATAAATAAAGCTACCATCTGTTGAATAAACAGTATTTAATGATGTGAAAAAATTACTCGTACGGATTTCCGATTGACCAAAATACTGTTCAAACAAATCTTTATTCTCTATTTTTGCATCTGACATTGATTTAATAATCAAGCCATTGTTGTCATTTTTAATATCTGAAAAAACAGGAGCAAAAAAGCCATTTATGAATACCAATCTATAAGCATCCAATCCTGGTATGGAAAATGAATTAACTATCAAATCGCTTAGTTCTCTGTTTTCTGCCTGGCTATAGCGATGCTGCAACAAGCGGTTTAAACTGGTATGTTTCCATTCCTCATCTGTTTTACCCGGTAGTTTAAATTGTGCTAATCTTTCTAAGGCTTTATTTTTAACCAAACCCTGTGACAATACCTCAGCCTCATCTTTCTCAAATATTTTAAGAAAATCCTCTTTTGATGTTTGTATTTTTAATGCCATTTTATCTTAGTAATTAGATAATTAGTAACTGGTAATTAGTTATTCGTTTTCGAAAACATTATTTTATACGGAACCATATTCAACAATAGGTTCATTTGAAGCATTTTTGTAATTTGATTGATTATTACTAATCGACTTGATGTAACTATTTAACATTTTACCAATATAATTTATATCTTCTTTGAAGGCTGAAAATTCAATTTCGTTTATCAACCCTCTATTTTTAGCTTTTACAATCCATGTTTTTGTTTCATACAGGGAACCCCTTGAATAGTAGCTGAAATTTTTCTTTTTTTAAAATGATAACGTCCAAAGCCTTCACTTAAATTGGCCGAAACAGAGTCAACTGCCCTAACCAATTGTTTTCCAATAGTATCTTTCTCAAAATAGCCCCACTTAGTTCCAATAGTCCAAATCTTTTCTCCAACATCCATTGAAAGCTCGTATACTTTTAAATCTTCAATGTTCATAGTTCTTTATTTAATTGGTTTTTAAGTTACTAGTTACCAATTACTAGTTACCATTTTCTGCCTTTATCCAGTCATAACCCTTCTCTTCTAACTCAAGAGCTAGTTCTTTACCACCGGTTTTTACAATTTTTCCATCATACAAAACGTGTACGACATCAGGTATAATATAATCTAACAATCGTTGATAGTGGGTGATGACTAAAAAGCCATTCTCATTATTTTTTAATTTATTTACACCATTAGCTACAACCCTTAAAGCATCAATGTCCAGTCCGGAATCTGTTTCATCGAGAATGGCTAATTTTGGCTCTAACATGGCCATTTGAAAAACTTCATTTTTCTTTTTCTCACCACCTGAAAAACCTGTATTTACCGCTCTGTTTGCTAGTTTTGCATCTATCTCAACCAATTCTTTTTTCTCTTTCATCCTTTTCAGAAATTCAGATGGTGAAAGAGGTTCAAGTCCCTTATGTTCACGATGTTGTTCAATCGCGGCTTTCATAAAGTTTGTAATGGATACGCCCGGGATTTCTATTGGGTATTGAAAAGCCAGGAAAATACCCTCGCGCGAGCGTTCTTCAGGAGATAATTCAAGTAAATTTTTGCCGTTAAACGTAACTTTGCCCCCGGTTACTTCGTATATATCCCTTCCAGCAAGAACCGAAGATAGTGTACTTTTGCCAGAACCATTTGGTCCCATAATAGCGTGTACTTCTCCTTCTTTAATCTCAAGGTTAATACCTTTTAATATTTCTTTACCTTCAATATTGGCTTTTAGGTTTTCTATTTTTATTAATGTTTTGCTCATTTTTATTCTATTGCTATATTGTTAAATTGTTTTATTGTTATTTTTGTCGCAGCTTTTTCTTATTAACAATTTTGTCGCTGATAGTCATTTTGCTTCGCTGTCATTAATAGTCATTCTTTCAACATTCTGATAATGATAACTGGTTACTGGTTTCTGATTTAGCATTGAAATTTCAGTTTTTTAATTACATTACCAGTTAATTATTTATTCTTACATCTCCACATTGGTCACAGAGTTAGTCGAAGTGCCAAATTTTCACATCTTCTAATCTCCACATCTTCATATCACTATATTACATAATCTAAAATCTAAAATCTAAAATTCTTACCCCACACTTCCTTCCAGAGTTAATGCCAGCAATTTTTGTGCTTCAACGGCAAATTCCATGGGTAATTTATTTAATACTTCTTTTGCAAACCCATTGATAATCAAGCTGACAGCATCTTCCGTATTTAAGCCTCGTTGATTACAGTAAAATATTTGATCTTCTGATACTTTTGAAGTGGTTGCTTCATGTTCCACAATTGCCGATGGGTTTTCTGATTCTATATAGGGGAATGTATGTGCCCCACAAGTATCGCCAATCAATAATGAATCACATTGCGAATAGTTTCTCGAATCATGCGCTTTTGCCCCTATCTTTACCAAACCTCTATAACTATTATTGCTACGTCCAAGCGAAATTCCTTTAGAAATAATAGTGCTTTTGGTATTTTTACCAATATGAATCATTTTGGTGCCTGTATCTGCCTGTTGGAAATTATTTGTTACAGCTACAGAGTAGAATTCACCAACTGAATGATCCCCTTTTAATATGGTACTTGGATATTTCCAGGTTACGGCTGAACCCGTTTCTACCTGGGTCCATGATATTTTTGAATGGTCACCTTTGCAAATACCCCGTTTGGTTACAAAATTATATACTCCACCTATACCTTCTTTATTACCAGGATACCAGTTTTGTACCGTTGAGTACTTTACTTCTGCATCTTTCATGGCAATAATTTCAACCACTGCTGCATGTAATTGATTTTCATCTCGCTGTGGTGCTGTGCAGCCTTCCAGATAGCTTACATAAGAGCCTTCGTCGGCAATTAGCAAAGTACGCTCAAATTGTCCGGTATTTGCCTGATTTATACGGAAATAAGTCGAAAGTTCCATTGGACATCGAACTCCTTTCGGTATGTAGGCAAAAGAGCCATCAGTAAACACTGCCGAATTAAGGGCAGCATAATAATTATCACCTACCGGAACCACCGAAGTCATATATTTTTCAACTAATTCCGGATGTTCCTGTATGGCTTCACTAATGGAACAGAAAATTATACCTTTTTCATTCAATGTTTCCTTAAAAGTAGTATGTACCGAAACACTATCCATAACTACATCAACCGCTACTCCTGATAAAATCTTTTGTTCATCCAGAGGAATACCCAGTTTTTCAAAGGTTTTAATTAATTCGGGGTCTACTTCATCAAGGCTGTTGTATTTAGGTGTATTTTTAGGTGCGGCATAATAACTGATAGACTGAAAATCAGGTTTTTCATATTCCAGATGTGCCCAATCAGGTTCCTCCATAGTTTGCCACTTTCTAAACGCTTTTAAGCGGAAATCAAGCATAAACTTAGGTTCGTTCTTTTTTGCTGATAGTTTACGTATGACCTCTTCATCTAAGCCAGGAGGGAAAACTTCTGTTTCAATATCAGTAACAAAACCAGCTTCATATTCTTTCTCACTTAATTCGCTAATTATTATATCGTCATCACTTTTGCTCATATCCAGGAATATAATGTAATTTTCTGATTATAAGAGATTAATGTTTTTAAGTTACAAAATATCAAGATAAAACATTAAGTATTCTTATGGTTCAGTAAATCAGCGCATTATTATTTATAATTAATCTAAATAAAGCACAAAGATAAAAAAATAATTCAATCGGAATAATGATCTATTTAGAAATTAACATGTTTTTTAATACAGGAGAATTGATTTATCCGGATTGAACGTCTATGGTGTTTTTTAGGATCGTATTTCATATTCGATAAAATATAAACCAGATCAAATTTATTCTTCATTTTTTATTGCGTAGGCCATCAATGCATTGCCACGCCTAACATAAAGAATACCTTTATTTATAACCGGATGTGAAAAATGTTGTTTTGTTCCTTTTTTTATTTTAAATGTGCTGATAACCTGCAGACTGTCGGTATGTGCTTTTACCAAGACCATTTTCCCTTTTTCGGTATACAAATAAAGCATATCATCAGCAAAAATAGTGGAACCTTTTCCAATTTTTAATGAGTCGATAATTTCACCGGAATTTGTATCAAGCATGTTCCATCTTCTTTTTGTCCAGCTTGAAGCAATAAGGCGGTTATTTACTTTTACAAAACCACCCATTACATCATCAAATTTTAGATTTCGCCAAATTTCAGTAATTGTGCTGCCATCCTCAGAAAGCTTTAATTTAACAGCACCATTTCCATCACCGGTTACATAGTAAATATAGCCATTTTCATAAATGGGCGAATTACAATGCACATCAAAAAGACTTTCACCTCTTGAGGTATCTTGTTCATGGGACCATAATAATTCACCATTGACAGCATCAATTCCCAAAAGGGCACGCCTTGTAAAAGTTACCAATATTTTTCGTTTTTCTAATTTGATAATTATGGGTGAGTTATATGCAGGAATTTGTCCCAGCCCTTTACAAACCCATTTAATTATACCTGTTTGTGGGTCTATAGCTACTACATTAGTATCTTTACCACCAGGTGTGCAAAATAGTTTATCATCATCAACCAAAATTGTTTCAGAAAGGCCAAAGCGGTTGTTTTGACCTTGTAAATCTTTTATCATGTTAACGCTCCATTTTTCCTTACCTGTTTCTGATTCAAAACAAACTATTTGCCCCCTACCTGAAGCAGTGTAGATTAAATTATTGACAACTGTAGGCGTTGAACGGGAACCTGGAAAGCTTTGTGTATATACTTTACCATTTTCAGATTTCCATAGTAATTTTCCTTGCAAATCAAAGGCAAATAAATAGCCCATGCTGTCAATTTCACCATTAATATAAATCCGTTCATCTGTAATTTCCGGTGAACCATATCCATCACCAATTCCTTCATAAACCCACAAAAGTTCAGGGCCGTTTTCGGGCCATAGTTTTAACAAGTTCTTTTCAGGGTAAATGCCATCGTGTTTTGGTCCACGCCATTGACCGTAAGAGAAGTTGCTTAATAAAAATGTTATTAAAAGAGTTAATAGAATTGCATGTTTTTTCATTTTCCCAATTTTAAAAGTTCCGACTTAACAATAAAGATATAGTTTTTTTGGTAATATCCTTATTTAATCGGGAGGGAAAACTTCTGATTCAGGCTGACACTATAGATTATAAAAAAATATTGCAAAAATGATAGTCGCTATAATCAAATATGTGTAAAAATTCCCGAAGTTTAGAGTCCACCCTCTGTACTTGTCTTGTTTTGGTACAATTAGTCTTTTGTCCTTTGGGTTATAGTAGAAAATATAGAATTTATAATTTTCAGGATTATCTATTTCTGGATCCATATCAGTTTTTATTTAAATTAAAAAATCAGGTAACATTAAATTGATAAAATTAACTAATGATATACAGGTATTTGGTTTGTTTCTATGCCTGGATTAAGAGGTTTGAAATTAAACCGGATAAAAATATTGATATAATAAGACCTGCAATAAATAACAAAATGGACTTATAACCTTTTAGATTAGCTGATATCTTGAAAGCATTGTACATCAAAACGATAAGCCATACAGTTAAAAATAAAGTGATAAAAATAAGTGAAATAGCTATAACAATAGTAAATACACTCAATTCAACAGGTTCTCCTTGTTGGATAAATTGCCGTGTGAGGTTTTTACCTAAATTGTTTAATGAACTTGAAAAACCTATAAATGACACGATCAGGTAAGGAAATCTTGCTAAAGCCTGAGTACCAAATATGTCTATTATACGTACTTTAGAATTAGAAGCAATAATTGATATTATATACAATATAAATGACACAATAATCCAATTTGAAAAAATCTGAAATATGTGATAATTGAATGGAAAATCAGAGCTTGTTTTAACTGATATTATATCAGGAAAATGAGTATTACTAAGAAAGCCGATCAATGCAGTAAAAAATAATATCACTATACCAATCATAAGAGAATATCCACCTGCAATATATCTGAATGGATTAATCAATTTAGTTATCATGATATTTTGGGTTGTAAATTTTTAATTTTTTGGATTAACTCGTCTAACATATTTCTAACGGTAGGATAGCTCAATTTAAGTTTTTGAGCCATAATTTTTAAACTGCCGCTGCTTTGTATAAAGTCGATTATAAAATCCTGTTCTTTCTGTTCTAACAGCAGTAATAATGGCAAATTGTAAAAGCCATTGATTGTGGTTTCACAAGAATCACAACGAAGACTTTGAACTTTTAATTCAGAACTACAACTCGGGCACGAAATTGGAAGTTTCTTATTCATTTTTATAAAACTTCAAATATATAATATATATTCAATAATGCCAAATATAAAATTAGTATAATTAAATATAAACTGAATTATATTAAGTAGTATTTGAATATATTTAATGTGTTGGACAACAAGCGAGGCAATAAAGAAGTTGAGCTAAATTATTTATTTTTTATATCTTTATGCTGGAAATGTTTTAATGATTAAAATTCCGCATTTAACAATTGACCACTAACCTGTAAAAGTACTAATTCCGCAATTTTTGTATCAAATTTTGCCCTGTTTAAATTAGTGGCTGCATTGAGTAAATTGATTTGAGCTAAACGAAAGTCGATTGAAGTAATTTGTCCTAATTTGTATTGTTCTTCTGATCTGGAAAAATTTCGTTTATTGGTTTCTACATTTTTTCCTTCAGCTTCTAGAACAAAAAGTGCATTTTGATATGCCTCCCATGCATTTCGCACATCACGTTCTAAGTTTTGTTCGGTTTGTTCTTTTAAAATTTGCGAGTTTTCGACAGATATTCTGGCATTTTGTACACGTGTTTTGGTTAAGCCACCGTCAAAAATATTCCAGCTAAGGTTTACGCCGGCACTAAAACCATCAACAGTTGAATTTGCAATACTAAAACTAGCATCATTCATTAATTTATTGTACCCGTAGGATCCTGAAATCCCAACTGTAGGTAACCAACCGGACTTATTCACTTTAATTTGAAAATTACTAATTTCAATATTCTTGTTGGCTTGAAGTAAATAAACATTATCATTTTTTGTTCTTGAAATCAAATCTTCTAAAATCAAAGCTGGAGTGTAGGTGATACTGGTATCAACCACAAAAGGAATATTTACATCTCTACCTAAAACAAAATTTAAATTATGCCTTGAATTTGCCAATAATTTTTTAATGTTACGGTGTTTAATTTTATCGTTATTTAGATCTACTTCTGCATTTAATACATCTAATTTTGTTTTTTGCCCATAATCATAATTGTATTTTGCCCGTAACAAACGGTTTTCTGAAATTTCAATAAAAGTAATCAGGTTTAGTTCATCTTCGGTTAAACGGGCAACTTCGTAATAGCCAATAAAAAGTTGAAGCAAAGTGTTTTCAATAATTTGCCTGGCTTCTAATTGTGAAAGTTTGTGTGTTTCTTTTAGGATTTTGTAATTATAGCTTCGCCCGAAACCATCAAATAGTGTGTAGTTAATTGCTAATGAAGCGTTGTATGCATTGTATAACGCATTATCGCGTGTGCTAGAACCTCCATCCTGAAATTCAGTGTCGTAGTTTGAATTATTGTAGTTAGCACCTGCATTTGCGGAAACTTTGGGTAGATAATTACTATTGTAAATGCTGGAATTATTTTTTGCACGCAGCACATTATTATTGGCTACTTTTATTCCATAATTATTTTCTAAAGCAAATATTACCGCCGAATCTTTAGTTAAAGTATCCTGCGAAAAGCCTGAATGGTAAATGACTACCAGTAATATAGTTGTAAATATTTTAATGTAATGCATTTTTTTCTGAATTAAGTTCAATATTTGCTCTTTCTACTTCTTCTTTAGTTACATTTTCACCTGTTTTCATCCACTTAAAGAAAACCTTTATTGAGTTTCCGGCAGATAATAATAAAGGCAACATTAACAGGGTTAAAAAAGTAGCGATAATAATTCCATAAGAAATGGATATGGCCATAGGTTTTAAAAATTGTGCCTGCCTACTTTTTTCCAA
>Ga0164315_10004989_pt1 | contig 10353 bp, 6 predicted proteins | sample GuaBasSedimGuay6_FD_113737 | JGI IMG/M metagenome (GOLD analysis project Ga0164315, IMG submission 113737) | Subseafloor sediment microbial communities from Guaymas Basin, Gulf of California, Mexico - Guay6, Core 4569-2, 0-3 cm | ecosystem: Environmental > Aquatic > Marine > Hydrothermal vents >...
GCTGGTGTGTGCATTTTATCATTGCCTGAACACCAGGGAAAAGTGCCCTTTTTTACTGGCCTTGACAGGGTTAAGTTTAGGAAACCAATCGTGCCTGGTGATCAGGTTAGAATGGAAATTGAAGTTACAAAAATTAAAGGTATTATGGGAAAAGTCTCAGCGAAAGCAACTGTTGATGGCCAAACTGCTGTCGAAGGAATTTTAAAATTTACAGTTATGTAAAAAATTTATTTACAAGTTACAGATAAATTGAATACATTACTAATGATAAAAACAAATATTCATGTGGCAATAAACCATAGAAAGAGAATGATATTAGATGAAAATTCATCAAACAGCCGTTGTATCACCAAAAGCAGAATTAGGAAAAGATGTTGTTGTTGGTCCCTACTCAGTAATTAACGATAATGTAAAAATTGGTGATGGAACAATCCTTGGTTCACATGTTCTTATTGATAAATGGACTACCATCGGAAAAGACAATAAAATATTTTCAGGAGCAATAATTGGCTCAGAAAGTCAGGATCTAAAATTCACTGGGGAAAAAAGTTTTGTTGAACTTGGTGATAACAATATTATTCGCGAATATGTAACAATCAACCGTGCCACAAAACCTAACGGGATTACCAAACTAGGCAATAATAATGCTATTCTCTCATATTGTCATGTAGCCCATGATTGTATTCTAGGCAATAATATTACAATATCAAACGTCACAACTCTTGCAGGACACGTAGAAGTTGAAGATCAAGCTGGCCTTGGAGGATATGTTGGAATTCACCAATTCGTTAAAATTGGAACAATGGCATTCATTGGTGGTTGGTCAAAAGTTGTAAAAGATGTCCCTCCGTTTTTAAGAGTATCTGGAACCCCCTTAAAGGTCTATGGTCTCAATTCTGTTGGTCTCGACCGTAAAGGGGTACCTGACTCATCTAAAAAAGCCCTAAAGAAAGCTTATCAAATACTCTTTAGATCAGGAAACAATGTATCACAGGCCATCGAAGTTATTTCTAAAGAAATAGAACAAACAGAGCATATTAAAATGTTTATTGCATTTCTTAAATCTTCAGAACGCGGCATCTGTAAAAATTAAAGACATTTGGATTTACTATAAAAGCTTCCTGTAAACATCACAGCTGTTAACCTTACTTGAACAGAACTAAATGTAGGTATTATTTAAATAAGTAAATGCAGACAGTGTTTAAGTAAGTAAATGTAAGTAGTATTTTTTCTCTGGTTTTCATATTATCTACATATGAAAACCAACAAATTTAAAAATGAATGTAAAAGTCTATTTAAAACTGCTACTAATTTAATTTATCCACCTCAGTGTATTTGTTGTCACAATCCGCCGATTAACTCTTATTATCCTATTTGCAGTTCATGTCTTTTTTCTATTTCTCCATTTAGTGCTGATCTAAAAGAATTATCAACCATCAAACACCCACAATTATCAAAAATGGGAAAAGCAATTACACTTGGTGAGCATAAAGATGTACTAAGAAAAGTAATACTTGCCTTTAAACAAAGAAACAATATGGCTGCAGGTACATTTTTATCATATATTTTGGCCAATATAATACCCGTAGATTGGCATACAGCTGATTTCATCACCTATGTTCCATCTTCCAATCGATCACTTAAAAAAAGGGGATTCAATCCACCACAAATTATTGCCACTACAATAAGCCAGGTTTGCGGAATAAAACTGAATTTAAATATATTGAAAAAGGTTAAAAACACCAAAAAACAAGCATTGTTATCACAAGTCCAGAGAATTAATAATGTTAGAAACGCATATAAGGTAAACGAAAATCTACAAAATACAAAAATTATAGTTATTGACGATGTTTTGACAACAGGTGCAACAATACTATCATGTTGTAACGCATTGATTAACAAAGGAGGAAAAATAATTGGAACTGCATTTTTCTCTTACAGGCCGCTTTTTTGTACTTTACCGCTATCTTAGTGCCAATCTTACTTTTCGTAAACAAAAGCAGAAAATTCAACTTGAAAACAAACATTTTGTGTGATATCTTTGCTATGTTTTGTATCTATGTTTCCTTACTAGAGTGCTTTTCATTAATGTTAATATTAATGCAATTACTCAATTTAAGCCGATAGAGTCGACGGAGGGAACTTAAAGTAAGTAAACTAAGATTCTATGGAAAGGGAGGTGAAGTCTTGAAAATAAAAGACTCCCAACTGAAACGTATTCGTCAGTTATACAAAAACATGACACAGGGAAAAAAGGTGGAAGATGATTTTAACACCAAAGTATCTGGAGATAATAAATCTCTAACTGGCACAGGAGCAGCAAATGCTATTCCAGAATCAGGAGTGCAAACAAATTTTGGCGACTTACATCAGGCAGTTGAAAGACGTAAATATGAATTTGCAGCAAGAGCAGTAGCTCAGGCACCTGATATAAGAACAGATAAAGTTGCAGATATTGAAGCACGAATTAATGCGGGCACATACAAAGTAGACGCAGAATCAGTTGCAGAAGCTATGATTAATGCAGGACTCTTTGATGATGTTTAAACATTAAACCTTAAAAAACCCCTTCTCTGTATATCTATCTGGAGAAGGGGTTTTTGTATATAAGAATTAAGAATTTTTGAAAACAAAAAAAGACCGTGCACCTGGCAGTCAATTAATTTATTAAAGCTGCGTTACAGCAGTTAGCTCAATCAAGGTAAAACCCACAACACCCGGGATTACAATCTTACGGCTGCTTCCTTCCAGACCTGACCGGATTCGAAAGTTTCCCGCCGTATGGGGCCTCGACTTCAACACTACTTACCATAACCGTCAAAAATCAAATCGATTTTCTGCCAGAATCAACCTCGCATAAGGCGGATTTCGAGTTACAGGACACCGCCAACGTCCCATCTAGCACGGCCGATAACAGGTTATCACACTTTAAGAATCTGAGCAACCTTCATAATTCATATACAAGCTTGCAAGGCTTGAGTAAGTCAGTGTATATTAAACTAGTAAGATAATGACCTGACATTAAAAAGGCACCAAATAGAAGTAATAATCAATTGCCTGGAGTTAATTTGCCATATATAATTTTGCTAAATGCAGATAATTCAACATCCACCAAAGAATTAACCAAAGAATGCACAACTCTCGGCAGCAAAAAAGACAATGATATTGTTACAACGTTTAAAGGTGTATCCCGTTCTCATGCACACATTCTAAAAAGTCAATTAGATTATATTCTTGAAGACTTAAATAGTACAAATTTTATTTTCGTAGAAGGTAAACAGGTTGAACGCCATATCTTGTCAGATAATACAGTTTTTTCGCTCGGTGATTATGCCAAAGCTTTATTCCTGAACAATCTGAATAATCAAAAAATAGAAAAATTTGTAAAAAACCATAAAACAATGAAAACCCTTTCTTCTATTGACAATAATACAAGAAAAATTCATAAATCTCTGCCTAAAAGTGTAAAAGAACTGGAAGCATTAATTGAAGTAGGTTCTCATATTACCGGCCTTCTTGATTTAAATGCTGTTCTGGAAACAATCATTGATAAAACACTAAACCTCATGAATGCTGATCGTGGCTTTATTATGCTTTTGGATAATGGCATGCTCATACCCAAAATTGCCCGAAATATGGAAACTGATTTAAAAGAAGCTGAAAGGTTTGCATTCAGTAAAACTTTCTCTCAAAAAGTTATAGAAGCACAAAAAGTACTTATCTCAACTAATGTTGCAGAAGATCCCAAATTTAAAAGTGAATCTATTATTGCTCAAAAAATTCTATCCATAATGGGAGCACCACTAAAACATCAAAACACAATATTAGGCTGTCTCTATATTGACGTAAAAGAAAATTTGAGATTTTTTTCAGAACAAGACTCTGCTTTTTTCTCTGCTCTTGCCAATCAGGCAGCTATTGCTATACATAACGCACGATTAGCCGAAAGTCTAAAGAAAAATCAGATATTTCTTGAACAAACAAATATGCAGCTTCAGAAAAGTCTTGAAAAATTAATCGAAACCAATCTAAAGCTTGATAAAAAAATTAATGAAACCAGCGTTTTATTTGATGTCAGTAAATCACTAAATGAGGCTACTGACATGGATACCGTTTTATCTCTAATTATTGCAAAAAGCAGAGATATTCTTGGGGCAGAGCGAGCATCTCTTATGCTCTACGACCGAAAAGTAGATGGTCTTGTAGTAGAACTCACTGATGGTATTGAAAAAATGCCGGGCAAAAAAAGAATTATTCGTACAGGTGAGGGAATTGCAGGAACTGTTGCGAAAACTCTTTCGGGTATAGTTGCCAATAAGGGAAGTGGTGACTCCAGATTTCAATATACATCAGAAATTGACTCTAAAATCAAGCAAATGGTTTGTGTCCCATTAATTACTAAAAACAAATGTACTGGTGTAATCAATGTTATCAATCATAAAAAAAATATAGATTTTACAAATAATGATTTAGAATTATTAACCTCTCTAGCAAATATGGCCTCAGTTTCTCTCGAAAAATATGAATTATACAAAGATCAACTTAAACAACAAAGAATTAACCTTGAACTGGAAGATGCCAGAACAGTACAACAGCTTTTACTACCTCAAGATCTACCTTCATGTACCAGGTTTTCATTTGCAGCTAAATATGCACTGGCTAACAGAGTTGGTGGCGACTATTACGATTTTATTGAAATTGATAAGGATAAAATCGGAGTTGTCATTGCTGATGTTTCAGGTCATGATATTGCATCAGCTTTAGTGATGGCAATGGGTCGAAATCTAATCAGAACCTTTTTTCAAACACTTTCATCTCCTGCAGAAATTCTGGCTAAAACCAGCGAAACCTTGTACCAGGACACACAAGCAGCAAGATATATCACCATGTTTCTTGCTATTTTAGATTCATCCTCCATGACAATGACCTATTGTAACGGAGGCCATAACTATCCAATGTTCTTAAACATCAACTCTCCCGATAGTTATAAATCGCTGTCAACAGGCGGATTTCCTCTTGGTTTGGTTGATGACTATACCTATGAAGATGAAACCATTGAACTACATGATGAAGACATGTTAATCCTTTATACTGATGGATTAATAGAAGCACAGTCACCAACAGGAGAAATGTTTGAACTAAAAAGGCTGGAAGATCTGATTATCAATCAATCTAAATTCCCATTATCAGAACTGGTTGAAAATATCTATGACACAACATTGACTTTTGCCCAGACAGAACGACTGGAAGACGATTTTACCTTTGTTGTCATGAAAGTTAATTCATCATCAAATTTCTTTGAAACTACTGTTTTAAGTAAAATAGGCAATATTCCATCATATGTTGACAAACTCAGTGATTTTATTATTAATCAAGGATATTTTACTGAAGACAAGTTTAATTTAGTGCTGATACTAAAAGAAACTCTGACTAATGCAATTGAACATGGCAATAAACTTAATGAAGAAAAAAAAGTATACATAAAAATTATTCCCTCCCACAATAGCATCGAAATTAGTATTCGTGATGAAGGCTCTGGATTCAATATTTCCCAAATATTTGCAAAACAAAAGAAAGATCTCTTCAGTGAACGAGGACGTGGGCTGGTAATTATTTATGAATATGCTGATAAAGTAGAATTCAATTCTACAGGAAATGAAATACGAATATTCTTTTACCGAAACGAAAAACAAAAAACAGATTGAGAGTAGAAAAATGCTTGTAAAGTTTTGGGGTACGAGAGGATCAATACCAGCCCCTGAACCTAATTGTATGAAATATGGAGGAGACACATCCTGTGTGTCTATTCATTCGGCAACTGATATTCTTATCCTTGATGCAGGATCTGGTATTAGAAAACTAGGAGCAAGCTTAGCAGAAGATCCATTATTTACCGGTACAGCATATATATTTTTATCTCATAGTCACTGGGACCACATTCAAGGCTTTCCCTTTTTTCAACCTGCATTTGTTGCCGGCAATACTTTTTTCATTCATGGGGCATTTAAAGCAGATCGAAGATTGCAATCAGCACTAAAAGGACAAATGGGCTCTATTTATTTTCCCGTAAGTCTGGAAGATCTATCCGGCTCCCTGAAGTTTGTAGAACTTGTGGAAGAAGATACAATTGCAGGAAACTGCACAGTACGTTCCAGGGCCTTAAATCATCCCGGTGGTTGTTTAGGATACCGGATATCCGACGGAAGCTGTACTGTCGCATATTGTACAGACACAGAACATCGTCCTAATGGTGTTGATGAAAAGGTGATTGAACTTGCTAAAGATGCTGATTTACTAATTTACGATGCACAATTTACACCAAAAGAATATGCAACCAATAGAAAAGGTTGGGGACACAGTACATGGCAGGAAGGTGTTAAAATTGCCCATGAAGCAAATGTAGGAAAACTTGTATTATTTCACCATGATCCATATCATTCAGACTCAATAATTGACAAAATAGTAGAGGAAGCAAGAGTATTTTTCCCCAATACAATTGGAGCAAGCCGTGGATTAGAACTGAATCTTGGTGACTTTTCATTACAAGATTCTCAATTTATGATTAAAACATTAACAAAATCTAAAACAAGAAGTATTCACAATGAAACACAAGATATTAAAATCGAATTCAATAAAGAAAAACACACATTAGTAATCAAGGCCCCTAAGGATCTGTCGATCTTTAATTCTTCCTCTTTTTCAAAAACAATTACGACTGCCATAAAAACAAATACACCATTAAAGTTAATTTTAAACATGACAGCATTAAGTTTTATTGATAGTTCTGGTCTTGGAGCACTTGCAGCAATTAACGAAAGTTGTCGCATTAATGGGGTTCATATGGGGTTATGCTGTATCTCAAGACAAATTTTGCAGGTTCTTGAAATTACAAGGATCGATAAAATCATCGAAATATCATTAACAGAAGAGGAAGCCTTTACAAAACAATAACCGTATTAAATTCTGTTTTTTGGAACATTTGATATATAACTGTCGTCTAATGATAAAAGACAAGACTAAAATTAACTGTAAATTGAGGAATGCATAAATGGATCTTGTAGGTAAGGTTCTCGGCAAATACAAAATAATTGAAAAAATAGGCTCCGGTGGAATGGCCGAAGTCTATAAAGGCCTGCAGGTAGGTCTTGAAAGAGAAGTTGCAATTAAACTTCTGCCACCAGAACATAGCGCAAACCTTGAAAGACTCAAAAGATTCAAACGAGAATCACAAGCCACGGCAAGATTGTCCCATCCAAATATTATTACAGTCTATGATTCTGGTGAACAAGATGGCTATTACTACTATGTAATGGAATATCTTAAGGCAGAGTCTCTTGGTAAAATGATTGCAGAAAACGGTACCGTTGAAATTAAACATAGTCTTAAAATAATCAAAGATGTACTTAAAGCACTTGTTTATACTCACGACAAATCAATTATCCACAGAGATTTAAAGCCAGATAACATTCGTTTTGATCTTCGTGGAAATGCCATTGTAACAGATTTTGGATTAGTTAAAGATCTTGACGAAACAAGCATCACAATGACTGGAATTTCTCTTGGCACACCACAATATATGTCGCCGGAACAATTACTTGGTGAAGAAGTTGAAACTGCTTCGGATATTTTTCAGGCTGGCATAATTCTTTATGAAATGTTAACAGGTGAATGTCCTTTTCAAGATTCAACACCATATATTGAAGGTTCCGATGAAACGCCTCAAATTCCTCTTCCGTCCAAATTTAACCCTGAAATTACTGAAGAGCTTGAAGAAATTATTTTCAAATGTCTTCAAAGGCTACCCGAAAGCAGATATAGTAATGCCAACGAGGTACTGCAGGCAATAACAAAAACAGAACGAAAAATAGATGCTAAGATGGCAAGTCTTCGCACAAATTCATCTGTTTCAACAAGAAGCTTCACTACTGGATCTATATCAAATGCAAGCAATTTTTCAAGTGAAACTCCAACTTTATCATCAACAATTACAGATCTTATTGGTGCAGATCCATCGAAAACATCATGGGTGCTCAGTATTCTGGCTGGCCCGGATTATGAAGAACAAACTAACTCTGAGTTAATATTTAATATCTCGCTGGTTGTTATCCCGGCAATTATGATACTAATCCTTTTATTACTATATTTCACGGGAAACCTGTTTCCCAGGGCACCTTTAAAACTTCTAGAACAAGCTATTGACACAAAGAGTAAAAAAACTATCATTGCGTGGAAGTCAAATGCCCCATGTTATTCTTTTGTAGAATACTATACAAGCCTTGACAGCCGAAAAAAAACGATTGCAAATACTGAACTCCAAAATCAATTCAAAGTAGAATTAGTAGATCTTGAACCAGACACAACCTATTACTTCCAATTCATTTTCACCTATGATTATGATGCAACAAGTGACTATAGATATTCCAATGAAATGGATTTCAAAACGAAACCTGAAATAAAATTCCTGGGGGTCTCTCCTGAGATTTACGACAAAGAAGTGTTGATTCGCTGGACAACCAATCTTGCTACAAATACTAAAGTGCAAATTGGTACAACTAAAAATTATTTAAGAGAGCAGGAAGACCCTGGAATGTCTTCTGAACGAAATCATAAGATATCCATATCAGGCTTAAAACCGGAAACAAGATACTATTATTGTATTGTAGCTTCTAATCCTGACAGCCCCGATGAAGAAACAAAATCTGATGACTTTATGTTTGTAACCAAAACTCTGGGATATGGTTCCGGGGATATTTGGCCGGAAAATCAACAAACAGAACCTCCTCTTTTTCAAATTGCTAAAAGTTATGTCGATAAATTAACAAGAATGACACCTGATGAACGACAAAAGCTGCGTCACAGTTTACAGGATTATATGTTAATTGATGTTGATGAAGCTCTTAACTCAAATAAAAAACAAACAATTACGGGTACCTCCACAAACTCTGAAAATTTCCAGGATCGTTTAAGATTTTATAAAGTATGGAGCAAAAAGCTGCTTAATACAATATCTGAAGAAGAATTAAAACAACATGAAGAAGTTTTTGACAAAACAACAAATACAAAAATTGCAAATATGATTAGTATTAATTCCGGTAAAGCCTGTCGAAAACTTGATAAATATCTGGCTACTTTAAAATCTATTGATCCTGAAATGCAGTAAAATTATAGATCCTGTTGAACTAATAAGAACGTCTTCGTTTCCCTGATAATGTATCCTGCAATTCTTTCATTTTATCTTTATCCCCAGCCATGTTTCTCATTGTACTACGACCTGAAGCAATATTTTCTTCACCAAGAATATCACCGACACGACGGGCAAATTGATTAATCTGCTCATCAGTTAGTTGGGAATCCTCTGTTTCATTCAAAACTTCATCTACTATTGAACCAATATCCTGAGCCAGATTAGAGTTTTTAATTAAAGGTTGAAGCTTTTTCTTATAATCAGGATTGAGCTGAACTGCCTGCTGGGCATGTTCTATCGTTTTGCTATGTTTATCACCGAGTTCATCATAGGATAATGCCAGCAAAAAATGAAGCTCAGCTTTTTGATTATCTTTTGCTATTTCAATTCCTTTTCTATAACAAATTATTTTATTTCTTGTATCAGCGCATAAACCGTAAGATTGCCCAAGATTTTTTAAAAGTCTGGCATTATTCCCATATTTGCGACCATAAGCCTTGAAATATTTAACCGCTTTATCTGGCTCTTCGGCCTCCATTAAAACTGTTTTCCCAAGATTATAAAGAGATTTCTGCTCATTAAACTTATTCTTATACAAAATTTCATATATTTTTGTAGCAGCAATATATTCCCCTTCTTCATTGAGCTTAAGGGCTTTTTCTTCCATTGTCTTAAGCTCTGTCTGGGAATATTCACCTGTATCAACAATGGATTCAACAGGTGCATGGGCACCTGAAGCGTTAGATAGTTTTACATACTTTGCCTTAACCTTCAAATATGCATTGCGAGCTCTTTGACCATCTTTACCACTTTCCTCGCTTTGAACGAGATGCTTCCAAACACGCATTGCCTTTTTGTAAAACCTCATTTTTTCTCTTGTGTTATCTTTTGTCTGGCCAATTTTATATTCAACCATTCCTATCTTATAGTAAACCTTCCATAAATTAGGTCTTTTACGGACAATATACTTCCAATGTTTCAATGTATCCTGCAAATCCCCTTTTTTTAGATACATTTTGCCTAAAATATACCTGGCTTTAACATTATCAGGATTATGATTAACATATGATTTAACCTGATTAAAAGATGGTGTTCCACAAACCATGGAAGAAGAAAAAAACAAGAAAAGAAAAAAGCTAAAAAAACATTTCCAATTTAACAATTTGCCA
>Ga0164315_10004990_pt1 | contig 10352 bp, 6 predicted proteins | sample GuaBasSedimGuay6_FD_113737 | JGI IMG/M metagenome (GOLD analysis project Ga0164315, IMG submission 113737) | Subseafloor sediment microbial communities from Guaymas Basin, Gulf of California, Mexico - Guay6, Core 4569-2, 0-3 cm | ecosystem: Environmental > Aquatic > Marine > Hydrothermal vents >...
AAAACAGAAGCCATGTCTTATATCAATGATATTATGGATGAGGCAAAAATGACTGCTGCTAAAGAATCTAAACGAATTGTTGTACAATCCATCCAACGACTTGGTACAGAAACTGCCATAGAAAATGCAGTTACTGTTTTCCATATAGAAAGTGATGAGATTAAAGGAAGAATAATTGGACGTGAAGGTCGTAATATCAGGGCACTTGAAGCGGCAACCGGTGTTGAAATTATCGTTGATGATACACCGGAAGCAATTGTACTTTCGGCATTTGACCCTGTACGACGTGAAATAGCAAGATTATCATTACACCAACTTGTAACTGATGGCAGAATACATCCGGCAAGGATTGAAGAAGTAGTAAATAAAACAAAAAAGCAAATAAGTGAGGAAATTATTGAAGTTGGTAAACGGACATGTATTGATTTGGGTATACACGGCTTACATCCGGAACTAACCAGAATGGTTGGAAAAATGAAATACCGTTCTTCATATGGTCAAAACCTGCTTCAACACTCAAAAGAAACCGCAAACCTATGTGCCATTATGGCCTCTGAATTAGGTTTAAATCCTAAACTGGCTAAACGCGCAGGTTTGTTACATGATATTGGAAAAGTACCTGATGAAGAATCTGAATTATCACACGCAATATATGGCTTTAAATTAGCTGAAAGGTATAAAGAAAAACCAGAAGTTTGTAATGCTATAGGTGCCCACCATGATGAAATGGAGATGACCAGTTTAATTTCACCAATTGTACAGGTTTGTGATGCTATTTCTGGTGCAAGGCCAGGTGCAAGACGTGAAATTGCAGAATCCTACATAAAACGATTAAAAAATCTGGAAGAATTAGCACTTTCCTACCCTGGAGTTTTAAAAACTTATGCTATTCAAGCCGGAAGGGAACTACGGGTAATTGTGGGAGCAGATAAAGTAACTGATAAAGATGCTGAAGGCTTGTCATTTAATATCGCAAAAAAAATTCAGGATGAAATGACTTATCCAGGACAAGTGAAAATTACAGTTATTAGAGAAACCCGTGCTGTAACTTACGCAAAATAATAAGTGTTTGACCATAAAGTCCGCCTTCTGCGTTACTCTTATCTTAAAAATAAGTCATTTACAATAGTAAACTCTTGATTTTTAAGACTTCGATAGCCTTGAATGCGAACATTCTGAATCAAACACTGAATTTATAGACAGACTGATTAAAGATATAATAAGGATATCAAAGCTATTGTGCAATTGTACAATAGCTTTTTTATGTTTTAAAACGGCAAGAATCAATTTAAAAGTAAGCTAACCGAATAATCGTCAAATAATTAAAACACTTCGTGTATATTTATTATTGACAAGTGCTAAGTTCTATGTTTTTGTTTATTTTTGTTAGTCTGTACTAATTATGGTAAGGAACTTGAGTTTAGTGGTGGATTTACAGATTTACATACCATAAGTTATGAAGAAATTCTTAAGGGAAATGGTTTTCCTATTAGTGAGGCAAGAAAAAGCATACAAACAGTTTATTCAATTCGTAATTCAAAACCTGTTGGTATAAGAGGTGATTATCACCCCTTTGCCAAAAAATAATTATTTATTTATTGGTAGAGAGATACAACCGGTCTCTACGTAAAAAATAACAATCTAACAATATATATCATGTTCGAACAAATAAAATCTAAAGAAAAGAAAATTTCAGTAATTGGCCTGGGATATGTTGGTTTACCAATAGCACTGGAATTTGCAAAACAGACTTCAGTAATTGGTTTTGATATAAAACCGGAAAGGGTTGAAATGATGAAAAATAATATTGACCCAAGCAATGAATTAGAAGCCGTAGCTTTTAAAAATACGGATATACTGTTCACCGCCAATCCAGAAGATTTAAAACAAGCTGATTTTCACATTGTTGCAGTTCCTACTCCTATTGATGACCATAATCAACCAGATTTAACTCCCTTGCTAAAAGCTTGTGTCACAGTGGGGAAAGCATTAAAGAAAGGTGATTACATTGTTTTTGAATCAACAGTATATCCGGGATGTACAGAAGATGATTGTGTGCCTATCCTTGAAAAAGAGTCAGGATTAAAATTTGTTGAAGACTTTAAAGTTGGATTTTCGCCTGAACGAATAAATCCCGGTGATAAAGAACATACCCTCACTTCAATTGTAAAAGTTGTTTCAGGTTGCGATACGGAATCGTTGAAAAACATCGCAAAAATTTATGAAATGATAATAAAAGCAGGTGTTCATAAAGCAAGTTCAATAAAAGTAGCTGAAGCAGCAAAGATTATTGAAAATACACAAAGAGACGTTAATATTGCGTTAATGAACGAACTGTCCATCATTTTTAACAGAATGGATATAAATACATTAGAAGTTCTGGAAGCAGCTGGAACTAAATGGAATTTCCTTAAATTTTTCCCCGGACTGGTTGGTGGGCATTGTATAGGTGTAGACCCTTATTATCTGACATATAAAGCCAAACAATTAGGCTACCATGCTCAAATAATTAACTCTGGTAGGTTTGTAAATGACTCAATGGGTAGTTATATTGCAAAACAACTGGTTAAAAAAATAATCGGCCTTCAAAAGGATATCCGCGAAGCAAAAGTCCTGGTTATGGGTATGACTTTTAAAGAAAATGTCAGCGATATTAGAAACTCTAAAGTAATTGATGTAATTAATGAGCTAAAATCATATCACATTAATATTGAAATAGTTGACCCACATGCAAATCATGATGAAGTGATGGAAGAATATGGTGTTAAAATGCTGGATAAGGTTGGCAAAGATTATGATGCGGTCATTGTGGCAGTTAACCATAAGGCCTATCTCAATTTGGATGAGAATTATTTTAGGTCAATTTCTACAGAAAAAGGAATACTAATAGATGTAAAAGGTATTTACAGAGGTAAAATTAATGAAAATGAATTAAACTATTGGAGTTTGTAATATCAGAAATTCGCTATGATTCTTTAACAATCTGCATGTTATGCGACTTATTCTTGAAGTGAATTCATCACAAATTGTTGCGAGTTACGAGTTACAAGTTAGTTAACAAGCCTTAACCTGTAACTTGCAACTCGTAACATAAAAAATGAACTATCTATTTTTTACTTTTTCTCCATGTCTATAATCTCATACTCTGAATTTTGGCTTTTAAACTCAGGTACAATTTCTTTCATCACTCTTACTATTTTAAAGTTATCATTTTCAGTTATAAGGCTAATTAAATCCGAAATTTTTTGATTCACCTGCTTAAAATTATATTCCCTTACTTTACCAATCATAATCTGAGAGTGATGTGTTGGTTGGGTATTTTCTTTGTCATTGAGCAATTCTTCATATAGTTTTTCACCAGGACGTAATCCCGTAAAATTGATCTGAATATCTTTTCCTAATTCAAACCCGGATAATTTTATCATCTTTTTGGCCATATCAGCAATTTTAACAGATGTTCCCATATCAAAAACAAATACCTCACCGCCTTTTCCCATAGCACCGGCTTCCAGAACTAACTGACAGGCCTCAGGAATGGTCATAAAAAATCGGGTAATTTGGGGGTGGGTAACCGTTACAGGCCCTCCTTTTTCTATTTGTTTTCTAAACCGATTAATTACAGATCCATTAGAGCCAAGTACATTACCAAAACGGGTAGTTATAAATTTTGTTTGTTTTTGTCCATTTAAGCTTTGAGTATAAATCTCAGCAATCCTTTTTGATGCTCCCATAACATTTGTTGGGTTAACGGCTTTATCCGTTGAAACCATTACAAACTTGTTTATAGAGTATTTCAAGGCCAAATCAGCGACTATTTTTGTTCCCAAAACATTAGCCCTAATAGCCTCAGCAGGATTATGTTCCATCATTGGTACATGCTTATATGCTGCAGCATGATAAACAACAGATGGTTTGAATATATCGAAAACTTTTTTTATCCGGTATTCATTAGTGACATTACCTATTACAATTTCAAAATTATTAAAATGATATTTTTCATTCAATTCAAGTTCCAGTTCATATAAAGGTGATTCTGCCTGATCAAAAATAATAATTAACTTCGGTTTGAACCTGAGCAATTGTTTGACTATTTCACTACCAATTGATCCGGCAGCACCTGTTACCAGAACGATCTGATTAAGCGTGTCTTTCTTAATTTTTTCTTCGTCTAATTTAATAGGTGATCTTTCCAGTAAATCTTCAATTTTAAATTTTCGAATTTGCTTAATACTCAATTCACCATTAATCCATCTATTTACATCCGGAAGCGTTAATACCCTCACATCATTATTCAGGCATATATCAATAACCCGGGATTTTTTTTCCGTTGAAATATCCTTATTAGCTATAATTAAAATAGAAATCTCAAAACGATCAAGAAGTTCTATTAATTTTTCAGAACTATATATATTTAGACCATCAAGCTTTTTATGCGCATCAGCCCTTATATCATCAATAAATGCAACTACTTTAAAGTTTGATTCTACATCTTTAATCAATGTTCTTTTAGTAACCAATGCCATTTCATTAATTCCGTAAATAATCACATTTTTTTTGTTCTTTGCCTGTTTTGAATATTCCAGATACAATGTTTTTACAAATAAACGGAAGGCAACCATTAAAAAAACATTGCTCAAAAAATCAATTCCAATAATAGAAAGAGGCATAATAAACGAGCCATTGCTATAATAGCTTATGAAATTTGATACCAACAATACCAGGCTACCTGAAAATATAACAAAAAGAATACGTTCAGTATCCTTAGTCCCAGTATATCTGACAATTCCTGCATAAGTTCTGCTAATAATAAAACTTATTAACCTTATTGTTAATACTAAAGGAATTACCCAATACAATGATCTATGGTTTTCAATATTGAAGTATTCTAAAGGAAGAGAAAAATTAAAACGCAATAAATAGGCAGAATTAATTGATATGAAACTGATAAATAAATCAATTAATAGTATTAGCCAACGTGGTGCATTTCGCCTGATAAAAATAAGGTCTATCATTATTTTTTGTAATTAGTAACTGGTTATTAGCAATTAGTAATTATATGTACAAAGAAACATTTTTCCTAAATTATATCAAATTATCGGGCAGAATAATTTGAATAAACCTCTGTAACCCCTTGCTTGAATTCAATATTTGGTTTCCATCCAAGATTTGATAGTTTATCAATATTTAAAAGTTTTTGAAATGTTCCATCCGGTTTTTCATCATTCCAAATGATTTTTCCACTGTAACTTACAATACCTTTAACTAATTCTGCTAATTCTTTTATCGAAATATCCCTGCCTATACCAATATTAATATGGGCATTCTTAATTTCTTTGGAGTTTTTATTTGTAGATAATTTTACAATATCGTCAAAATCCACATTTTCCATTAAAAAAGTACAGGCATCTGCCAGGTCTTCAGAATGAAGAAATTCTCTTCTTGGTTGCCCACTCCCCCATAGTTCGATTGCTTTTTCCGTAATATTATACTTACGTAATACTGATATAATTTCAGAAATTTCTCCATCACCATTTACATCCTCAATAGGATATTTATTCAAATCTTTTCTGAGTGCATTTTCATCTTTTTCCATTAATGCTTTACCCAGATGCATTTTACGAATCAAGGCCGGTAAAACATGTGATTTTTCAAGGTCAAAATTATCATTTGGTCCATATAAATTGGTTGGCATTACAGAAATAAAATTAGTACCGTACTGAATATTGTAGCTTTCACACATTTTAATACCGGCTATCTTAGCAATAGCATAAGGTTCATTTGTATATTCAAGAACATCAGTAAGTAAATATTCCTCTCTCATGGGTTGTGGGCAACTTTTCGGATAAATGCAGGAACTACCCAAAAACAACAATTTTTTCACTCCAATTTCATATGCCTGATGAATTATATTATTCTGAATCATCAAATTATCGTAAATAAAATCCGCACGATATTTATTATTAGCAATTATCCCCCCTACTTTAGCTGCCGACAGAAATACATAATCAGGCTTTTCTCTTTCAAAAAAATCTTTTACAACTTGCTGATTTCTTAAATCAAAGTCTTTAAAATCAGTAAAAACAAAATTTGTATAACCCTTTGCTTTTAAATTTCTTAAAATAGAACTTCCCACCAAACCGGTATGTCCGGCAATATATATTTTAGAATCTATTTTCATATTATTAATAAATTACACTGATACCAACTGCTTGTTTATTTTTTTTACTCCTAGTTTTTTTATTTGCTCCCGTTAATTGGCAGCTTAGAATTATTAATCACATGCATCCTATTTAGCTTTAATTTACCAAATTCCATTTACCTATCAAATTCTAATTTCCAGTTACGTGTTTAAAAAAATACTTAATGAAACAATCTAATATGAGTCTGTCTCTTATATCAGTGTTTGATTCAGAAAGTTCGGTATCAAGGCTTTCGAAGCCAGAAAAATGCAAGTTTACTACTGTAAATGACCATTTTGAGGGCGAGAATAACGAAGATAGCGGGCTTTATGGACAAACACTATTTATTCATGATAATTTTTCACATCATATCCCCCATCTTTCAGAAATTTATCTTTTTTCATCAACGCTAAATCACTTTTCACCATATCTTTTATTAATTCATCAACATTATAGGTTGGTTCCCACCCTAATAAACGTTTTGCTTTTGAAGGGTCTCCAATCAGTAAATCAACTTCCGTTGGCCTAAAATAACCCGGATCAACTTTTACTAAAATATCATTTACTTTTAAGTGTTTTGCAACAGAATTTTCTTCAATTCTAGATATAAAACCAGATTCCTCTTGTCCACTTCCTGAAAAATTGATTATAATTCCAAGCTCAGCAAAAGCCTTTCTCGTAAATTCACGAACCTCAGTAGTTTTTCCAGTAGCAATAACAAAGTCCTCAGGTTCATCCTGTTGCAGCATAAGATACATGGCTTCTACATAATCTTTTGCATGCCCCCAATCCCTTTTTGCTGATAGATTTCCCAAATATATAACATCTTGCATACCCAAACTAATTTTTGCTGCTGCCCTGGTAATTTTTCGGGAAACAAAAGTTTCACCACGTATAGGGGATTCATGATTAAACAAAATACCATTGCATGCGAACATATTATATGCTTCGCGATAATTCACGGTTATCCAGTATCCATATAATTTAGCTACCCCGTACGGGCTCCTGGGGTAAAATGGTGTTTTTTCAGTTTGAGGGACTTCTTGTACCAAGCCATATAATTCACTGGTAGAAGCCTGGTAGAATTTTGTTTTATTGGTTAATTTTAATAGCCTGATGGCTTCAAGAATCCTTAAGGTTCCAATCCCATCCGCATTTGCCGTATATTCCGGCGTATCAAAACTTACATGCACATGACTCATAGCAGCAAGGTTATAAATTTCATCAGGTTGTACTTCCTGGATAATACGAATCAAGTTTGTAGAATCAGTTAAATCACCATAATGAAGGATAAAATTACGGTTTTCAATATGAGGATCTAAATAAATATGATCAATCCTATCGGTATTAAATGAAGAACTTCGACGTTTTATGCCATGAACAATATATCCCTTATTAATCAGGAATTCCGCCAAATAGGCTCCATCCTGTCCAGTTACTCCAGTTATTAAAGCAATTTTTTTCATTCTACAAAAGTAAATAATTAAGATAAATATTAAGCATTGTAAAAAAAATAGTATTTTTGCATCCTATAAAAATCAAATTAATTTTACGTAAATGGAACAGCAACATCATAATGACGAAATTGATTTACTTGAACTATTTAACAACCTTTTAAAAAGCATTTATTTTTTCTTTAACCGATGGTATATAACACTGGCAATAATTACTTTTATCGGACTACTTTTAGGATCGGCTATTTACTTCAAAGATAGGAAAACCTATCAAAACAACATGATTGGGACCAGTCGCTATATTCAACCGGTACTTATTGTTGATATAATTAATTCATTATCGGGTGTGAACAAATCGGATAAAGAAAGTTTTCAAAGATCATTGGGTTTGCCTATAGAAGATATTAAAAATATTGCAAGTTTTCATGCAGATACCATTGAAACACTTAAAGGAAATATTACAACGATTAAAATTGTACTTACTTATAATGACAGTATTAATGTGAATAGTTTTACTGACAGACTGGTCAATTATATTAATGAAAATGAATATATTAAACGGGAGTTAGGAATTGTAAAAAGGAGAAATGAAGCCTTAATTAAAAAAACAGATTATGAAATGAGCAAATTGGATAGTCTGCAAAAAAACATATTAAATAGCTCATTAAAAACATCCCGAGTAAATCCTTCCAGCTTAGTAATAACTAACGACCAAGTCAATAAATTTTTCCATGAAGATATGATCAAGCTGGAAAATGCAAAGCAAGGTTACCTTAATAATCTAGAACGCTTAACCGGTTTTGAAATTATAAACCGTTTTGAACCAGCAAAAATTAAGGAACGTTCACTAATAAAAACCTTAGTCATTTTTGCTGCCATAGCATTTGGAATAGGCTTTTTTGTGTTGCTCGGTATAGAAATTAGGCGAAAAGCCATTCAGTTAATAAAAAAATAAGTTTTGCAGGATACATATAACAAAGTGGTAATGATGGGTCTGGGTTATATTGGTTTACCTACAGCTGCCCTTATTGCCAAAAACAAAATTAACGTGTTAGGTATTGATGTACAACAAAAAGTTGTTGATACTATTAACAAAGGTAAAATACACATTGTAGAACCTGACTTGGATGGCTTAGTAAAAAAAGTAGTTGATGATGGAACCTTAAGAGCGTCGACCAAAGTTGAACAAGCGGATGCTTTTCTAATTGCCGTACCTACTCCATTTAAAGGAAACCACATTCCGGACATCTCATATGTAGAATCTGCTACAAACAACATTATCCCCCATTTGAAGAAAGGAGATTTATTTATTATAGAATCAACCAGTCCGGTAGGAACCACTGAGAAAATGACCAATGTAATATACACTCAACGACCTGAATTAAAAGATAAAATATATATTTCCTATTGTCCGGAAAGAGTTTTACCGGGTAATGTTATTTATGAGCTTGAAAATAACGACCGTGTAATTGGTGGAATAAATGAGGCTTCTACACAAAAAGCCATACAATTTTACAGAAATTTTGTGAAAGGGGATTTACATCCTAGCAATGCCCGAACAGCAGAAATGGTTAAATTAACCGAAAATGCCAGTCGCGATGTGCAAATAGCTTTTGCCAATGAGTTATCGCTTATTTCGAAAAAAGCCAATATCAATGTATGGGACTTAATCAAACTAGCAAACCGGCATCCCAGGGTAAATATTTTACAACCCGGTACGGGTGTAGGAGGACACTGTATTGCGGTGGATCCCTGGTTTATTGTAGCTGATTTTGAAAAAGAAGCCCGGATCATTAAAACAGCCAGGGAGATTAATAATTATAAAACAGAATGGGTAATTGAACGTATTAAAAATGAAGTACTTCAATTCAAATTGAAACATAATAAAAATCCTAAAGTAGCCTGCCTGGGTTTGGCTTTTAAACCAAATATTGATGATTTGCGTGAATCACCGGCAAAATATGTTGCCCAAAGCTTAAAACTTGAAAAAGAAATGGAGCTGCTCGTAGCTGAACCCAATATTGAAAATTCTGATGAATTTGAAATAATAGATTCTAAAAAAGCTATTGATAATGCTGATATTGTAGCCTTTTTAGTGGGACATAAAGAATATAAGACTATTCAGGTAACAACTGATAAAATTGAACTGGATTTTTGTGGTGTAAGGCAATAAATCAGTAACTGGAAATTAGTAATTGGTAATTTATTATGAAATAAACCAGGTTCCATTGGGAAACGAAATAACTTTTTGGTATCCAATGCGAGTTACAATATTCAAGTTGCAGGAATAATTGGTTGATGGCCACAGACAGCAATGACTCTGATTAATATATTCTGTGAAATTTATGTTGTGCTTAGTTTAATTCATTTATAATGACCCCTAAATCCCCTAAGGGGACTTTACCGAGGAACTTAATAACAAACTTTGAGCATTGCTCGAGATTAAATTATTTAGTTAAGAAGCAAGGCTCCTATCAGGGCCTGTTCCGGTACACCGGAAGGTTTGGGGTCATACTCTGGCGTAAGCCTTTATCACTTATAAGCTAAACCAGAGCTATCGTAATTTCTAAACAACAAATTACTTATAAAAAACATAAAAATAAGAAATAAATTTTTCGATAACATAATGAGTTTTAAAAAAAAGAAAATATTAATAGTTTTTGGAACCAGACCCGAAGCTATAAAAATGGCACCGGTAATTAAAGCCTTTCAGGCAGAT
>Ga0164315_10004991_pt1 | contig 10351 bp, 5 predicted proteins | sample GuaBasSedimGuay6_FD_113737 | JGI IMG/M metagenome (GOLD analysis project Ga0164315, IMG submission 113737) | Subseafloor sediment microbial communities from Guaymas Basin, Gulf of California, Mexico - Guay6, Core 4569-2, 0-3 cm | ecosystem: Environmental > Aquatic > Marine > Hydrothermal vents >...
ACTATTAAAAAGAATCAAATGAAAGTATCAGAATTTAAAATAAAAGGAATGACCTGCGACCAGTGTGCTGTAGGTATTGCCAGAAAATTTAAAGGCTTAAAAGGAATTATACAAAAGGATATCAGTTATCCTGACGGATCGGGTAAGTTTGAATACGACCCCGATGAGATTTCAAAACAGGAAATTATAGATGTAATCAATTCTACGGGTCATTATTCAGTGGCAGGGGAGATTCCATCAGGGAATGATGAAGTGCAATATGATCTTATCATTATTGGTGGCGGTTCTGCCGCCTTTTCAGCAGCTATTAAAGCCAATGATCTGGGTCTGAGTACGCTGATAGTCAATGACGGGCTGCCATTTGGTGGTACCTGTGTAAATGTGGGTTGCGTGCCATCCAAAAATCTGATCCGGGCAGCTGAAACTGTATATCAAACAAACTATTCGAGGTTTGAGGGGATTCAACCAAAGGGTGCAGATATAGACTATGGCAGTCTCATACAGGGAAAGAATAAACTGGTAGCAGACCTTCAACAAAAAAAATACATGGATGTAGTGAGTAACTTTGATAATCTAAAAATGCTTAAGGGAATGGCTGAATTCCTTGATGAAAATACCATCCTGGTAAACGGGAAGGATAAATATAAAGGGATGAAATTTCTGATTGCGACAGGTTCAACCACAAAAATTCCTGATATCAAAGGATTAAAGGAAACAGGCTATCTTACAAATGTTTCCCTGTTTGACCTGGAAAAACAACCGAAATCAATGATAGTCCTTGGCGGCGGGTATATCGCTTTGGAAATAGCACAGGCTTATCACAGATTGGGCACCAAAGTTACCTTGCTTCAGCGCTCGGATCATGTGCTGTCAAAACAAACGACAGATATTGCCGGTGAGTTGACCTTGCATCTTCGGAATGAAGGTCTGGATATCCATACTGGCCTGCGTTTCATAGAAGTTTCATATAAGGACCTGATTTCCCGTGTTGTGATTGAGGAAAACGGAGAACGAAAGGTATTTGAAGCAGAGAAGATCCTGGTTTCCACCGGAATAAAACCCAATACAGAGAAGCTGGCCGTTGTCCGTTCCGGGTTAGAGCTTACAGAGCATGGATTTGTTAAAGTGAATGATCAACTGCAAACCAATATCCTTAATATCTATGCCGCCGGAGATTGCATAAATACACCATCTTATGTTTATACTGCTGCTTTTGAAGGAAAACTTGCAGTAGAAAATGCATTTACAGGAGCCAATAAAAAATTTGATTATACTTCATTGCCATGGGTGGTATTCACTGATCCTCAAATAGCCGGAGCAGGAATGGATGAGAATGAAGCCCTGGAATTGGGCATACCTCATGAGGTTGCTATAGTCTCCCTTGAAAATGTGCCTCGTTCAATTGCTGCAAATGACACAAGGGGTTTTATTAAACTTATTAGAAACTCTGAGACCGATGAACTATTGGGTATTAGAGTAGTTGCCCCTGAGGGTGGGGAACTGATAATGCAGGCAAGCCTGGCAATTAAATACGGAATTAAAGTAGATGAAATTGCAAACTCTTTATACCCATACTTAACTTTATCTGAAGGGGTAAAACTTGCAGCAATTACATTTAATAAAGACATCAAAGAACTTTCATGCTGTGCTGTTTAGTTTAAGAGGTTTTTTTTAAATAGCTTCCACTTTAAAAGATAAAGATTATTGTTAATTTTGTTCAATAATGAATGATAAATTTGACAAACAACTCCAAACGAAACACATCAAACCAACTGCCATGCGCCAATTGGTCCTGCAAGTGTTAACAGAACAAAAAACAGCCCTTAGTTTGCCTGAACTGGAAGAAATATTTGTCAGGGCAGATAAAGCAACCCTGTACCGGACCTTAAAAACTTTTGAAGAAAAAAAACTTATCCATAGCATTGATGATGGAAGCGGTGCTGTTAGGTATGCTTTATGCAGTGAAGAATGTGATTGCAGTATCGAAGACCTTCATGTGCATTTTTTATGCTCGAAATGCAATAAAACTTATTGCCTGAATGAAATACCTGTTCCTACCATCAAATTGCCCGTAGGTTTTTCTCTGGAAAATGTGAGTATGGTGGTTGAAGGTATATGTGCGAATTGCCGGTAAAAAATTTAATAAATTTCATCCAAAAAACAGGTTTGCAACCCGGTTGCATTACTTATTTATTATTTTTACATCGAAATATTAAGTCATTATTGAAAGTTCTATGCAAAAAGGAGTAAAAAACATAAGTATATTTTTTATATTGTTTGCCGGACTGATCTTTTTCTCACATGCTGTAATTCCTCATAATCATCATTTTAACCCTGTTCTTTATTCTAATCAACAATCAAATCATGAAGATGGCCATTCAGAAAATAGTCCATTGCATTGCCACGCTTTTAATGATCTTGCTGTTGACAAACTGGTAATTACTACAAACAATATTTCAATTCTGGAAACAGTTTTTTCAGTTGGTATTGAAAATGCAGATTATATTTCAAATAGTGGAAGACCAAATGGAAGTGTCAATTTTTTATTAAGTGATGACAAAATTCTTTCATTTATTTTTCTGAAAACATACACCACACGGGCTCCCCCTGTACTTGCCTGAGCTCGACTCAAGTTATCCATTTGATTATCAGCTCCCTTTTGGTACCTGAATAGTCATTGAGTCTCAAGTAATTTAATAATTTTTTTTCAATTAACAATATCAGTAAAATGATAAATAGTATTATATCTTTTTCAATAAAGAATAAAGCGCTTATATGGCTAATGACCATAGGTCTGATTATAGGTGGGATCTATTCCATGACCAAAGTACCCCTTGATGCCGTTCCCGATATAACGAATAATCAGGTTCTGGTAATTACCACTGCTCCTAAGCTTGGAACCGAAGACATTGAGCAATTTGTTACTTATCAGGTGGAGCTGGCAGTTGCCAACCTACCTGATGTTACAGAGATCAGGAGTGTATCACGGTTCGGCCTGTCGGTGGTTACCATTGTTTTTAAGGACAATGCAGGGACCTATCTTCCAAGGCAACTGGTTAGTGAAGCCTTAAATGAAGTTAAAGAAAATATTCCTGAAGGCTTTGGAGAACCCTTTATGGCCCCTATCAGTACAGGCCTGGGTGAAATATACCAATATACGCTTGAAGTATTACCTGGCTATGATACGGTGTATGATGATATGGAACTCCGGACCATTCAGGACTGGATCGTAAAGCGGCAAATGGCCATGTTGCCCGGCGTGGTTGAAGTGAACTCATTCGGTGGCCGGGGTAAGCAATATGAAGTTGCTCTCAACCCTGATAAACTACGCAGCATGGGCTTATCTGTTTCTGATGTTTTTGATGCACTTGAAGCGAACAATCAGAATACGGGCGGAGCATATATAGAGAAAAATTTTCAGGCAAATTTCATCCGGGGGGAAGGACTAATGCGTTCCATGGATGATATCAGGAACACACTAGTGGCAAATATTAATAATCAGCCGGTGTTTATTCGTGATATTGCAGTAGTTAAGTTCGGCAGTTTTGTACGCTACGGGGCATTCACCAAAAACGGAAAGGGCGAGGCAGTGGGTGGTATTGTAATGATGCTGAAAGGAGAGAATTCCAATGATGTAATTAATGCCGTAAAGGAAAGGATGGATTTAATTCAAAAGTCCTTACCGGATGGAGTGGAGATCAGGCCATTCCTTGATCGCAGCCGGCTCATTAAAAGTACTACCTCCACGGTAGCCGAAAACCTTGGGATAGGCGCCCTGATCGTTATTTTTGTGCTGGTCATTTTTCTCGGAAATCTCAGGGGCGGATTAATTGTGGCTTCCACCATACCACTGGCATTGCTGTTTGCCTTTATCATGATGAATGCTTTTGGGGTATGGGCGAACTTAATGAGCCTGGGAGCGCTTGATTTCGGGATCCTGGTGGATGGGGCGGTCATCATAGTGGAAAGCATGATCTTCTACCTCCACAAGAAAAACCTGATTGGCACAAAGCTAAAGATACCGGAACGAAATGAGCTGGCGTACAAATCTGCCAGTAAAATGATGAACTCGGCATTTTTCGGACAACTGATCATCCTGATTGTTTTTATACCGGTTCTGGCTCTGCAGGGTGTCGAAGGTAAGATGTTTATCCCTATGGCAATGACCTTTGGATTTGCAGTACTGGGGGTGATGGTTCTGTGTTTGACATACATACCCATGATGGCTGCAAGCTTTTTGCAACCTCCGAAAACAAATAAAGATTCCGTTGGAGATAAATTTATTCACTGGCTTGAAAGGATCTATGCCCCTGTTATTGGCTGGGCGCTTAAAAGAGGCCGGATCATTCTAATTGTAGCTTTTGTGTTGCTGATTTCCGGTGGTTTTCTCTTTTCAAAAATGGGTGCAGAGTTTATTCCCCAGTTGGATGAAGGTGATTTTGCTTTTCAGGCTTTTCTTAAGCCGGGGACTTCTCTTACGGAGGTAAAAAAAGCTTCAACCCGCCTGGAGCAGATCATACTGGAGAATTTTCCCAATGAAATAGAATCCATTCAAAGCCGGATTGGAGTGGCGGACCTCCCCATGGATCCAATGCCCATTGATATTGCGGATATTTTTGTCATTCTCAAACCGCAAAAAAAATGGACAAAGGCCGGATCAAAGGAAGAATTGATACGAAAGGTAAGGGAAAAAGTCAGTGTCTTGCCTGGTATCAACTTTGAATTTACACAACCCGTAGAAATGCGTTTTAATGAATTACTGACAGGAATTCGTGAAGATGTGGCCGTTAAACTTTACGGTGATGACTTAAATATACTGGCAGATAAAGCAGCTGAAATTGCCGGATTGGTTTCGGGCATTGACGGGATTGCGGGAGTAAAGGCTGAAGCCACAAGGGGGTTACCACAGATCACCGTACACTATGACAGGAATAAACTCGGGAGGTATGGTTTAAATATTATTGAATTAAATACCATTATTGAAACCGCTTTTAGTGGTGGTGTTGCCGGTGTTATTTATGAAGGAGAAAGAATGTTTGATCTGGTTGTCAGGCTGGATGAAGTTCACCGCCAAAGCATTGATGACATTCGGAATTTATTCGTGAATCTGCCCGATGGGAATCAGATACCCTTAAAAGAAGTAGCCAATATCAGTTATCAGCCGGGTCCTATGCAGATCAGCCGGGATAATACACACAGGCGAACCTATGTGGGAATCAATGTGGAAGGCAGGGATGTGAAATCCCTGGTTGAAGAGATTCAGCAAACACTGGATGAAAAGCTTGAATTGCCGGTTGGTTATTATATCCGATACGGAGGAGCTTTCGAAAATCTTGAAAGAGCAACAAAAAGATTATCACTGGTTGTGCCTCTGGCACTGGCCTTGATTTTTATGCTGGTATTTTTTGCGATAAAGTCTTTCAAACAAACACTTATGATTTATATTGCGATCCCTTTTGCGGCAATAGGAGGTATTTTCTCACTGTATCTGCGTGACATGCCTCTAAGTATTTCTGCAGGAGTAGGCTTTATTGTCCTGTTTGGAGTGGCAGTACTCAACGGGCTTGTATTAATTAACGGATTTAATGAACTTAAGGCGGAAGGAAGGCTCCAGATCAATGAAATCATTACAAAAGGTTCGATCAGGCGCCTGCGACCGATTTTTTTGACTGCTTCCACGGATATTCTCGGATTTCTTCCTATGGCTGTTTCATCTTCGGCTGGTGCTGAAGTACAGCGACCTTTGGCAACAGTAGTTATAGGTGGTATGATTACGTCCACATTGCTTACGTTGGTGGTTTTACCTATTTTGTATAAAATGGTTGAATCAGAGAAGAGAAAAAGAAGAAAGATCAGATTAAATGCAACAATGGCTTCGTTTCTGTTTTTATTCATTGGTTTAAGTTTTAGCGGGAATATGAAAGCACAGGAAGTAAATGTTACTTTGCAACAGGCAATTGATAGTGCGAAAAAGAATTTTCCGGCAATCAAGGCTGCCCAGTTGGAGATAGAAAGACAGGAGGCCCTGAAATCAACGGCTTTCGATCTTGGGAGTACTTCGGTTTTTACAGGGAAAGAAGAAACAGGAAACGGGGTACCGGGAATCCATAATAAAGTGGGTTTCGGACAGTCGGATATTGATATTTTAGGAATATTTGCAAAAAGCAGGCAAGCCGGAGAAAGAATTGAACAGGCGAATAAAGGACGTGAACTCACCGAGAAAACCCTTGAAAGGGATGTGAGTATTGCATGGTATCGCGCCTTATATACTAAAAAGCAATGGCAACTCTTTTTGCGGCTGGATAGCTTGTACGCGAACTTTCAAAAGGCAGCTGAACTGCGTTATAAAACCCAGGCGTCTTCAAAAGTGGAGTACCTGTCAGCTTCTGCTAAATATAAAGAGCTTCAGGTAAATATAAAACGGGCAAAAAGTAATTATCAGGCTGCAATTGAAATTTTGAATCAGTATTTATTATTTCCTTCCAGATTTGATATAAGTGAAAAAGGCTCTAAGCTAAACGGATTTCCACTTTCCACTGTGAACGATTCTTTAACCGGGAGTCCGCTGTTAAAATACTATCAAACGCAAATAAATGTGGCTGAAGCCGAGTGGAAAACCATGCGGGCGAGTTACTGGCCGAAATTTGATGTGGGATATACCTTTCAATCGGTAGATGGCCGATCGGGCTTTTACAGCTGGCAGGCCGGAATTTCGATTCCCTTATTGTTTTTTTCCCAGGCAGGAAAAACCAAAGCTGCAAAAATCAACTATGGAATTGCCGGATATAATTTTGATCAAAAACGTCTCAGGTTAAAAGCCGAATACAATCAGCAAATGAAAAGATACCTGGCCCTGGATGAATTGATAAATTATTATCAGAAAGAGGCACTGCCCCTTGCCAGGGAGCAGATTGATGCTGCAAACCTGGCATACCGGCTCGGAGGGATTGATTATATTCAATTTATACAGAATGTAGAATCGGCCATTAACACCAACCGGGAATATTTAAAACAGCAAACTGAATATTATGTTTTATCTGCACAATTGAAATATATAACGGGGGAATGAAGGATGAAGGATAAAGTAAAAAGGCAGAAGGAAAAACTTAAAAATACTAAAGAGTAAAAACGAAAACAATGAAAACAAAATTATTAATTACATTAATCTCAGTATCAACCCTGCTGTCATGTAAGTCAGGGGACAAAAACAATTCACTTGATGAAGAGCATGAAGAAAAGGGACATGAAGGCGTGGTAATCCTGAATGAGAAACAAAGGGAGGCATTGAACCTTGAATTAGGAAGTTTCCTGATGCGTAACCTGACGACTGTAGTTAAGGTGAACGGCCTGCTTAAAGTACCTCCTGAAAGCAGCGCCGACATCACCGCCATAATTGGTGGTAATGTTAAGAAAATCAAAGTGTTTCATGGCGATAAGGTAAAGAAGGGACAGCAGCTTGCGGTACTTGAACATCCTGACTATATTGCATTGCAGGAGGACTTTGCTGTCATTGCAAATAATCTGGAATATCTGGAGCAGGAGTACAAAAGGCAAAAGGAACTATTTGAAAATAATGTGGGTTCCGGCAGGGAGTACCAACAGGCAAAGGCGGCATGGAATACAGGGAAAGCCCGGTACGAAGGATTAAAATCGCGCCTGCAGATTTTACATATTTCACCGGAAAAAGTAAAAGAAGGGAAAATTTCAAAAACGATCAACATAATTTCCCCCATCAATGGATATGTAAATGAAATCAAGATCAAAGTAGGTACGTATATTGATGCGAAAGACAAGATTTTTGAAATCACGGACAACAGTGCTATCCATGCGGATTTTATGGTATATGAAAATGATGTCCATTTTCTTAGAAAGGGACAAAAAGTGCATTTTACGGTTTCAAATCAACCGGGAAAAGAATATACGGCCAGGGTTTTTGCCATTGGCAGGGAGTTTGAACCAAATACAAGGTCTGTGCATATTCATGCCCGGATTAAGGAATCAACAGCCGGATTGATCCCTGGAATGTACATAAGCGGCCATTTACATGCAGATGAAAACCTTACACGGACATTACCAAATGATGCCCTGGTTGCAGAGGGTGCCAAATCATACGTTTTTATAAAAGATAATACGGTTATTGAAAATTCCTATGAAAATGAGAACCTGATGGCCTTCAGAATGGTAGAAGTAATTACCGGACAGAAGGATGATGGTTTTACGGAAGTTCATTTACTGGATTCGTTACCGGAGAATACCCGGATAGTAATGAATACAGCTTATTATTTATTATCTGATTTAAGAAAGGAAGAAACCGAACATGAACACTAATAACAGAAGTTATGAGAGAAATAAAAGCATATATCCGTCCAAACAGAGTGAATGAAATTGTTCATCATCTGAAAGATGCCGGATTTGAAAATATAACCATTTCAGTAGCTGAGGGTACGGGTAAACTTCAGGCTGAAAATGCATTTGTATCCCAGAAATTTTCTATTACCGACAGTGAAATTGCAAAGCTTGAAATGGTAGTAAAAAAGAAAAATGTAAAATCAATTGTTCATATCATTTCAAAATACGGGAAAACATTAAATCCCGGTGATGGGATCATTTATGTTTCAAGAGTTGAAAAAGCATACCGGGTTAAAACCGGAAGGGAAAATGGAGCTTAAACAGCATTTATAATTCGAGAACTTAATTGAGGGACTTAAAGGCATGCATAAATATAGACTTAAAAATTTGGATTGTGCCTCCTGCGCTGCAAAAATTGAGGATAGCCTGATAAAACTGGATGAGGTTAATTTTGTAACTGTCAGTTTTGCCACTTCTTCATTGATAATAGATACTGATGACTTTCAAAAAGTAAAAAATATAATAAAAGAGCTAGAGCCTGGAGTTAAGGTTGAAGATATTGACAAGGAAAACACAAACATTCCAAAGACTGTATTCGCAGAACACAAATGGACAATGTTACAGGTACTCTTAAGCATTCTTTTACTACTTTCCGGGATAATATTTGAAGAAAAACTACACAGTACACCTTATCACGTTGCTAAATATCTGGTATTTGTAACTGCCTACCTGATTGTAGGCTGGAAAGTCATTTTTCTGGCAGTAAAAAATATAACCAGAGGACAGGTTTTTAATGAGCATTTTTTAATGACCATAGCAACTATGGGTGCATTTGCTATCGATCAAATGCCTGAAGCAGTAGCTGTAATGTTGTTTTATATTGTTGGTGAGCTGTTTCAGAATATTGCAGTGAACAAATCCCGAAGTTCCATAAAGTCGCTTCTTGAAATAAAACCGGATTATGCAAACCTCAAAACCAGGGGCGAAGTTAAAAAAGTATCTCCTGAAGATGTGAATTTAGGGGATATAATTATTGTTAAAGCAGGTGAAAAAATCCCTTTGGATGGTTTTGTTACCGAAGGTAATTCTTTTGTCGATACTTCGGCCCTTACCGGAGAAAGTGTACCCCGGAAAGTAAAAGCTGAGGATGAAGTATTGGCGGGTATGATTAACCAGACGGGTTTAATTACCCTGAGGGTTACGAAGCTTTTTGGCGAATCATCCATCTCGAAAATACTGGAATTGGTTGAAAATGCGACAGCCAAGAAAGCAGAAACAGAAAAATTCATCACCACTTTTGCAAAGTACTATACACCTGTGGTGGTATTTGGGTCACTGCTCCTTGCAGTTTTACCTCCACTCTTAATTGACGGAGCAACTTTTAGCGAATGGATCTACAGGGCTCTGGTAGTGCTGGTGATATCCTGTCCATGTGCCCTTGTGATCAGTATTCCTCTAGGTTATTTCGGTGGAATTGGGGGAGCTTCGAAAAAGGGAATTTTGGTAAAAGGCTCTAATTTTCTGGATGCACTAACTCAGGTTAAAACGGTGGTATTCGATAAAACCGGTACACTTACCAAAGGCGAGTTTAAGGTTTCTGAAATAGTCCCTTCAAATGGTTTTGATGAGAAAATCATTCTCGAATATGCTGCTTATGCAGAATACAATTCAAATCACCCTATCGCTAAGTCGCTGATAGAAAGCTTTAATCAGAAGTTCGATAATTCCAGACTTGGGGCTGTGGAAGAAATCTCCGGACATGGTGTCAGGGCTTTTATCGATAATAAAGAAATATTTGCAGGAAATGACAAACTCCTTCACAAAGAAAACATATCCCATGACAAATGTGATGTAGAAGGTACCGTGGTACACGTGGTCATCGAAAGAAAATACGCCGGATATATCATGATTTCCGACAGTCTGAAAAACGATGCCTTTAATGCTATTAAACAGTTGAACAAGAAAGGGATCAAGATAGTGATGCTCACTGGGGATAACCAAT
>Ga0164315_10004992_pt1 | contig 10350 bp, 23 predicted proteins | sample GuaBasSedimGuay6_FD_113737 | JGI IMG/M metagenome (GOLD analysis project Ga0164315, IMG submission 113737) | Subseafloor sediment microbial communities from Guaymas Basin, Gulf of California, Mexico - Guay6, Core 4569-2, 0-3 cm | ecosystem: Environmental > Aquatic > Marine > Hydrothermal vents...
ACCTTTTAGGAAGTCCAATAGAATCAAAGGTTGTAAGAGAAATTGGTAAATATGCTAAAAATGTAATAAACTATTATAATCCTAAAGATGATGTGATTAAAGAGGGAGTCGATAAAGGTAATTTAAAAAAACCTAGTTGTTTAAACAGAGTTGATATTAAAAATGTAAAGTCCAAAAGATGTAGTGCAGTACATCATGGATTTAGTGCTTATGCAGATAAAATGAGGAAATTCCCATGATTCAATGTGATACATGTGATAAGATTTATTCTAAAACTGAATACAAATCATGCCCTAATTGCAAGTTTAATAGTTGTGGAAAAGAAAATACTCAAGGGCTAGTTCAAAAGAATTTGTTATTAGAATGGGATGCAGATAAAAATAAACGAGAATGTATAGCAAATGGAGAAATGACTTGTGAGTGTAAAAATTGTCATACAAAAATTGAATATTATCCAGAAGATCCATATCCATTAGATGAAGGTGAATGGTGTTATACTTGCTTGTTTGGAGTTGATGATTATGATGATTAAAAATTATCATTTTGATTTTCATCATGCAATGATGAATTTTAAATTATTCATTAAAACAGGACATACTTTTTATCTAAAAATAATTGTATTACAGTTAAAACAAATAAAGAGTGATCACTAATATGACTAAAAATACTTGCCAAAACGTGGAATGTAATAATATTGGTAGAGAAGTTCGCGTAAAAATGGTTATGGAATGGGGAGAGGATAGGGAAGAAACAATATACTTATGCCAAATATGTATCAACTTACAGAATGCAATTAACGGAGGTTTGAAGAATTGACTTTCAAATATTGTAGAAAATGTCTGGACATGAGACCATTCAAATCAAAAGTTATATTGAATTTTACAACTCTAATATGTAAAGAATGTGGAGGAGATGAATAATGGGTGGAGAACTTGACATCAGGATGTATTCTGTAGACTTGACAAAATCACAAGTTGAAGATTCATTTAAAGATGATCAAGAAACAAGTGCATACGAAAACGGTCATTCTTACAGTGGTTGTATAGGTGTAATGCCATCAGGTATTGAGTGGAAATCCCCAATAGAAGATAATATTGAAGCAGAAGAATTTATATTAAACAATCATAGAAAATGGGATAAGGCATGGGGTATCAAAACGGAATCATCATATATTGTAGGGGGTTGGTGTAGCTCTTGAAACAATGTGATATTTGTGGAGGAGATGAATAATGTTTCAAGATCCAAATCTACCTTGGGGAGTAACTTCAAGTGATACAGATGGACATGATCCAAGTTGTGGAAACTGTGGACATTTATACAGTGATCACTATGAAACTGATGAAGAAATAGATCGACAACAATTCAACTACAAAAAAGAACTTGTTGAGGAATTACTGAATAGTGACAATCATCATGAAGCTAGTGGTATACAATATTATGCTGATGGAAGTGTATCTCATGCTTGTGATTCTACTAGTGGAGGGAAAACACAAGAAGAAAGAATAAGAAATCAATGTGATTGTACTGGATTTAATGAAGGCTACTATGAACCAGAGTGGGAAAAAGATGAATAATAAGGATAAGGATAAGATAAAGGAATATCTCGCAAGTTACAAAATACAACTAAAATTTGCACCAAAATACAAGATAGTATACAATCCAGAATTAGTAAGACTTCAAAAACAAATATATGACATGAATCCTGTATATTACCAACTAATGGGAAAAATAGACTTATTAGAGAAAATGATTAAGGATTTTTGAGATATGAAGTGGAAAAAGAGTACATTAGATGATATACCAACACCAATATTTAGGATAAAAACAACAAAAAGTTGGGAATCATTCGCAATAGGATTAATATTGGGTATGACGTTTGCATTCATAACATTTAGTATGGGGTATTATACTAATGTCTGACAAATACACACTTGAAGAATTTGTGGGAAAAAAGAAGAAAAAACCACAGGGAGTACAAGGAGAATTTGATGCAATGTGGATTAATGTAGAATGAATTGTATAAAAAAATCACATAGATTATATAATGAAATGGTGGGAATATAATATGGGATTATACACAGATCAATTATACGTACTAAAACAAGTATGCTACAATTGCCATCATGGAAGCCATCAAAAATGTAATGGTACTAGATACTTTAGAAGAATGGAGGAAGGTAGTGGTAAGACAAACTGTGAATGTGAATCATGTAAAATAAACACGTATATGGGGAGAGAAATATGATAGGATTATGCCACAGTTGTTACTCTAGTGGGGTGGAAATATCACTAGTAGAGGATGTCAATATATGTAAAAAGTGTAGGAATAACCCAAAAATAGTAAAGAAAGAATCACAATTAGTGAAGAAACCAAATCTAAAAGGAATAGAAGATAATACGAATTACCATTAAAAATATTATTTAACTATCATAGATAGGAAACTTTTACACAAATATCATGCCATATAGTTAAAACTGGCTGATTAACTGTCCATTTTTTAATACTTTTATACTATTATACACGAAATAACGTGACAATGCGTTCCAATTCATACCTAACTAATGACAAACAATGTGATTGCCAATGACAGATATACCAAGATGTTTGAATTGTGATGATAAGGGAAAGTTCATGAACGAGTTTGGGATCATGGAGAGATGTATTTTCTGCGAAAAACGTTTTGAATTACATAGGAGCAACTAATGGGAAGAAAGTCAGTATATCTAAAACAGATTGAACATCTACTAAGTGTTGGTTATGAAGCAAAAGATATTGTAAAGATAACCAACATACCAAAAGGTACAATATACAGAATAGTTGATCAACTTAGAGAAGAAGCAAAAACAAACTTTGATCAACTTATGACAAAAGATTATCTCTACAAGTATCAAATGAATCTTGATAATTATTCAAAAACCATCATCCAGTGTAACATAGAAATTGACACAATTAATGTAAAATATGATGAACTAGAAAAAGTTGTAATGGATAGTTTGGAAGTTTGTCCAATAGATAAATATATTGCAAGATCTGCATATATGACAAATCTCATAAACATTAGAAATAACAGAACAATAGAGATACAGAAACTAATCGCACAAAGAGATAAATCGAGTGAGATGAAGGCAAAAATATTCAATTCCGGCCCAGTCGTGTACCGAATTAACCAAGTCGTAGAGAGTAAAGTTTTACAACCAGAAATGCTTAATGAGAAACCACGAGTAGAATTTGTGCAAAAAGATGTAAAACATGAAATAAGTGAAGATGATTTACAGGTTTTAAAAGAAATGGAAGAAAACGACTAAAATATTTAAACATAAGGGTAGGATAAATTAGATATGCCTAATTTACCTTGGTCTGATAACAAAAATGTCAATACATTGACACCTTGTAGATTATGTTCTAAGGAATCAATATCAGTAACAGGTGAAAAATACTGTTTAAATTGTTATAGAGAATTACTAACAAATATTATTTTACAAAAATATCCCATTACAGGTATTGGAGTGTTTGATAGATAATGACTAATCTTATAGATAATGAGAAAATTGATATTGGTTTTAATGAATTAGACACGGCAATGGAGAAAATAATCAATGAACATAAGTTAAATTTCTATGAAGTATTATCAGTATTGGCAATGATGGATACAAAGGTAAAACAAAATAACATTAGTCAATACTTGTTGGAAACTGTCACAAGATTTCAAGAATTACTAAACAAGGAGGATCGAGATGGAAGATAAAATAATAAAAGAACATTGTAGTAATATAGACCAAATACACCTAACTAAGCATGGCTCGATTGAAGTTTTCCAATATGATGAAGATCTACCAACTGATGGGGAATATAAACTATTCGCTATTTATTTAACTAATGGGAAGGTAATAAGATGACTTTTTGGAATAAAAAACCAGATGAACCTGATCATTTTAACAAAAAACCTAAAGAGGATGATGATGACTAAAAGATTCCATAAATGCGATAAATGCTGTAAATGCAAGGAAGAACATATAGACGATGTTTATGATGAATGATAAATTACAACATTTTATAGTAGGATTTATTCTATCCATAACTGGAATAATATGGTTTCCATTAATCATGTCAGGATTTGTATTTGGAATAGGAAAGGAATTTTATGATGAAATAATAAGAAATAGTGCAGTTGGTGGAGATTGGTTAGATCTTGTGGCAACATTTGCAGGAGCAGTACTAGCAACATTACTTGTGATGATGATAATTTGGTTATGAAAATTGGATAACAGTAGATATTCGCATATCCTGAAATTCTACCATTACCAACGAGTCGTATCATTAATGCCTAGAATAGTCATCAAGATGCATTCTTGACCAGCAGAAGCTGTGTTCATTGGCTTCACTAATGATAATATACCTTAGATAATACCTTTAATAAATGTATTGAATAATACGTTTCTTATATTCACACGAGTTCTCGTATATTACACATTAGGGGAGGAACGAAAAATACAATGAATAACAAAAGTAACATATTGAGAGATTAGTATAGTAAACTAAAGTTAATTATGTACAATAGTATTTTACACGAGAACTCATGTGTGAATAAGAAATTAGTGCCTACAAATATTGAAAGAAATGCAATTTTAACAAAACAGCAAAAACTAAACCAGTAGGGATCGTTACGTGGTACATTATAGTGTACAAATCATTATAAATATCATAAATTAGTGTAATCGTATGGTATCAGGAGTAAGATATACATTAATATAGTATGGTTCTGAGTGGTAATGTATGGTAACTACAGACATTACACAACAATACTTTGGTATCTGTGATTCATTATATGAGAATTGGAAATTAGCCAGTCAAACATATTACAACACATATATCAAACCATACATCAAATAGGCTTACAAGCCACTTTTTTTTTATTATTATCAAGTATCAAAGATCCGTATAATTTATATATTCAAAATTAGATAATTGTTCAATGACATATAAAGTATATAGTATTGGAGCATTGGCTATAATTGCCTTAATAGTGGCAATTGTATACAATCCAGTACAAGAAAACTTTGATCTTGATGCAACAAATGAACAATGGTTAAAACAATCTGCTCAATGGGAATGGATAAAAGGACAAGTGGATAACACTAAAGCTAATGGTATATCTAATACAGATAGCATAAAAGCATTAGAGGATAGAATTAATAATATCAGTACAAATGTATCCACTTTGAATAATAAAGTTATTCAATTATCAGAAGATCCAATAACAACTGAACCAATAGTAGAAGATAACGAAATCATTGATTTCTTCACAACTGACAATGATTCCGATAGAGAAGATAGATTTGACCAAGGCGACATTGTATATTTCTATGTAGTAGTTGATACCGATGAACGATACCTCTATTATGAAATTATAAACGATGATACAAATGACGTAATCAAGGACAAAAGATTAACAATATCTGAAAATGTAGATAACCTAGTTTGGGCATGGAGTATTCCAAGCAATCAAACAATAGGAGACTATTATATTGAAATAGAAGTTGGACAAGACAAATCAAAACTCAATTTTGATGTAAGAAACTAGTATTGAAGGTAACATTACCTCTTTTTTTTATTATGTACCTTTTTTCATAAATAATCGCCTCCAATTTGTTCCATATTACATCTACGCAATACTATCACTTGTACTATTTTTCGTAAATTACGAAATAATTTCGTAAGTCCATGATTTTTTAGGCTCATATTATTAGTATGTGTTAGAAACTTATCCATACTATTTTTTATTATCAAAACATTCTTTTTACTATTCATACCAAACATTCGTAATAATGATATTTGTTTTATTTTTTGTAGACTACAAGTTTTTTCTGTAGTTAGATACATTTATTAAGGGTATTACGTAGATTACATACATGAAATCAAAACAACAGGCTTATTCAGAATACCTTGAAATGGGTGTAGAGAAATCTGATATAGCAGAAAATGTTTTTGGTGCATACGATGAAAAAAGATTTGTAGAACATTTTGGAAAAATGGATGCAGAGATCTTAAATGCACTAAAGAGCAAAATGACTATGATTCATGGAGACTCAGAAACAATTCATAGCAGATTTATGAGTGGTTTGAATATTTACATGGGTGGATATCGTAGTGTTATAGATGAGATACAGGCAGTTAATAGTGGAAAGACATACGGCAAAATATTTCCATACGGTGAAGAATTAGTAGTTTTGGCAAAAAAATCAAGCAAGAAACATGGCGTGTCAAAAGGTATGATGATGTTTAGACTTGTTGATACTCCTGAAGGAGTCAAGGTCATCAAAGAAAACCGTGCATTCAAAGACGGTGAACAAGATGAAGTTTTCGACACAATGCAGTCAATGGGAATTGACATGATGAGAGCAATGGGCGATTCTTTTCTAGTTGAAAAACACTAGAATTTCTCTTTTTATTCAATACATTTATTAATAGCATATTATCTAGGGTATATTGTAGTAACAAGGAATGTGAACAGCATATAGAAAAACGAGGTATACCTTGCGAGAAGAAAGTTACGTGCTAATCTTGGCAAAAAAACACGCTGTAGAAAATCCGAAAGGAGTCAAAGTGGTTCGAAAGAGCTATCTCTTAGCAATCGATCAAAAAAGCCATCGGCAAGTTGGAGAAAGACCAATATCAATTGCAAGAAAAAGTATACAGGTAATGGTATGAAAGGTGTGAGAAACCTTTCTGATACATTAACATCGGTAGACCTCAGTTACCCTGATAACTACCGATTTTATTTATTATGCCATAGGTTTTACAAATTAAAAGTTATTGATAAAATTATAAACAAAGTTTACAAAATTATAAACAAAGTTTATTATTACTTATAAGGAACGTATCAATCAATAGGTTTATTAAACATATTATCCAATTGTATTATTGAAAGTGAGTTATTTTTAATGAAAGACTGTATGAAGTGTGGTGCCAATGTCGTAGAGACAGACTCATCAAGTAAAATACTAATTTGTGAAATCTGCGAATACGTTCAATAACCAAACATTTTTATATTCAAATCGGGAGGAGATACACATGAGTAACTCAGATGATAAAGAAAGGAGGTACTATCAGGAATTATCACAAGAGAATGATCGCCTTATAGAAGAAATTAGATCATTGCGTGAGAAATCAGTAGGAGAAAAAACAATTCTTGATGCATTTGATTGGTCATTGACTAAAAAAATTTCAGGTAGAAGTGTATACTATACAATCTATGATAAAGTATCAGGAACAAATGTTAGTATAACATATTATGAGGATGCTCATGTTCTTCGTGAAATGTTAAAGGTTATGAGATTGGATAATATCCAACATGATAAAGAAAGACGTTTACTAGATAGTCAAGGTATATTTAATTAGATACAATAATATAGTGACATCACATGTTAAGTAATCGGGAAGTGGCAATAACCAAACATTCTTATACTGTATTATGTGGGGTATATTATGAAACAAACAGATATGGTAGAAATTGAAATCGACAAAGAATGTGAAGGATGTAGAGGTACAGGTAAAAACTGTGATCACGGTTGTGACATGAATAACTGTACTGATCCAAGAGGTCACGAATGGGAGAATTGTGCATGGAACTGTGATGATGGAAGATCAACAGAATTCATTTGGATTCCAAAATCTGTTATCTTTGAATGGAAGAACAAACAAGATGAGATAGAATAACAAAAATAGTTAAATATAGTTAATTTCTACAATGTTGTATGGATTTAGGTAAAATAGAAGATGGTGGAGGTTACGATCTATCAGAACTTGCACAAGCCAAAGAATCACTTGATGGAAATCCAAATCCAGAAAAAGAATTCATTGAAGTAGATCCAATATTAGTTGTAGTTAGCGACAATCCTGTGGTAAGAACGGAAGAACTTGAAGCGAGGGTAGTTGTAGTGGATTATGACGAAAACGATGAAGTAGTTAGTATTGAAGTATTGTAGATGATAAAATGACAAAGCGACTAACTTGTAACAATTGTGGAGAAGATAACCATTTTGGTAACGACATATGTAGTAACTGCAAGGTAGAGTTATGAAAAAATTCAAACATACTAATGAGGAACTGGAACTAGCAAAGATCAAAACAGAAAAGGACAAAAGGAAAAGAATGATTTATATGTTATAAATAACCAATAATATTATAGAATGACAAATATAAGTGTAGTCTATGAATGGGGATTTTGTAGACACTGTAGTAAACTAGAAATGTTCCATAATAGAGGAAGGACTTGTAATACTTGTAAAAATCATATGAGGGCATGTGGTGTATTGTATAAAAAATATCAGAGAAAAATAAATACCGTGTAAATGTGGAGTTTGTCCACATGAAAGAATTTTGGAAACCAATAGTGAACTACAAGAACTGTAAAACCGAGTTGTAACAATACATTTATTAAAGTGTTTCATCATTATATAATATACCATTGAAAAAATTCAAACACACTAATGAAGAATTGGAACTAGCAAAGATCCAAACTGAAAAAGAGAAAAAGAAAAAAGAATTAAAGTAATTTATATATCTCAAATATTACAACTTCTATAATGTCACAAGAAAAAACAGGTCATTCTGGTGCATGGTATCTACTACCAATATTCTTCGCTGTTATAGGTGGAATAATAATGTGGATAGCAGTACATCAAAAAGATCCGTCAATGGGAACAAAAGGAATTATTGTAGGAATTATTATGACAATAGCACCATTTTTCCTGATGTTTATACCGATATTATTCGTATAATATCTTCACTTTTTTATTTTTTTATGTAGGCACATATAGATTCATAATATTTATATAACGTAGGTTATATTATAAATTAAGGATTGAATAACCTAGTTAGGATTTCTAGAGGTTCTAGCAAAACGAATTCCAATGAGAATCGTTGTGGTGACATGACGAAGGGGTAAAAACCCTATATTTCTCGTTGATCAATATAACTTTATATTACAAAGTCATTAATCTTAATTAGTCGTCAGGGATTACCCAAAAAGTACTGCAAAGGAAAATAACGGTAGCTCTCTTAGACTAAATTTTAATAAGTAATGATTAATCATGTAATATTGTGAAAACATTCATAATTCCATTAATGGTATTAATTGTAACTGCTAATGGAGAAGTTAGTGTAGAGCAAAAATCCATGCAAGTAGAGTATGATATTACAACAGGTAGTGTAAATAATTTAACAAGTGACATAAATACAACTTCGTTAATCATAAACATAACAGCACCAGATAACGGTGAACTAAAAATAATAATACCAAGAATGATCGTTGATAGTGAATATAATGAGGAGGATGATATTTTCTACATAATAATAGATGGGGAGGAAATAGATTTCAAAGAAACAATAACAAAAGACTTTAGGACTTTGGAAATTCCATATGTAAAGGGATCAAAACAAATAGAGATAATTGGTACAACAAGTATAAACAGTTTAGAAACAATCGATGAAGATCTAGCATTGGCAATAATGATATCCACGTAACATATATAAGACGTAATTTTGATTAAATGTATTAATGACGAAAAACAACATATTGGCGATAGTTGCACTAATAACAATTGGTATGACTGGAGCCGTATATGCAGAAACAGCTACAGTTGAAGTTCCATTCGAGTCTCACGGACAATCGTGTAACTTTGATGAAATTGCAATAGAATATCATTGTACATGGCAAGGAGTAGTAGATCCTGTTACAGCACAAGAAATTGAGGAATTAGTAAACTCAATCAATGATAGGATGGTTGACAGTGAAATTGCAGAATTAAATGCAAATGCTCTTGAAGAAATTGCTAACGAACCTTTAACTAAGGATGAAAAGACAATTCAAAAATTTGAATTACAGTTAGAGCAGGGAGTTATCAATACACCTGATGCAGTATTGCTACAAATGTTGAGAGACTTAGATGAGTGTCAACAAGGATTAGATAATTCCTCAGCAATACAAACTGAGAGAACCTTTGTAATATCTCAATATCAACATCTGGGAGTACATAATGTTCAAATTGAAGGACAATTAGGAGAACTTTCAATGGCAATACAGGAGTGTATAGCACAGGACACATTAGAAAATAATGTGATAACTGTTATGTACAAACACTTTGCAGATGCAGATAAGGCTGGTAACTATGACCACTACAAATCATTTGAAGGAATAAGTGCAATACCATTTGAGAAATTTACATCAACATCAAATGTAATAGATACAAGTGAAATTTGTGATAACCACCAATATAGTGATCAACACAAAGCACAAATGGGTTGTGAAGTTCTATACGATGGACTTACTATGGATCAGATAAAACGTC
>Ga0164315_10004993_pt1 | contig 10350 bp, 10 predicted proteins | sample GuaBasSedimGuay6_FD_113737 | JGI IMG/M metagenome (GOLD analysis project Ga0164315, IMG submission 113737) | Subseafloor sediment microbial communities from Guaymas Basin, Gulf of California, Mexico - Guay6, Core 4569-2, 0-3 cm | ecosystem: Environmental > Aquatic > Marine > Hydrothermal vents...
ATTGCAGCCTCTATTAGGACGTATTATTGATCAGACTAATCTCATCTGGTTATTACGTTATCGTCTTTTCTATCAGCTATCATCTTCTCATAGCTATTTTTTATTAGTTTCAGGTGGTCTCTATTTAAATTCCAAAGTTCTAATGCAGCTTTCAAAAATAAAAACTCTTGAGCAAATTTATGAGTTAATACCAGATGAAATAAATATTCTGATACAAGGTGCTGAATCTATTTATCAAATAGAGCTTAAGCTGGAAAATGACATTATCAAGCTGGCAGGCAGCCTCTTCAAAGACAAGCAATTTTCTCTGACCCATGCCTTTGCCTATCTGCTATTACGTGAAAAACAATTATCCCAAATTCATGCATTATTAAAGGGTAAATTATTAGACTTGCCTGATAGTGAAATTTCTTTTGCCTCTGCAATAGAAAGTAGAGCCCTCGGCCAATGAATTTTTCGCCGCTGTCACTTTGCAAACATTTTTACTGCAAAGAGGCAATGGTGACAAATTCATATTTGATAAGAGTAGAAAAAGGAGTTGAAATATGAAATTATTTCATGCAGAAAACATGCAGCATATGTCTTTATTGATGCGTTTTGATGATGCACCTCTGGTCTCAATTAAGCTGGCTGAAGCAAAATTTTTTGATCCTTGCGGTATTAATAGCAATAAAAACCTATTACCTGACCAACAGGGAGCAGCATATCGCAGAATATTTAATCAGTCATTATCTAAGTGGGAAAAAATAAACAATTATCTATCTCTCAGCAATATACCCGAAGTGAACAAAATCATTTCTATCAATAAGCATCAACTAGCAGAAATATCTTTTAGATTAAATGAAGTATGGGATATCTGTGCCGAACATAAAGAAAATAAACGATTATTAGAACTACAACTAACTTCACTGGAAAACTTATTTTCATTACTTTATCAATTTAAAAACATTAATATCGATCTCAGCATACTAAAACAGACCTTTAAATTACTGGATGTCCGACTAGGTGTTATTCCCCTAGCCTATGTCTCACGTTTAAAAGAAGCTCTTGGTATTGAGGAATATTATCTATCTGTTTATTACCAGCATGGAGATAGTGCCCATGTGGTAATTGCCGGTGTGAGAAAAATCAATGAAGATATATTATCATTACTAGATTCTGCTTCATTTCAATGTCTGTATATACCGGAAGAATTTCATGAGCATCCTAAAGCTATCTTATTAAGCCTTAATAATAAAAAACAACGCTTACTGCAACAAGCTGAAGAACTTGAGCAAAGCTGGCTTATGTTACAGGATCATTATGCAACTGAAATTATTCATTTAGGTGAGTTACTCAGTCTGGCTGAACCCTATGCCATTCTCAGTAAAAAAATGTTGCGTAATGGTCAGCTTATTCAAATTAATGGATGGGTACCAACATCTAAAGTTCCCCTGATTCAAGAAAAGCTGGAACATGATATTGCCAATCCTATAGTGATTGAAACACGTGCTCCCAAAGCTGAAGAATATATAAAAACACCTTCCTACCTATTACGTCCAAAATGGCTACAGCCTTTTTTAAAACTAGTTGCTCACTATGGTACACCCGGCTATCGGGAATTTGATCCCAGTTGGTTTTTCAGCCTAAGCTATATATTGATGTTCGGCATCATGTTTGGTGATATTGGACATGGCGGCTGTATTATTGCTTTATCTTTATTTATCAAAAAACATTGGCCTGAATACTTTAGTTTTTTCTTTTCCATTGGAATTTCATCGATATTTTTCGGCTTTCTCTATGGTAGTATTTTTTCCTATGAACATCTCATCCCCGGCTTATGGCTCTCTCCTATGGAAAATCCTATGCTGATGTTGAAACTGGGCCTGGCTTTAGGTGCCTGTTTTATTATTTTACTCAATATCATCAGTATTTATAATCGCCTGATGAGTTTACAATTTAACGAAGCACTATGGAATGCACAAGGAGTCAGTGGCTTATTACTTTATCTTGCGATACTCTGGAGTATTATTGATCTGAGTCGTGAGCAATTTTCAATACTCAATATATGGGCTTTGATAACTCCCCTAATAATTATCATCATCTATCAATGGATTAAATCTGAGGGCAGTATTGGGGAGCGTTTTCTAGTGAGTTTATTTGAAGCCTATGATGTCATCATTGCCAATTTTAGTAATACGCTGTCCTTTTTACGTGTGGCTGCATTTGCCCTAAATCATAGTGCTTTAGCCATTGCTTTATTAACTCTGGGATCAATTACTGAAGGTACAGGACATTGGGCTATTATCATTGTTGGGAATTTGTTTATCCTGATTATGGAAGGTGCAATTGTCGGGATTCAAGTATTGCGTTTAGAATATTATGAAGGGTTTTCAAGATTCTTTACTGCCAGCGGATATTTATTTAAGCCACTGGAATTATCACCACAAAAATTAAAAATGGTTTCCACTAAATAAGGACAAAAATCATGACTATCACATTATTTATATTATCTATGAGCCTGATAGGAGTCATCATATTAGGCGTATATTTTGAAATAAAACCTTTTAATGCTGAAAAGCCTCCTCCTGCCTGGTTAAAAAAATCCTTAGTCGCTAATTTATTTACCTTTGTACTGGCATTATTCGGCATCTTATTTATGGGTATCCAGGAAGTCATGGCAGAGCCGGCTGAAGTCATGGGCTTAGCCAGTGTGGCTGAATTTTCTATCGGTAAAGGGATGGCTTTTATTGGCGTAGCACTGCCTACCTGTGTTGCAACCTATGCCGCTGGTATGGCCATTGGCCCAATTGGTGCAGCATCTCTGGCCGCTATTTCAGAAAAACCTGAAAACTTTGGACGTAGTTTAATTTATTTAGGCCTGGCTGAAGGTATTGCTATTTATGGTCTGGTTGTTTCAATTTTATTGATGGGTAAAATCTAGTGACTGAAGAGACCCGTATGATTGCTATGGGTACACGTCCACTGATGGAAGGCTTTGCTTTATTGGGTTTTGAAATATGGCCGGATGCTGATACGGAAGATTTAAAAAATCTCTTATCCGAATTGATACAGAACCAGCAAAAAACCTTACTATTACTGGAAACTTATTTATCACGTTCATCCTGTCCATTATTGGCCGATGTTCGTATACATGGCGGACAAATTATTGTCACAGAAGTCCCTGCTATTAATGCCGCACACAACTATCATCCCTTTGTAGAAGATCTAGTGGTTAAGGTATTGGGAAGTCACTCATTAGGAAATGCATCATGAGCTCCTCCTTAAAAGTAGAAGATCTTGAAAAATCATTAATGCAGCGAGCAGATGATCTCGCCAAGGAATATCTGCAACGTGCTCAACGTAGTCATGATCATTTTATTAGTGATGAAAATGAACGCCTGCATTTACGTGAAGAAAAAGAAATCATGGCGGCTAAAATGCAGGCTGAGAGTTTATATAGAAGCCAGGTACAATCCAGTGAACTTAAGGTACAAAAAAAACTGGATCAACTACGTTGGAAACTCATCAAACAGGTGATTGAACAGGTTAAAGAACAAAGCCTACAGCTAAGTAAAGACAAAGAAAAATATCGGCAGTTATTAATTGATTTTATACGCCATAGTGTTGATTTGATTGATGATAATAATCTAATTATAGAGCTGAACAAACAAGATTATCAATTTATCATTCCACAGTGGTCAAAAATTCTTGAGCAAGTTAATAGCACTAAAAACATTACATACTCCAAACAATTTCATCACATGAGTGGTGGTATTATTATCTATGATCAAAGCCGCTCTATACGTATTGATAATACCTTTGAGGGAAGGCTGGAGAGGCTGGCTGATAATATTCATCAACTGGTTGCTGAGCATTTCTTTTCCGAGCTCAGTCATGAGAGTGAGAAAATCCATGGCCGGTAAAATAATACAGATTAACGGCCCTTTGGTCAAAGCAGAGCTGAATAAGGCCTGCATTGGTGAACAGGTATGTCTTGGCCAACTCAATCTAATGGGCGAAGTAATTGGCCGGGAAGGAAAAATCGCTATTATTCAGGTTTATGAAGATACAGAATCTCTCGTGCCGGGAGAAACAGTTGAAGCATTAGGACATCCTTTATCAGTAGAATTAGGACCTGGTCTTATCGGGCAGATTTTTGACGGCGTGCAACGTCCTTTACAGAAACTGGTACAATTATCGGGTGATTATATTCCACGTGGTGTGAATGTCTCTGCCTTAGACCACAATAAAAAATGGATATTTGAACCTAACTCGGAGCTAAGCCCTGGAACACTGATCCATGATGGTCAGAGTTTAGGCAGTGTGCCTGAAACAGCATTAATTACACACCAGATTCTAGTCCCGCCACAAACAGAGGGAGAACTATTATGGCTGGCACAAGCTGGCTCATACACATTAGATGAGCCCATTGCTCATATTACAAACCAACAAGGACAGGAACAAGCACTCTATCTTGCGCATCACTGGCCGGTTAGAACACCAAGACCCTACCAAAATCGTGTGGATTCTATTGCTCCACTGATTACCGGACAACGTATTTTTGATACTTTTTTTCCCTTATTAAAGGGTGGTAAGGCATCCATTCCAGGCCCCTTCGGTGCTGGAAAAACAATGGTTCAACAGCAGATTGCACGCTGGTCAGATGCAGATATTGTTATTTATGTCGGCTGTGGTGAACGCGGTAATGAATTGGTTGATGTATTGGAAACTTTCCCTAAAATTATTGACCCTAGAAGTCAGCGCTCTTTGATGGAACGCACTATACTGGTGGCTAATACCTCTAATATGCCGGTAGTAGCCAGAGAAGCCTCCATATATGTGGGCGTCACTCTGGCAGAGTATTATCGCGATCAGGGACTGGATGTGGTGATGGTGGCTGATTCCACCAGTCGCTGGGCAGAAGCCTTACGTGAAGTTTCTGGGAGACTGGGACAAATGCCGGTGGAAGAAGGTTATCCCGCCTATCTGGCTTCCCGACTGGCAGCTTTTTATGAGCGTTCCGGTCGCGTCAATACACTCAGTGGTGAATCAGGCTCTGTCACTATCATCGGTGCTGTATCCCCTCCTGGTGGTGATTTTTCCGAACCCGTCACTGGACATACCAAGGAGATAGTACAAACCTTCTGGGCTCTGTCCAAAGAACTGGCCGATGCCAGGCATTATCCAGCGGTATCCTGGACTGAAAGTTTTTCTGAATATGTCAGCATTACAGCTGACTGGTGGGCTGAAAACATCCATCCTGACTGGCAGATACTTCGTGCTGAAGCCTTAAGTTTATTATCCCAGGCACATGAGCTGACACGTATTGTTAACCTGGTGGGGCCGGAAGCCCTATCAGCAGAACAACGCTGGATTTTAAATAGTGCAGAGCTAATTAAAGAGGGGATCTTACAGCAAAGTGCTTTAGACGAAGTCGATAGTTATTCCTCTCCTGAAAAACAGTTTTTATTATTACAAATCATGCTGCTGATCCACCATCAGGGTGAAGGTTTAATAAAACTGGGAATGCCGGTACAGGAGTTGAATCAATTAGCTTTATTAATCAAAGCCAAACGCTGTAAAAGTACTTATAGTAGTGAGCAAACAGAACATTTAAAAGAATTTATTACTCAAATTAAAGAGGATTTTCAACACTATTATACGCAGTATCAGCAGGAGTAGTTATCCTGGAAAATAATAATGTCTCAGTGAACCCATAATTTTTAAACGAGAAAAAACAGTGAGAGAGCTTGAATACAGACGTGCATCGGGTGCCCATGGTGGCCTTTTATTTATGCAGGGAGTACCTGATGTTGCCTATGGTGATCAGGTTATTATTACTGATCATAAAAATCATAAACGCAATGGTCAGGTGGTACAAACCTCAGATGAACTGATTACCGTTCAGGTTATTGAAGGCACTGATGATCTGGATCTGGAACGCACCTGGGTACGATTCTTACAAAAACCCTTTGAAGTTTCTTTATCAACTGATGTCTTAGGGCGTATTTTTGATGGTCTGGGAAAGCCCCGTGATGAACGCCCTCCCATTGTTTCTTCACTCAAACGCAATGTCAATGGTTCTGCCGTCAACCCTGCTGCACGAGCTTATCCTAGAGAGTTTATTCAAACCGGTGTGACAGCAATTGATGGTCTTAATTCATTAGTTCGAGGTCAGAAGCTGCCCATTTTTTCTGGTTCTGGTTTGCCTCATAATCGGCTTTTAGCACAAATTGTTCGACAGGCCAAATTACTAGGAGAAGACTCCAACTTTGCTATTGTGTTTGCCGCCATGGGTATATCCTATAGTGATGCCTTATTCTTCCAGAAAAACTTTGAATCCAATGGTGTATTAGGCAATGTTGTGATGTTTATTAATCAGGCTGATGATCCAACTTTAGAACGCTTAATTTTACCACGCACAGCACTAACTATAGCTGAATATCTGGCCTTTGATGAGGATAGGCATGTACTGGTTATTCTCACTGATATGACCAATTATGCTGAAGCATTAAGAGAGATTTCAACGGCAAAGGGAGATGTTCCAGCTCGTAAAGGTTATCCCGGTTATTTATATTCTGATCTGGCTGGAATTTATGAAAGAGCAGGACGTATAAAAAACCGCCACGGTTCTATTACTATGATGCCGGTGGTCAGCATGCCCTCTGATGATATTACTCATCCTATTCCAGATTTAACCGGCTACATTACTGAGGGTCAGGTTGTGCTATCCAGGGAATTACATAGTCAGGGTATCTATCCTCCCATTAATATTTCACCATCACTCTCGCGTTTAATGAAAGATGGCGTGGGGAAAAATGATACCCGTGATGATCATATGCGTGTGGCCAATCAATTATATGCAGCTTATGCCAAGGCACTGGAAGTAAGAAACCTGGCATCTATTATTGGAGCCGAAGATTTATCTGATATTGACAATCACTTCTTATCCTTTGCCCGTGATTTTGAGGCACATTATATTAATCAGGATGAGCAGCAGGAACGCTCTATCTTTGAAACTTTGAATATTGCCTGGGATCTTTTATCACACCTGCCAGCTTCAGTTTTGTCCCGTGTTTCAGAAACTGATCTAGCCCGTTATCATCATTGGGATGGCTAGGCAATGAACACATTATTAAACGTCCCTCCTACTAAAAGTACTCTACTGGATCTTAAAAAACAGCTCATCTTATTGGAAGAAGGCTATGAATTATTAGAACGAAAAAAGGAAATTTTAACGCGTCTGGTTTATGAACGATTAAAATTATATCGTCAATTACGCAAGCAGACCAGTGCATCTTTAATAGAGAGCTATCACTGGCTGGGGATTACGCAAATGCGTATGGGTAGCCAGAATTTACGCCAGATCGCCTTACGCTTAAAACCCGCATTACAAATTAAAATTCTACCACGTTCCAACTTGGGTATAGAATATCCTGCTATTAAAGTTAAAAAACTAGCACTAGAACCGGTTGGCTTATTAATCAGTGATGCCAGTCTGGATGAAACTCGAAGTCATATGATTGATGCCGTCAGTCTCTGTGCCAAATTGGGGGAGGCAGAGATTTCACTATTAAGGATGCTGGAAGAACAACGCAAGACTCAAAAACGCGTCAATGCATTAAAATACAATATCATTCCACGTCACCAGGAGACGATTCGTTTTATTGAAGCCTCTCTGGAAGAGGAAGAGCGTAATACTTTATTCCAGATGAAAGTTCTACATGATAAGGCAAAAGCTCAATAATTTATTCCTTTATTATTTTTTAAAAAGCCCAGTTTTTCTGCCGTTTTATGATACCCTGTCTAAAGCATGAACATTGGTAATTTGATTGCGACCTTTGGACTTGGATTCATATAAGGCATCATCCACCAGTTTTAAAATTCTTTCAACTTTAGCTGTTTTTATTAGACTCGAATGATAGAGACCACCACTGATAGTCTTAAGCGTTTTATTATCATCACTTTTAAACACATGTTCCTCAATTGAAGAACGGATTTTTTCTGCTCTATAGACTGTATCTTCTAAAGAAATCCGATTGAGTAAAACCATAAACTCTTCTCCCCCGGCACGATAGACTTTATCTTCCCGACGAATTGCTGCTCTTAAAAGCTTAGCCACTTCAATAAGTACAAAATCACCCATATCATGACCATACTTATCATTGACTTTTTTAAACCAGTCAATATCAAACATGAGTACGGCAAAAGGAGCATGATGCTTACTATGTTGCAGGATAATATCTTCGATGTCCTGCTCCATATTCAAGCGATTTCTAAGACCCGTCAAAGGATCATGATGAGCTATAACTTCCAGTTTTTCATTGGCCTGTTTAAGAAGAAATGCCTCTAACTTAAGTGCCTTTTCTGCTAATTCACGCTGTTTGACTTCATCTTGCAAAGGTAAAATAGCAAATTGCTGATAAAAATACCATATACCCATACCTAGAAAAAAAGTGGCTAGGCTACTGACAATAATCAGCTGTTTTAATAGTTCTTCTAATTGTGTATTAATTTCATCTAAATCAGAGATAAGAATAATTTTATAGGACTCATTATTAATGCTGATAATATTTGACATTGCCAGACTTTGGCTTGTTTCAGAAGTTTGAGCCTGATACTGACTGAGGAAAAAACCAGATTCATTTTCCAGACTGAGGCCAATAACAGCCTTACGATCTTCACCCCAACGCCTAAAAAACCACTCAATGAGAGAATAATTTTCACTAATCAGAGATTCCCTGGCCAACTCTGAAAGAAGATTTACCTCTGTTTGTTTGGCACTGGTATATTCTTCAAGCAGTGAGATACGCTGCTGTTGATAAACATAAAAGTTACTGAACACAAGAAAGGAAGAAAACATCAGTAACAGGCCGAGAACCACCCGATATTTGCTTATGATATTCATTATTAATAATTTTGCTGAACTGGTGACTTAGGCGTTATATATTGACGAAGTTGCTCATATTCTTCTATCTGTGCAGGAATAATAGCCGTTGTACCTTTTTTAATACTTTGTAAAATTTTATCAGCATTAGCTTCATGCTTAATGCCATACAATAATTTTTTTATTTGTTCAACCAAAACTGGATTCATACTCCTGCTGGCAACAAAAATATGCGTTGGAAAATCCTGAGTCCATTGTAATACTTTCAGCCCTTTTGACTGATACTTGTTAAAAACTTCTTGTTTCACGCCCCCGCCATCATATTTTCCCATTAATACAGCAAGTGCCACATTATGGTGATTTTTTAAATGTGAGTGATGCTTAAGATCAGCAATGCTAACTCCGGCATCCTCAAGCATACGTTTTGGTACTTTGGAACTTAAAGTAGATTCAGGATCACCGAAAGCGAAGGTATTATCTTTAAAATCCTGTAGTGATTTAATCTGACTATCCTGACGAATGATAATAGCTCCCCTAAAAGTATCTTTTCCGAAAAAGCTCAGTCTGCCCAGCAAGGGATAATCTCTATTATTCATCGTTAATGTTATAAAGGATGCAGGTCCTATATAGGCAAAGTCATAGAGTCCATGTTCAAGGTTATCAATATGATCCTGATAACTATTGCTGACTTTAATGTGAATATCAGCTGCAATCTTTTTCTCTAAATACTCTATTAAAGGACTAAAACGCTCTAATAGGTCAGTAGCCGGGAGGTAGGAATGTATACCAAATACTAATTCTTGTTTTTCTTCTTGTGCCTGTACAGAAGAAAATAACAAGCCGAGTGATAAAATAAAGACAAATTTTATGATTCCAGCTTGAATGCTCTTCATTTAACCAAAGTCCTGAGTTATATCTGGGACAAACTATAGTCTATAAGTATAGTCTATTTTCCAAGAAATAACTCTACTATCCGGTATTGTTTAAATGCCTCATTGTCTACTTCTGCAGAATCTCGTTCAATCATTTCACAATTTTTGGCCATGCGTGTCTGCATGGCTGTTTGCCACACCAAATTTATAGTCTGCCGTAATTGATTAACAGGAGTTAGACAAGCCATAACGGCTGAGGCCACAAAATGTTCCGCCTGTCGTTTCCAGTCCGTCTCATTCCCACAACTGGTATAAGTTCTGGTGGTGATGGCTTTTATTCGTTTATAGGCATTGAGTAATTCTGCTTCACTACTCTCGGGTTCTTCTGCTATAAGCATAATGTTATCAATTTCAGCATCAGAATTAAGATGGATAACACTTTTAATCAATAATACGGCTAATAAACGTTCCTGAGTTATATCAAGTGAACCCAGTTGTTCACGTAATTGTTTATCATTGGTAATGGTTATTTTTTTGGTCACGATCAACCCCTCAATTTACTACTTTGTTTACAAAGTAGTTATCCTGTACCCCCTTCTACCAAACACG
>Ga0164315_10004994_pt1 | contig 10350 bp, 8 predicted proteins | sample GuaBasSedimGuay6_FD_113737 | JGI IMG/M metagenome (GOLD analysis project Ga0164315, IMG submission 113737) | Subseafloor sediment microbial communities from Guaymas Basin, Gulf of California, Mexico - Guay6, Core 4569-2, 0-3 cm | ecosystem: Environmental > Aquatic > Marine > Hydrothermal vents >...
GATCTCCGTGGTTGGTCTCGTCCTGAGCGCGCCGATCGCCATCTGCGTGGCCATCGCGGTCCGTCTCGAGTCGCACGGAGGCGTGCTGTTCCGCCAGACGCGCGTCGGCGCCGGGGGCCGCGAGTTCGTCATCTACAAGTTCCGCTCCATGTGCGTGGACGCGGAGCAGGCGGGCAAGCCGCAGTGGGCGCAGGAAAACGACCCGCGCGTCACGCGCATCGGCCGCTTCCTGCGTCAGAGCCGGCTCGACGAGATTCCGCAGATGTGGAACGTGCTGCAAGGCACCATGAGCTTCGTCGGCCCGCGGCCCGAGCGTCCCTTTTTTGTCGATCAGTTGCGCGAGAACATCCCCTTCTACGATCAGCGTCACGCCGTCAAGCCGGGCATCACCGGCTGGGCGCAAGTGCGCTTTCGCTATGGCAGCGACGAGTCCGACCAGGTCGAGAAGCTGCGCTACGACATGTTCTACGTAAAGCACCACTCCGTTCTCTTCGACCTCAGGATCCTGGTCGAGACGGTCAGAGTCGTGTTTGCGAAGAACATGGGGCGGTAGTGGGGAACGGCCTTGAGCTCTGGGCTGTGGGCTTTGCGCCGCGACTAGTTTGTCTCTACGCATGGCGAGTTGCCGAGGGGCCTCGATTGCGCTCCGCTTTCGACCCGACAGACAATCGAGGCCCCTGACCTCTCGACCAAACGGAGATGTGGTCTGGTCGCTGCGCAAAGCCCAAAGCTCAAAGCCCTAAGCCGAATTCAGGAGTCATCCCCATCATCATCGCCGTCGCTATCGGGCTCCGCGCCTTCGGCGGCGGTTTCCTGATTCGGCTTCGGGGCGGTCAACTCGGTGGGCGGCGCAATGTCGAAGTCGGCGTTGCTGGAATCCGGCCGAATGCGGATGTCACGCTGCGGGACGGGGATGCGGATGCCCTCGATGGCGAACCGTTCGTAGATGGCCTGCCGTAGCTCCGAGAGCGTGCTGAGACCGTCGGAGATGTCGGTGTAGACGTAGACGACGTAGTTGATCGCGTTGTCGCCGAAACTGTCGAGCCAGATGCGCGGGGACGGGAAGCTCTTGACCGACTCGTGTTTCGTGGCGACATCCGCCAGCACCGAAAGCACCTTTTCGGCGGGGCAGCCGTGCGCGACCGGCACGTCGATGCGGCGCCGGCTGATGGTGTTGTTGCGCGTCCAGTTGACGACGTTCTGCGTGATGAACGACTTGTTCGGAATGATGATCGTCTTCTGATCCCAATTGGTGACCATCGTCGCGCGGATCGTGATCTTGTCGATCGTGCCGCCCGTCTGATCGACCGTAATCGTGTCGCCGACGCGCACCGGCTGTTCGATCAGAAGAATCAGGCCGCTCACGAAGTTGGCCACGATTTCCTGCAGGCCGAAACCCAGACCCACCGAGGCCGCCGTCAGGAGCCATCCGATGCTGGAGAAGGAGAACTGCAGGCTGACCAGCGCGCCGAGGTATCCGACCAGCAGGATTCCGTAGCGTGTCAGCGCGATTACGACGTAGCGCGTGCCGCGGTGAATCTGGCCGAAAATCGGGAAGACGATCAGTTCGAAGAGGCCGCCAAGATTGCTTGAAAACAGGTGCGCACCGACGAGGAAGCCCACGGCCTTGATCACATCCAGCGCGTTGATCCTGACTCCGCCGTTGAAGCTGGCGATCGTCCATTCGCGCAGGACGCTGCCGTAGGTGTCGTTGAGATCCCACGACGAAATCAGGAACGCGGTCGCGGCGACCAGCGTGAGCACGGTGATGACGCGCGAGAGTTGCCGCGCCATCTCTTCCGAGTCGGTGATCGCCTGACTCCCGCCGAGCTCCTTGAAGGCACGCTCGCGCATGCGGACCACCACGCGATCGCTGATCTGGTTGAAGCCGCCGTAGACGCCGCGCAGGATCATGCAGAGCAGAAAGATCTCGAGGATCTGGTCATTGAAAAACCGCGCCCCGTACTTGTATCCCAGGAAGTCCATGGCGACGACCAGGGTGCAGACGATGACGATCAGGGGGCAGATGGCGGCGGCCACACGCAGCCCACCCGCATTGCCCCGTACGAACGCGCGCACGAACGGTCGGCGGGGCCGGATGAGCAGCACGATGGCGAGGATGCGCGCGGTCCGGTAGGCGGTTCCGAAGAGGCGCCCCAGCACATCCGTGTCGGCGGCCTTTTCCAGCGCGAGTTCGGGCACGTGGAAGACCATCATCGACACCGTGACGATGCGCACGCTGCGCAACACCTGCCGCGTGACCTCGGGATTCAGATCGAAGTGCGTGACAAGCAGGCCGTCCTCGCGCAGCAGTCCCCACGCCAGGCGTTGAATGAACAGCACCAGCGCGATCGCCTCGAGCGCGTGGTCCAACGGCATGACGATGCGTCCGGGGAGCGAGAAGCGCACCAGCACCCCGGCCGCCAGCAGCAGCACCAACGACGGTGCCGAGGCGTGGAGCAGCAGGCGGGCGGCGTCCCGCGTTCCCGGGCCGAGGCGATGACCTGCGACGGGCGCGTTCAGCGGCCCGGCGCGCAGGCGGCGTGCCGCCAACGACGCGCCGACCAGCAGCACGATGAAAATGGTCGATCCGATCGCCAGCGCCGCGGGCTGATCAGCCACCGCCTCGCGGAGCTCCGCGGTGAACTCCGGTTCTGTGTAGAAGGCGTAGAGACCCTTGAGCTCTTTCCACCCATTCTCGAACAGCGCTACGCCGAGCCGGTCTTCGGTGCGCACCCAATAGATGTGTCCGCGAATCAGCGCTTCCGTCTTGGCCAGCGCGGTCGTCTGTGCCGCGTAGGTCTCCGCGAGGGTCGCGTAGTGCGTGTTCTGCTTTTCGAGCAGGCCGATCAGCTTGCGCAGTTTGCTGCGTAGGCCGTCCTTCTCCAGGACCAGCTTGTTGAACTCGTCTCGCGCCGCCGCCGCCTGGGACTCCGGAACCGTCGCGATCAGGTCCAGCCAAGGCTGCATTTCCGCGGGCGGCCCGCTCAGATTCCACTCCTCCTCCTCCATCGGTCCGAGCCGGCCCAGGAGGCGGTTTTGCGCCGCGGCCGCGCGCGGCGCCGCGGTGGTGACGATCTTCTCGCGCGCGCTCTCGGCGCCCTTCAGTGTCTTGTTCAGCGTCTGGGCAGCCGACGAAGAGATGGTGCCGCGCCCGCCGACCTGCCGGTCGATGAGATCATGCGTCTTCTGGTAACGCTCGAGTCGCTGCTGCTCGCGTTCACTCGCGTCCTTGATCCGACCGAGCTTAGTTTCCGCGGTCGTGATCTCGCCACCGAGCGTGCTGATGCGCGCGTTCATGTTCGCGCGGAACTGAAGTATTGGCTGGCCCTTCAGGCCCTTGGCCTTGGCTGTCTCTCTCGCTGCCGCCTGTTTCTTTCGCTCCACTTCGCGGGTTGCCCATTCGGCATGCTTCGTACGCGCGTCCGTCAGGAGTTTTTCGGCACGGCGCGCGACCTCGTTCGCGTAGTCGAGATCGACTCGAACGGCGCTGCGCTCCGCTTCGAGATAGGCGTGCACCACCGATGCGTCGGCCTCCTGTTCCTTGAGCAGGCGTAGCTCCAGCGCCACGTTGTCGGCGCGGAACGCTTCGGGCGTGCCCGGCTTCGTGTCTCCGAGGCTCTTCGTGATCGCGCGGAGTTCGGTACGGCGGCCCGGGATGGCGGCGCGCGTCTGATCTATGTCCTTGAGCTGCTCGTCCATGGACGCAAGCTGTGCAGTCTTCGCGTCGCGCTTCGAGCGCGCCTCACGCGCGGCCTTGTCGTAGGGCTGGAGCTCCTTGGACTCGCGTATCTCGCTCGGGAGTGATTCGGGAGCGGTCTTGCGCAATGCCGCGAGCTCCGTCTGGCGCCGCGTCGCGTGCGCTTCGAAGGTCTGCGGCTGCTGCGCATGCGCGAGCTCCTTGAGTGCTCGGATCAGGCGGGAGAGGAGCTGGTCGCGGCTCTTGGCGGCTTCCCACGCGCTCTTCTGCGCATCGTCGGCGTCCTTGGCCGGCTGCTCCAGCTTGGGCTTGAGCTCCTCGCGCGCCTTTTCGAGCGCCTCGACCGAGAGCTTCTCGCTCGTCCACGGTTGATCTTGCGCCCGTGCGGGCGACGCCAGGAGAAGGGCGACGCACACCGTCGCGAGATGAAACAGTCGAGTTGCCAATTCGCCAGCATCCTACCGCTTCGGCCCATCCTTCGGCACAGTAGACTGTGCGCGTGAGCACCTACATCGTCACCGGCACGGCCGGCTTCATCGGAAACCGGGTCGCGCGCATGCTCCTCGACGAGGGGCACGCCGTCCATGGGATCGACAACGTCAACGACGCCTACGACGTGACCATCAAGCACTGGCGCATGCGCCAGATCGACGGCCGCGACGGCTACACGTTCCACAAGGTCGATATCCGCGACCGCGAGGCGCTGGCGACCGTGTTCGCCGCTGCCGGCAGTGATTCAGGCGGAGGTAACGTGGACGCGGTGATCAACCTCGCGGCCCGCGCCGGCGTGCGGCCCAGTGTCCAGAACCCGTGGATCTACACGCAGACCAACACGGACGGCTCGCTCAACTTGCTGGACCTGTGCCAGAAGCGCGGCATCGGGAAGTACATGTTGGCGTCCACCTCGAGCCTCTACGGCAACAGCGAGTCGGGGAAAAACGCCGAGGACAACGACACCAACCACGTCCTGAGTCCCTATGCCGCCTCCAAGAAGGCGGCCGAGGCGATGGCGTACACCTACCACTACCTTTACGGCATCGACGTGACCGTCTGCCGCTACTTCACCGTCTACGGCCCCGCGGGACGGCCGGACATGAGCCTCTTCCGCTTTGTGCAGTGGATCTCAGAGGAGCGCCCGTTGACGCTCTACGGCGACGGTTCGCAGACGCGCGACTTCACCTATGTGGACGACATCGCGCGCGGCACGATCCTGGCCACCAACAAGAAGGTCGGCTACGACACCTTCAATCTCGGTTCCGATACGCCGACGCCGCTGATGGACGTGATCAACCACATCGCGGGTCGCATCGGCAAGGAGCCCAGGTTCGTGTACGAGGAGCGCCACCCCGCCGATGTCCTGCACACGTGGGCCAACATCGACAAGGCCAAGAGCGTCCTGGGGTGGTCGTCGCAGGTCGGGTGGCAGCAGGGCATGGACAACCTGATCGAGTGGTATCAGGAGAACCGTGACTGGGCCAAGGACATCAACACCGATCCGAAGGCGGACGAGTAGCACCGCGCTCGCTGCGCTCGCGTGTTGTGGGCTTTGAGCTTTGAGCTTTGCGCCGCAACCAGGCCATCCGCTCGCGCACGGACGCGATGGGGCTTTGGGAGTCTGGGGGCGGCGCCGGCATCGATCGAGGCCCCACGCCGGTTGCTCTTCCACGTGACTCTCTGGTTGCGGCGCATAGCTCAAAGCCCAAAGCCCAAAGCCCAGTACCGATCCGGGTGGTGCGCTTCGATTTTTGGCTAGGTCTGATAGGGGTCGAGGGGCGGCCGGTGCCCCTTGCGGCGGATCCAGTTGAGCACCTTGAGCACCGACGGGCGGCCGAGCAGTTGATGTTCGAGCCACCACTTGCCGGGCACGTCCATCACGATCAGCGCCAGCAGGATGGTGAGGATTCCCTGTCCAGGCGTGACCAGCATGATGATGCCCGCCAGCAGGAGCGGGACACCGATCAGGTTTCGCACGGTGAAGACGAGTACGCGGCCGATCGGATGTCGCCGACCGAGCGAGTCGAGCGGGTTGGGCCGGTTGAGGGCATCGATCGGCAGGCGCAGGGCAATCCACGGCAGGATGAGCGCGCTACCGAAAAACATGACGGCCGAAACGACGCCCAGCGTGCCGAGAATGTCCTTTTGCGCCGCGATCCAGTCCCACATCGGTGCGGTTCAAGCTACCCGGCGCGCATAGAAGCCCGGCGGGAGTCCGATAGGGAGTGCATGGATTCCGCCCGTCCCTCGATCGTCCGCAAGGTGGTGCCCGTCGCGGTCGCCTTCGTGGTCGGCTTTGTTCTCGCCAACCCGCTCGGCTTCGGATCGCGTGTGGGGTACTGGATGCCGGGCACCAACAAGGTGAGTTCCCTCGACCGTCTCATGAAGGCCGAGCCGACGGGCGGCGAGTCGGAGCTGAACCACGCGCTCGCGTCGGAGGACAAGGACCTGCGTCTTTGCGCCGCGCGGCACATGGCGCGCAAGGGCGATCCCCGCGGGCTTGAAGTCGTCGTCGAGCTGTGCCCGCCCAGCGGCCCGCTCTCGCATCCGGCGCGCGCCGTCCTGGAAGAGCTGGTCGTGCATCCCGAGTCGATCGACAAATTCGACTCCGTGCAGGAGTGGTTCCGCACGATCCGACCCGTGCTCCGCTTCGAGTCCGGCGTCGCCTGCTGGTCAGGTGAGCCGCGCTCGTAGCGCCGGTTCCAGACCCGGCACCGCGAACAGCAGGCCCGTCTCGTGCTCGAGCGCGCCCTCGTAGGCGATCGGGTTCATGAATGCGTCCGCGAAACAGCCACCGGCGGCGAGCACGACCGCGGCGGGCGCCACGCTGTCCCACCACATCGTGCCGCGGCGCGGGTGGATGTAGACCTGCGCCTCGCCCGTGATGATCTGCGCCGCCTTGTAGCCGGCCGAACCCGCCGCGACCGTGGCACGGGGCCGCAGGCGACGCAACACTGCGGCGAGCGCCGGGCTGGTGTGGCTGCGCGAGTGGATCAAGGTCGCCGCGTCCAGGTCCGTCAGAGATTCGACGTGGGCGCGATCGTCGTCGATCCATGCGCCGCAACCGCGCGCCCCCCAGACCACGCGCCCCGTGGCGGGAATGGCCAGCGCACCCACGACCGGCTCACGCGCGACCAGCAGGCCGATCATGACCGTGTAGTCGTCGCGGCCCTGCGCGTATTCGCGCGTGCCGTCGAGCGGATCGATGCACCAGACCGGGCCGGCGCCGCGCGCGGGGGCCGCCAGCGTCTCCTCGGAGACGATCGCTTCGCCGGGGTAGCGGTTGCGGATCTCGTCGAGGATGAGCTGTTCCGATGCGAGGTCGGCAGCCGTGACCGGGCCGCGGCCGCCTCCCTTGTCGCGCGACTCGATGCCCGCCTGCATATCCCGCACGATGTCGCCGGCGCGCGCGGCGAGGGCGCGCGCGAAGACGGCGCGGCTCTTCATGTCATCGGGTGTCACGCCGTTCATTATCGTCCGGTCGCGAAGCAACGGCGGGGTCGGCACTTCCGTGCTAGCCTCTTCCGATCTAGATCATCGGGACGGAGTCGTTGGCCAAGAGTTTCCGGCGAGTGCGCGCGCTTGGCGGCGTCACGCTCAAGATCGAACCAGGCGCCACCGGGCTGCTGGGGCCCAACGGATCGGGCAAGACGACGCTCCTGCGCATTCTGCTGGGGCTCTTGCCGGCAGACGGCAGTGCGTCGGTGCTGGGGCTCGATCCGGCGCGCGCGCCGCTCGCGGTGCGGGCCCGCATCGGCTACATGCCCGAGAGCGAGTGCCTGATTCCGGGGCTCGCCGGCGTCGACGTGGTCGCCTACCTGGGCCGGCTTTCCGGTATGCAGAAACGGCCCGCGCTCAAGCGTGCGCACGAGGTCATGTACTACGTCGGCCTCGACGAGCAGCGCTACCGTGACGCGAGCGAGTATTCGCAGGGCATGCAGCAGAGGCTCAAGCTCGCAACCGCGCTCGTGCACGATCCCGATCTGATTTTCCTCGACGAGCCGACCAACGGTCTCGATCCCGATGGCCGCGCGGACATGCTGGAGATCGTGGACGAACTGGTTCGCGAGCACGGCAAGAACCTCATCTTGAGCTCGCATCTGTTGCAGGACGTGGAGCGCGTATGCACTCACGTGGTGATGCTGGACAAGGGGCGCGTGGTCCGGACAGGCGAGATCGACCAGCTTACGAGCGACCACACCGGTACCTACGAGGTGCGCGTGGACGCCGCGCCGGATGCGTTTGTCGAGCAACTGCGCGCGGCCGGCGCCGAGGTCGCCGCGCGCGCCGGTCTCGCCGCATTGCTCGTGCGCCTGCCGGATGGCGAGGGAACCCGCGTCTTGTTCCGCGTGGCGCGGGAGGTGGGCGCGCGGGTGCGGCACCTCAAGCCGACGCGTCGTTCGCTGGAGGACGTCTTCATGGCGGAGATGGAGAAGTCCAATGACGGTTGACCAGGCGGCCTACCGCACATGGGACGGAGTTCTTCGGCCGGGATGGAAGTCGGTGGCCGCGATCGCGGAAACCGAAATCCGTCGCGTCTTGGCTCGAAACTGGATGCGGCCGATGCTCGGCTCGATCTTGCTCATCAATATCGTCGCGGCCGGAATCCTCTCGATGACCGTGTACAAGCAGGTGCTCGGAGGGCAGTCGGTCGGCGAGATGGCAGAGCAACAAGGCCTCGGCGTGATTCAGCCGTTCGCCATCGTGCTGCGCGGTTTCTTGTTGCAGGTTTTCTTCTTTGCTCCGGTGGTCGTGGCACTCACGGCGGGTCCTCTCATTGCGGAGGATCGCCGGGCGCGTGCGATGCCGCTCTACTTCTCGCGCCCGATCCGCCATTGGCACTATCTCGCGGGCAAGTACATCGCGAGCTTGACGTTCCTGCTGATGATCACGGTGCTGCCGCCGATCGGCATGTTCATGGTCGAGATGTCCAACTCGCCCGATCAGGGAATCCTGCTGGATCGGCTTGCGTTGTTGGCGCGCGGATGCCTGCCGGGCGTGCTCATTTCCGTGGTGCTCGCCACGGGTGGTCTCGCCATATCGTCGCTCGTGGAACGCAGCAACACGGCCACCATCGCCATCTTCGGTGCGATTTTCATCACGGCGGGCATGGCGCCGATTTGCGCGAAGCTGATCTTCAACGATCCGACCTGGAACGCGCTCGATCCGTTCGTGGCGATGCAGGCGATTGGCAATGACATCCTGCCTCCCCTGCCTTCCCTGCCGTCGATGATCAACGTTCAAGACGTGCCCGGTCGCGCGAAGGATTTGCCGCTCGCGGTGGCGTGGACCAGCATCGCCTGCTGGACGGGCGCTGGTCTGGTGCTGCTCACCCTGCGTATACGCAAGGTGGAGGTAGTGACGTGATCGCCTCGTTCGGCGGAGTCGCCAAGTGGTACGGCCGCATTGTCGGCCTAGTGGACGTCACGCTCGATCTGCAGCCCGGCGTAACGGGCCTGCTGGGGCCCAACGGCGCCGGCAAGTCCACCTTTCTCAAATTGCTGACCGGCCAGATCCGCGCGTCGCAGGGTACGGTCAACGTACTCGGCGTCGATCCCTTCAAGTCGCCTGAACTCTATCGGCGCATCGGCTTCTGCCCGGAGCAGGATGCCTTTTACGAGTCGATGTCCGGACGCGCGTTCGTGCGCTATCTCGCCTCCTACTTCGGCTACGGGCGCGCGGAGTTGGGCGAGCGGGTCGAACGCGCGCTGGAGCGCGTCGGTCTCGTGGAGCAGGCCGGGCGGCGCATCAAGACCTACTCCAAGGGCATGCGGCAGCGCATCAAGCTGGCGCAGGCGATCGTGCACGACCCGGAGGTGCTGGTGCTTGACGAGCCGTTGACCGGCATGGATCCGGTGGGGCGCCGCAGCACCATCGACCTGATTCGCGAGCTGGGCGACGAGGGGCGCAGCGTGCTCATCAGCAGCCACGTGTTGCACGAGGTGGAGGCGATGACGAGCAGTGTCGTGCTCGTCTACCAGGGGCGCGTGCGTGCGCACGGCACGATCGAGGAGATCCGTTCCTATCTCCACCGTTACCCGCACAAGATCCTGCTGCGCTCGCCGCGCTCGCGCGACCTCGCGAAGAAGCTGATTGGCGTGGACAGCGTCGTCGGCGTGCGGCTGGATGAGGATCGCGTGCATCTCGAAATCCAGCGACCCGACGACCTCTACGATCTGCTCGCGCGCCTCGTTCTCGACGACGGCATCGACATCGAGGAGCTGGATCAGGAAGACACGAGCCTCGCGGCCATCTTCGAGTATCTCGTCAAATGAACCGGATTCGCGGACTCCTCATCGCCGCTCGCCACGCGGCATCCGATGCGCTGCGCAGCAAACGCACGCTGGTCCTGCTCGCCGTCGCCGCGTTGCCGCTCCTGCCGCTGCTGCTGGGCGACGCGGACAAGGATGGCAATCTGCCGGCCGAGGTCTATCACACGGCGATCCTGCTCATTGCGTACCAGTTGGTCGTGCCGTTTTCCGCGCTGCTGCTCGGCGTGGCGGTCATCGGCGACGAGATCGAGGGGCGCACGATTACCTATCTCTATACGAGGCCGGTGGGGCGCGGCACGCTCTATCTGGGTCGCCTGTTGGGGATCGGCGCCGCGTGGTCGCTCCTGTTCGGTCTGGTCCTCGGCTTCGGTCTGAATCAGCGGC
>Ga0164315_10004996_pt1 | contig 10349 bp, 8 predicted proteins | sample GuaBasSedimGuay6_FD_113737 | JGI IMG/M metagenome (GOLD analysis project Ga0164315, IMG submission 113737) | Subseafloor sediment microbial communities from Guaymas Basin, Gulf of California, Mexico - Guay6, Core 4569-2, 0-3 cm | ecosystem: Environmental > Aquatic > Marine > Hydrothermal vents >...
GAACGGAGGTGTCCATCTCCATCAGTTGTTCCATCGACAGCTGCTCGGTGTCCTCCCCGCCGCCATTCGTTCCGTTGAGTTCCAGGTCCATGTTCAAGACGCTCTCCTTATTGGCCAGACGCAACTTTAACGCGCCAAGGCTCCTTGGTTTCGAGACCTTACGGTGTAACCCGTACTGCTGTCAAGCTTTCTGGGCTATTCAGCTTCATTTCTTACTCTCGCCGTTCACCAGTTCCGGCAAGTCCGCCCCCACGAGGTCGAAAAACAAGCCGACGAGGCGTTCAACGACCTCATTCAAAGTCATGCCCGAGGTATCAACCACAACGGCGCCGGCTGCAACGACAAGCGGCGAATCCGCCCTGCTGGAATCCCTGAAATCCCTCTGGGACTGATCTTCCAACACCTCTTCGTAGGTGACGGTGAGACCTCTGCCTACCAGTTGGTCAAATCGTCGCTGGGCCCTGGTTTGAGGTGATGCGGTCAGGAAGACCTTCAAGGCCGCATCGGGGAAGACCACCGATCCGATATCCCGGCCCTCCATCACACCACCCTTGACCAACCCCATTCGGCGCTGCTCAGGAACCAACGCTCGCCTCACCTCCGAGAGAGCCGAGACTGCTGAGGCCATGGCCGAGCATTCGGGGGATCGAATTTCTTGTGTGACCTCAACCTCATCGACCCACACCCGCATCTGGTCCGGCCCAGGTTCGAGACGCAAACGTCCCTCGGCAAGCCGTGAAATTTCTGGCCCATCGGTAGCAGGGTCGAGGGGTGCACGCCAACCTTCTCGGTAGGCGATCAGGCCGACGGCACGGTACATGGCGCCGGTATCAAGGTAGGGAAGATCAAGAGCTTTGGCCAAAAGCACCGCCACAGTTGACTTCCCTGCGCCGGCAGGACCGTCGAGGGCAATGATTGGGGCCACGTTGAGGGGGGGTGTGTCGGAAAGATTCATCAATTCGAGCCGATAGCCTAATGCCACCGGACGCATAGTGTAACCCCGACCGAGGCTCTTGTGAAGGGCTGAGGAAATCACTGGTCACACGATCGCCCGAAATCGCCTATTCTGGGCAGGTGGTTATCACTCCCGTTTCGAACCCCCGCGAACTGGTCGATGATGAACGGCGCCTGGTTGAACTCTCTCCCCACGGCGGAATTCGCATCGGCGTCGGCTACCCCAACAGTTATCGGGTTGCCCTGAGTTCACTGGCGCATCAGTGGATTACCCGTCTCTCCTCCAGAGTCGCAGATGTTGGAGTCGAACGTTTCTACCTCGATGGAAGCAACAAGGGTCGCACCTTCGAATACGACTCGCCCCTGGGTGACATGGACATTCTTGCATTCACCGTCTCCTTTGAATTGGATGCTGTTCACCTGCTCCAGATCCTGGACGACGGAGGGATCCCTCGCCGATGGGAACAGAGAACGGCGCGCGACCCGCTGATCGTGGTCGGCGGACCGGTTGCCTCAATCAACCCACTGCCCCTCTCGCCGGCCATCGATGTCTTTTGTCTCGGCGCTGGCGAGATACTTCTGCCGGAACTGCTTGAGGCCGTCAAAAACACGGCCGACCGCTCTGAACTACTGGAGGACCTGGCAACCCGAGACGGATTCTTCGTGCCAAGGCACAACCTGGATGCCCAAGGACGACCGCTCGGCAAGTGCCGGAGGCTCGAGAAAAGGGATCGCCACATCGCGGAGCCCAATAACGTACCGGCCTCCCATATCATCACGCCACATACGGAGTATCGAAACAGGGGCCTGATCGAGATGTCCCGAGGCTGTCCCGAAAAATGCAGTTACTGTTGGGTCAGCTTCAACTATGGACGCCTTCGATCCTATGAGACCGAGCACATCATGGCTCGGGTCGATGAATTGGCCAGCGTGACTCAGAAAATCGGTTTCATTGCGACGGCAGTCGGTGACCATCCTGATCTCGCCCAAATTCTCCAACACTGTCGAGAGCGCGACCTCGAAGTTGCTTTGTCATCACTGAGGATTCCGGCGATGGTGCCCGAGGTCTTGCAGCCACTGGCGGAATCAGGAGCACGGTCTGTGACCATCGCACCGGAAACCGGTTCCGAGTCCCTGCGACACCGGCTGAACAAACCAATCTCCAACCAACGCATTCTCGAAGCAGCCGAAACGGCCCAAATCTGCGGCATTGACCACCTCAAAATGTATTTCATCCTCGGTCTTCCTGACGAGACTGATGATGACATTCTCAGTATCGCGTCCCTTCTGCGTGCAACCCATCAGATCATGTTGGATCACGGGCGGCCCAAGGGCCGAGTCGGCAACCTCCATGCGGGCGTCTCCATCCTGGTCCCAAAGCCCTACACTCCCTACCAGGGGGCCGCAATGATCGACGCTCGTGAGGCCCGCAGGCGAATCAAGCTGTTACGAAGAGCTCTCACCGGTCTGCCCAACTTCAAACTGGATGTTCCATCGTACCGTGAAGCTGTGTGGCAAGGGTTCTTGAGCCGAGGAACCGCCGACGCCTTCACCGCCCTCGAAGACAGAACCGCCGGCTCAACCGTTTCGAAGATCCTCACCGATCACCGAACGGCCGTCCAGGCCGCAACGACAAACCCGGACACTGCCGATCAACCCTGGTCGTTCATCTCCTCGGCGCCGGTGACCAAGGACAGCCAGACTCCCGCGAAGTTCGCCAAGAAGAAGAGTTAATTAATCTGTGTTTCCTCTGCGCTCTTTGCGCTCTTTGCGAGAGAACTCTTCCTCCGTGAACTCGGCGAGGTACCAGCGCCCCTGTTTCCTCCGACGTCAGTAAAAAAAACGCCCCGACTACCAAGCCGGGGCGTTTGAGTTATTTTTCGAAGCGTTTAACGTTCCGAAGGATGGAAATCGACCCGACGGTTCTTTGCTCGGCCGTCGGCCGTGTCGTTGGAGTCGATCGGATCCGAAGCGCCATAGCCCTTGGCGGTCAATCGACCGACAGAAACACCTTCGCCAACGAGGAACTCCACGACGGATTCTGCCCGACGCTGGGAGAGCGGATCGTTGAAGGAAGCGGTGCCGGTGGAATCCGTGTGTCCCTGAATCTCGACCACGTACTGCTTGTTCTTGACCAGGAAGGCCGCGATCTTGCTGAGAACATCCTTGGCCTCGGTTTTGATAGCGTGCTTGTTGGTGTCGAAGAGCACCTTGCCCCGAACCACCCACTCGTCACCGATGATCTCGATACCTTCTACCGGGCATCCGACCTTGTCGACCGGAACGCCCTTCGGCGTGCCGGGGCACTTGTCGAGATAGTCCGCAACGCCGTCACCATCGGAATCAATCGGGCAACCCTTGGCATCAACCTTGACTCCCGCGGGGGTTCCCGGACACTTGTCGAACTGGTCCGCTACACCATCGCCGTCACTGTCGATCGGGCAACCCTTGGCATCGACCTTGACACCAGCTGGCGTTCCCGGACATTTGTCGAGGTAGTCCGGCACTCCGTCGCCGTCTGTATCCAAAGGACAACCGACCGTATCAACTTTGACGCCGTTCGGGGTGTTGGGACACTTGTCGAGGTGGTTGGCAACGCCATCACCATCATCATCCGGATAGAGGAATACGTCGGTGACGAACTGACCCATCGCATCGGCGCCACTCAGCTCTTCCGCGCCCTTGAGGTACCCGTCCCCGCCGGCGGCAACGACTTCCTCCAGAAGAGCTCTTCCCTTCTTGTCATTCCCGACCAAAACCGCATAGATATCAAAACCGTCCCCAAAGGCGCTCTTGAGAGCCCGAGCTGCCTCGACCTCATCATCGCCCATATGTCGGCCGTCACTGACGATCACCAGGGCCGTCGGGGCACTCTTGTTTACGAGGTCATTGCCCGCGGCAGCCAGGGCAAGGTCAAGCCGACTGTAGCCGGCTGGGCAGTGATAGTCGGCTAGAGCATCCGCTATCCCTGAGGTTGTGTAGCTGCCGACGTCGGCGATGGAAACGGTCTTGCCCTTCATCTCGCAGGCGCCTTTCCCGAAGGAACGCAAGCCGCCGACAAAACCGATCTCGGGAATGGTCTGATTCAAAGCGCCGAGGAATTCATCTGAGTTGGCAATTTTGGTCCGATGCTGCCACCGATCGGCCATGGACAAGGAGCCATCGCCGACCAGCACGAATTGATCGACCTTTCGGACATACTTGTCCGCATCAAGGGAAGCGGCCTCAAAATTGATCGGCTGGTGCGAAGAGGCGCACGCCTGAGTCATCACCACCAACCCCACGATCAACGCCAAATACACTACTGACTTTTTCATCACTCCACCTTTCCTTTCAAAACGGCAGCCAAGACCGAGAAATCCCCAATCCCACACGAGGAAAGTAAGGACCAGGCCATCAGGAACTGCCTTTCACGAAATTCTGCCACAACCCATCCGAAACCTCAACATCTTGCTACTGAGCAGAAGTGCTTTCGGGGTATCATGCTCGGATGAAACACGCAATTCTAAGATGGGACGTTTTAACCGCAATGGCAGTAGTTCTGGCGCTCTGCGTGTTCTCATCGCCGGGATTTACCGCCGAATCAAAACCTGAACCAGAGACATCGGCCACCCCTCCCGAGGCAGTACCTTCCCCCATCCCCTTGGCGTCGGTTCCGTCAGAGCGGATCAAGACGTACAAACTCCTCAAAGATCAAGAGAATTGGGCTCAGTCAGACACCAAGGTCTCCGACATCGGAGCTGCGTTCGTTACGGAGAAGGTCAGACTCTCCAAGCTGATCGAAATCTCCATTCAGACTCGGTTCGCAGAGGTTGAGAGTGCCGACCTCGAGGAGGCAAAGAAACGATGGATTAGCACCATCGAACAAATGGACGCCTGGCTGGCCGACTTGAAGGGGACGGCAACCTCTCTGGAACGGGATCTCAAACGTCTTCATGAAGAACGGCAGATCTGGCGCATCACCCTCGATCACGCAATCGAACAGGATGTACCTCAGGAGTTGCTTCAGTCATTACAAACGACTCTGGGTCAAGTCGTCAGTTCAGAAGAATCAACCCAAGCCAAGCGCGATCAGACCTTGATTCTTCAGACGAAAATCTCCGATTTTCGAATGGACTTGACCAAACGTATCGAAATGATCGGCGCTGAACTGGCTCGAAGACGCAAAAGCGACTTGATAGTTGACCATGTCCCCCTGTGGCACTCTCTCGGTGATCCCCAAATCGATAGATCCCTCTTCAATCAGATTATTGACGAGACCCGGAGAAGCTGGAGGGAAGTCGTCGAGTACCTTCGTGAACAACCTCGGAGGATCGTGGGGCAGGCCGTGTTGGGTCTGACTTTCCTGTTTCTTGTTTGGCACCTCGGAAAACACGGTATTCAAAAAACCGGAGAAGACCAGGAGGCCCTGACGGTTTCAACTCTCATGCTGAAGCGGCCGTTAGCGACCGCGGTTCTCCTCAGTACAGTATTGACTGAGCCCCTGTACCCCAAGGCCCCTGATGCCTGGTTGAAATTCATGGGGGTCTTCCTTGTATTGGCGCTGGTACGGCTGCTTCCCGGCCTCCTGATATCCGGGTTCCGCGCAGTCCCCTATCTCCTTGGCGGACTGTTCATTCTCCATCGAATTTCGGTCGCGGTTCCGATCGGAAACCTGCTCAACAGACTCCTTCTGATTGCTCTCACCATAGCCACCACCGCAGCGATGGTCTGGGGGGCGAAGACCGCCGGCCGTATCAGAGAGAGCTCCCCTTCCGGATGGCTCCTCTTGTTTCAGTTTTCTTCGGGAGCCGGGGCTATTCTCGGTCTCATCTCGATGTGCCTGAGCATCTCCGGCGACACGGGTTCTGCCTACCACCTGACCGAGGGCCTTCTCACCAGTGGGTTTACAGCGATGCTGCTCTGGGCCGCTATCGTGCTTCTGAGAACTCTCACCGTCATTTCTCTCAATACCAAGGGTGCCAGGACACTCCATATGGTGTTGAGGGACTCCGAGTCCATCTGCAACTGGTGCATGAAGCTGTTTCGGTGGGCAGCAATCGTCGCTTGGGGCTACTACACCCTTGAAGGCTTCGGCATACTCACGCCCGTTCAAGCCTCGCTCAACCGTTTCATTCACTACGAGATGGAGTTTGGCGATATATCGCTGACTCCCTTGAATCTCCTGTATTTCGTGCTCGCGATATGGCTGTCATTCTTGGTTTCTCGCCTCCTTCGGTTTATTCTCGAAAAGGACGTCATGCCCCGGACCACCCTGCCCCAAGGTGTGCCTGAAACTATTTCGAAGGCCGTGCACTACGGCACCCTGATGTTTGGGTTCTTTATCGCGCTGTCCGCGATCGGCATCGACAGCAGCAGTCTTGCACTCATTCTCGGCGCCTTGGGTTTCGGAATCAGTTTCGGTCTCCAGAATGTCGTCAACAATTTCGTCTCAGGGCTGATCCTGCTGTTTGAGCGTCCCATCAGGGTCGGCGACAAGATCCAGGTTGGGGATATGGGAGGGGTGGTTGGGGAAATCGGCATTCGGGCCACGACCGTTCACACCTGGGACGGCGCCGACGTGATCGTGCCAAACGCCAATCTAATCTCCAACGAGATCATCAATTGGACGTTCTCTGATCATAAGAGGCGGATAGAAGTGAAGGTTGGCGTCGCCTACGGCGTTGATCCCGAGACCGTTCTCGCCCTGCTGCCGTCTCTCGTAACCTCACATCCGGATGTTCTGGAGAATCCCGAACCGATCGCGCTGTTCCTCGGCTTCGGCGACAGTTCCCTGGATTTCAGCCTGCGATGCTGGACAAAAGCCCCTGCACCCGATATTCAGAGTGATGTTGGGGTCGCAGTCAATAGAGCCCTGGTCGAAGCCGGCATTGAAATCCCCTTCCCACAGCAGGATCTGCACGTGAAGTCCATCGACGAAAGCGTCCGGGAGGAGCTTGGGTCGAAGGAGTGACCCGGCGGAGGCCGATACAAGAGGAAACGGTGCGCCTTGAACCCGAGCCCGAGCCCGTTACCGTTATCGTTCCCGATAGGTGTTTGTCACCGCCACATGAAGCCGGACCCAGACAAGCCCTGCCGTGGATTTTTCAGTTCGGGTTGAACCCGAAGAAAGTCGGTAAGGGCAACGGTAACGGGCTCGGGCTCGGGAAAACCCACGGTGTGCAATCACTGCCACCCCCAACTACCGCCATTCGTATAACATCGGCTTGGTATCTGTCTCAAATTTTCGAAGCTATTGGAATGCGAGTCGCTAACGCCCAGTCTGCTCCGCAACCACGAGCTCCATCGCATTAGCGATCGGAATATGGGCTACGCCGCCGGTCTGATCGATCCATCCGTAAGAGTTCAGGGTCTCAATCTGTTGGGCATCGAGGCTACGAAGTTCTTCGTTGCTCTGCGAATAGACCTTTCGCTCCATCTCCCCCTCTTGCATGTGGAAGAAGAGCGCTTGGAGCAGCACGATGCTGACAAAGGTCAAGATCACACCAACAATCCCCACAACAGCGCCTACCGTAACGTTTGGATCGTCATATCTCATCAATAATCCTTAACTATTCTCAAAGGAAAGGCTCTCGGCCAAACGGGGATCACCAACAGGGACCAGCGCAATTTTTCGCAGTCGCCAGGCCAGCACCAAGAAGAAGAGCCCACCCATGCCCAAGAAGCACAAGATATCCATCAGGCCGATCGAGGCGCCCTCGGGATGAAACTCCGGTCCCACCAGGTAATACAGATCCAACCAGTGCATGGCGAGCATCCAAAGTGCAGCCAAGACCAGCAACCGTGGCCGCCTCTTGGGAAAGCGCGACACCAGGGCCAGGAACGGAATGACGAAGTGACCAAACAAGAGAGCCACGCTGATCCCGGTCCAGTTGCCTGTCTGCCGGGTCAAATACCAAACGGTCTCCTCCGGGATGTTGCCGTACCAGTAGAGCATGTACTGGCTGAAAGCAATGTAGGCCCAAAAGACGACGAATCCGAAGAGCAGCTTACCGAGGTCGTGATAGTGCTCAACCGTCACAATGCCCTGAAGCCTGCCCTGCCGCTGCAAATAGGCCGCCAGGATTACCAAGGTCGCCATGATCACCACCACAGAGCCCGCAAAGAAGTAGACCCCGAAGATCGTACTGAACCAGTGAGGATTGACCGACATCAGCAAATCAAACGCGGCAAAGTTGAGGCTGAGAGCAAAGAGAATCATGCCCGGCGCCGACAGAGCCTCCATTCTTCGTGTGAACTTGGGATCGGCCGTCGAATCCTGCTTTCTTGAATTCGAAAAGAAGAACCAAGCCAGCAACGACCAGATGGCAAAGTACACCACCAGTCGAATGGTGAAGAACTGCGGGTTGAGGAAGGGCGTTTTCCCGGCAAGAATCGCGTCGTGATCGGCAGCGCCGGGGTGAGCCCAATGGTAGAGGTGCTCCATGTTCAGCAGAACAGGAATGACCAGAACGGCCATCAAAATAACGTTGACCGAAAGGGCCTCGGCAAGACGACGAACTACCACGCTCCAACCTGCATGGGTCAGGTGCTGAAGCAAGACGAAGAACAAGGCCCCGAGCGCCAGGCTGAGGAAATAGGCAAAACTGACCAGATAGGTCTCCGCAAGACGGTGCATGCCCCCGTCACTGCCCAGAGCCAAACCGATGGCCCCTCCTCCACCCACAACCAGCAGCACGCCGGCCATCATGAGGATTCTCGAACTCATTTCCTCAAGCCCTCTGGCCTGAGTTGAGATGTCGGGAAGTGTCTTTTGCTCCATGGTCATCCTCGTTATCGCAGTGACGCCCTGAGGTCGGACGGAACGTCGTCGACTCCGGCGAATTGACTCCTCTGAAGAGCCTTGACATAGGCGACAACCGCCCAGCGATCCTCAACTGAAATCTGCGGACCGTATGCCGGCATATTGCGGATTCCATGTGTGATCGAATTATAGATATGCCCGACCGGCCTCGAACGAATCAAATCCGTATGAAACGAAGACGGCGGTGTCCACGTTCCCTCTTGGAGGGTGTCCGCCCTCTTTGCGACGGCGCCGTCACCGTATCCCGAGTGTCCATGGCAGGGTGAGCAATAAATCGAAAACCGTTCTCTGCCGCGCTCCAGCAGGACCTGATCGACAGGCAGCGGAAAGGCCGTAACCCAATCATCACCCTCTTTACCAAATGCCAGCGCGTCACTCGAAATCAATTGGCCCCGAGCGACGGTGCCCGAAACCTGCGGTCTCATCGCCCGACGATCAGCAAACATCATGTTGCGTTTTTGAGTCCTGTAACTCGGCTGATTGTCCATGTCGGTAACCACGTGCAGCGGCGGCTTGGCCGAACGCACGGTTCGTGCCCTGAGCGCCAGCGCCAAGGGTATCCACGACACGGTGACCAGCACGACAATCGAATAGATGATCCAGCGTGGTAAGCCGTTCACGACCGAACCTCCTCGAGGGTGAGCCTGCCGTCAAGACCTTCGAGAAGCTCGCGGGTCGCTTCGGCGTCAAATTTCGGATCGCCCGCCTCAATACTGATGAAGAACCGATCGTCAGTCGCCTTTCGGAAACGACTGCTGTTGAATAACGGGTGATACAACTGCGGAAGGCGATTGAGCCCCAACATGCCGACCAGAGCCGTGATCGCGGCCACAAGAATGGTCGTCTCGAAGGCCACCGGGATATTGGCGGGCAGACTGAATAGCGGTTTTCCGCTGATCAGGAATGGATAATTGACGGCGTTGGTCCACCACTGGAGTGCCACTCCGCCGGTCAATCCAATCGCGCCGCCAATCAGGACCAAGAACGGCAATTTCGTCGGTTTGATACCCATCGCCCGGTCCAGACCATGAACGACAAACGGCGTATGGGCATCCCATAAGGTATAGCCTGCATCGCGAACAGTCTTTGCGCCGGCAATCAAGTCGTCGACATTGTCGAATTCCACCAGATATCCGTAGTTCTCGGGAGTTGTCATTGGACCACCTCCCTCTTGGCCTTGACCGGAATCTGTCCGTCACGATTGGTCGGCACGTCTCCGTGGTAATCCCCATGGGCCCCACGTCCGTGGTGCGCCTCAGGCATCACACCCTTGACCTCGGCCATGCCGATCATCGGGCCAAACCTCAAGAAGAGAAGGAACAGAGTAAAGAACAGGCCGAAGGAACCGACAAAAGTCAGGACATCGACAAAGGTTGGGCTGTAGTAGCCCCAACTCGAGGGCAGAAAATCGCGACTCAGGGACGAGACGACGATGACAAAACGCTCGAACCACATGCCGACGTTGATCAGAATCGAAGCAATCCACAATATGACTACGTTGGTGCGGAACTTCTTGATCCAGAAAACCTGGGGAACGATGACGTTGCAACTGACCATGATCCAGTAGGCCCAGGCATAGGGTCCAAACCCA
>Ga0164315_10004997_pt1 | contig 10349 bp, 10 predicted proteins | sample GuaBasSedimGuay6_FD_113737 | JGI IMG/M metagenome (GOLD analysis project Ga0164315, IMG submission 113737) | Subseafloor sediment microbial communities from Guaymas Basin, Gulf of California, Mexico - Guay6, Core 4569-2, 0-3 cm | ecosystem: Environmental > Aquatic > Marine > Hydrothermal vents...
AAGGCGCTGGCCCAGGCAGACCAGACTTTCGATCATGCCTGCATAACCGGCGTGGATACTGAAAAAAATCAAACGGCGGTTCTGCTCGTCGGCGATCTTCTCGTAGTCGATGAGGGTGGCGCCCGTGTCCAGCAGGTGCTGCAGCATGGGCATGTTGTAGGGCTGCCCCTTGACCACGTGGGAGAAGTAGAGGTAGGTGCGGTCCGGCCGCAGCTCGGTCAGGGGAATCTCTTTCACCGCCAACACGACCTTGGCCGGTGACAGATCCTCGGTGACGGTGGCGCCGGCCGCGGCGTACTCGTCGTCCTTGAAGACACGGATGGGGGAAGGCTGGACCAGGAATTCAAGATCGTGGTCGGCGGCCAACGTCACCACGTCGGCAGGCACCAGGGGAACCCGGCGCTCCCACTCGTTCTTGTCTTCCCGGCGGATACCGACGGTCACGCTCATGCTGTCACCTGCCGAAACGCACGCTGGTGTGGAAATTGGGGCACACGGTGGGGCCCGGTCCCGCCAAACTAGGTGGCCGGATGGGGCGCGTCAAGCACCGCGCGCAGGGCTGTCAAGAAGCCGTGACACGGTGACCGTGACGCGCTAGAATCCCGTCGCGGTCGCAAGTGGCGGCCGCCACCGTAACCATGGCTCCGCCAGGAGGGATCCGGTATGTCCGCCACCAGGTATAGTGCGCCGTTGAAGCTGACGCTTCTGTACTTCAGCCGTACGATCAGTGTCTTCAAGGAAGAGGATTCGGGCTTCGCGCCCACCCCCGGCCAGTTCACGGTGGCCCAGCACGTGGCCCACGTCGCCCAGACCATCAACTGGTTCATCGAGGGCGCCTTCCGCCCCGAGGGCTTCGACATGGACTTCGGCGCCCAGCATGCCGCGGTGCGCGAGGTCGCTTCCTTTGCCCAGTCGGTGGCCCTGCTGGCCAAGGCCGTGGACGACGCGGCGGCGGTGCTCGACGCCAAGTCGGACGAGGACATGATGCAACCCCTGCCGGCGGGACCGATCATGGGCGAACAGCCCCGGGCAGCCATCGTGGCGGCCATCAGCGAGCACACCGCCCACCATCGGGGTGCGCTGGCGGTGTACGGCCGCTTGCTGGGATACTCGCCGCCCATGCCCTATATGGACTAGCTTCCCGCTGGAACAACGAACCCCCGACCTGCGGGCCGGGGGTTCGTCGCCTGTCATATGCAGGTCGTTTTCAGCCGCCGGCCCTGGCCACCACGGCATAGATCAGTGGCAATGCAACGCCGAGGGCCATCATGACGCCGCCCCGGCCCTTCAGGCCCTTGCCCCCACGCACCAGCCAGATCCCCGTCAGCGACAGCACGCAGAGTATGCCGGCATAGACATCCGCGATGCCGGTCCAGGGTGCCTTGCCCGAGTTCAGGTGCATGAAGTTCAGGTCGTAGAACAGGGAACGGCGGGCAAAACCGTGCTGAGCGACTTCACCCGTGACCAGGTTGACGTCATACTCGACACCGTCCTGGAAGATCTGGAACCGGTCCGGCGCCGCCCGCCAGGTACTCTTGATGGGTCCCTCGATGGCCAGCTGCTCCATGACCAGCGGCTTGATCAGGTCGGTTGGTCCCGTACCCGGCGCCTCGATGGTGAACTGCTCCAGGGTACGGCTGTAGTTGGCGTCCCAGTGGTGGGCATGATTGACCGCGATACCACTTATGGCATACACGAGGGTCAAACCCACGGCGAGAAAACCCAGCTCCCGGTGCAGGGTGCGGCAGATCTTCCGGAATTTCCGCACGGCGCTATTCGACGACGACGGCGCCGGTGCCGGTGATCTGGTACAAGGTCATGCAGCTGCTGACCTCGTCCTCGTCGAATTCCTCGCCGTGCTTCTCGGCTTCGGCGGCGCAGACCTTTTTGGTCTGTTCCATGGTCAGCTCATTGGCCGTCCACACGCCCTCGGCGATGAGGGTATCGCCCTTGATGTCGGCCGGGAAGACGATGACGCCGTCCTTGACCTTCACCCGCACGGTCTCGCCTTCCTTGTCACCGGCGATGGTGACCCAGCAGCCGCGGTGGGCGCAGACGCCGACGGCGGTGCCCTTGACCCGGACAGTCTTGCCGATATAGTCGTCGGGGCTGGCCAGCAGGTCGCTTACCTTTACCAGCTCGGTGCCGGTGACACCTTCGCCATAGACCTTGTCCTTGGCTACCGCGCCGCTGACGCAGGCCAGGATGAGAGCACAAGTGAGCAGGGTCGAGATCGTACGCATGGCGGTTTTTCCTCGTCGTTGGATGTTTCAGGCCCGTCGGAACCTGGTTGTGCGGCCGCCGCACGCAGCGTCGCGGCTCCCCCGGAGCCAAATGTGCGGTGGCGAAGTGGGATTTTCAAGTCCGACGATCAACCCGGGTTCCCGGGCAATGCCCGACGCAGGCCCATGGCCAGTCCGTTGCGCCAGTTGATCCAGTTGTGTCCGGCGTTGCGCGGGGAGAACGTCACATCGGCCCCGCCGTCCCGCAGGGCGGCGACCAGCCGTTGGTTGCTGTCGAGCAGCCATTCCAGGGTGCCACAGTCCAGGTGCCAGCGCAGCGGTCTGGGATCACCCTGTCTGACCTGGGCCAGGAAAGACTCTTCTCCCGCGAATGGGGACTGTCGGCGTGTCTCCGGCGAAAACAGGAAGGCCCCAGACTGGGTCACAACCGTCTGGAACAGGTCCCGTCGCTCCCAGGCGAGTTGAGCACTGAGTAGCCCTCCGAGGCTGGCACCCCAGGCGACGCGGCGGCCATCGCAATGTACCCGCTGCTCCACCGTGGGCAACAACTCGTCGGCCAGGAAGCGCCGGTAGTCGGGGTTGAAGAAGTACTCTGGTGTGCGCTCGGTCGGCGGGACAAAAACAAGATGGGCCGGCGCCACTTCCCCGCGATCCAGGAGTCTGTCGTAGACCTGGGGCACCTTGCCCCAGCCGAAGAAGGCCTTGCCGTCCTGGAACAGCACCACCGGCAGTCTGGATTCGGCCCGGCCCGGTGGCGAGTATATCAATACCCGGCGCCGCTGGCCGAGGATGAGCGATTCGACTTCGAGCCTCAACACGCGGCCGCGCGGCCCCGCAGTACCCGTATCGGCATCCGGATCGGACCGATACTCCGGGCCGGTGAGATTGCTCGCGTACTCCCACCAGGGATTGAGTCGTGGATTGTTGTTGTCGGGGTCGGGGCGACGGCCACCGTCGGCATCCTGCCAGGCGTATTCGAAGTAGACATCGTCCGGCAGGTCGAAAGGGGTCAAATCGGCTGTCGGCAGGGGTGCTTTCTGCCAATCCGTGAGGTCGGACAGCAAATGCGTGGCCCAGGACGGTGGGACCAGGTCGATCCTCATGCCCTGTCCGCGGGTGCCTTGATTGGCATGGCGACCCTCCGCAATCGATTCAGGTGCTCAGGTCCCGCCCGGTCTTGGCGCGCAGGGTCTCCACCTTGGCGTCCAGTCGTCCGGTGTGCCCTTGGCGATCGTCGATCTTGATCTGCACGGCGATGCGTTCGCAATCCACGGCCATGGCCTCGCGGCACTGCTTCACCACGGCCATGACCTCGTCCCACTCCCCCTCGAGGGTGGTACCCATGGGGCCCAGCCGGTAGGGCAGGCCACAGTCATCGATGATCTCCAGGTTGCGCTTCACGTAGTCGCTCACCGACGCACCCTTGTCCGTGGGATAAAGGGAGAACTCCAACAGTACCATGAATTCCTCCGTGACCGGGTTAATCACCTTCGCCGGACAGCCGCGCCCGCTTGGCCGCCTTCTTGCGCTCGTTCTCGTCCAGGATCGACTTGCGCAAACGGATCGACAGGGGTGTCACCTCGACGTACTCGTCGTTGTTCACGTGTTCCATGCACTCTTCCATGCTCATCTTCAACGGCGGGGCCAGCTTCATCTTCCGGTCGGTGCCCGATGCCCGCATATTGCTCAGCTGTTTCGCCTTCTGGGCGTTGATCAGGATTTCCTCATCCTTGTTGGCCGCGCCGACCACCTGGCCGGTGTAGAGCTCGTCCCCCGGCGCAATAAAGAAGACGCCCCGGTCCTGCAAGGCATCCAGGGCGAAAGCCACGGCCCTGCCCCCGTGCATGGAGATGATACTGCCGGTGGTGCGACCGGGAATGGAGCCCTTGAAATACTCGTACTGGTGGAAGCGGTGGTGCATGACGATCTCGCCGGCGGTGGCGCGCAGCATGTGGCTGCGGAACCCGATGAGCCCGCGGCTGGGAATGTGGAATTCCAGCAGTGTCCTCTCGTCCTTGTGCTCCATGGCAATCATGTCGCCCCGGCGCGTGGCGGCGAACTCGATCACCGTACCGGCCAGATCGGCGGGTACGTCCACGGACAGTATTTCCACCGGCTCGGCTTTCCTGCCGCCGATCTCCTTGAAGATGACCTGGGGCTGCCCCACCATGAACTCGAAGCCTTCGCGCCGCATGTTCTCCATGAGAATGGAAAGGTGCAGGATTCCGCGTCCGGACACCTTGAACGTGTCGGCACTGGCGGTGTCCTCCACCCAGAGGGCCACGTCCCGTTCGGCCCCCCGGTACAGACGCTCGCGGACCTGCCGGCTGGTGACGTACTTGCCCTCCTTGCCGTAGAAGGGCGAGTCGTTGGGCATGAAACTCATGGTCAGGGTGGGATCGTCCACGGCGATCAGGGGCAACGGTTCCGGATTGTCGGCGTCGGCCAGGGTATCCCCGATATCCACGCTCTCCAGGCCGACCACGGCACAGATATCGCCGCAGCCCACTTCCTGCACCTCGGTACGACCCAGATTGTCGAATACGTAGAGCCGCCGGGCCTGGGTCCGGATCTGACTGCCGTCTCGTTTCAGCAGCACCACCGGTTGCTTGACGCGAAGGCTGCCCCGCACCACGCGTCCCACACCGATGCGCCCCACGTAGTCGCTGTGATCCATGGCTGCCACCAGCATCTGTAGCGGTCCCTCCACCTGCGGCGGCGGCGGCACGTGGTTCACTATCATGTCCAGCAGGGGCGACAGGTCCTTGCGCTCGTCCTCCAGTTCGGCGGTGGCCCAGCCGTCCCGTCCGGCGGCATACACTCCCCTGAAGTCCAGCTGCTCGTCGCTGGCTTCCAGCTCCACGAAGAGGTTGAAGATCTCGTCCAGCACCTCGTCCGGGCGGGCACCCCGGCGATCCACCTTGTTGATCACCACCACGGGCTTGAGATCCAGTTGCATGGCCTTCTGCAGCACGAATCTGGTCTGGGGCATGGGCCCCTCGAAAGCGTCCACCAGCAGCAGTACGCCGTCGGCCATTTTCAGGACACGTTCGACTTCGCCCCCGAAATCGGCGTGGCCCGGGGTATCGATGAGGTTGATACGCGTACCGTGATAGGTCACCGCGAAATTCTTCGAAGTGATGGTGATGCCGCGCTCCCGTTCCAGGTCATGGGAATCCATCACCCGCTCCTGGACCTGCTGGTCCTTGCGAAAGACGTCGCACTGGCGGAGGATCTGATCCACCAACGTGGTCTTGCCGTGGTCGACGTGGGCGATAATGGCGACATTGCGGATGTCCATGACAGCTCCCCTGGAAGCGATTCGTTCCTGCGCGCTCGTTGCGCGGCGGCCCAAGGATAGTCACGGCGACGCGGCACGCCAACCTCGGGAATCCACTCTTGACAGGATTTCACGTGTTGTGGAGTATAGGGTTGTCGTAAGACAACAATTACTTGATCTATGACTCTGACGTGCTCAGCATGCCAGTTTTTTCATTGGAGGCCGACTATGCACCGGGACACCGCATTGGTCCAGGCCCTGCACGACCTGGGTCTGACCCAGACTGAAGCCGACGTCTATCTCGGCACATTGCGGGCCACCACCGGCGGTCCGGCCAGTGGCTACCGCATCGCCCGGGATATCGGTCGCGACCCTGCCAATCTGGGCAAGGTGATGGCTGCCCTCGTGCGCCACGGCGCCGTTCGTGTCGTCCAGGATCGCCCTCGACTCTACGAACCGGTGGACCCTGCGGTATTCACGGCCGGTATCGTCGATCACCTGAAGATGAGACGTGAGGAAGTGCTGGCCGGACTGGCAAACCTGAGTCCCCCGGCCTCGGCGGTACCGATCCTGCTGCCCGACCTGGAGTCGAGCCTGACCCAGGCGCACCGGCTGCTGGAATCGGCCCACGACACGGTATTCCTGCAAACCGACCCCGATACGGCGTCCCGACTGGGCCCGGCCCTGCGCGCGGCCGGCGAACGGGGCTGCCAGGTCCGCATCCTCAGTGCGGCGCCGGTCAAAGGCTGCGGTGGCGAATTGACCATCGTGCCGGGACCACACGGGGACGAGGCGGTATCAGGGCTGCAATTGGTGGTGGATGAGGAAGCCTGGCTGGTAGGCACTGGCGCGGCGGACCCGGATGATGCCTGTGGCTACTGGGGCCGCCAGCGCCCGGTGGCCCGTGCCCTGGCCGCCACTCTCGAATCCCTGCGCACCGCCAGCGGTCTACGTTGCGAAATGGCTGCGGCTGCCGGCGCAGGCGGCGCCACGGTACGCACACCACTGAAATTCCTGGTTCGTCACGACAAGGGCGAACCCCGGACCGGCTGAAATTCCCCAGGCATAAAAAAACAACGGGGAGCGAATGCCCCCCGAGGGTCGGTCGGTCATGGAGATGGTGCGCTGATTCAAAATGCTGATGTCTGTTGCGCCTCTCGATGCTCCGTCCGGCACATGATATTACGGAGCCGCAGGTCACCGGTCAATCGCCGCCCGTACCACTCTCCCGCACCCGGCGCCGTTGCCACACATCAGTCAGCTTGAAATCCCGCAGGATGCCGCCGCTCTCCGCAGCGGGGTTATACCGTCCACCGACGATGAACTTCACTCCGTGGGGCCGAACCTCCGCCGACAGGGGTGTCACGCCCATATCCTCGCCGTCGATCTGGACGGCCACCGGCGGATCCGTGGCGATCACCACCCGCCGGGTCTGGAAATGGTGCAATTGCGAAGTGGGCCGATAGCGCCAGGTGAGCATCCGGAAAACCACGGTGATCAGGTCCCACAGCGAGCGACTGCTGATCACCGTCACATCGAAACGCCCGTCGTGGGCACTGGTATCCGGCGTCACCTTCAGATTGATGTCGCCGATCTTGCCGATGTTCGAAAGCAGGATGGTGTTACCGCGGAATTCACGGGTACGGCCCTCTTCGTCCTCGATGAAGATCCCCACGTCGTCGAGGCTCAGGGCATTGCGTAAACCCGCCGCCGCGTAGGTGAATATCCCGAAGAGGTTCTTGAGCCGCCGCGGCGAGTCCTGGATGACCTTGGCCGGATAGCCGATGGCCGCCATCAGGAAGAAGTGGCGATCCAGATCCGGCAGGTACCCCACATCGAAGTCCAGCACCCTGCCGGCAAGGATGTTGTCGATGGCCATGCCCGGCAACCAGGGCAGGGCCAGGGCCAGGGCCACCACGTTCGCCGTACCCACCGGAACCACGGCCACGGGGATCTTCTGTTCCGCGTCGCACCGGGCCTGACCGGCGACCACCTCACCCACCGTACCGTCTCCGCCGATGACCACGATCAGGTCACTCGAGTCCCCTGCCGCACCGGATGCCCAGCGTTCGGCATCTCCCTCGCCATGGGTCACTCGTACCGAACACTTCACGTCGTGCGCTTCGAGAGACTTGCGCAACTGCTGCACGAGGCGCAGGCCACGGGCCTGTCCCGATACCGGATTGACGATGAGCAGGGCATTGGTGTACGGGGGCATGGTGCTCCGACGTCGTATAACGGCCGGGCGTCATGCCGGGCGCGGCCCATAGCCTAGGTGGTATCCGTTCCCCGATCAAGGTCCGGTATGGTGGTGCGATCGAAAGTCCCGAGCCAGGAACGCACAGTCAACGAGGTTCCCGGTTCCACCTCCAGGGCGTCAAGATCCTCACGCCTGCGGTCGACTTTCCAGGCCCCCAGCCATTGTCCATCCTCGCTGGCGGTGGCCACCACCACCTGTTCGGCAACGAACTCCCGCAGGAAAGACAGGGCCGCGTCGTGAAAATCCTGTTCGCCGGGTTCCCCTTCGGCTCCGAAACGGGTATGGAAGCTCTCGCCGAAACCGATGGATATCTCCCACTCGCTGGTGGTGATAAACAGGCCGTGGCGCGAGCCGTCCACCGGCCGCGGCACCTCCACCAGCAACGCCTCCTTCTCGAAGTCCTCGAAGGGGTCGAATCGGGCGTACTGCAGCCATTCCGGCCATTCGCGAAAGAGCAGGTGGGCGAACTGTCGCGAATGGTCGTTGAGCTTGTTCAGATCGAGCATGGCTTCCTCCTGCCCCGGGGACGGTCCTCGTTTCTCCACACGCCATCGGCGGGCCCGGTTGGCCAGCGCCCATCGCGTGGCGGCGTGAACGAAGTGGTTATAATGATCCGGGTTCGAGCCCATACGCGCAAGGACCTGCGCGGGTTCCAGGAGTTGTGCTACCAGTCGCCTACCTGGGCCACCTGCACGCGCTTCGCGAGCTGGTTGCGCTGCCGATTGAGAACGAACTGGCGGATGTTCTCGGATGCGATCCTGGCACCGGGGCCGCTGAATTCTATTCCGATCTCGAGGCAGGGACGGGCCGCATCGTCAAGGGAACGCCCGGTACGCCGGATGACACCGGTGATCTCCACGGGTCCGCACGGATCCGGCAGATACATCCGGCAGCGGATGGACTCGCCTACCGCAAGGGCGACATCATGGTCCGGACGCGTGTAGACCAGACGGGCCCCGTTGAAACTGAGATCCACCAACTGCCCCGTCAACGTTCCCACACCCGGGTCCACGGACTCGATCTCCACATCCACATCCTCGGTGATGGGAATCCGGAACGACCGCCGGCTCTGGACGATGTGGATATCCGCGGGCAGGCTGCTGCTCACCCCCACCAACTGCAGACCCGAAGCCAGGGTATGGACACCCAACCCGCGGCAGGCCAGGGAAAATTCGATGGAGCGGTCGTCCAGGCCGACCCGCCCCTGCAGGGTGTCCCCGGCTGCGAGGCGACCCCGCATGGCCGCATCCACCGGCACGGCGAACTCCAGGCGCGTCCCCGCGGGATCATCCACCACATCCATCAGGATCGCAGCTTTCTCTGCCTTCCTGCCGTCGGCCACCGGCAGGAACAGATGGACATCCGCCTCGCTGCGATACAGGTAGTCCACCAGTCCGGCGGCTGCCGCGGCCGGCAGTTCGGTCTGGTTTCTCCAGAGGGCCGGCAGGCAGGAGTCGGCCAGACGGTGCAGAGCTTTGGTGCCACGTTCGCGCTCGGTCTCGGCCAGCGAGGGTATATCGGCCAACAGGAAGAGTTGCCCCTGTTCGGACCGGCAACGGACACCAAAAGTACGGACACCGCACGTACCCAGGGATACCGGTGCCAACGCCAGGTGGTCCACCCGGCCGCGGGCGTAACGGGCAGACAGGGACTCGGTAACCTGTTCCAGCACGTCCTCGGCCAGGACCTGGGCCCCCGCCAGACGGCCGTCGACATCGGCTATGGACAGCAGGTGCTCGCGCAGGTCGCCATCAGCGCCGACATGAATGAACTTCAGGGGATGCCCGCTGATCCTCAGCACCGCCAGGGACGGAAAAGAGAGCTGCCCCTGGTCCAACTGGGAAACCGACACCTCGCACGCCCCCCCCGGCGGGACCGCGGCCAGGGCGGTACGCCCCGCCTGGGCCAGAGCAGTGATGGTCTCGAGCAGCATGGGTCCTCCTGCGGACACGGTTCCGGTCGCACGCAGCAGCCGGTTCCCGGAGACAGTCCTCCGTTCATCGCAATTATCGTCGTCCGAAGCGGTCAATTGAGGGATTTGGTCACTGTGCCGTGGCAGATGACGGTCATCCGGGCTATCCTGCGACGATCAAAGCTGTAACCACCGGAAGGACGCCGTCCATGACCCTGGATACAACCGCCCCCGGACGAGGTCGCCCGTCACCACCCGGAGCCAGTCCCGCGGACGACGGCACCAACTTCTCCCTGCACGCTCCCGGTGCGTCTTCGGTCCATCTCGTCCTTTTCGAATCGCCCACTGCCGCCACCGCCGACCGGGTAGTTCACCTGACACCGGCGCAACACCGCACCGGCAACTGGTGGCACGTCCATCTGCCTGATTGCGGACACGGTCAGGTCTATGGCTGGAAGGTGTTCGGCGAGGACCACGACGCCACGGCGGGGAAGATACTGCTCGATCCCTGGGGACGGGCCGTTGCGGGCCTGGACATATACGGCCGAGCCGCCGCGCGCCGCCGGGGGCAGAGCACGGCGACCGCCCTGCGCTCGGTGGTTATCGACCCCGACCTCTACGACTGGACGGGAGAGGTGCGCCCGCCGCGACCGG
>Ga0164315_10004998_pt1 | contig 10349 bp, 10 predicted proteins | sample GuaBasSedimGuay6_FD_113737 | JGI IMG/M metagenome (GOLD analysis project Ga0164315, IMG submission 113737) | Subseafloor sediment microbial communities from Guaymas Basin, Gulf of California, Mexico - Guay6, Core 4569-2, 0-3 cm | ecosystem: Environmental > Aquatic > Marine > Hydrothermal vents...
ACCTTTTCCATCTACTACAAGCTCCGTGTAGGTCTTTAAACAAAATTTATTTTTCCTAAATTTCCCCCCAATAAAGTCGATAATTTAACTAGACTCTAAGGGTAGGAAACAATGAATAAAATAAATTTTCTCTTCATCATATTGGGCCTAATTGTGGCCACAAGCTGTAAGCCTAGAGAAGAGAGAGATACCTCTCTTCCATCAGGATATAGTTCAACCCCATCAGGATATAGTTCAACCCCAACTGTCCCCTCATCACAGTGTACTTCCACCTGGCAAAATTACTGCAATCAACTACAAAGTGGGGAGTTCTCAATAGATCCGCTATGCTACACCTACGGCTGTTTAACTCCGGTTGGAAGTGATACTTCTCAATGTGATTTAGGCCTTCAAAATTTTTGTGATTACTTAAAAAATAACAATATGACCATTTCAGAAGACTGTTACACCAAGGGCTGTTTAGCAGCAGATGAAGAAACTACTCCTGGTTATGAATACCCAGACAAAGCAAATGATCCACCTGAAAATTGTTTTCTCCCAGGAATTAACCCTCCGGGAGTTAATCTACCTGAATACAGAAGAATAGGAATTATTGGACACGGAAGCGATTATAACGTCGCCTGGTCATCAAAAGATGATGCGAGATATGCCAGTACTTATACCACCAACAAACAAGATAGTATATTTGTTACCGATGCTAAATTTGATGTGAGAATAGTAGTAAGGCCCGGGCCAAGACAGGGGGCCAAAGATTCAATGAACAATAGTAGATGTGATTTTGATGGACTACCCTATTCTAAACTTAAATTTAATTTAGGCATAAGAGATCTTTATTCTTCCTTTAACTTTAGCAATATTCCCTTTGAATTAGATGTAGGAAATTGCAGTAGGGTTTATAAATTGATTGATTATCTACCTAGATCTCATTCTACCGATAGCCCTATTGTTTTAGAGATTTCAAGAGTGGAAACCAATTATCCATGCGTGATGTATCAACCTGGTACTAGTGGATATGATGGGAATTATTGTGGTTCAAATCCTTATCGAAACCTTCATAGTAATGATTGCTTTGAAGTCGAACTTCAACTTTCTACCGATGAAACTAAGAATTTACCTTATTAATTATATCTATCGCAAGATTTCTACCGACTGCCTCGGACACCTCTACTAAGAGACCGGGGCAGGTTATATTAACCTCTTGAAGATAATCCCCTAAAATATCAAAAGCTATAAAATCTACGCCTTTTGGGCCGATTTCACTACAGACTTCTTCACAGATACTTTTTTGCAAAGGTGTCAGCTCTACTTCCTTGTAGGAAGCACCCTGAGCGATATTTGCGAGAAACTCACCTTCTGGAGGTGTCTTTAGAATAGTTCCAAGTTCCTTACCTTTATAATAGATAGAGCGAATTTCACCGTTTTTGATATCTTCTATAAAAGGTTGGGCCACCATGGGGCCTTTAAACACCTCTGTGGCGTTCTCAAAGATCTTTTTTAAACTTGGATTATCCAAAGATACTTTTTCCACTCCAATACCCTGAAAAAGCTCGAGAGGCTTGAATATGAAGTGTGTATAACCTTCCTTTTTTAAATTAAGAGCAAAATCTTTTAAATGATCCCCACTCATTCCTACATAACTTGGCAGTGAGTGCTTATGTTCATAGCTATATAGCTTTTCATTATGGGCCATAATACCAACAGGATCATTTATCACTCTAATCCCAGATTTTTGAAGAAATTTAAGCATCCAAAGATAGCTGAGGTATTTTTTATCAAAAGGCGGATCAATCCTCATATGGAGAATATCACCTTTTTCTAAGGTTAAATTTTTATAATTATTTGGCAGGAAGTGATCTAAATAAAAACTATCTTTTTTAAAGCTTGCTTTAAAATCAAATACTTTTACTCTCGCAGGCCCCTGGTTATATATATGGAAATCCTCTTCAAAAAGAAGATAAGTTTCATGTCCTAACTCTTTTAGAGTAAGCGCCATCATTAACGATGAATCTTTTTTGAGTGCTAGATCTTTAAGCTGATTTACTAAGAGAATATGACGCATGACTTTCCTATAGCTTTAGGTATTTTGAAAATCCTAATTTGCGAACCTTTCTATCAGATTTTTTGAACTTGTGATACTCAATTCGCAGGTATTCAACAAACCCTCTAAGATCTAGGCCTAATTTTTTCTTCAAAATTATAAGTTTTCCCTCATTTTCCTCATAGGTCAAAAATCCGGTAAAAGCGGCATTATTCCAAGTTCTCTTCAATGGATAACAATCCACTTTTAAAAACTTACATTTTTTTTCCACACCTGGTATAAATTCTTCTTTTAGGAATCTCGCTATAATTTCTTGCGACTTTTCAGGGGTTAAATCTTTATGCTTCTTATATCTTTCATTTAAATCTTGGGCCTTTTTTACAATCCACTGATCAAGCTTTTGATATTTCTTTTTTTGTAATATCCTTTTTTTCTTCTTTTTTGTAGAAACTGTAAAATACATTTCTGCCATTTCCTCACCCACCAAATTTGCCATGGACTCATTGATATCAACTTCATTTTTTATAAAAAATTTAGTGTGAAAAAGTTCATGAAAAACAGTCTCGGCCAGTGAGACTTCCCGAAGTTTAAACATTGAAGACAAAATAGGATCATCAAAATACCCCAAGGTAGAAAAAACATAGACTGGACGAATATAGGTAATCCATCCCTCATCTGAGAGTTCTCTGGCATGTTTTTTGGCCGATTCGGCCTTAAAAAAACCAAGATAGGGAAAACAACCTACAAAAGGGAAACATTCCATCTTGGCCTTAATCTCATCATGAGGAGAAGCTATCACAAGATAGGTAACCGCCTCATCTTTTAAGAAGGTGGTTTTATCATAAATGGCAGAGTTTGCTTCACCCCAAAAATCATAAAAGTATTTTTTATATTCAATTATTTTTTTTATGACCTTTTTTTGCTTGGCCGAAATCTTAGGGTCTTTTAATATCTCTTCATTAACTATTGCATTTCCTAATAGGTCTCTTTGGCCTTTTCCCTGTTCGAGAAGATATTGCATTTTAGAACATGAAGAGAGGAGGGTTATAAAAAGAAAAAATCGAATTAGAAAAGCCATGAAAATCCAACAAAAAATCTAAGATTATTCTGGGCATCGTCATATTTTTTGGGAGAAAAAAGTGTTCTGACTGACCCTGATAAAAAAAGCCCTTCTACAACCCTAAATTTGAGAGATGCCAAAACATATATTAAATCACTCGTGGTTTTAGTGGTATCCCTTTCAAGTCTATATGCCTCATCAGTATTATCATCGTAAATATCGGTATAACCACCATCTTCTGTTATTCTTCGAGTAAAACCAGCACCTATACCAGGCCTTAAGATCGCCTTAGTACTATTAAAATACTGAGAGATTCCTACACTGAAATTTTGAACATTTAAAGTTCTCCGATAACCTGTCTGATATCTATCATTATTTAAAAGAGATACTGTTTTATCCAGGTTATCTACTTTTCGCCAACTATAGCCAATCTCAAGTCCTGTTAATGAAAAGAAGTAAAAGGCCACAGAGGTTAAAAGGGTATTCTCATTTAATTTACTTTCATAATCGACGCCGTAAACTTCCCTTTGAAAAGAATAGTTTGCTCCAATTTCTGTATAAAAAGAATGGGCCGAAGAAGAGAATAAAAAAAGGATCAATATAAGGATTTTTGCCAGATTCATTTCACTTAATTTTACGGCCATAAAGTACCTTCTCAGGAGATCAGCAATAATTGCCGCGTAACGTCGCCAATTTTTGCAAGGTGGAATCCTCTATGTTAACTTGAGCGCCAATTTCAACGGTATGAATAACCTCATTGGAGTAACTTATGGAAACTGGTCTTGGCGCCCAAAATGGGCCTATCGCAAAATCTTTTATTGATCCCGAAACAGGAAAAAAAATGGTGCAAAAGGGAGATATCCTCTTTCCTCCCAGGAAAGTTTGGATCAAAACCTTTGGCTGCCAGATGAACTATCATGATAGTGAAAGAATTCTCTTTCATTTGAAAGATCTAAATTTTACTCCAGCAGATGGAAGAGAGGACGCGGATTTAATTCTTTTTAATACCTGTGCGATCCGAGACCTTTCTAATATGAAATTTTATTCCCAACTTGGTGAAACCAAACATAACAAAAAAAATAAAAAAGATTTAGTTGTGGGAGTCGGCGGTTGTGTCGCTCAAACTGAAGGAAAAGAGCTTATAAAAAAATATAAGCATTTAGACTTTGCTTTTGGAACTGATGTCATCGACTCTATTGGAGATATGGTTTATAGAACCTATGCCGGGGAATCTAAATTTAAAGTTAATGCCTGGGATCGATCTGATAATTTCTCTATCCAGACAAAAATCACTCATGGTTCTCCTCAGGCCTTCGTCAATATCATCAAAGGATGTAATAAATATTGCTCCTACTGTATTGTTCCCTACACGAGAGGCAAGGAAAAATCCCGACGTCTAAATGAAGTTGTGGAAGATGTAAAAAGACTTGTAAAGTACCAAGGTATTCAAGAGGTAACCCTTTTAGGACAAAATGTGAACTCTTACGGAAAAGAGAACGGTGAGTCCTTAGCAAAACTGATAATAGAATTGGATAAAGTTGAGGGACTAGAACTAATTAGATACACCACCTCTCATCCCTATGATGTTTCCGATGAACTAATAGCTGTCCATGGAAGTTCTAAAAAACTTTCCAATCATCTACACCTGCCAGTCCAATCAGGATCTAATTCGGTACTACAGAGAATGCTTCGCGAATATACATCTGAGCATTTTTTAGGACTTTGCGCGAAACTTAGAAAATCCAATCCCAATATTGTCTTATCAACAGATATTATTGTGGGCTTTCCTAATGAAACTGCAAAAGAGTACCAAGCAACCTTGGATCTCTTGGATAAAGCGCAATTTGATTTTATTTACTCTTACACTTTTTCCCCTCGGCCTGGAACCAAGGCCGCGATTATGGACGATTTATTGACTGATAAAGTCAGGAAAGAGCGACTGATAAATCTTCAAAAATACCAACTGGAAATCCAGAAAAAAATAAGATCAAATTTAGTGGATAGGACTATGTTGGTATTAGTTGATGGCCAGAGCAACATGAAGGGAATCAAGAAATGGAAAGGCCGGACAAACTGCAATAGGATTATTCATTTTCTACCTGGCTTACCTGACAAAAATCATCAATGGAATTGGGTGGATTTAAAGATTACTTCTACCACGCCCCTGTCTTGCAACGGAGAATTAGTGCAAGATCATGGAAGAACCCCACCTAAAAGATAGAATATACGAATAAAAAAAAGGGGATACAATATGTATCCCCCTTAAAGCTTTCTTGTAACTACTAGAAATAATTACTTTTTTCTAGTAGTTTTTCTTTTTTTAGTCGTTTTTCTCTTAGCTACTTTTCTTTTCTTAGTAGTTTTTTTCTTCTTAGCTACTTTTCTTTTTTTAGTAGTTTTTCTCTTCTTAGCTACTTTTTTCTTTTTAGTAGTTTTTCTCTTAGCTACTTTTCTCTTTTTAGTAGTTTTTCTCTTAGCTACTTTTCTCTTTTTAGTAGTTTTTCTCTTAGCTACCTTTCTCTTTTTAGTAGTTTTTCTCTTCGCTACCTTTCTCTTTTTAGTAGTTTTTCTCTTCGCTACCTTTTTCTTAGCAGTCTTCTTTGCTACTTTTCTTTTCTTTTTAACGGCCATCCGTTCCTCCTGGTTTATTAACTATATATAAATAGGTTAAACATAAAGTTTCTTCAACGCAAACAAAAAAACCAATTTTATTTGTCTTCGGTCAAAAATTTATATTTATTTAGTTTTTTTAATTAATTTAGGAATAAATACTAAAGTTTTTAAAAAAATTTGACGGTTTTTGAGTAAAAAAGAAGTGTAAGCACCTAAAAATAAAAATGAATTAAGAAAAAAAAAGAAAAGAAGAAAAACACAAAAAAAATAGGAAGTTTTTAATCAAATTCGAAGAGAACATCGTTATTTCGTAGGGAAACTTTTACCTTTCCACCATTTTCAAGCTTCCCAAAAAGTATTTCTTGAGAAAGTGGACGCTTAATTTTGTGGTCAATTAGCCTTGAAATAGGTCTTGCTCCCATTTTAGGATCATACCCTGTTTTTCCTAACCAATTTTTTAGCTCCTCGGTAACTTCTAATTCCACATTCTTTTCTGAAAGTTTCATTTCAAGTTGAAATAGGAACTTTTCCACAATTTTAAAGATATTTTCCTCTGAAAGCTTATTAAAGTGCAAAATAGCATCTAATCGGTTTCTAAATTCCGGTGAAAAGAAGCTCTTTATGGCCTGATCTCTCTTTGTATCAACATTACTAGTTGTTGCTCCCAATCCGATTGCTCCGGCCTCCATTTCCTTCGCCCCTGCATTTGTAGTCATTATAAGGATAACATTTCGAAAATCACTCATTCGGCCTTGAGAATCAGTTAGCACTCCACGATCCATAACTTGAAGTAAAATATTAAAAATATCGGGATGGGCCTTCTCAATCTCATCAAGCAGTAAAACACAGTGCGGATGCTTTTTTATTGTTTCGGTTAAAAGTCCTCCCTCATCATGACCAATATAGCCCGGAGGCGCCCCAATCAATTTTGCCACTGCATGTTTTTCCATATACTCAGACATATCAAATCTAGTGAATTTTATACTTAAGGCCTCTGATAATTGTTTTGAGAGCTCAGTTTTTCCTACACCAGTAGGCCCTGTGAAAAGAAAACAACCCATTGGTTTTTCGATCTCTCGAAGTCCTGATCTAGATAACAAGATGGAATCGGACAGCTTTTCAATTGTTGAGTCCTGCCCAAAGATTAAAAGCTTTAAAGAGCTAGACAGATCTTTAAGTCGTTCTCGATCAGTGCCACTAACTGATTTTTTGGGAATCTCGGCAAGTGATGAGATAATATTTTCAATATCATTTACAGTAACCTTGGATTTTCTTCTATTTTTTGGCAGTAAATTAATGGCCGCACCGGCCTCATCAATTATATCAATGGCCTTATCTGGAAATTTTCGATCCATTAAATACCTGTCTGAAAGTTCTATCGCCTCACGGAGGACTTTATTTGAATATTTGACTCCATGATGATCCTCAAACTTAGACCTAAGTCCCTGAAGTATTTTATAAGTATCCTCATTAGAAGGTTCTTTAATATCAATTTTCTGAAATCTTCGACTAAAAGCATGATCCTTTTCTATGAATTTCCGGTATTCTGCAAAGGTTGTGCTCCCTAGACACCTTATAAGTCCATTTGAAAGCGCCGGCTTTAAAAGGTTAGAGGCATCAACAGTTCCTGAACCAGTGGCCCCCGCTCCCATCAAGGTATGAATTTCATCGATAAAAAGAATCGAATCATGTCCGGCCTCTTTATTGCTTATTAGTTCCTTTATAACCCCTTTAAGTCTTTCTTCGAACTCTCCTCTAAATTTAGTTCCCGCCAAAAGAGAGCCCAAATCTAGGGCATATACTGTTGAGTCTTCTAAAAAAGAAGGAACCTTTTTATTAATTATGGACCAGGCCAGTCCTTCAGCAAGGGCAGTTTTTCCTACTCCCGCCTCGCCAACCAATATCGGGTTATTTTTTCTTCGACGACAAAGAATTTGAAAAATTCGTTTTAATTCAGAAACTCTACCAATAATAGGGTCTATTTTGCCCTTTTCTGCCATTTCATTTAAATTGATAGCAAAATCTCTCAGCGGTGATTTTTCCTTTTTAGGTGCTGTAGATGGTCCTTCCCCTACTTCAACCTCATATTCGTCTTCAGTATTCGTTGGTCTATCAAGACTATGGGCAATTCTTTTAATGACATCAAACTTTCTGATCCCCTGCTTTTCAAGCAAGTAGATGGCAAAGCTTTCTTTTTCTGGAAACATCGCAATTAGAAGGTTGATACCTCTTATTTTCTCTTTATTAGAAGATCGCACATGCAATGCGGCCCGTTGAATAACCCTTTGCAAGGCCATACTTATTTCCGGTTGATATCGAATTCCCGATTCCTCGGCCAAATCTTTTATTTTTTCGTCATCAAACTGACTCTGGGACAAATTCTCAATATCTTCTGATGAGATGACTGAGAAATTATTTTTGTTAAGAAGAAAGTCATTTAATTCCTTTTTGATTCCTTCAATATCACCACCACACTCATTCATCACATTTACAACTTGTTCATCTTCTAAAAGGGCCCATAGGATTCCTTCTAAAGTTAAAAACTCATGTTGTAATTCATTGGCCTTTTTAATGGCGTTATTAAAAATTATATTTAGTCTTTGACTGATCATAAGATCTATTCCTCTTCAAAAGAACATTTTAAAGGATGCCCATTTTCCCTTGCTAAACGGGTTACTTGAGCTGCCTTAGTTTCTGCCACCTCAAAGGTGTAAATTCCACAAACCCCTTGCCCCTCGCTATGAACTGTCAGCATTATATCCTGGGCCTGTTCAGGAGTTTTAAAAAAATATTTTTCCAATACATGAGTTACAAACTCCATGGTGGTGTAATCATCATTATGAAGTAGAACTTTATACATTTTAGGTCTTTTTACTCGCTCCTGAGTAATCACCTCTTCTTCATATTGATAGTCTTCTCCACCATCTTCTGTACTAAAGATGGGATTCAAAAAAAATTTGTCAACCTTTTGATCTTTCATATTTCTTTAAAATTTTAAGTTACTTGTCGCGTCTATAGCTATAATATAATCTTAACATAATTACTAAAACACGGTAATCTAGCGATGTATTAAAATACTAATTTCAGAAACAAAAAAGGATATAAATCTTGAAATTTTGGGATATTTTTAAACCTTCAAATAAAGAAATGATAGATCAAAGCAGCCGGCTACATCAAAAGATATCTAAGCTTTTACCGGGTACAAATGAAGATGAACTCATAAAGTGCGCCTGTGTTGCCGGTCTTCTGGCAAGAGTCGCCTATATCGATTTTGAAATTCATGAAAATGAAAAAGATTTTATAAGCAAATCCTTACTCGATTGGACCAATTTTAATAAAGAAGAGGTCGAGGCCATTTCTAAAGTAGCGATTGAAGAGATTAAAGATTTAGCAGGACTTGAAAATCACCTGTATTGCCATCCGTTAAATAAACTCATGGATAATGATGAAAAATATGGGGTAGTGGAAACTCTCTTTGCTATGGCGGCCAGTGATCATGAAGTAACTGGCAACGAATCAGAAGAGATTAGGTTAATTAATATGGGACTTCGGCTAGAACATAAGCACTTTATATCGGCCAGGGCCACAGTCTTAGATAAGTTAGTGGCCCTGAAAAATATTTAATCTTCTTTTTCGGTATCGATATCTTCAAAGCCCTCTTCTTTACTAGCGTAAAATTCGACTTTTTCTTCATGTTTGTGGTGAATATGATTTTTCCACTTATCTTTTTTCTTCTGTAATTGTTTTTCCATTTTATCTATAACCAAATCAAAGGTGTGATAAAGGTCTTCCGCGCTAGCGCTAGATGAAAAAGTAAATTTTGGGCCATGAAGAACTAATTCCACGTCGTGCTGGTTAGGTTTCACATTACAGGTCCATTTTAAGATCGCACCTTCCTCAGCACTACCTTCAAGGTATTTCTCCAACTTTTTAGATTTCTTCCTGATCCTTTCATCCAATGAAGGAGTATGCTCCATATTGGTAAAGGTAATTTTAACTTCCATAATTCCCCCTTTATTTAATTTTTCTTTTTGAAGAAGAAAGAATTCCCAAAGACTCTCGATACTTAGCAATGGTTCTTCTAGCGACCTTAATTCCTTCTCTTCCTAGAAGGTCGGCAACCTTTTGATCCGATAAGGGCCTATTGGGACTTTCTAATTCTATTAGATTTTTTATTTTAACCTTTAAAACTTCACTTGAAACTTCTTCTCCTGATGTACCACCAACACCTGACATGAAAAAGTATTTTAATTCAAAAACTCCTAAAGGAGTATGCATATATTTATTAGTGGTTACACGAGATACCGTTGACTCATGAACACCGATCTCATCCGCTATTTTTTTAAGAGTTAAGGGTCTTAAATACTCCACTCCTTTCTTAAAAAATCCCTGTTGATGTTTTACAATGGCCTCTGCTACCCTGTAAATTGTCTTTTGTCTCTTTTCAATGGACTTTATAAGCCATACTGCAGACCTCAATTTATCTTGAACATAGTCCTTTACCTCGGCCCCTCCGACCTCTTGCTTTAATAAATCTTTATACATATTTGATATTTTAAGTCTTGGTACTCCCTCTTCGTTAACGGCCACTACAAATTCACCTGAAACTTCAACTATATAAACATCAGGTACCACATA
>Ga0164315_10004999_pt1 | contig 10349 bp, 7 predicted proteins | sample GuaBasSedimGuay6_FD_113737 | JGI IMG/M metagenome (GOLD analysis project Ga0164315, IMG submission 113737) | Subseafloor sediment microbial communities from Guaymas Basin, Gulf of California, Mexico - Guay6, Core 4569-2, 0-3 cm | ecosystem: Environmental > Aquatic > Marine > Hydrothermal vents >...
ACGGTGATGATTGGCGTTACCTTTATCCCACATTTTACCGGTTAGTGAGACTCTATTCTTGCTGTCTGTTGTTGGTATGGCATTGATAAGGATAATTTCGTAATCGCGACCTTTCTCGGAGACGATGGACTCATGATGTAGGCAAAAGGCGGTTGTAGAGAGATATTCGCGGAGCTCATAATGGCCGGTTGAAGGGCAGAGTAGGTAGTCAATCTGCTCGTTGACGGTGTTACGCGCAATATTGCGAAGTATCTCTATGATTCGTTCACCACCGATGCCCGCTAAAATGACCAGGTGACGTTTATTGGGAGGGAATTCAATCAGACCAGCATCGGTAGCTATGGTTCGGTAATGATCACCTGGATAGCCCCGTAATCTGCTCGCTAACTGTTTGATGATATGCGGCACCTGATCTATAAAATAGAGGGTTTCACAGAGTTCAGCCGCCAGTATTTTTTGGCCCAGATAGCCGTGATCGCAGCCACAATCCCAAATTGCATCGTAGGTTTTATGTTGCTGTCTGCTTTCGACCAGATCAAAAATGGCATCCAGCCGTCTGCCCAGAGTTTTTATTGCTTGCATGATGTGAACATTTGAGACTTACGAGTTGTCCATTATAAGCGATGATAAGAATGCATGAGGAAGAGAGAAATCTTGCTACTATGCACTTCATTATTTGTTGTCACCTTTGCTTAGTTACGCTTACCCAGAACACCAATAAACAATGAAGATAAAAAATAGACTGAATCATTTCGTTTTTCTGATATTGCTTGCGCTCTCTTTTGGTGCTTTTGCCGAAGAGCCTTTGGTCCTGCAATTGAAGCAGTTTCTGAAATCAACAAAAAATCTGGAAGCAGCTTTCGAACAAAAAGTTGATGATGGTCGAGGGGATTTTGAAGTGTCATCAGGCCGTTTTTATCTGCAAAAACCAGATCGCTTTCGCTGGGATTACCTGGAACCGTATCAGCAGGAGATCGTTTCTGATGGGAAAAAGATCTGGTATTTCGATGCGGATCTTGAGCAGGTAACGGTTAAGCCTTATAAAGCGATGCAGGGTTCGGCGCTAGTTGTACTGTTGGGAAGGGGTGCAGAACTTGAGGAACAATTTAATATTGAGGTGATTAGTCGCCTATCTGACGATCAGAAAATCAAGTTGACGCCGAAAGAGTCTGGTGTGGGCATTGAGTGGATTTTAATTGGGATGACTGAAGGGCTTCTGTCCAGTTTGTCGCTTAAAGATCCATTTGGGCAGACGACCTATATTAAATTTAAATCGGTTAAACAGAACGGAGAGATAGCGCCCTCACTCTTTACCTTTGTTGTGCCTGATGGGGCAGACCTGCTTGAGTCTGAATAACTGCTGAGCCTTCGGCTATGATAGATGATGAGTTGACAAAACCGCTTGCGGAGCGAATGCGACCTAAGCGCCTGGAAGATTACATTGGCCAGAAACATCTTCTTGCTGAGGGAAAGCCGCTCTATGAAGCGGTTCGGCGAGGGCATCTTCATTCGATGATTTTCTGGGGCCCGCCAGGAACGGGCAAGACCACTTTAGCGCGGTTGATTGCCAACTATTCAAATGCTGAGTTTGTTGCGGTCTCTGCGGTACTTTCGGGGGTTAAAGATATTCGGGCAGCCGTTGAAGCGGCTAAAATACGACTGCAGAATGGCCGGCAGACAATTCTTTTTGTCGATGAGGTGCATCGTTTTAATAAATCCCAGCAGGATGCTTTTTTGCCGCATGTGGAGGATGGCACGATCAGCTTTGTCGGAGCCACGACAGAGAATCCCTCTTTTGAGTTGAATAATGCGCTGCTCTCTCGAGCGCGGGTTTATCTTCTCCAGTCACTTCAGCCGGATGAGCTGGAGCAATTGATTGGTTTGGTCATCAAAAAAACAGCTGGAGAAAAAAACCTTCACTTTTCTGAAGGGATCAAAGCGCTTTTTGTACAGGCCGCTGATGGAGATGCAAGAAGACTTCTAAACCTTATTGAGATTGCGCTTGAGCTTTCTGTGGTGGCCGGTGCAGAAGGGGAAATTACCGAAAAGATTGCAAAAGAGGTGCTTTCGGGTGGTGTCAGGCGTTTTGATAATAAAGGGGATCTTTTTTATGACCAGATTTCAGCGCTGCATAAGTCAGTAAGAGGGAGTGATCCCGATGCGGCGCTTTATTGGTTTTGCCGAATGCTGGATGGTGGCTGTGATCCGCTATATATCGCTAGAAGAGTGGTGAGGATGGCCTCTGAAGATGTTGGTAACGCCGACCCCAGGGCACTTCAGCTGGCGCTGAATAGCTGGGATGTGCTGGTTCGGCTGGGTGGAGCGGAGGGTGAGCTGGCGATTGCCCAGGCGATTGTCTACCTAGCTAGTGCAGCTAAAAGTAATGCTGTTTACATGGCGTATAAGGCAGCAAAAATAGATGCGGCTGCAACAGGCAGTCTTGAGGTGCCTGTTCACCTTAGGAACGCGCCGACAAAACTAATGAAAGAGCTTGGTTATGGGAAACAATATCGTTATGCGCATGATGAGCCTGAGGGCTATGCGGCGGGAGAAAACTATTTTCCTGAAAGGTTGGGTGAGCGCTATTACTATCACCCTGTGCAAAGGGGTTTAGAGATTAAGATCGCTCAAAAGATGAGACATCTTAAGGAGCTTGATCAACAAAAGAAGGGAAATTAAAAGCATTTATTTAGTGTTGTTTTGACCTGTTTCAGGTTGCTACTGAATGATGTGATTTGAACGGTGCATTTTGCTACAATGAACCGGTTTATAAACAATAAAAAGATAACTGCCGCATTCCACTTTGAAATCATCTGTTTTACATCTGGATTGTTTTGAAATGGCCTCGTTGGATGGCTTTCTAGAAAATATCAAATGACCGAATTCGCAAAAGAAATTATACCTGTTCATATTGAAGATGAGATGAGGCAGTCTTATCTCGATTACGCCATGAGCGTCATTATTGGGAGGGCTCTTCCTGATGTTCGAGATGGCTTGAAACCGGTGCATCGCCGAGTTCTATACGCCATGAATGTTTTGAGCAATGACTGGAATAAGCCCTATAAAAAATCGGCGCGTGTTGTTGGGGATGTGATCGGTAAATATCATCCACATGGTGATACCGCTGTTTACGACACCATTGTTCGGATGGCGCAGCCTTTCTCAATGCGTTATATGTTGGTTGATGGGCAGGGTAACTTTGGTTCGGTGGATGGAGATTCACCCGCTGCGATGCGTTATACGGAAGTCCGTATGGCAAAAATCTCACACCAACTGATTGCCGATCTTGATAAAGAGACGGTCGACTTTATCCCTAACTACGATGACTCAGAATCTGAGCCAGCTGTTTTCCCGTCACGTGTTCCAAACCTGCTGGTTAATGGCTCTTCGGGTATCGCGGTGGGAATGGCGACCAATATTCCGCCACACAACTTAAACGAAGTGGTTGCAGCTGTTTTTGCGACGATTGATAACCCAGAAATTTCAATCAGTGAGTTAATGACACATCTCCCTGGCCCCGATTTTCCAACGGCTGCTTTCATTAACGGTGCATCAGGCATTCGTGAGGCATATGAAACAGGACGTGGGCGTATCTATCTGCGTGCTCGCTGCCATATTGAAACGAATGAAGAGAAGGGCAAGCAGACCATTATCGTCGATGAACTGCCGTATCAAGTCAATAAGGCGCGTTTGCTAGAAAAGATTGCGGTGATGGTTAAAGAGGGGCGTTTAGAAGGTATTACAGCGCTTCGAGATGAGTCGGATAAAGATGGCATGAGAATGGTCATCGAATTGCGTCGTGGTGAGGTAGGTGAGGTAATTCTCAACAACCTTTACCAGCATACTCAGCTACAGAATGTTTTTGGTATCAACATGGTGGCACTGATTGATGGCCGCCCTCGTTGTTTGAATTTGAAAGAAATCCTGGCGGCTTTTGTTGACCACCGTCGCGAGGTGGTTACACGACGAACCGTTTATGAATTGCGGAAAGCACGTGAACGCGCCCATATTCTCGAAGGATTGGCGATTGCATTGGCCAATATTGACGAGATGATTCAGGTGATTAAAACTGCTGCGAATCCAGCAGAGGCCAAGCTGAAATTGCTGGAACGAATCTGGCCCTCTTCATTGGTTGAAAGCCTGCTTGAAAGAGCGGATGGTGGGCGCTGTCGGCCAGAAGAGTTAGGTGAAGAGTTCGGGATGACGGAGGCCGGTTATCGCCTGTCATCCGCACAAACCCAGGCAATTCTTGATCTGCGTTTGCACCGTTTGACCGGGCTTGAACAAGACAAGCTGATTGATGAATATAAGCAGTTAATCGTTCGGATTGATGAATATCTGGAGATCATCTCTAACGATAACCGCTTGATGGAGGTGATTCGTGAAGAGCTGGTTGAGATTGTTGAGCAATTTGGTGATACCCGTCGTACAGAGATTATCAGTAACCATCTCAACCTTTCTGCAGAAGACCTGATCACCGAGGAAGATATGGTGGTGACGGTCTCGCATGAGGGTTATGTTAAGTCTCAGCCTTTGACTTCTTACGCAGCGCAGCGACGTGGTGGGAAAGGTAAATCAGCAACAAAAACGAAAGAGCAGGATTTCATCGATAAACTCTTCGTTGCAAATACGCATGACACGCTGCTCTGTTTCTCCAGTAAAGGGAAGGTATATTGGCTGAAAGTCTACCAGTTGCCGGTTGCGAGTAGAGCTGCGCGTGGGAAACCATTTATTAATCTGCTGCCTTTAGAAACGGAAGAGCGAATTAGTGCCGTATTGCCAATTCGTGAGTACAATGAGAATGAATTTATTTTCATGGCAACAGCGGCAGGTACCGTTAAGAAAACACCGCTGAAAGAATTTGAAAGGCAACGATCAAACGGAAAAATTGCGCTGGATTTGCGTGGCGAGGATGAGCTTGTTGGTGTCGCGGTAACTGATGGTAGCAAATCGATTATGCTCTTCAGTAGTGCAGGTAAGTCGGTCTGTTTTAAAGAAAGCGATGTGCGCTCAATGGGCAGAACTGCCGGTGGCGTCAGAGGTATTCGCCTTCAAGAGGGGCAGCAGCTGATTTCTTTGATTATTCCCGATGAAGAGGGCACGGTTTTCGCCATTACAGAGAATGGTTTTGGAAAGCGCACAAAGATTGATGACTTCCCGATTCATGGTCGTGGGGGGCAAGGTGTGATTGCGATACAAACCAGTGAGCGAAATGGCGCGGTGATTGGCGCAAAATTGGTGGGTGAGTCCGATGAACTGATGTTGATCACCGATGCCGGAACATTGGTTAGAACAAAGGTCGAAGGGATTTCTGTTTTAGGCAGAAACACTCAGGGTGTTACCGTTATTCGTTTGAGCAAAAATGAAAAAGTAGTGGGTGTTGACCGAATCGAATCGCTTGGCGATGACGAGGATGGTGAAAATGCAGAGCTAAATTCAGAAGAAGAGGAGTCTTAAAGAATGTCCCGAGTTTATAATTTTAGTGCGGGTCCATCTATGCTGCCAGAGGCGGTATTAAATCAAGCCAGGGAAGAGATGTTGGATTGGCAGGGCAGCGGCATGTCGGTGATGGAAATGAGTCACCGAGGAAAAGAGTTTGTTTCGATAGCAGAAAAAGCTGAAGCAGATGTGCGGGGGTTAATGGCAATTCCTGATAATTACCGTGTGCTTTTTTTGCAAGGCGGAGCAACATCTCAATTTGCGATGGTTCCACTGAACCTGTTGCAGGGTGCCACAAAAGCCTGCTACGTCAATACTGGTTCATGGTCTAAAAAAGCAATTTCAGAAGCGGGTAAATTTGCTGAGGTGATTGTTTCTGCAACCTCCGAAGCTGAAAAATTTACCACAATTCCGGCGCAGGATAGCTGGCAGATCGATTCCGATGCGGCTTATCTTCATTACACTTCGAATGAAACGATTGGTGGTGTTGAGTTTCAGGAAATACCGGATAGTAAAGGGTTGACGCTTGTTTCAGATATGTCGTCGAATATCCTTTCTCGCGCAGTTGATGTCAGCAAGTTTGGTGTTATTTATGCGGGGGCGCAGAAAAATATGGGGCCTGCAGGAATTACATTGGTCATCGTTAGAGAAGATTTAATGGGTAATGTCCCCGCATCAACCCCTTCGATGCTCGATTATGCGCAGCATGCGAAGAGTGATTCAATGATGAATACACCTCCAACCTATAGTTGGTATCTGATGGGGCTGGTTTTTGAGTGGATCAAAAATAACGGCGGGCTTGCAGCGATAGAGGCTCGCAATATTCGTAAAGCTGGCAAGCTTTATGATCAAATTGATGGCTCTGATTTTTATAGTAGCCCCGTTGATCCGGCCTATCGTTCAAGAATGAATGTTCCTTTTATTCTTGCTGATGATTCATTGAATGATAAGTTTCTTTCTGGTGCGAAAAATGAAGGACTGGTCACGCTTAAAGGACATCGTTCAGTTGGTGGTATGCGAGCGAGCATTTATAACGCGATGCCTGAAGCAGGGATCGATGCGTTAGTGAGTTTTATGCAAGAATTTGAACGTTCCAACGGATAACAAAAATCGGGTAACAATTTAGGTAACAAATAATGCATAAGATACTGACTTTCAACAATATTGCCGTATCCGGTCTTGAGCGATTTCCACGTGATGCTTATGAGGTTGCTTCGGAAATAGGTCACCCGGAAGCGATTATGTTGCGTTCTCACAAGCTTTCTGAAAATGAGATTTCTGAGACGGTTCTTGCTGTTGGGCGGGCAGGGGCGGGTGTTAATAATATCCCTGTCGACTATTGCTCAGACCAGGGCATCCCGGTTTTTAATTCACCTGGTGCCAATGCCAATGCCGTAAAAGAACTTGTCTTGGCCGGTATGTTATTGGCGTGTCGCAATATCTGCCAGGCATGGAATTACACGCAAAACCTAGATGGTGATGACAGTGTGCTATCAAAACAGGTTGAGGCGGGTAAAAAAACCTATGTTGGTTTTGAGCTACCTGGAAAAACGCTTGGAATTATTGGTCTTGGTGCGATTGGTGTTCAGGTGGCCAATGCAGCGCAGGCACTGGGGATGAATGTGATTGGTTATGATCCATTAATGACTGTTGAGCGGGCGTGGCAATTGTCGGCATCGGTTGAGCAGGCCAGTAGTATCGATGACCTGCTGACAAAGTCTGACTTTGTCACAATCCATGTTCCTTTAACCGATCAGACGCGCAACACAATTAGTGCCGATCGTATTAAGTTAATGAAAGACAATGCGGTCGTGCTTAACTTTTCACGCGAAGGAATTGTTGAAACCGAAGCCGTCTGTGAAGCGCTTGATAACGGGAAATTACACGCATACGTTTGCGACTTTCCTAACAACTATCTCAAAAACCGCGATAAAGTGATTGCACTACCTCACCTGGGTGCATCAACCGTCGAGGCGGAAGAGAATTGCGCGATTATGGTGGCGAATCAGCTTCGTGATTTTATTGAGAATGGCAATATCCATAATTCAGTCAACTTTCCTGGCGTTGTTATGCCGCGGGTGGGCGGGAGTCGTATCTCAATCACTAACCGCAATGTTCCGAATATGGTGGGGCAGATCTCTAACTTTTTAGCCGAAGCGAAGTTGAATATTATTGATCTTTTGAATCGCTCCAAAGGTGAGCTTGCTTACACGTTAATCGACATTGATTCTGAAGTGAGTGAAGAGACGCTTGCCAAGATTGGCGAGATTGATGGCGTCCTTCGTGTACGCTCTGTTTAGATTAGTTATACGCTAGGAATAATGGATAAACTACAGTCACTCCCCGAGCTTCGTGATCAAATTGATCAATTAGACCAAGAACTTCTTCTTGTAATAAACAGGCGAGCAGGGCTGGCACAGGAAGTTGCTAGAACAAAAATTGCTGCGGGTGAAACGGGTGATTTTTATCGGCCTGACCGAGAGGCGGAAGTTTTAAGACGCATCAAATCAATCAATGAAGGGCCGCTAGATGATGAGACGGCTGCGCGCTTTTTTCGGGAGTTGATGTCAGCCTGCCTTTCTCTCGAGAAGCCGCTAGATGTTGCTTTTCTGGGGCCAGAAGGGACGTTTACCCAAGAAGCTGCGTTAAAGCATTTCGGTCATGCAATTACTACCCGGCCCATGGTGGCTATTGGGGACATTTTTCGTGAAGTGGAAAGTGGTGCGGCTCATTATGGTGTTGTTCCTGTTGAGAACTCGACCGAAGGGGTGATTGCCCATACATTGGATAGTTTTTTAAGCTCTTCTTTACTCATTTGTGGTGAGGTGGAGCTTCGTATTCATCACAATTTACTGTCTAAAAATAACAACCTGACTGAGATTGATGAGGTCTTTAGTCATCAGCAGTCCCTGGCACAGTGCAGGGAGTGGCTGGATACTCACCTGCCTAATGCAAAGAGAACACCTGTGAGCAGTAACGCCGAAGCGGCCCGAATAGCAGCGAATACAAAAAGTGGGGCTGCTATTGCGGGTAAAGCCGCTAGTGAGCTTTATGATCTTGCGGTTATTGAGGGAAATATTGAGGATGAGGCTGATAATACAACCCGCTTCCTGATTATTGGCAAACAGGCGCCTGGTGAGACAAGTGATGACAAAACAACATTGATTGTCTCCACAGAAAATCGCCCAGGTGCCCTGCATGAGCTTCTGGAAGTATTAGCGAAGGCTGGCATTAGTATGACTAAAATTGAGTCACGCCCATCAAGAAGAACACTTTGGGATTATTTGTTTTATATCGATATAGACGGACATCAGGGTAGTCCCCTGATTTCAGAGGCATTGAGCAAGCTTCGAAAGAAAAGTAGTACATTGAAGATATTAGGCTCGTATCCGCGAGCTGTACTGTAATTGAGCTGTTGATGGAGAAAACAGAAATTATTCAGCTGGCCACGCCAGCGATTCAAAAGCTGCAGCCTTATCAGCCGGGTAAGCCGATTAGCGAGCTAGAACGTGAGCTCGGTCTAGAGGAAATCATCAAGCTTGCCTCAAACGAAAATCCACTGGGAACAAACCCAAAAGTGCAGGCGGTTATTCAAGAGAATTTGACTGAACTGACACGATATCCAGATGGCAATGGTTTTGAGCTAAAGAGAGCGCTCGCGCAGAAACTCAATGTTGATGTGGAGCAGATTACTTTGGGTAATGGCTCAAATGATGTTCTGGACCTGATTGCGCGGACTTTTCTGACAACAGAATCAGAGGCCCTGTTTTCGGAATATGCTTTTGCTGTTTACCCTATTTCGACACAGGCGGTGGGTGCGATGGCGGCTATTTCTCCGGCGGGCAGAGGCGAGAGCTGGATGAAATATGGCCATGATCTAGATGCGATGGCTGCGCGAATTAATGAGAAGACAGGGGTTATTTTTGTCGCGAACCCTAACAATCCGACGGGAACCTGGTTTGGAAAGCAGCAACTGGAAAGTTTTCTAAATGTGATTCCTTCTCACGTGATTATTGTTCTGGACGAGGCCTATTTTGAATATGTAAAGGACTCAGACTATCCAGATGCCACTCGCTATTTGGCTCAATATCCAAACCTGATTGTGACAAGAACCTTTTCTAAAGCACATGGTTTAGCGGGGCTGCGCGTTGGTTACTCCCTGTCAAGTGCGGAAATAGCTGATTTGCTAAATCGAGTGCGTCAACCTTTTAATGTTAATTCGCTAGCATTACTTGCTGCCGAAGTGGCGCTCAATGATGACGCCTACCTGGAAGAGACGAGGCGGCTAAATGGCCAGGGCGTTAAGCAGCTCACCGAAGCTTTAACTCAGCAAGGTTTTAACGTTATACCAAGCGCTGGAAATTTTATCTGTGTCGATTTTGGAAAACCGGCGATGCCCCTCTATGAAGCGCTACTTAAAAAAGGGGTTATCGTTCGTCCACTGGCTAATTATGGGTTGCCGAATCACCTGCGTATTTCGATTGGGAGTGAGTATGAAAACCAGTTCTTTATTAACGCATTGGCCTCTCTAGCAACATGATTAGGCATCTTTGTATTATTGGCGTGGGGCTAATCGGAGGTTCTTTTGCGAGAGCAACTAAAGGGCAGGGGATCTGTGATCGTATAACGGGTGTTGGCAGAAATCTTGAAAACCTTGAAAAAGCAGTTGAGCTTGGGGTGATTGATGATTTTGATTTTGATATTAAACGTGCAGCAAAAGAGGCTGATTTTGTCTTCATCTCAACACCGGTTGGAAGCTATCAATCTATTTTTTCGGAGTTGAAAGCGGTTTGGTCTAGTGATGCGGTTTACACGGATGCAGGAAGCACGAAGCAGAGTGTTGTCGAATCATTAGCGGAGGTTTTTGGTGAAGTGCCAAGCAATTTCATTCCGGGTCATCCGATAGCTGG
>Ga0164315_10005000_pt1 | contig 10348 bp, 11 predicted proteins | sample GuaBasSedimGuay6_FD_113737 | JGI IMG/M metagenome (GOLD analysis project Ga0164315, IMG submission 113737) | Subseafloor sediment microbial communities from Guaymas Basin, Gulf of California, Mexico - Guay6, Core 4569-2, 0-3 cm | ecosystem: Environmental > Aquatic > Marine > Hydrothermal vents...
CACCAGTCATAGCTGCATAACCAACATTAGACCAAAATTTTGAATGAGATACATGACCGTCGCCATCTTCCATTAAGAATGCTTTCATACCCATAGTAATATTCCTTTTAAAATTTATAAAAATATTTATACTTTTTTAATGAAAGTATGTTATAATGAAATTTTTAAAATTATAGTGAGGTTAAAATGTTAGAATTAGTTATAGGCCCAGAGAATGGAGTGATTACAAATGCTTCAATTCCAATTACCTGGTGTCTAGATAAAGAAACTCTTGAAAAATTGGAACCTTATAAAAATCCTCAGATTTTATTCGAACTCGAATATGAGGATGGTTATACTTCAGATCGATTTATTGAAAAATTATCGTCTTACATGGCATATATTCCATGTCGTAGACCTGGTAAAGTAAAAATTTCTGCTTACATTGTTTATGCGACAAACATTCTTAGATCTCAAAAAACTGTATTGAAAAAAGTATTTTTGAAAAAAGATGGTTCATATTTTGATTATAGTGTTAATGATAAAGCATTAGATTATGAATATCATTATGATAATCAATTTCAACAAAATGATTTTGCTATGGTAATCGAACATACTGAATCTCCTCATGTTGTAACTATTCCTAAAGATGTATTCGGTAAAGAATTACCAGGTTGGTTCAAATTTGCAGTAAATCGTTATTTAGAAAACACCACATTTGATCAATGCCACCAAAGACAACGAATTATATCTTTGTTTATGTTTAGAATGTATCCATTAATGGCTGAAACCATATATTGGGAATTAAGATTGCTTGGTATTTATTTACTATCATTCTTAATTGGAGTGTATCATATTAATATGAGTAGAGTATTTCGAATATTTAAAGACGGCCGAATGAAAATGGGTGTTATAACTACCCAAGATTTAAAATCTGGATGTATAGTTGATATATTGTTCAACTATTTCAGAGATAAAATGATACGATTTAATTATAGTCTCACCAAACGAAAACTTATAGCAGGTTGGGCAACCGGGTTATTGGCGCCAGTTGTACCAGGAGTATTCATTGTATATACTTTAATATCCTTATATTTGCTACAACCATATGCATATAATCCATTAATTTTAATTATTTTACCATTTATTATAAACATTTTATTAGTGTTAGCACTTTTAATTATTGTATCTATACTTTTTGGATGTTTAGTTGTATTGTCAATCATATGGGATAATATATCAGGAATTAATATATCATTAGGTTTCGATTGTAGCGGTATTATTGAATTTTTCAATCGAATAGGCAATAGATGGTTAAAATTTGAAATGTGGATCTATAATTGGTTTGATAAAAAAGAAGATCTTAAAGTTGAATTATTAACATGTAATGGCGATGCTAAAAGTGTTGTTGCTGATATTAAACGAATTCCTTTTAAAGAACGTTCAGTATCATTAATATTTTCAGATATTAAAAATCATATATGTAAACCAATGGCAAGATAATGAAAAAAACCATTCAAGAAGTATCTGATGTAAAAGAATGTCAAGAAAAAATTCTTATGTTATTAAAAGAATATAACTGTAGATTGTTTTCTTCTAATGAAGTTCATCATGTTATATTAGAAGACAATGATACTAATGAAGCATTGGGATTTGATAGGTTATTAATGTGAGACCACAAAAAGCATATAGACGAGTAATGGCAGCATTTGAATTTTGGTATAAAGATAAAGATACTAAAATGTTATATGCTGCTATTCCCGCTGTAAAAAAATTAATAGAAAAAGATAAAGCATATTGGACCATTCACCAAGAAATAGATGAATGGTTCCATACATATGTTGAACCTGATACATCAAAATATGACTATAGTGATAAAGAATCAGTAGGATTAGAATTAATGTACATATCCGATAGATTCAATAGTACTAGTCGTCTATCTTGGTTATACCACGGTTTAATTACTAAACAAATTTAAATATCTTTATTGTCTACAGGATTATTATAGTCTTTATAATATTCTTGTAGTCTAGGTTTAATAGGATTGTTTTCAGCTCTTTTATCAGACTCCATAAATATCCATCTGTTTTTCTTTATGGAAAATTTGAATAATCGAGCTGGAATATCTTTATTAATTCCAGAATAAGTCAATCTATGATATGCTCCATCAAGTAATGATGGCGTTATATCAGGCAATACATCTCCAATAGTATAATCAATACCATTAGGTGGTAATGCATCTTCAATGTATAATGCTTTTTGATTAACATTTAAAAGACTTAGATTTTCAACACCCTGGTCAGCAGCATTTTGTATTTGTTGATCAGTAAAAATATTAATATCTGCTGTATCTACTCCTAATTCTGGAGTATGAGTATTAGCTGCGGCTGCTATATATTGAGCAACATCTTCATTATCTTGGAATTCTGGACCATCTCTTTCTTCAGTAACATTTAAATCTTTTAAACCATATTTAGATAATCCATTATCATCTGATGGTTCATCTGCTATTTCATCAAATAAGTCCATAGTTTCTTGAGAAGCAATCATAGGTTGAGCCATAATTCTTAATAATGTTGGAGTATATCCAGGAGTAAATCCATCTACAGCCCATGCAACATCAGTTACTTCAACATATTTCTTAATACGTTTAAGATTAAAACTATATTGAGCTTCTGACGGCATTTCTAAAATATCACCAATAACAACAGGTCTTCCTAATAATCTTACACAAGCGGAAAATGCAAATTGTAAATAATAGGTTTGAGATGGTAATTCTATACCAAATGCTGTCAACTCTGATTGTACATCTAATAGATCATATTGGGCTTTCATTGCAATTGCTTCAAATGAATAATCTCTATCTCTATTTTCTTGAAATATTTCATCTTGAATATCATCAATAGTAGTAGTATCATAATCTATTAATTCTAATGCTTGTACTGCCCAATAGTTTGTACCGTTGCCATTAAACTCTAAAGGTCTAATTCTCCAATACCTTGATGGTACAGTGTGATTAAAATTGATTGTATTAAGGAATCCATCATCTGGTAATTTTACTATAGCCGCGCCAAACCATTTAATTCCGTCATTAGATCTTTCAATGCGAGCCTTTGTTACTCGATTTTCAGAATTATTACTTTGTTTTATTCTAATAGTAGCAATGTTATGTTTAACATAAGTTTCTACACCATATTGTAATCTACCATTATCTAATTTAATTTCACCGAAGTCATATCCAATATAACCAGAATCTAGTAAATTTTGACCTTTTAAAGTAGATCTCCATTCAGTTTGGTAAATATCAAAAGCATTAGTTATTGGAAAATTAGTACCATCACCTGATGATATTCCAGAACCATTACCAGTTAAATCTATTAATTGACCTTGTTCATGCACACCTAACAATTTAAACAAATTAATATCAGCACCACCAATATTTAAATGTTCTTCTACTAAACCTGACATGTAACATATTTCTTTCTCGTCAGATTTTGTTAATTGCCATGGAGAACATAGAGCACTAGATGCATCTACATTTTCGTCACATAGCGCTCCATTAGCATCTTCTTTACAAGCCATATTTAATCCTTATTTGAAAACCTTATACATCACTTTACCTAATGGAGTTTTATCAATGGCTTTATATTTGTAACCATGTTTCATAAGTAATTCTTTAGATTGGCCACCTAATTCTTTAATATAGAATCCTTTAGGATCACGTCGTGTGATGACATATTTTTTGTTGGTAGTTACTACAATATCACCTTTAGAAGGTTCGCCTTCTTTAGACTGTGAACCCGATTTTTCAGCTCTATCTGAGTCCATTTGACCTCTGAAATCTGATGCTGCTTTACCATGTTCAGCTTTAGAAGCCTTTTCATCTTTATATTGTTGATTCAAATCTAAATCACCTTGATCTAGTTCTGCTAAGTATTGTAAAAAAGTATTATTCATATTATTATCCTAAAATTATTCCTGAATTTAATCCGTATTCCTCGGGCATATCTATAATGTATTCATCTATTTCTGTATCTAACCTAAGCATTATATCTTGAGCTTGTGCATATAAGTCACCAGCATTTAAAGATATTCCATTAGCACCTGGTAATGAACCATATTTTCCTCGTATTTGACTTAATAAAATCATAGCTTGAGCTACAGCCCAATTTTCAATCCACGGTTTAAGATACCGGTCAGTTATTAAATTTTGTTCTGTTCGTTCTACTGAAACATCCAATAAAACTCGTTCATGTCTAAAACCTGATTGTAAAATATCTAAGGCTCTAGTTTGTTCATTCCATTGATATAAGACTTTAGTAGCAAATAAATTTTCCAATTCTTCGATGTAACTTGAATATAAATGATAACTAACAAGATCATAACCTTGAGAATTGTATAAAAAGTTAACAGCAGTTTGACCAAATACTCCATTATCAAATCCTCTTAAAAATGAAGACGTAGTTCTATATATGCCCTGTATACTTACAATTTTATTAAAACCATTTCCTTTATGACTAAGAATATATCTTTGCTGTCCAGGTTGAAAATCTAAAAAGAAAAATCCACGCTTATAAGCACTACTAACTCTCTTTCTTATTTCTTCAATGCCAGCATCAATACAATAATCAAATTGTTGTTTAGTTAATTCTACCTCAACAGTAGGATAACCAAGTTGATGTCTAATAGCATCTATTAATTCTCTTCTTTCTTCTGGACTTCCATCATCACCAACTCCAATTTGATCATATAATGGATCACTTGAAACTTCATCAGTACCTTCGTGTACTTCACTATATTGAGTATGAAAAGTTGGTATCAAAAATTGAAATAAATTATCTAAATGCTGTCCAATGATTACGTTAGATTCATGTCCAGTTAATGAACTACAAAATTTAAAGCCATCATCAGTTAATGTCGCTATTATTTTTGATTCTGAATCATTCCATTGTCCTTTAAACCATTCTTTTAAATCAGTATTATCCAACCATAATGTTCCATTGATTGGAGTTAATGGTGTAGTTGAATAAGCTATTTGAACCCATGCTAAACCATTCCATAATTGTAAAGTATCGTTGTTAGAATTAAACCAAATAGTATTAAGTGGTAATGTAGCACCTGTTGGCTCAATCAAAGATTCAATAACATCTTGAAGGATCCAAGTTGCTCCGTCCCATTCATTCCAATTTGTACCATCAAACCATACATCATCTAAAATTAAAATTGTAGGATCAGTAGCCCAATTTATTAAATTGATTTCGTTCCATTCCATTCCGTCCCATTTAAAACCTTTAGGAGAATTAATCCAAATACTGTCAACTGGAACCACTGGAGTACTAATAGGATCAATAAAACTTTCAATTAATGAAACTAAAGCCCATCCTGAAATTGTTACATCCCATAAGAAAAAATCATTTGTTATAGAATTCCACCATACTTCACATGACTCTCTTGATGTAGGATTATCTTCACTAACTATAGCTGGTATAACATTCCATACTGATAATAATCCATCATATTTGTATAATGCTTCATCAATATTATTAAACCAATATTGGTCATTTATAGGAGCAACTGGTGCTATATCTGAAATTATTACAGTTAATGGATCAAAAGTTATTCCATTCCATTGTTTTAATTCTTGAGAAAAATCATTAAACCATAATGTGCCTACTGTTAAATTGTTAGGATCTTCATCCCAATATAATACATCAGTAGGAACCCAAATGTTTGATTTAGATAATTTATTAACTATTAAATTTGTTTCATCATACCAAAATGAACCACAATCTAATACTGGAGCAACAGCAGGATCATTAGCTTGAACATATTGGTTAACTTCACACCAGATATTTCCATCATGATTATAAACATTTGTACCATTAAACCAATAATCAGTACAGTCCATGTTATCAAAATCTTTATAGTAATCTAAATAAGGTTTAACATTCCAAGCAGCACCATCCCATTTGTTTAGAAGTATAGTATCAAACCATAAATCACCAACAGTTCTAACAGTAGGATCAGTATTTTCATTAATGATATCCTGTTTGATATGTTCATAACCATTCCATTGGTATAAATCTGTCGTATCCCAATAATATGCATTAGTACTTGGTGGTTGAATTCCTATAAAAGGATTTTCTAATTTTTTAAGTTCTAAATTAATAGTATCTACTAATTCTTGATATGTTTGACTAGTATTACCATCAACCGATATAGTAGTATATTCTAAATTGTCTTGATATAATGTAGATGGAGAATGATTAAACGTTGAAATAGTTCCAGTTTGAAACGTTTTAGTAGTTAAATCTTCTACATCATATGTGATACCAAAATCGTAAGTATAATTAATAGTTAAATCGGTAGAATCTGAAGGATTTATTTTTTCATTATTTATATGAACTGTTTGACAACCTGGTGTTGCTGTAGTAGCATCAGATGAATGTAAATCTATAGAATAGGCATGTACACCTTGAGTATGGTATCTATTTTGTTTATCAACAGCGTATCCTGATATATAGTATGATTCATTTTCAAGTAATCCATATATGTCTAAAAATGTTGTAACTTTATCATTATAGAATTCACCAATTACTATTGAAGTATCAAGTTTATCACCAGCATGTAAATCTTTATCAATAGTATTATCTGAAACATATATAGTTCCGTCTACAGGAGACTTTCTAATATTTGTTGTAGTAGTATCTAATGTGATTATAATACCATTATATGCTTGATTATCAGAAGAACAGCCTTGAGTAGGTGATGGAATATTCCAAGATACTCGGCCTGTAGTAGGACTAGTTTTATCAAATTTTAAACTAATCTCTTGACCTTCGTTTTTAATAGCATTAGGAGAATCATTAAAAGTATCGAATGCACCCATGTAGTATTTCCTTTATTTAATATTTATCTATATTTATAAACATTTTTTATTTCAGTATGTTATAATAAAATCTGTATTAAAAATAGGAAAAATTATGATTTTTGATAAATCTAGTATTCAACGACATGAGTATAAAGTTATTAAACGAAGTCAAACAAAATACTTAAACAGTAAACCTAAATCTAGCATAGTTTATAAAATTTATAGACGTATTAGGTGGTTTGGTATTTGGTTTTGGTGGAGTTCTAGTTTTAATCATTATAGTTGTGGTGGCCAAGTTAATTATAATACTATAGAACATTTAACATTAGAAGACGCTAAAAAACATATTGAATGGGTTATTAATTTAGATAGAAATGATACGATGATAATTTTTGAAGATACAGAAATTACAAATTTAAATGTTAAAGATACTTGGCCAACATCATGAAAGATTTAATGTGCAACCAATATGATAAAATAGAAGAACTTGGTCATACAGATGACGAGTTTTTCAACGAATATTTTCGATTATATGATATGTTACCCTGGTATGATAAAACTTTATGTTTTTTTGTCTTAACTGAAGAAGATCATTTAGTATATTTAAAAGCAATTGAAAAAGATTCTTGGGTAGAATCAGTATTAGGATGTAGAAAATGTTTTGGAGCTAGCTCATTATAAGAAAAAAGGTCCTATATAGGACCTTTTTCATGTTCTGGTAAGCTGCCGATACGACCATTAAACTCCAATCTCTCCGTAGATCAATTAGTTGGAGCACTCTTTACCGTCATTAGACGTGACCTTAAACTTCTATTTCTTCAAAATCTTCATCATCATCAATCTTATCGAATAATTTTTCTTTAAGATGTTTTCTATTTCTAATTTTAGCATTAAGAGATTGTCCACCTCTTTTAATTTTATTAATCCAAATTTTGATAGAATTTAAATCTTGTTGTTCAAGTTTTTCATCCTTTGACAGCTCTTTTGAATAGATTCTGTATAATAATTTACCAAATTCATCTTTAGAATCCATTGTTAAATCATACATATCAATATTTTGTCTTATTCTTGCTGCTCCAAAATATTCTATTCTATTAATCATTTCTTTTTCTATAACTCTATATAGTTCTGTTACATTAGAACTAGGATATATAATTTTAAGAGCTCTATCTATATCAGATCTTAATATTGTGATAAATTCTTCTTCATTTATATAATCAATAATCATTTGTTTGATCATTTGTAGAAGATCCATGAATTCAATTTCAAGTCTACTTGGGATTTCTTCTTCTACATCAGTATCAATTACTGCCTGTAGTTTTGGAAATACTTTCAATTTTAAAGTTTGAAAATTAAAAATGTATTCTGTTTTAGTAGATGTTGGTTGCTCATCTTCTTCAATTAAGTATTGTATAAATGTTGACATTATTTATCCTTTATATCCTTTTAAAGTATTTATACTTTTTGAGTATTCTTTTCTAACCATTGAACTATCTTACTATTTTTCCAATATATATCATTTTCAACGTCTTGTATAATCATTTTTATACATAATGGATTTTTATCATCTTTATAGTTCCATTTAACTTGAATAAGTTCTTTAGGTTTAAGAATAAACATGTCCTTAGTGTTTAGAGATGAACCTATTGAAATCTTACAATATCGTTGCAGTATATATGATTCTACGATTATTGGATCATCCTTTAAACGACCTAATAACATAAGTTTAGAATTTTGATATTCAGTATAAGTTAAATATTTCATTTAAGTATTTATAATGCTGCAAATTCCACACAAAAAAATAGCTCCAACAATAATGAAGGAGCTATTTCAAACTAATTTAAGAGTTTAATCTAAACTTAACTAAATACTAAGTTATCAATAGTAATTTTACCATAATAATCAGCACTGTTGCCTAAAGATTGACGTGTATCAGTAAATGTAGCTTTACCATAACGAGTCATTAAACTAACAACAGGTTGGAAAGTTACAGGGTTAATGATAACACCAGAACTCATAATTGGAATGTATGGGCACATGAAGTAACCAGTATCAGTTTCGCCATTACCACCTTTATAACCAACTAAGATTTGATCAACACCAACTGAAGCGCCTGGTTGATTTTGGTTCCACATATAAGAGTAAACTTTAATAGCACCATTTAAAGTACCAACTAACATAGTGTTGTTAGGACCTTTAAAAGAACCATCTACTGCAGGAGCAAATACTGATTTAGCAGCACTTTGTAATACAGAAACCATCATTGGAGATACAACAATCCAGTTCGCAACACCACGACGTGTTTTACGACCAATTTCGTTAGCAACTCTATTAATTACAACAGCAACATTAGAAAAACGATCACCAATGTAAGCAGGAGCATAAGTTGCGCCAGCAGTTGTTGCATAATCCCATGTATCAACTGTTCCAGCTAATGCAAATAAGTCATTAATGATTTCGCCATCAATTTCTTGTGTAATTTCAGCAGATAAAGCTTGAGTCATTTCTGATTCAACGTCTAAACCATGTTGAGAATTCATATCTTGCATTGCTTCGATAGTCCAACCAGCTTGTAATTTACGAGTACGAGCTTCAACAGCTTGAGATATGATCTCTAGACCCATTTTACGTCCACCAGAACCTTCAATGAAAGAACCAGAACCACCATATAATGGACCAGCAGCGCCCATAGGACCAACAGCAGAAGCGTCTAAAGAAGAAGGCCAACCTTCACCAGTAGTTGTTATAGCATCTATAGCAGCAGGAGTACCAGCATCTATACCACCAGCACCAGCAGCTTGAGCATTAGGATCAGTAACACCATCACCAGCAGCACCAGAATAGAATGCGCGTAATACAGGATCATTACCGAAAGCTTCATCACCAGCAGTGATTGAATCGTCAGCTACTAATGGGTTACCATCAAAGCCAGGACGAGAAGTTTCAGCAGCACTTTCGTTATATTTGTATCTTAAAGAATATACTAAGCCAACAGGTGCAGTCATTGGTTGAACACCAACTAATTCTGTACCGATAGTTCCAGGCATAATTCTTCGAATCATTGGAATTAAGATTTTTCTGAAACCAGCAACGTCATGAGCTGATGTAGCTCCTGCTGCAGCGTCTTCTCTTAAAACATGATTTTTTTGATTCTCTAAAAGAGGATCAACGATTTTAGTCATTTCAGGAGTTAAACCTTCTAGCAATGCTGCTTTAGATTCACCCCAATTTTCAAAAATTTCATCCATAATATTTTCCTTGTTAAGTAGTTGAATGATTATATTTTTAATTCAGACAGTACTTATAAGATTTAAAAAATCTCTTTCCTTCTTCAAAATTAATGGTTGTTAATACCGTGTATTATACTTTATTTATAAAACGTTATTGATTTATATACATATTTTATTTTAGATATATAAATCAATAACTTATATAACCCATAATTTTAACGTTATAGGTTATATAAATCAATTGTTTAATGAATTATACTAAACCAGC
>Ga0164315_10005001_pt1 | contig 10346 bp, 5 predicted proteins | sample GuaBasSedimGuay6_FD_113737 | JGI IMG/M metagenome (GOLD analysis project Ga0164315, IMG submission 113737) | Subseafloor sediment microbial communities from Guaymas Basin, Gulf of California, Mexico - Guay6, Core 4569-2, 0-3 cm | ecosystem: Environmental > Aquatic > Marine > Hydrothermal vents >...
GCCATCTTGTCCCGGTTGATGTTCTCGTGGAAATGCGCGAGCACGTAGCGGCACGCATATTCCGCCCGGTAGTCCTGGAGTGTGTGGGAGGCATGTACCGTTTGGCCGTCCTCTGTAACAAGGACGATTTCCGGCAGGTTGTCATTCCACAGTTCTTCGTTGCCGGGAAGCGGGGTGATGCTGGAGTCCAGTTGGGCTCCTCTTCCACCCTCGAGAGCTCCGTCTCCGTTTCCGCGAATCTGGCCAAAGGCCGGCGCGGTTACCCGGTTCAGGAACTCGGTAACGAAATGCGCAGTCTTGACCACGTTTGATTTCTGGGAAACCAATACCGGCGCGTTCGTTATTTGCTGATACCTGGCCAGAACACCACGCAGCGCATTGGTGGTTTCGGCCGAGTAGACAAAAACGAACCCGGTGGTGGTCAACGCATCCGTCGACTCCCCTTTTTGCAGCCTGTGCATCAGGATCTGGGATCCAAACAGGGCCAGACACAATTCCGTAGGATTGGCCTCGGTCTGAGGACAGAGAAACAGAATTTTCTGGCTCTCTTCCCGACCGTGTACCAGCTGCCTCGGATAGGTTGGAAACTCTATCACGAAGCTGGTCCAGGACTCCTGTTGTGCTTCAAGCCGTTCTTCCACAATAATACCCCCAAGCTATTAAAAGCTTCTTGGGCAGCGCAAAGGTGACATAACTTCAAATTTCCTCTTCTGACGTTATAAATAATACGATGCCCCCATATGCCTTGTCTATAAAAAATATGGATTATTTACATTATTTTCGCCTACATGCGTCAAAATTGGCCTATTTCACGAATTTCTTTCCCTGAAAGCAGTGATTCTGAGAAAATAGCCGGTCAAATCAGGCGGATTTCGTGAGAAAATTTTAGGGTATGGTGATTGGATGGCCCCCAAGGGAAAATATGTCAGGGATTTAGCGTAATTGAGGGATTGTGCGGGGGTCCAAATGGGGTCTTTAGCGAATGAACACCAGCCTGCGCGTAACGCTCCAGTCATCCATCTGGAGCTTACAGAAATAGGTTCCCGAAGCCACTTTCCTGCCGAAGGCGTCGGTCCCGTTCCATTGGGCGGTGTAGTCCCCCGCGCCCAGGGTCGCCGATTGAAGTGTCACCAGTTCCTGCCCGTTGATGCTGTAGATCTTGACCGAAACGCCGGGCATGCCGCCGGGCCAGGGCACATCCCCCTCGAGATTGATCTCGGTCGGCTGATCTTTGTCGTCTTTCCAAACAAAGGCCTGCTTCATCGTGCGCGGAACCGTGAAGCGAATGCTGATGACCTCGCTGAAGGGGTTGGGCCAGCCGATCAGCAGATCAGGAGACAGGCTCAGGTTGTGCCGGTCTGACTTCAGGAGGCGGGCCCGGTCCTCGGCAAACCCGCGGGCCACGTCCTCCACGGTTTCCTGTTCGGGCACCGTAGAGACGGCCATATTGGCGGGAGATTCCTTTTTTTCCGGCTCGGTGGACTGTAATCGGGCCTGAAAAAGGCGGCCATCTAGATAACGTCCGGCAACTTCCGCCGGGGCGGCGGGAACAACTTCCGGACCAGCGCCCGGAATGTCATCCCGGAAATCGAAGACGAATTCGAGACGGCCCCGGGCCTGGTGGTTCAAACGACTCGCCAGGGGCAGGAAGGAACCAGCATCGTCCGGGTCTCCATCCCGCAGGTGGTCGGTGGTCACGCAACCCCAGGTGAGATTGGATTCCCCGCCCTCGGCGGGCAGCCAACGGATTTCCCGAGGCGCGCCCAGCGGTTTGCCGTCAATCTGGAAAAGGTCCGGATCCAGTAATCCACACTGGCCGGGAACAATCCCCGCCGAAAGGATCAATCCGCTGTCCGCGGCATTGTCCAGGCCGAAGTCCGGAACCCTGGAGGACCGGCACACCGAACAGGCCGGCGGCACGATCCAGTGGGCCTGACGGTTATCCACCGGGTCGGTCAAACCCTCGTAGAGGCGCTGGGCCTCGCCCATGATCCGGTTCAACTGCAACCAGGACTCGGCGGTGCAAATAGCCAAAGGAACAGGATCTTTTCCCAGGGGCAGGTCGAGTCTGTCGTTTTCCAGCAGGAAACGGGTCCCTGAATCCTCGTCCAGGATCATCACGCCCAGCCACAGGCCCGCGCCCGACAAACACGGATCCATTTCAGGAATCCCGTCATCCGGATTCACCCGGCTGACAAAAGCCACCTGGCCATTCTGTTCGGTCTGTCCGACCACTGATTGAAGCAGGGGGTGGATCCTGGCTTCCTGCCAGTCGGACCCCGGGGTTCGAATCCGGTAGGTGCCCCGCCCGCCGGTCTCGTGATCCGCGCCCGCATTCAGAAAAACCGTGGACCCCAGGCTTGGGTGGCCCCAGTGGTAGTATTCCAACTGCACGCCGTGGTTGCTCAGGTGGACGGCCACCATCGCATCGCTGATGGCCGCGAAGTCCTCGTCAATTTTTCCATCATTGTCGTTGTCCCGGCCGTCGAGGGGGTCTTCGTCGATCCGACCGTCCCGGTCGTCGTCGGCCTGGCTGGAAAAACCCCGGTGCCCGCCCACCACGCCCTCACCCACCACCGCGTAAAAGAAATCGGATGGGCGGCGACGGCGTGAATCCATCACGGACACGAGTTCGGCTTGCAGCAGCGGAAGCCGTGACCCCGAGGGCAGAATGGTCAGGCCGCCCTCGTCGTCCACATGGGCCGACAGGCCGGACTGAAGTTCAAACCGATGGATGGATCCTTCTTTTCCCTGGCCGGCCGCTGAGGTGGCGACGGAAAAACCAAGAACCAAAAGAAGAAGGACAACCATAGGACGAAAGGCCGCCCGGGTTTGGGGCGGCGTTACGGAACGGCTCGCATTTTGGTTTATTACGCTGGGCATAGGGGGATTCTAGGGTTTTTTTCCAACCGGAATCAACCGGGAAAGACACAAATTATGCAAAGTATCCCAATCTGCTGTCCAAATTGTCGTTGTCGGGTCTGTTTTTTCCCGGCTTGACCCGGATCCCCGCCCCGGGAAGGGCGGAGATCCGTGTAATTTGGAGGGTTTTAGTCCTGGGTGTCCGGGGTTTCGGGAGTATCCGGAGTCACATCTTCGTTGACCTCTTGCCCGTTCTCATCGGTATCGCCGTCTTCCATTTCAGCCACGGCCTCCAGGGAAATCTTGGCGATCGATCCAACCAGGTCATCCTTCTTCAGGTTGATGATCCTCACACCCTGGGTATTACGGCTCTGCTGGCTGACCGAATCCAGGGCGATGCGAATCATGATCCCGTTGCGGGTGATCACCATCAGTTCCTCGCCTGGATAGACGTCCCGGATGCCGAGCAGCGGCCCGTTGCGATCACTGCACTTGATCGTGATCAAACCCTTGCCGCCGCGCCGCTGGATACGGTAATCCTCCAGTGGTGTCCGCTTGCCGTAGCCGTTTTTGGTGATCGCCAGAAGGGTGACATCCTCGTCGGCGGGATTGACCACGACCATGCCGACAGCCTCTTCGCCGTCGCGCAGGTTGATGCCCCGGACCCCGCGCGCGGTGCGGCCCATCGAGCGGCTGTCCGTCTCGTTGAAACGAATGGCCAGGCCGTTGCTGCTGGCGATGATGATATCGCTTTCGCCGTTGGTCTCGCGCACCGCCACCAGGTGCTCGCCCTCGAGCAGGTTGATGGCGCGGATACCAGCCTGCCGCGGTCGCGAGAAATCCGTCAACGGAGTCCGTTTGACGATGCCCAGGTTGGTGGCGAAGGCCAGATAGCTGTCCGCGCTGAATTCCCGGACCGGAACCACGGCGTGCACCTTGTCGCCGGGCTGGATCTGGATCAGGTTCACGATGGGCTGGCCCTTGGATGTGCGACCGGACTTGGGAATGCGGTGGACCTTCAACCAGTAGAGCTGCCCCTTCTGGGTGATCACCAGCAGGTACTGGTGGGTCGAGGCAACAAAAAGATTGTCGACGAAGTCCTCGTCCTTGGTGCCCATGGCGGTGATGCCCTTGCCCCCGCGCCCCTGCTGGCGATAGGTGTCCAGCGGGATCCGCTTGGCGTAACCCTGGTTGCTGATGGTCACGACCATGGGTTCGTCGGCGATCAGATCTTCGATATCGATCTCGCCTTCGTCCTCGACGATGGTGGTGCGGCGGTCATCGCCGTAAGCCTGGCGCACCTCTTCCACCTCGTCGCGGATGATCTGGATCACCAGGTCCCGGCTGTCCAGGATGGATTTCAGTTCGGTTATGCGCGCGATCAGGGCCAGGTATTCGTCTTCGATCTTCTGGCGTTCCAGGCCGGTCAGGCGGGCCAGACGCATATCCAGAATTGCCTGGGACTGGACTTCCGAAAGTCCGAACCGGCTTATCAGTCCCGCGCGGGCGGTTTCCGGGGATTCGCTGGTTTTGATCAGTTCGACGATCTCGTCGATGTTGTCCAGCGCGATGCGGTAGCCCTCGAGAATGTGGGCTCTTTCCTCGGCCTTGCGCAGTTCGTACTGCGTGCGCCGAATGATCACTTCTTCGCGGAATTTCAGGAATTCCAGCATCGTTTCCTTCATGGTCATCACCCGCGGCTGGTTGTTTACCAGGGCCAGGTTGATGACGCCGAAGGTGTTCTGCATCATGGTATGGGAATAGAGCTTGTTGAGAATCACCTGGGGGAAGGCGTCCTTCTTCAACACGATCACGATGCGCATTCCCTCGCGGTCGCTCTCGTCACGCAGGTCGCTGATGCCCTCGATGATCCCGCCGCGCACCAGGTTGGCGATCTTCTCGATCAGCGAGGACTTGTTTACCTGGTAGGGCAATTCGCTGACGAGGATCGTGGCCCGACCGCTGTCGCTGATCTCGGTCTCGGTCCGCGCCCGCACCACCACGCGGCCGCGGCCGGTGGTTATGTAATCGTAGATGCCGCGTCGGCCGTGGATGATGCCGCCGGTGGGAAAATCGGGCCCCTCCACGTGCTCCAGCATGTCCGCCGGTTCGATGTCGGGGTTGTCCAGCACGGCGATCAGTCCGTCACAAACCTCGCCCATGTTGTGGGGCGGGATCTTGGTGGCCATACCGACGGCGATGCCGTCGGCGCCGTTGACCAGCAGGTTGGGAACCTTTGAGGGCATGACCGAGGGCATCATGCGCGAGCCGTCGTAATTGGGCACGAAGTCGACGGTTTCCTTGTCGAGGTCGTGCATGATTTCCGTCGAGAATTTGGTCAGGCGCGCCTCGGTATACCTTTCGGCCGCCGCCCGATCCCCGTCGACCGAACCGAAGTTTCCCTGACCGTCGACCTGCGGGTAGCGCAGGCTGAAATCCTGGGCCATGCGCACCATGGTGTCGTATACCGCCGACGTTCCGTGCGGATGGTAGTTACCGGTGGTGTCACCCGTAATCTTCGCCGATTTACGGTAGGGCCGGCCCGGCTGCAGGTTCAGGTCGTTCATGGCCGTCAACACTCGGCGGTGCACCGGTTTCAGTCCGTCCCTGACGTCGGGCAGCGCGCGGCTGATGATGACGCTCATCGAGTATTCGATGTAGGACGTCCGCATCTTTTCGGTGATGCTCGCTTCGACGATGGTCTCGCCGCTGGATCCCAGGTCCGGAGTATTCGGCGTTTCCGGGGTCTCGTTATCGGGGGTGTTTTTGTCGTCGGCCATTCCTTGCCTCTGTTTTGCGCGGACACGTGTCCGCTTAGATTTCCCGAACCTCGAACTAGATGTCCAGGTCCTCGAGTTTGATCTGGGCCGCGTTTTCCTCGATGAAGCGGCGGCGCGGTTCGACTTCGTCACCCATCAGGGTGGTAAAGATGTGGTCGGCCTCGGCCGCGTCGTCCACCGTTACCTTGGTCATGGTGCGCGAGTCGGGATTCATGGTCGTTTCCCACAGTTGTTCGGGGTTCATTTCACCCAGGCCCTTGTAGCGCTGCAGGTAGATGCCCTTGTTCCCCATCTCTTCGGCCAGGCGGTCCTTCTGAATGTCGCTGTAGGCATAGATCTCGGTCTTGCCCTTCTTGAGCCGGTACAGCGGCGGTTCGGCGATGTACATGTAGCCGTGGTCTATCACCTCGCGGAAGTGACGGAAGAACAGGGTCAGGATCAGCGTGCGGATATGGCTGCCGTCGACATCGGCGTCGGTCATGATGATGACCTTGTGATACCGCAGTTTGGTGATGTCGAAGATCCCCGCGCCTATCCCGGTACCCAGGGCCGTGATGATGGTCCTGATTTCATCATTGCCCAGCATCTTGTCCAGGCGGGCCTTCTCCACGTTCAGGATCTTTCCCTTCAGCGGCAGGATGGCCTGGAAACGCCTTTCGCGCCCCTGCTTGGCGGAGCCGCCGGCGCTGTCGCCCTCAACCAGGTAGATCTCGCATTCGGCCGGATCGCGGCTGGAGCAGTCAGCCAGTTTGCCCGGCAGCGCGGCCGAATCCAGGGCGGATTTGCGTCGCGTCAGGTCGCGGGCCTTGCGCGCGGCTTCGCGTCCCTGGGCCGCGGCGATGCACTTGTTGATGATCCCCTTGGCTTCCTTGGGGTGTTCGTTCAAGTACTCGCCCAGATGGGTGTTGATCAGGGCTTCGACCTGGCCCTTGACTTCGGTGTTGCCCAGCTTGGTCTTGGTCTGCCCCTCGAACTGCGGTTCCGGAACCTTCACTGAAATGATGGCCGTCAGGCCCTCGCGCACATCGTCGCCGGTGAAACCCTTCATGTCCTTCTTCATCAGGCCGGATTTGTTGGCGTAGGCGTTGAGGGTGCGCGTCAGTCCGGCGCGGAAGCCGGACAGATGGCTGCCGCCTTCGGTGGTGTTGATGTTGTTGGCGAAGGTGAAAAGGGATTCGCTGTAGCCCTCGTTGTAGTCCATGGCCACTTCGACCTGGACGCCGTCCTTGTCCCCCTCGAAATAGACCGGCTCCGTACAGATCACCTGCCGGCTCTCATTGAGCCAGCGCACGTACTCCACGATGCCGCCCGCGTAATGGAAAATTTCTTCGCGCGGGGTCTCCCCACGGTCATCGGTGATGACGATATTGAGGTTCCGGTTCAGGAAGGCCAATTCACGCAGACGGCTGCGCAGCGTCTCGAAGGAGAAGACCAGTTCGGGGAAAATCTGGTGGTCGGGTTTGAAGGTGATCGTCGTGCCGGTCTTGTCCTCGGGACACTCACCGACCTCCCGCAGGGCGCCCACCGGGGCCCCGCGCTCGAAATCCATCTGATATTTTTTGCCGTCGCGATAGACTTCGGCCTTCAGCCATTCGGACAGGGCGTTAACGCAGCTGACACCCACGCCATGCAGACCGCCGGACACCTTGTAGCTGCCCTTGTCGAACTTGCCTCCGGCGTGCAGGCTGGTCAACACCACTTCCAGGGCGGGCTTTCCTTCGTCCTTGTGCATGTCCACCGGAATACCGCGGCCGTTGTCGACGACCTTGATGATCTCGCCTTTTTCGATGGTCACCTTGATATCGTCACAGTAGCCGGCCATCGCTTCATCGATGGAGTTGTCCACCACTTCGTACACCAGGTGGTGCAGCCCCCGGGTACTGGTGTCCCCGATGTACATGGCTGGCCGCTTGCGCACCGCCTCGAGGCCCTTGAGAACCTGGATGCCCTGCGCGGTGTAATCCTTTGCTCCGGCGGCTCCATTGGCAGCGGCCTTTTTCATGACCGGCTCATCCTTGACGGGTTCGTTTTCCCTTGGCTCATTTTCCTGCGTCATTTGCCGTACTTGCGCTTCCTGCCTCGGTACGGCCGGTCTCGCCACTGGATATCCGTGACGGTTCCTTCGCCGAACATGGCGTTGAATTTTTGGATGATCATCGGCACCAGCATGGTGACTTCCTGCCGCCAGGCGCCATGATCCGCTTCGAGCACCAGGACCCCGTCCACGAGATCCACCGCGCGGGAATGGGTGGCTATTTCATCGCCGACGATTTCACGCCAGCGCAGCAGCGCCGCCCTTTCCTCCATCCGGTCGTGAAGACCGTATTGCCGCAACGCGCCCTCAATGAGGCGGGAGATGGGTTGAGGCCCCTCGCGCTTTGCACTCATTCTGTTGATATCTCTTCCGGGGTTTTTCGGGAACCATCTGAAATTATTCAGGACCGGGTCCGGGTCACGTCGGCTCGTCGGTCGCCTCGGTAAACTCACCCTCTTGCACATTCCAGGCCTTCATTTCCTCGGGGCGCCAATGGGCGATGTCGTCGGCCCGGGCCGTGGCGACAAACACCTGGTGGTGGCGGGAGGACATTTCCTGCAGCCTGCGCGTGCGATGCCGATCCAACTCACTGAAGATGTCATCGAAAAACAGGACTGGTCGAATGTTGCGTTTCTGGTAAAGCACGTCGCTGCGCGCCAGGATCATGGCGATGGCCGCGGTGCGGGTCTCTCCCTGGGATCCGTAGACCCGCAGATCCACCCCGTTCAACAGGACTTCGAAGTCGTCCAACTGGGGCCCGATCAGCGGTCTGCAGCGCCGGATTTCCGAGTCCATAATATAGTCGATTTCGGTGAAAATATCCGCTGCCAATCGCTCTTTTTGAAAAGGTTTTTCGGGATCGTTTTCCAGACGGGATTTCACACATTCCAGATTTGGGTTGTAACGAAACGACAGCAGTAACTCATTGTCTGTAAGTGTTTTATGGTTAGAGTAAGAAAAAGGGGTCAAAAGGTTGGCATACTCCCGCCTTCCGGCGCAGACTTCGGCCGCGTGGATCGACATCTCCCTGTTCCATGACTCCAGTTCCCGGCGGGCTTCCGCGGGGTTGGTGATTCCCTTTCTGAGATCCCGTAAAAGACCGGTTTTTTGCCGGGTTACCTTTTGCAGTGCCGTCAAATGGGATAAAAAGAGCGGGTCGAATTCGGATAATCCATGGTCGGCGAAGTGACGGCGGCGCTGGGGTGCTCCCCTCACCAGGCGAATGCTGTCCGGATTGAAAAAAACCGTGACCAGCCGGCCCACCAGGTCGGCGCGGCGGCGCACCGTTTCTCCATCCAGGCGAAACCGGCGGCTCCCTGAGCGCTCCAACCCGAATTCGCAGGACAGCACCGAACCCGACTCCTCCTCCACCTCCAGGGACACGTGCAGTGTGTCTCCGTCGAAGTTGATCATGTCGTCGGATTTACTGCTGCGGTGGGAACGGCCGAGGGCCAGATAGTTGAGGGCTTCCAGCAGGTTGGTCTTGCCTTCACCATTTCGCCCGAGGACAAGGTTGACCCCGGGCGAAAAAGTTAAATTCGTTTCCTTCAGATTCCTGAATCCGTGAACGGCTGCAGACAGAATCCGCAAACTAGTCGCCGGCCAGACGCAGGGGCATCAGCAGGCAGAGCACCCCGGTTTCCTCGCCGTCCTCGTTCACCGGCTTGATGAGGGCCGCGCTCTGGGAATCCTTCAGCGACAGCACGATGGACTCGGATTTGATGTTCTTCAGGATATCCTGCAGGTACCCGAAGTTGAATCCTATTTCCAGGGCTTCGCCTTCGTAGGATACCGGAATCTCGTCTTCGGACTGGCTGCCCTCGGTCCCGCGGGCCGAAAGTTCCATGCGTCCGTTTTCAATACCCAGCTTGATCTGGCTGGTGATGCGGTCGGCCGTGATCGAGACCCTTCTGATGGTCTGGGAAAAATCGGCCTTGTCCAGGGTGATGTCCTTGTCGTTGTCCTGGGGAATGACGGCGTTGTAGTCAGGGAAGGGTCCCTCGAGCAGCCGCGTGTGAAGTACCGTGGAGCCGGCGCGGAACGACAGCTGGTTCTCCCCCATGAACATGGTGATGTTTCCCGAAGCGGATTCGTCTTCACTGAGCCCGGCGACGACCTTGGGCACCTGACGCAGGCCGGCGGTGTCGACAATCATTTCCCTGTCACCGGGAACAGCCCAATCCATGCTGCGCGTGCTGCGGGCCAACCGGTGGGCATCGGTGGCGACCAGGGTCAGGGAATCGGTACGGATTTCCCAGAGGATGCCCATCAGGGCCGGACGGGTTTCGTCTCGGGAAACCGAATACTGGGTTTCGTTGATCATGTCGATCAAAAGAGCGGCTTCCATATCGAGGCCGTTCTTTTCTTCAAGCTGTTTGAGGGCGGGATATTCATCCACGTTCATGGTGTTTTCGGTCATCCGGGCCTTGCCGCTGACCAGTTGGATCTGTTTGCCCTTTTGGGAAATGACCACGGAACCGGAACGCAGGGTCCGCACGAACGGCACGAACTTGACCGCCGGGATAGCCACCTTGCCTTCGTTCTTGATGATCACCTTGTCGGTGCTGGTGGTGATGGAGATATCCAGGTTGGTGGCCGAAAGGGTCAAACGATCCCCCGACACTTCCACCAGAATGCAGGTCAGAATCGGCAGAGTGGTTTTGGTGGGC
>Ga0164315_10005002_pt1 | contig 10346 bp, 6 predicted proteins | sample GuaBasSedimGuay6_FD_113737 | JGI IMG/M metagenome (GOLD analysis project Ga0164315, IMG submission 113737) | Subseafloor sediment microbial communities from Guaymas Basin, Gulf of California, Mexico - Guay6, Core 4569-2, 0-3 cm | ecosystem: Environmental > Aquatic > Marine > Hydrothermal vents >...
AACCGCATATGCTTTGAAAACCTATCAGGAAAAAGTTGAAATGGGCTGGTCTTTGAATCCCTCCAGCCATATATTCAGCCCGGCATTCATCTATAATCAGATCAACGGAGGACAAGACAGAGGGTCTTTAATATGGGAGGCATTGGATATTATCGTCAACAAAGGATGCGCCACTCTTGATTCCATGCCTTATGAACAAGACGATTATCGGACACAGCCCAATGCCCAGGCTGTTCAGGAAGCGCTCGGTTTCAAAGCCAGAGAGTGGAAGAGACTCAGCAGCACACCGGCAGCAATTATAGCGGCCTTAGTTAACCGTAATCCTGTAGTCGTCAGCATTGATGCTTATGAATCACTTGGGAATCTTTCAGGATCCGATTCGGTTTACAACACTATCGGAGGCGGAGATCGTGGCCGTCATGCTGTAACCATTGTCGGATATGATGATAACAAATACGGAGGCGCATTCAAAGTTATCAATTCATGGGGAACAGGATGGGGAGACAGGGGGTATTTTTGGATACCTTATAATTCCACAATGCAAATCGGGATGAATGAGGCATATATTCTTGAAGATGCCGAAAATAGTATAACTCCTGATCCGAATGATGATCCTGTCAGGCCACCGGAACCCGCAGATGAACTGCCCAACTTTCAAGTGAAGAGCTGGTCCGCTGACTATGATCCCAAACCCCGGGGACAAGGAACCTTGGAATACAAGGTTGTCAACACGGGAAATGACACAGCTCCTTCTGGCGCGGACGTGAATTTTATGCTCTCCCAAGACGAGACCCTTGTTTTCGGCGATATTTATGTGATTTATGAGGAGATTCCTTTTGATCTGGAATCTGGATATTCGGTATTCCGTGATGAAAATAATCCGATTTCTTTTCAGTTTCCCGACACATTGGAAGACGGAACCTATTATATGGCAATATGGGTTGATGATCTGAACAAAGTGAAAGAGTCGGATGAAAATGACAATGTGTCCTGGGGTAGCACTCAGGTAACCATTGAAAATCTTCTACCGGATTTAGAGGTGCAAACCTGGTATGCGGAATGGAATGATTACGGCTACGGAACCCTGACTTACGAAGTTGCTAATAATGGAAAAACAGTTGTTTCCGGTACGGAGTGGGATATCAATCTGGTACTCAGCCCGGATGAGGAGATCGGCAACGGCAACGAAATCTTTCTTTTCTATGAGGATGGCAATTATGCGCTTGAGCCCGGTTATATGATATCCCGGGACGAAGACACCGCCGCATCTTTCTATCTGTACGAAGATGCCTTCGGACGTTCAGTCCCTGCCGGAACGTATTATGTAGCAGTCTGGGTGGACGACCTGAATAAGGTGGATGAAAGCAACGAACTCAATAACAGTTCCACAGGCTGGAGTGTTATAGAAATAGGAGGGAATTCCCGCAGCCTGAAAGAAGTGACGGCGAGAAATGCCTATAATGGCAGAAGGCTGCCCTCTCCCGATATTCTGATGCGCAAGGTTCAAATAAAAAGAACGGCAGATGGCGGGAGGAGTCTGAAATTTTTGGATGAGGAACCTGTTTCCCCGAAAATAGGAGAAACGACTTCTTCTCTATCGAAAACCATGTCTTCAAAAAATCATGTAATTTTCCCGGTTGTCAAAGAAATTCCCATGCCGGAAGCAATTATAAACAATCCGGGTTCTTCCAGATCGAAAAAAAATACGGCAGCCATTCCCAGAGAGTGCGATATGGAATGATGTCAAAGATTATCGTAAGTTGAATTCTTCACAGGGCGGATTCCTGCTTTCGCAGGAATAATATTTGCGGGACAGGGCTTTGAAATAAATTTGAATGTCGTTCCTGAAAAAGCAGGAATCCCTTTTTGTCCGAAGTGCTGTTGGACAGTATATGACAAAGAAAGGCGGTGGCTATGTCAAATAATTTTGGAAAAGTATTCGTTCTTTGGCTTGCATTTTTCTGCATGGCAGGGTGCGGTATGAAAGAAGTTGAGATTGATACGAAAAACGATTCTGTAAGCGGTGTGCCGAATCCGGCAGCACAGAAATGTGTTGAAGACGGTTACATTCTTGAGCCGATTCTGGAAAACGGGGTTCCTATTGATTCTGTATGCGTCAATCCCGACACTGGCAGAAAATGTGAGGTTTGGAAATATTTTCGGGATGAATGCTCTTTGAAGTAAAAATATAGCGCATGAAAAATTGCTATGAAAGCCAATCACAAAGGCATTGTAATCAGGTCTTTAATAACTCTTTAAACTCAAAAACGACACCTTGTAGCGAAGAAGCTCCTTTTCCGCGCTCATCTGCGGTCCTGCATGATCAGCAAACCGCTAATGAACACGATAAACAATAACCTAACCTAATCTAACCTATATAAAGAGGTAATACCATGCAGCGAAGAACAATTCGCCTTTTCTTTTTTGTGATGTGGATTCTTGCAATTTTCATGTCACCAACGGTCATGGCTGAAAACCGGGCTCTGCTGATAGGCGTTGGTCAGCAAAAATATAACCCCGATCAAAACTTGCCCGGTATCGACAAAGATATCCGAATGATGAAAAAAGTGGCTAACATGATGGGATTCAAGGGTGGCCAAGTGGAAACATTGACGGACTCCGAAGCCACGCTCAAGGGGATTGAATATGCCATTGAAAATTGGCTGATCAAAGGCGCAACTCAGGAGAATGATCGGGTTCTTTTCTATTTCAGTGGTCATGGGTCTCAGGCTGAAGACGTGAGCGGAGACGAGACAGACAAAATTGACGAGACTCTGGTGACTTATGACACACGCGGTGATACCAACATGTTTTTGGATGATACATTCGACAAAATGCTTTCTCGAATAAATTCCAGAGAAATCTTTATATTTATTGATGCCTGCCACAGTGGGACAGTTACGAAGGCAACTGGTCTTGCAAAAGGGGATATGCCAAAATTTTTCCATTATCAAGGTATGCCGCGGGCCAAATCAAGTTTTACTCCAGAAAAGATTGTTGGAGAAAATTACGTTTGCCTGAGCGCTTGTAAGGACGACGAAACTTCAATAGCCACCACTGATGGCAGCTATTTTACCATGGGGCTTTCAGATGCGATTAAAAAGTCAGAAAAAGATGGCCAGTTTACGATTAAGCAATTGAAGGACAGAGCCACGGCCTATATCGGGCAGAATACCTCAAAGGTTTACCATCCCCAAATTTCAGGGAGTGAGTCCTTGGCAAATAAACCTATTGCTGTTGAAAAGTTTGATCAATGGACTGAGCTTGAAAGATTGGCAGATGAGGCATCTTACAAGGTAGATGTTTTTCCTAACCAAGATGAGTTCAAAATTGGCGATAAGCTGAAAATCAAGTGCAAGGTGGATAGGGATGGATATTTGAACGTCCTTTCTATAAGTCCGGGAGATGAAAAAGCTGATGTGCTTTATCCCAACCGCTTTCACCCTGAAAACCGTGTAAGCAAAGGCAAGATTCACATCCCCACCAAGGGGGATGATTTTGTCCTTCGTTGCAGGCCACCTGTGGGAAAAGCTTTGATTGTGGCATTTCATACAGAAAAGGAGATCAATGCTTATAAGGATGGATTTGGCGACATTGATGCTTTATTCAGGCAGTTATCAGAAAAATCTCTTGATGCTTTTAAAGGGGCTTTTGAGGTTCAAGGACTGAGCGGATCAAGGTTAAGGGTCGGGGCAGGTAAAATTACCACGAAGGTTAAAGAATAGAAACTTGAAACCATGTTTCAATTTATAACAATTTTATGACGGAAGGGAATTTAAAATGAAGCAAAAAACAATAAGTATTCTGGTCATTATTGCCCTTATATTCGGTTCCGTAATTGCGGCCGATGCGAGTTCATCACCCGAATTCCGGGGAATGTTTGAACTGTATGAGGATAACCGGTCCAAGGGAATTCCCAATTACATCACCGAAGATTTCATCCTTCTGACTTATTCCATGATTTTGAACAAGACTGTGACGGCATTGGAAGAGTCGGTTTTATATCCTGAATTCAAGGGATTGATTCACAATCTGACCGGGAAATTAAAGGATGAAAATTCCCAAGATGAAATTGCCAAAGCGAATTCGGATTATCTGAATGTGCTGGCATGTCTGCTTTCAGGCAAAGGCGGGGATTCCGAGGCTGTGTCCGCAGAACTCGCTCTCATTCGCAAAGCCGAAGGAATTGCGCTTTCCAGACTGATGAAGCAGAAGATTGATTACACCCAGTTCAGAGTCCGGGGAAAATACACCCAAAACGAAAAACTGGGCCGGTATTTTCGGGCCATGAAATATGCGGGTACGGTGCTTTTCCCGGTAAAGGAGTCCAAGGCCACAGGCATCACAAAAGATCAGGCTGATTTCCTGACACGGCAAGCTCTTTCACTGGTATGCCTGATATATGAGCACGAGTCACTGAAAGATCGTTATAATAAATTGGAATCTTCCCTTTCCTGGCTGTTCGGCCCTCCGGATGATTTAACCATTGATAATTGCCATGAAAAAGGGTGTAAAATCTCAGAATCAAGGTTGTTGAAGTTCTTCGGCTCTTCAGATGAACAGATTGCACATAAGGATTATTATAAGTCAGGCAAAAGAAAGGATATTACCAAAATTCGGGAGGATCTGCTCGAACTGGCACAAGATGAAGACTGTCAGCCGGAAATCATTTCCGGCCTGGTGGACAGGAAATCCTTAGAAAAAGGGCTAACGATAAGGGATGTAATGACGGGATGGCGTTTCATTCCCCAGCGATTTACGCATGACAGTGCGGCTTTCCAGCAGTTGGTCTATGACCGGGTAACGAAGTACAAGGGGGAAAAGATGCCTTTTTCTCTGACCAGAATCAACGGCCAGCAGATAAAAGGATTTCCCCTGGGGCTTGAATTGATGGCACTGTTAGGTTCCGACAAAGCCAAAGAGCTATTGAAAAGTTCTGATGAGGGAAATTACAAGGGCTATGATAAAGCCTTCAAAAAAGCCGAAGCAATCTTCAAAGAAGATCTGAAAGCAATTGAATCCAAGGACATTGAAGCAATGTCTGAGACACAAAATCCGTCATGCCATTTTTACATCATCAAAAAGTGGCTGAATGGCGACTCAGAAAAGAACCGGCATCTCAATACCTGCCTCGGGTTCTGGACCTACAACCGTTACCTTAGCATACTTTACGCCAAGCAGTCTTATACAGTAGTTGGCAAGTCATTCAAACTGGCCCCTGAAAGAGACATCGCTTATCTTGAACCTGCCGCTGGTCTATATGGGAATCTTTATTCCCATATTGGCGGGATTCTTAGCAATAAACACACAGAGGGACTGGATCAGGAGGCAAAGGAACGTCTGAAAAATTTCCATGGTATCCTGGAAAAGTGTCACAGTATTTCAAGTGAAAAGCTTGAAGATCATGCTTTCTTAAATGACTTGGATAAAACGCTTTTCCAACTGGTCGGAACCAAAGACCTGCCCGTCATCACGGATGTCCATACAGAACCGGCCAGTGCCGTGGTTCTGGAAGAGGGGCTTGGCTATCCCCAGGTTGTCACAGGGAAGGTATTTGGAAAAGAGACACGGGGGGCTTTGTTTAATTATTATGAATTCAAACATCCGATGAATGACCGGCTCACTGATGAAAAATGGCGGGAAATGCTTAAAGACGACGAGGGAATGAAGAAACTCCGTCTTTCACCAGGGAGCAGCGCAGCAAAGAAATGATGCGTGAAACGTGAATCGTTTCACGCATCACAGGAGATGTAATGAAAAAACAAAATTTTATGTATATGACAGTATGTATTTTTATAATCTTGTTGTTAACAAAAACCGCAGGAGCGGATTGCGAGCAAGGCAAATCGCTTTATGAAAGGGCTGTGTCTCAACAAAATATTGCCCAAAGGATTACCTTGCTTCGGAACTCCGTGGCCCAATGTGAGAATTTCAATGCCTATTATGAGTTGGGAAAGGCTTATGAGGCATCAGCTCAGTTTGAAGAGGCTGAAAAGACCTTGGAAAAAGCCCGGGACATTGCCGGAAACAATAAAGCCACAACCAAAGCCCTGATAAGATTAGGGCGGGTTTATGAAAAAACGGGCAGATTGGACAAAGCCGAGGATACTCTTAAAAAAGCTCAAAATACAGCCGAGGGCAGCAAATCCATTGCCAAACTTTTGGCAAGACTTGGACTGGTGTATGAGAAAATGGGGAAAACTGAACTTGCTTACACCTGTTTTCGTGACTCTTATGATAGCCATCCTTATCCCAAAGTTTACGAAAGATTCAAGGCCCTTGGCATTCGGCGCATGGAACAGGGAGTGAGTGCTGAACAAATCAAAACATCGCTTCTTTTTCAAAGAAAATCCTATAAAAATTTTAATAAAGGGTTTCAGCCTCAGCGTTCAGGCATAGATCTCCCCATCCATTTCAAATTCGACAGCACGGAATTTGCATCAGATCGGTATTTGCAACAGGCAAAAAGTTTAGGGGAGGCTCTTATCAACGATTCTGAGTTGGTAGATTGGAAATTCACCCTGATCGGACATACTGATATCCGAGGAACCGAAGAATATAACCAGATTCTCTCGGAGCAACGAGCCGAGGCACTTAAAACCTATCTTGTTCGTGAGTTCTCCATAAACTCGGATCGGATTCGGACAGAAGGGCGTGGTGAAAAAGAACCCGAACATCTCGGCAATACTGAGGACGACCACGATCTGAATCGCCGGGTTAAGGTAGAAGTTGAATATCAGAAAGATTAAGAGGAGATATGATGAAAGGGCTTTCGGTGATGATCAAAATTTTGATAGCTGTTTTAATAAGTTTTCTGCCTTCGTCCTTATTTGCCGAAAGCTCTGTAAACAACTCCGACTATGCGTTGCTCATCGGGGTGGGAGATTACATTCATGCGAAGATAGGTGATTTACAAGGCCCTCCTTATGATGTCATGGCATTGGAGAGGCTATTAAAAAGCTCTTTCGGCTTTCCTCCAAATAACATTATCTCATTGACAGACGCAAAAGCTACTCGGGCAAACATACTTAATGCACTGAGAAATCTGAATCACATCACAAAACCGGGAGATTTTATTTTTTTCTATTTCAGCGGTCACGGAACCAGTTACCATGATAAATCGTTCAAAGACATGAACATAGAAGCCAACAGCGGCGCGTTACTTCCGGCGGATTTTGATCCTGATAAAACCCGCGATGAGATGAAGGAAAAACTTATTATCGGCAAACGGGATATCCGGCCCATCCTGGAAGAGATGGAAAAAGAACGGAGGATTCTGGCCGTGTTTGACGCATGTTTTTCAGGAAATACAATAAGATCGGTGAGACGAAATTATAAAGCAAGGTATTATCCTCTTCCCAGGTCAGAAGATGACTTTGTTCTGGAAGTGGAAGGGCTGACAGACGAGGAAGATGAAGTGGCAGCATACGGAACCGACACGATAAAAAAAACGCCTTACCCTTATAAGAATGTTGTCTATATTTCAGCGTCGTCTGAATTCCAGGTGGCTGAGGATATCAGCATGGGGAAAATAAGAACCGCTGATGGCAAACCTCATGGCGCAATGACCAATGCCCTGCTCCTGGCCCTCGGGGGAGAAGGGGATATGAATAATGACAGCAAACTTACTTATAATGAGATATATCAGTATGTCAAACATAAAACCACAGAAGACTTCTCCCAGACACCCCAGGTACTTTACGCCAAAAACAAGAAAAGCATGTTGGATCAGCCTGTATTTCACAATGTTTCCCCAGCCACACCTGATGTTCCGGTGAAACCCGATGTTCATCTGAAGGTGAAACCGGAAGGAACAGAACGGGAGATCGAATGGAAGATAGCGGGCATCCGGGGGGTGGAAATGACGGACAAGAATTATGATATACTGGTAACAAAATCTCAGGGTGCATATCGCCTATATCTTGCCAGCGGTGTCATGCTGACAGAGATCCCTCAGGCAAACCCGGATCATGTGGTAAAGCGCATCAGACACCAGGTTCTGTTAAGGGAACTGATCCGCTTTTCCATACCTCGTCAGCAATTCAATGTCTTCCTTGATACAATGGATCGCAAAGGGGTGTGGAGGGAAGGGGAACTGGCCGGATTTACTGTCCGGTCGGAAGCAGAGTGTCACATTCTTCTCATCGGCATTGATACAGGAGCCATGATATCAGTCATTTATCCCTATTCCAAAGAGGAATCCGAGGCCGTCGTCAAAGCAAATCAGGAGTTACGTTTTCCTGAACTGGCGAAAGTCGAAGGCCCTGACTTCGGCGTTGAATATATCAAAGTGTTTGCCTTCAGGAAACGGCCGGCAACCTTGAATCGTCTCATGGGCGAAACATTTTCACCTGATGCGCGGCCCTTTTCCGAGCTGATGAAGATGCTCAGAGAGGCCGGAAACGACCTTGCCCAGATGACATTGCAATTTAACACCTGTGCCAAGAATGACTTGGTAAGGAAACGTTAAGGAAAGGAAGGAGGAATATTATGAAGAGGTTCTTTTGTGCAATTCTGATATGCTCAGTGTTTTTCATGGGATGGGCGGTTCCACATGCGGAAAGTCTGACTCAGGCGAACTCAGAGATTTATAAGGAATGGGACGTTCCGGCCCAGAAGGAATGGAAGGCTTTTAAAGCAGGCGTAGAAAAAAAATGGAAGAAATTTGTCCATTCCACAAAGGAGGAATGGGTAAGTTACGATGCTGGGAAAGATGTCAGGAGCGTGGTGAATTTTAAAGACGGCTATATTCTCTTTGAAACCGTCATTCCGAAAGATGATCCGGATGCTGCGGAAAAAGCCAGGGACAAAATCGGGAAGCAGGCCGGAGATATTTTTAAAGAAGAGGCTGTTCCCGGGAAAAAGATATTGGAGAATCTGGTAGTCAATACCAAGGGATTCTGTATAAGCGTTTCTAACCAGAAGGAATTTATTACAAAAGAAATTGCTCCCGAGGTCAGGCAGGTTGCTGAAAAGTCGTTTTTCTCAAAAGACGGAGTGGCAAGGCAAAAATATACTGTCCGCATCCCGATGGTCAAAGGGCACACCAAAATTCTCGCCAAAAAATATATGCCCTTGGTCCGGAAGTATGTAAAAGAGTTTCATCTGAAACCCGAACTGATTCTGGCCATTATCCATACTGAATCGTATTTCAATCCGCGTGCGGTCTCCCATTGCGGCGCGCTGGGTCTGATGCAGCTTGTTCCGAAAAGCGGGGGATTACAGGCATATTCTCATGTATATGGAGAGGAGACAATCCCTTCAAAGGATTATCTTTTCAACCCTGAAAAGAATATCGAATTAGGTTGCGCGTATTTTGACTGGCTGAAGATTCATTTCAAAAGTGTAAAAGAGGAAGTCAAAAGGCGATATATCTGCATCTGCGGATATAACTGCGGACCGGGTAATGTGAGAAAGGTTTTGAAGCGTCATCAGATATTTTCCATGACAGACAAGGAGGTGTATCAGGTACTGAGAAGGGAGACTCCGGAAGAAACAAGAGGATATATTAAAAATGTGGTGAGCCGAATGCCTAACTATGTCCCCTTTATTTCCGACACTGACAGTAAACCGGATATCCCCGGAAAGTTATGGTCCAGGCTTGTAAGACTGGCAGAGAATGCTTCCTATAAAGTGAAGGTTCAAACGAACCAGGAACGATTCAAAGCAGATGATCACCTGAGAATCACCTGTCATGTGCAAAAACAAGGATATCTGACGGTATTAAGCATCAGCCCGGACGACACCCGGGCTGACATCCTCTACCCAAACAAGCTTCACCCGGACAACCATGTGGCGGAAAAAGGAAAAATCAGTATCCCCGCGCAAGGAGATGATTTTGTTCTCCGTTGCAAACCACCGGCAGGGGATAGTCTGATTGTGGTATTTCATACCAAAAAAAGGATTAATGCTTATCAGGATGGTGAAGGGAAGCCTGATGCGCTGTTTAAGAAAATGTCGGAAAGCTCGTTAAAACACCTTGAGTCCGAAAAGAACCAGGGGTTTTTAGGAGCAGGAAAAGTCCTTACATCCCTAGAATAAATCTGGTTTTAAAGGAGTGCTGAAGCGAAGCTTTGGCACTGTACCCCGGCCTGAATCCGGGTGAACCGGCAGAACAGTGCTAAATATCCGTGACCTAATAAGTTCCCCATTCCCCGCTCCTGTCGGATTGACAAATCCGGCAGGTTCGGATTTGCCAATCCGAACCGGGCGCGGCGGGATGTTATTTGGTCACAGGTCCTAAAGCTTCGCTTCAGCACTCCTGACCACAAAAATCCTTTAGAACCAGGAATAAAAGGAGCTTTGATGATGACATGCTGACCACATATGCACAGATGAACATCATC
>Ga0164315_10005003_pt1 | contig 10345 bp, 18 predicted proteins | sample GuaBasSedimGuay6_FD_113737 | JGI IMG/M metagenome (GOLD analysis project Ga0164315, IMG submission 113737) | Subseafloor sediment microbial communities from Guaymas Basin, Gulf of California, Mexico - Guay6, Core 4569-2, 0-3 cm | ecosystem: Environmental > Aquatic > Marine > Hydrothermal vents...
TATTGTAAAAGAAGCAATGAAAATTGTGGAAATAAGCTTAGGAGAGGAGCCGTGTTCGAGATCAGTCTCAAGCACGGTTTTGAAGACGAGTCGGCTATGGCGACATAGTCGGCTTAGTTTAACAATCAATGGTTTACGTTAACTCGGTGTAAACTCTAATTGAGTTAGTTATTTTGCGTGTTGTGATTTTTTTCCAGAATGAATATTTGACACAACCCACTTTGAAACAAGTGATAAGAATATTCGGTTGGGTCATCAGCAAAATCGGCGACGAGAAATTAATTGGCAACACCAAATCGCGAACAAAAAAAAAGGGTAGTGAGGGTAGGTCAGACCATTTCCAAACCATTTCATATTTCATAATTTTTTTTTTATGATACATAAGCATTTTCATCAATTGCAATTGGTCGAGCTCATATTGGGTCCCCCTCATGGAAAGTTTTTTTTTAGGTTTTTTGTCCAAATTTGCAATAGTGATCGGAACAGTTCTTGCATAAAAGTTTAACTTATTGTTATTTAATAGATTTTTTATAAAGTCATAATGAAACATTCACGGGGTAAACGATCTGCTTGAGCTACGCGGAGGCAAACCATCGACGCAAACCCGCCAATTATTGAGGCATTATAACAACATAAAAACTGCATCTAATGAGGCATGCAAAAAGTGTTCCGAGCACTATTGCCAAATTTGATATTGATATGAATTGTCATATTTTTGACAAAATGAGCTTAATAGCCCAATTTTTGGCTATGACGATAGTGCATTAAGCATTTAAAAAAATGTTCTTTTTTTATCCAATATCAAATAGAATAATTTCTGAATCTGATATAGGCTATTGGCTCAGTTTCAGTCTTTTCAAAATTGAAAAAAATCCCAACTTATTAAATAATAGTATTTTGTCAATGCCTGAATATCATTAAAAAAAGTCGTTTGATGCCCTAATTTTTGACGGATAAGCTTCAATCTTGAAACCATCATTTCCATAATTGTATGGAACAAAAATGCTAACATATTTAAGGTTAATAATAGAGATGATAAATTTTTTTCCCCGTGACCAAAATTATGTTCAAGATGATAACCTTTTGTTTTTAGGACGTTGTTGTTGTAATGAACAATTTGGAAGCGGGCACGTCCTGCTTTAACAATATCAGCAACATTATCGGAATTGTTCAAATGATTAGTGATAACTGACGGTTCGTTCATTTTTTGATGGGTTAGACAAAATGTTTTTCCACAAGTTGTGTGTAAATTGTCAAAGGGAAGTCGAGCCCGTTCAAAAGACGTTATTGTAGCTTCGTAAGAGGAGTCAAATAGCTATCATGGTTGGATTTTATTCTAACCCAATTGATATTTTTGAAAGCTGACAAAATAGCTTCAGCCGTTGGTCGTTTCGTTTCACGCTTAGGATTACCAGCATAAAGACCCGCAATGGAAAGGCCTGACAAATTGCGACGTACAACAAACTCTATTAATGTCAACACACGTAGACCAATACTCAACAAGCGAATAAGTCCTGTTGCGTGCTCCTCTCGTTGTAAATACATTGGAGTTAAGGATAAAGGTTGCCCTTTGATTCGACCAAAACCTCGTTCAGCAATGTACTGTTCACGGTAGGCCAATAGTGCATCGGAGATAGAAAATGATTCGGTAGGAGCATTGGTAGCATAAACTCGCCAACCCAGACGATGAATTGCCTCTTTGAGAGCAGTTTCATTAACTTGTCTTGTACGGAGACGGATAACAGGCGAACAATTTATTTCTGTGCGAGCCTGGTGGTCACGGATCGGTCAGTATATGACGTTTAACGAGGATTTCAGAGCATTGAACCTATCACCACGCCTTCTACCTGATAGCGTTTTAAAATGTCATCGGTGGTGCTTTGGATTTCAGCTAAGGTTGTCAAACGTTTTTTGCCCCTACGATGAATAGTTAGGTTAGCAAGTGCCGCTTCCGCTTTAGCCAGACGCTTTTGTTCCGCTGTTTTTTGTGCTTTAGTATGTTTGAAAGAACGTACGACTAGCCTTCGTTCTTCCCAAACAATGACTTGACCATCACGTTCAACCGTACAAGTTGAAAGACACTCATACCCTTCAGCGATTTTTTGAGTATAACCGTTAGCATATTCACGGTAAACATCAGTTAGTTTTCCTTCTAAAACGGGTTCTAAATAAGTTTCTAATACCTCCGTAGGTACAATAGTAGCTGGCAAAGACATCAGATAATGGTCATTGTTGTTGGCAATTGAAGCACGGTATGTTCAGCTGCCATCTTGACTCACACCCACATACAAAACGCCAGTGCGATTAAGGGTAGCGATATTTAGTTCAATAGTGGGTTCATATAGAGGATCGTCAGCCCGACTACCATCTACAACTTCCGTTGCCAATAATAATCCAAGGGGAACCAAACTAGCGAGCATGAACTTGAGCAAGGTCAGGGCGATGATCGGAACGAGGACCAAGTCGAAACAAGCCATCAAGCGTTGGTGCTTGATGTGTGCTTGATGTCGTCGTGTCCAACCTAACCTGCTCCGAGGGTTCGTACACACGTATTAAGTGTCTTCCTTGCTCTTGCTCATAAGCTTCCCAATTCGTTACTTCATTTAAATGACGTAGAATAGCAGAAATACGATCATCTGCAAAATTTAAATCACGAATACTTAAACCCGTACAAGCCTTCAAAGTTTCTAAATGTTGAGCAACCCAATCTTGGACATGATTCAGACGATGGGAAGCAAGAGAAAGAATATAAACGAGCCAAATGGTAGCCGTCCAACCGAGACTCAACCCATCCCAATTACCATGAGTTGGTTCATTACGCATCTAATAACTAACTGTGGAATATTCATTTGCTCTAATTGATGTAATAACAGAGGAATGTCATCAACTCGCTCGGTAACAATGCTATTGGCTCCTTTGGTGCTCATTAGTTGGCTCCTTTTCTGGTTAGTTTTTTATATCATAACATCAAGCCATCATTTTTGCTAAAGGTTAGTTTTTTTTGCTCGTTTTAAAATGAACGAACCGTCAGTGATAAAGGAGTTTTCCGACATTCCGCACACCCTTTATCCAGAATCTGAATATAACAGTTCATAACTTTTTCCCAACAAATTAAGCAATTTGATATGGTACTCATTCAGATTCAAAACCAACACCTGTAATTGATCAAATCGCCCCAGATGAATACCTGAAAAGAACTGAAAAAACCAGCAGCCCGTCGGATTTTGAACAGATTCGGACTGAAGATTAGGAAAAGTTTGATCGTGTGCCAGTAGTGCTTGACGAATACGATATTCAAGTACAGCATAAACAAGTAAGCACAAAGTCATAACCATCATTAATGCCATAATAGGCTCAAACGATTTCAAAAACTTGCGTTGAAACCATGAACAATGGTTCTTTTAGTTCGCTGTAGCCACGCTCAACTTTTTGTTGATCTTTGTAAGCATTAATCAATTATTTTTCTTTCAGTGCCTCCATATCTAATTGGTTGTTCGCAGTGATAAAACAACTTTTCCGTTGTAACTTGACAGTTCTTCGTTCAGTTCGATGCGCTAATGCGCCTTCGATACGATAGGTTATTTTATCAGGCAACTGTTTTTAAGACGGACGACCCGTTCCAGAATAATGTGGAATTTCCACAAAACGGCTTTCTTTGAACACGTCAGATTCAATGTGTTCTCAAATTGACTCAGGGACTGAAGGGCCTCGGCATAACGAACGAAGTCTTGTCTGCACAGTTTTTCAAAGGCCTTCAAATTGGCTTGACGAAGTTTTAAGCAATGTTTATTAATGCTTTTGAGTCCCCGCTGGTAAGCGTTTAGCGAAAAAATCACCAACCAACGTTGATGAACAGAAGCATAGTTGCTTGGCTGAGTGCGCCAAGTCATTTTCTCTGGAGTTTCCATCAAGTAGGGTGCAATTGCAGCTATCAATTCTTGTGCGCTACTTAAACTTTCAGGCACTCGACTAATCCAAAAAAAGTCATTCATTTCTACCAAAGTTTTTGCTTTGTCCCAAGCACTGTCAGCAACCAAATATTCCAGCTTAAAATCACTTCTTAACTGACCAATGTGGTTTTGAATCGTTTTTTGGCTCCTATCTTCATCGCTATTATTGCCGCCCCGTGGTTCCTAAGTAAAAGGAATGCCAGCCTGACGGGAAGGACAGAGTTGCAATACGACTTGATTGAAGTCAGGATGGCTCGCTCGACTATATCCTTTAGTAATTTGCACTACCCTCTCTTCTGGAAGTTCTTTATTATTGTATTTGCCATCAAGATGAAAACCTGTGGCATCCAAATGTCCGAAACGACAGGTAAGTCCCACCGGCTTGCCGGCTTGAGCCGCCACCATCGTATAGATTTTATTCACCCCAATAATTGCATAGAGTTTGTCCAATGCTCTGCCCATGATGTCAGAGTGATGGTGTTCTGCTTCAATTTCCTCCCCCAAAAGACGTTTCACGGATTTGACTTTAAAAAAGTACTGCATTATATACAGGGTCTGGTTCGCTTTCGCCCAAACCATTCAAAACCATTGCCTTGATTGCTTTCTCTCCGAAACGTTCCGTTTATCTTTATCTTGATAAGTCATTTTGTCAATCAAATAGCCTATGCCTATATCAAAATACATGCTCGCTACCAAGCCTAGATGATCGAGGTTGTAGCTTTGGTATAATCTGGAAGAGGCCATTCATTGTGCCTGTTTTTATATGAGCAGCCATCTGAGCGTTTTCCTGTTGGATATTTTGGCTATCCTGGATTTTACTGGGTAATTAAACCCAGTAAAAACAATATGTTACATACCACGGCTCCTTCGATACGAACCTGTTTTGATAAATGTCCTTTAAAATCATAAAGTTCAGATACATACAAAAACAGTTACTATACAGATTATAATCAAACAAAAAACCAAGATTTTGGTTTTTTTTGAGTTTTCTGGGTAATTCTGTTATAAGAGTTTTTAAAAAATAAATATTTTAACACGCAGTAACCAGAATTTAAATTAATGACAAGTACAATAGAGGTTCCTTTTTAATTTCGGATGTTGAGGTTATCAACACTCAAACTAATGCTCCCCAAGCAATTTATTATAACGGTAAAAAGTACGATTTAATTCACTAATTAATCACAACTGTGGGAGCAATTAAAAGACACTTTATGTGAGTGGAGATACCAGTTTTTGTGTTAGAAACTTATATTCGTTTTTTTCCAAAAAGGTACGAATGTCCCCATTGTGGTAAAACAACTTTACCCCAATTACGATGGTGTGAACCTCGATGCCATCATACAATAGCATATGAGAATCATGTCCTACTTCAACTCATTAATAGCACGACATATGATGTGTCTATTATCGTTCATCTTAGCGAAGATGAAGTTGAAGGAATTGTCAAGCGTCGTATTAGTACTTCTGTCAATTGGGATTTAATAAAAAAGATTGAATTATTGGGTATGGATGAAATATCCCGCAAAAAAGACAACTAAATATTTTATTGTTATTGTGACTGCACGGGTCGATGGTAAAACGACTATTTTGGCGCATCGAAAAGATCGTACTAAAAAGACGGTAAAAAAATTTTTTAAAAATGATTCCCAAAAGGCTACGTAAAACAATCGTAGCGGTTTGTTCTGATATGTATGAAGGCTTTATAAATGCTGTCAAAGAAGTCTTAAAGTTCGTCCCGATTGTAGTTGATCGATTTCATGTTTCTAAGTTATACCGAAAAGGTTTGGATGAGCTTCGCAAGTCAGAAATGAAACGCCTTAAAAAAGAATTATCAGAAGCTTCGTCCTAGAAATTAAAAAATGTTATGTGGGTTTTGCGTAAAAATCCTTTTGAACTTGATTGTGAGGAACAAGTGGTTTGAAAACGGTTATTCAAACATTCACCCGTGTTGGAATTAGCTTATCAATTGTGTAATGACTTTTTTATCCTTTTTAACCAAAACCAAACCAAATTTGATGCCAACAGACAAATTAAAGCTTGAAAACGTCGTTCAAATCGATTCAACTAACGTGTTTTGATGGCTTTTTATCAACGTTAACTATTCTGTCCAAAGGAAATTCTAAATGACTTTGATGATCGGCACACCGTTAAGTTTGTAGAAGGATTAAACAACAAAATCAAGGTCATCAAACGACGTTGTTATGGTATTTTGAATATAGACCACTGGTTCCAACGTATCTACCTTGATCTTGAAGGATATTCGCCCAATGTCTGATTACAAGCCGTTCTAAATAACTCTGATTTTTATATGTATCTGAACTTTATGATTTTAAAGGACATTTATCAAAACAGGTTCATATCGAAGGAGCATTGGTATGTAACATATTGTTTTTACGGAGTTTAATCACAAAGTAAAATCCCAGATAGCCTTTTTCTTCAAGTTGGGCTTTCGATTTCTTTTTCGCTTGTATTACGGCTTGAAAGGATACCTCAGGTAACCCATCTTTTGTGAATCCATCTTTAAAACATGCTCACTCTTTTTCTATCGATGCGTTGATTACTTTGCACCCGCAGGCGCGAGCACTGTTTTGAGGCTATTCCATTTAGTACCCTCTTTCATTTGTTGGCTTTGATACGATTAAAATCGTTAGCTGTTTGCCGATAAGAACGTTTAGCGGCACCAGATAAAAGGGCAATTTCCTTGAAACCACTAGTCTGATACCATTGTTGGGATTGAAGCGTTGGAAATAAATGGTGGCCTTCAAAAACCACCCTATTATCAATCTTGACATCATACAACCCAAATTCAAATCGGCCAATTTCACCATCTACACAGTAATCGTAGGAATAAATGATGACTTGATATTTGGAGCCCCACCCCTGGCTTTTTTTTAGAGCTTATTTTTCTGATTCTCGTTCAAGATAGTGGCTCAATGCCTTACGTAAGGCGGGATAACTTGTTTGCAACAAACCGTCTTCCAAAACATCTATATCCATAGAAGACTGAACAGAAGCAATAAGCCGTTCGCCCCCATCGTTCGTTCCTTCTGGTGTATCCGCAGATGGATGCTCTGTTTCAATTGGTTTAATATCAACTTTGATAGTGATTGGAACGAAGCGAATGAACGAACCTCTGTGCTTTTAAGAAAATATCAATTTGGCTCGACATTATCAGATGATTTTTTTAATCGTACAGATCGAAACCTTTTCGGCTTCCCATTCCAAGGAAAACCATTGTTCGCATGAATATGGTATCGGAATTGGAGCGATCCTGCACTATAGTTTTTCAGATAAATAATTTCACACCATTTGACAATATTTCCCAGTAATTATGCTACCCGCTTTTTCTCCAATCATGCGACTCCGGCTTCCAAGCGTAATTTTTTCATTTTCCTACTAATATGAGTTGCATCCTTCAGATATTTTTTAAAGGCATTTACTACTGAGTAACGAAGATATTCAAAAGTTTTGAAATACTTTTCGTTCGTAGCATCAAGTGAAGTATTTTTCCATAATTTTGAGGTAGGATTATAATCTGGTGAAAAAGCCGGCAATCGTCCAAATGTCCTCGTTAATTTTTAATATTAGGGTTTTATATTTCGTTACAGTATAGATACCTAAGACTTTTTTTAAAGCTACTGTAAAATCTGCTTTTGTATTGTATTTTTAATTTTTTAAGGGTTTCAAATTGTAAAGAACGTTTTCCGAAACACCAGAAGCGTACAAGGCTTTTATTGACTTTGCTGTGAATAAGCGAGAGATTCCATGTCTTGAAAATTACCACCCTTAAATTCAATAGCATCAAACATCTTTAACCCTTTACGAATCCAGGTGGTTTTCACCACCGGTTGTTTACTTTGATGCACCCAGGTTCTTGCGAGGGAACCCCACATGGCAAAAGATACTTCATCCCCAAATAAGATTACAGCATTGGTTTTTTTAGCTTCTTTCAAAATGTGTGGCCAAGTTATATCAGTCCATTCTTGTCGGGCTTTTTCATACTCATATTCATCTGGGCGTACCGATATAAACCGTGCTTTTTGATAACTCAACCCCATCTTTTTTAAGAGGCACGATAATAACGGGGGTTATATTTAACCCCAAATTTCAAGAGAAGAGATGAAGCAATCAGTGCGGTATTCCATACCCCACACTCAAATCCACAAGCTTCTGGACCAGATTCAATCATTTTATAAAGTTCAGACTTTTGAGCTTTAGTGAGTTTTGATTTTCGCCCACGACCAACATACATATGGCGAAATAACCAAGAAAACACATTGCAAATAAACAACTTTATCCAATTGTAAATGGTTTTGGTCGTTACTTGTAGAAATAGGGCAATTTCGGAAACTGGTTGTCCCTCACCGTACCATATCAAAGCTTGGATCATTCGGTATGACTCAATGCTATCTCTTTCATACGCGACTTGCCGTTTTTGACGCAATTTTTCAAGAATGAGTTTAGAAAATGAAATGGGGATCATTATTTTTCTCCTTTGACAGATTGTATTGAAATATTTGGATGGGCAAATTATACGTGTTAAAAAAATGTTTGGCACGACTTTGTGAATTTATTTTTCTGAACTTCTATAGTATTAAAAACATAATGTGTTTTTACTTCATAATTCACAATTCGCTATAGAAGTTTTTCTAGAAAAACTTCTATAGCGAACACAATTTTCACCACCCCACCCTAAACCCCATAGGTGTTAAGCTAAGAATAAACCTCATTTTAAATCAGTAATATATAAAATATTAGGTTTTTATTCCTAGTTTTATCTTGATAAAATATTGTCCAAGTTGTAATAATAAAAAACAATAGATAAAATCGCTGCGAGCCATGGATTTTGATTCGTCTCTGGCAGCGAAAGCACTTTCGTAAGGAAGTTCCAGCCTACGTCCCGTCATGGGGAAACGATTCTATCCCGAGGAAGTAGAGTGTTTACTACCAGCCATAGTCCATCACGCCAAAGCACAATGAGCAAAGACTTCATTAAGCATGGACGCTTAATGAAGTAACTCGTAGCGAAGTGACACTCTTTTCCTTATAGATACTGTTATTTTTAATTTTATCATTTAGTTAATTGTTGTTGAAATAAACGTCTAGGTTTATACGTGGTTGTAACCGGATACCTAACTCTTCAACATCATCTTGACTACAATATTTTATCATTTTATTTGACACCTAAAGAATAGGAAAATGGCCATGGCTTACCCATTCTGTGATGAGGAAAAAATCGAGATAGATATCAATCAATTTATTGAAAAGGTTAGTAATTTATTTAACCAAGAAATAGTAGATGCAGCACGTTCAACCGGGTTCGTGAAAAGAGAATCAAAATTGACTGGACTTTTGTTCTTGAGCATTTTCACATTTTTCATTTAGCATCTATGGCAAACCCAGTTTGGAACAACTTGCGGACTAAACCGTATAGTTCCAGGATTAAAAATAAGTCGGGAAGCTTTACATCAAAGAATTAATGAACAAGCCGTTGAATTCTTTGAACACATGTTGCCACTGGCAATAGAGATTAAAATCCCTAAAAATGTTAATTTAGAAGAATTGAATTCATTTAGGAAGATACTGATAGTGGACCGCACTTGGTTTAAATTGCCTGATGAATTAGCAGAAGTATTTAAGGGTTCTGGGGGAAACGCTTCTGAATTGGCACTAAAAATACAGTTTTGTTATGACTTGAAGTCAGAGCAAGTTCACTACTTGATAGAAGATGGGGTTAATCCTTTAAATAAATACGAAAATTGTTTTGTGAATCAAGTGGGTGTTGGTGATTTAATCATTAAATATTTTGGTTACTTTAATACTGAGGTTTTCATAGAGATAGCTGGCAAAGGAGGTTATTATTTAAGTAGGTTAAAAAGTGGGGTAACACTTCACAAAAAGAACCAGATGGAAAAATGGTCGCTTTAGATTTACTTAAACTTCTTAGGGATGCCGACAATGCTCACTGTAGTGTGTTTGAGATAGAAGTTTATAGCGTTTCCCGATTGCATGAAATACAAAAATCGGTTAAAACTATTAATTTTTTAAATGTTTTAAAGCCCCTTCGGTGCGAAATTAATATAGCCAGTGTAACTACCTGGAACTAAAATTGTATTTTACGCAATCGGAAAATGCTATATCTCTGTAAAGGAGTGCGACCCGTTCACTGCAAAAATGGCGTAAAGTCATGTAAACAGAGGACTTAAGAGAAATCTTAAGGATAAATTAAATGATGTGTGCCTGAAAGTCGGCACCAGGCGTACAGCCGCCTGAGCAGAAACTTCCCACATTGGTTAGTCTAATCAACTATCTGGTGAAGCTGGGATAATGGCATTCAACGGGGTAGTCAACAACCGCGATAATGTCTAGATCGTTACTATGATTATGTGCAAACA
>Ga0164315_10005004_pt1 | contig 10345 bp, 10 predicted proteins | sample GuaBasSedimGuay6_FD_113737 | JGI IMG/M metagenome (GOLD analysis project Ga0164315, IMG submission 113737) | Subseafloor sediment microbial communities from Guaymas Basin, Gulf of California, Mexico - Guay6, Core 4569-2, 0-3 cm | ecosystem: Environmental > Aquatic > Marine > Hydrothermal vents...
ATGCACAAACGATATAGGCAAGCGGCATTGCCCGACTTGCCGGCCAGCGCAGACCAACCAGGAACACCGCGACAAATGCGATCGGTAAGATGGACAGGAGAGCCAGTACGCCTGAAGTCATGGCGCCAGCATACGCGAAAAGGAAATCATGGTATTGACAACCGGACAACGTCAACGTCATTGCGAGGAGCGAAGCTACGCGGCAACCTCTATCAGCTTGTAGTAACTCAGACCGAAGCTCCGCTCCAGAGTCAAGAGATTGCCGCGCCCTACGGGCTCGCAATGACATTGGTTCTACCCAACGTCTTTGCGAGGGCTGAAGCTTTGCTGAAATCTCAGTCAGACTGCAGAAACGCAGAGTAAAGTGTGGTCGTGGCCATCGTAAACATCCGCCAATATTATCGGCAGGCAGAGTCCTGGCGTGGTAGTCGAACCTCCGGGCGGCAAGTGCCAGTTGCTACTCAGTAGACGACGGAACTCTGCGCAGGTAATAATCGAACGCCTCGCCGCCGGCAAAGCGATTGTTGATCCAGACAATCAGCATGCCCTCAACGTGACGGGCGTAGCGAATGGGACCAAGGTCAATAGGTTCCAGACCGATGCCAGTTACCAGCGCGGCGACGGTTGCCTTGGCTTCCACGCTGTCGCCAACTAACGGTATGGAAACAGGGCCACCTGCCGAGTCGGGGTCGACCATGGTTCTCCAGTTCAGCGTATTGAAAGCCTTGACCACGAAAGCGTCCGGTGCCCAGCCCTGAATTAACTCTGCGTTGGACGTGCTCACCATCAACTTGAAAAAACCATCTTCGTCCTCGCCAATCGCATTGGTGGGATCGATAATAATTTTGCCGGACAGGTCGCCCAAACCCTTGATTACCGGTTCAATAACGTCTCCAGGCACCGCCAAAACGACAATGCTCGCATTCCTTACAGCCTCTGCCGGAGTCGTGACCGACGCGCCATGGCCGGTGCGAGCCACCAGCTCTTTGACGCTATCGCGTGCCGGATTACGGGATCCGTAGACGATGTCGTGGCCGAGGGCGGCGAACTCGGGGCCAAGTGCCTTCGCCACGCTGCCGGTACCGATGACTGCAATGGTGTCGGCCGAAACCTGCGTCGGCATGCCGAATCCGCCAAGCAGTATGAACAGTCCGATTGCCAGAATTTGTTTGTGCATGTGAATGCCCCTCCAGATTGTTTGCAGGAACAATATACGACATTTGCGAAAGGGTGTATTAGTACGTTGAGGCCTGTTCGCGTGCGAAATAAATGGGCCTGCCAGCCGGTCTGCTGATGAGTAGGACTGGCGTCTGAATCCTTTTCCTGGGGGTAAGTAATGAAGTTTGTTTTCAAAAGCCTGGTATGGCTGATAATTGTCGTTGCACCTGCGCTTAATGCAGCCGAAACCATTGACTGGAAACATTGGGAACTCGATGCATTTGCGGCAGCGAAAGCAGAGAACAAGGTCATCCTGGTCAGCGTCGGTATGGAAGGTTGTGCGGCCTGCGCACGAATGGAGTCACTGACCTACACGGATAGTGACGTAATTGATCTCATCAACGAAAACTTCATTGCAATAGAAGTCGATGCCGAGGCGCGTCCGGATATCGGCGAGCGTTATTCCGATTGGGCCTGGCCGGCGACCATCTTCATGTCACCCGACGCGACCCAGGCATTAGCGATTCGCGGCAATCGTGTGCCACGCAACTTCATTCCAATTCTCGAAGATATGGCTGCGAAGCATGCCGCTGGCACGTTGGAACCGGACCCCAATTCCCCGTACGCGGCGCCGCCTGAACCTGCGGACACCGAATTGAGTCTTATCCGGGATGATTTGCGTGCGCAAATCGACCGATCTCTGAATCGAAAATACGGTGGCTGGGGGAGGAGTGGTATCGGTGGCGAGCAAAGTGGCTCGCGCCTGCGTCATCTCTATCTCAGGGCGCACCTGTATAACGATGATGAGTTGCATGAGCTGGCATTGAAGGGCTCTGCCGGTTTCCTCAATGCGATCGATCCCGTCTGGGGCGGTAGCTACATCGCTGCATTTCCGAAGGACATGGAAATTCCAGCGCGATTTGGTGCGCTACGCGCTATTCCCGAAAAAAGAATACTGGTGCAGTCCAATGCCATCACAGCGTTCGCCATCGGTTATCAGCACACCGGCGATGAAAAGTACCTTGCAGGCATCAGCGAAATCGACCGCTACCTGAAGAACTGGATGATGGCGCCGGACGGCACGTTCTATACCAACCAGAAAAGTATGCCGGCAAACCTGCCGCGTGGCATGAGCGCGAGCGACTACTGGTTGCTGCCCAGCGATGCTCAGCGGCGCGAGTATGGCACGCCGCCGGTAGATCATGCGGTTTACACGGATCGCAATGGTGAGGTGATATCGGCCTACATTCTTGCTTATGAAACAACAGGTAACAGTGATTATCTCGACACAGCAATAAGAGCAGCCACGGCGATTCTGGGTTCACGAATGCAGGATGAAGGCTGGGTTGTGCAGGCGACCCCCAACAATGCTGCGGACAGCGATGCACGTATGCGCCCGCTGGTGACCGAAACCAAGCCGTTTCTCAGCGCACAAGCCTGGTTTGGCACCGCTCTGTTATCAATATACCGAGCGACTGGCGATGCAGAATGGCTGGTCGCGGCAGACCGAATTGGCAAGTCTGCTTTGTCATTGCTGCAGGACGAAAAGAACGGTGGATTTTTCGCCACGGTGCCTGATGCGACGGCGGCAATCATTGCGCCAAGAAAACCGCTGGAGTCGAATGGTACGGCAGCAAGTTTCTACTTCGATCTCGCGATATACACCAAGGACGACAGGTATAAGTCAGTTGCTGAAAACGCAATTCGCGGCGTCGCACAGCCGTCAATTATTCGCAGGGAAGGCAAGATCACCGGCGAGTTCGCAATGGCGCTGGAGAAAGTCACGACTTCCTACGTCGAGTTTTCAATTGTTGGCGATTTGAGTCACCCCAACGCACAAGCATTGTTTGACGCGGGAAGAGTCGTGTTCGAACCCAGAAAATTGCTGCACTACGAGGAGCCGGGACGCTATCCCGACCGCGGCATTCCCTCGATGTATATCTGCAACCCGGACATGTGCTCCATCCCGATCGAAGACCCGGCTGATGTCATGAAACAGGCAGCCGCATTCCACGGACCCGCCGCGAGCCTCTAGCCCCAAACAAAAGGTGCCTGTCGAGGTAGCAGTTATGGTGACAGGCACCCTATCTTAGTTAGGGGGACAGGCACCTTATCTCCACGTCTTTTAGTTAAGGGGACAGGCACCTTATCTCGTCTTTTCTTTAATGGTTAGGGGGACAGGCATCCTATCTCCCCAGGGCGCCTTAGTTATGGTGACAGGCACCTTATCTCCACCTTTTTTAGTGGTTTGCGAACTCTCGCATTTCTGCAATCTGCCTGTTTTGTGACGCAGGAAATGGCGGAGACTGTGGCGTATCTGCCATTCTTGGTCACCATTTTCACTTAATTTGCAGTCCCGACTGCACCGTTTACGAACGGGAGGGCGCCATGATCACTCGCTCATTCACGAAACTCGCTCTGCTTGGCCTGCTGATGGTTGCTGGTCTGCAGCCCGCATATGCTCAGGACGAGGCCATGTCTGCTGAAGAGCAGGAATATCTCGAGCAAATGCAGGCGGTGATGGACTCCCTGGACCCACAGAACGGCGAGATAAGCCTGGGAGACGATCTGGTTACGCTGCAGGTTCCTGACGAATTTTACTTCCTGGGCGCGGCTGACGCCGAGACCGTGCTGGTGGAGATCTGGGGCAATCCTCCAGGGCAGGATGTCATGGGCATGCTCTTTCCTGCTAAATATACGCCTTTCGATTATGAATCATGGGCCGTGACAATCGAATATGTCGATGACGGACATGTATCGGACGAGGATGCAGCCGATATTGACTACGGTGAGTTGCTCGAGGATATGCAGTCGGATAGTCGGGACAGCAATGACGACAGGATTGATGCAGGTTATCAACCCGTTGAATTGGTTGGCTGGGCGGAGCAACCGCACTATGACGCCTATGCCAGGAAACTCTATTGGGCCAAAGAGCTACAGTTCGGTGAGGATGAAGAGACGACGCTCAACTACGATATTCGTGCACTTGGGCGCACAGGCGTTCTGAGCATGACCTTCATCGCCAACACCAGCCAGCTTGCCGAGGTAAATCAGAGCAGGGACGCGGTACTCGCCATGGCTGAATTCAATCCCGGCAATCGCTACGAAGATTTCGATTCCAGCATGGACCACGTTGCGGCATACGGTATCGGTGCACTGGTTGCCGGTAAAGTCGCTATGAAGACAGGCATGCTTGCAGCGTTTGCGGTGCTGGCGAAAAAATTTGGCGTGTTTCTCTTTATTGGTCTTGCTGCATTCGGCAGGAAGATCAAAAGCATGTTTCAGTCGGATAGCCTGACACCGCCGTAAGTAAGATTCGCCCGGCCAGCGCGCGATCCAGGATTAGTCGCAACCAGGTGGCTCCTGTTCTTGTTGAAAAACGCGTTCATTGGTTGCGGTTACGTTAATCAACTTTGTTCCGCGTCAAAAACATCGCTTTATCAAGGACAATAAAAAAATCCTGGTAGGTTGCCGGATCAGTCACACTGTTTTCATCAATTCTGGCGTTTGCCCGCACTGAAATACGCGCATCACCTTTCTCCACGACGGTAGCCGTCATGCGCATAGTGTAATCGTGCAAGCGAGTCGCTGTAATCGTGCCAAGTTCGACATCTGCGTGATCAATCGTAAAGCCGAGATCCTGCAATGTCGCAATAACTGAGCGCATGGTCATCGGCTTGTCCAGCGAATCGTATTCCCTTGTCTGGATTTGCCGCGTGGCGAGTTGCGTACCACCGCCGACAACATCATCCGGAGCGGTGGTTGCGCAGCCGCCGGCAAGCGCAAGGGAAAGCAACATGAGTACTTGAATTATCCTAGTCATTTTCGCTCACCTGTATGTAAATTGATTTGCGGAGGTTGTCGAAAATCTCCTGGTAGGTTTCGGCATCGTCAATTCGCTCCAGCACCAGAATCTGCTCGGCTTTGTTGTACACGACGCCCTGAATCGTAATGCGGGTAACGTATTCGCCGCTTCGCGCCAGGCTCGGTATCACCACAATAGTCATGGTCAGGTGTTGTTCGTCACTGGCCATCGACATCGCATCGCATCCTCCTGCCATCGAGATCACGCAAAGCATATCGAGGATGAACAGGCCGGTCTTCTGCGTGGCCGAGTCTGCATCTGTTACTTTGGATGCCGTAATTACACCAAGCGGTTTTTCGACCTGGTCAATGTTGTATTCCATGTCCTGTAATAATGCGACTGTTGCGGCGAGGATTGCGGTCTCCGATGTGGCAGCAAACGTCCGTGTCTGAATCGCGCGCACATCGAGCGTGCTTTCGGGCAGGCGCAGCGCATCTTCCGGGATACCCGTCGTTGCGCAGGCACTGAGCAGGCCGATAGGGAGCAATGCCAGCCAGCGCGCATACCGAGAGGTCGATTTTGAGTACCGGGCGCGCATCAGAATCTCGAGCTGTGATACGAGAAGTCGCGAACCCTGTCATCCGCATCGAACTTGATGATCACAGTCAAAGTACGTTGCGAGGTCGCGCTCGCACCGGCGCTGGTCGAGCCAACACCAGCACCACCACCCGAACCTCCAAACAGGAGGCCGACAATCGTACCGCTGCTACGTGAGTAGGTGACATCACTGGATATCTTGTCGTAAATCCAGGTCTCCTGGCGTTGGTCATCTGAAGTCACAATATTCGGCGAACCAAGCGCTTCGGCAACGCTTGCCGCGGACATGCCGAGCGTAATTTCCTTTTGCACAGTGCCAACGGTGATGCGATCGGCGTCGTCGGCGCCACGTACATCACCAGCATGGTGAGTGGCGCTGCAGCCGGCGGACACGCTGGCTACCAGAATTGCTGCTGCGATGTATTTGAGATGTTTCATTATCGATCCCTCCCGGGCTGTGGTTTTCGATGAGTTGAATTTAGGCCGATACCTGTCAACAGAGGTGAGGAAGTGCTGACGCTTTCCTGATATCGATGTGATGAAAAGGTCTGGGTAGTTAGTTGTTGATTTGGCTGGAGTTACCGAGACATCCGGGCGAAAAATTCGATGCTGTATTGGTGCTGAATGGCGTGCTAGCGTGTCGCAATGACAACCTGGATCGCTTTTTTCCGCGGCATTAATGTCGGCGGTCGAAATATTCTGCCGATGAAGGAGCTGCAGGCGTTGCTCAGTGAGATCGGGTGTGTCGACGTGGTCACGTATATCCAGAGCGGTAACGTGGTATTCCGGCACAACGGTGGACAGGCGAGCAATTTGTCGAAGAAGATTCGACAGGCCGTGCTCGATCGGTTTCATTTTGAACCGCACGTATTACTCATGTCAGTAAAAGATCTGCAGAGTGCTTTGCTGGCCAATCCGTTTCCCGCTGCTATAGAGGATCCGAAAACCCTGCACCTGTATTTCCTGTCCGCTATTCCGACTGACGTCGACATTGATGGTCTGGAAAAGCTCAAATCGACCAGCGAGAGATTCAAGTTAATCGAGCAGGTTTTTTACCTGCATGCTCCCGACGGAATTGGTCGGTCCAAACTTGCTGCTCGTGCAGAAAAGTTGCTCGGCGTGCCAGCAACCGGGCGCAACTGGCGTACGGTGCAAAAGGTGCTCGAACTGGCTGGTTGAGCCATCATTTTCCGGATGCAATGGTCTCCGCCCGCGGACGGAGACCACAGCGGTATGCATCAGAATCTAAGTACGAATCCTATCGATGCCATCCAGACGTTGTCGGCATCAGGAATATCGAACCATTCATATTCAGCCCGTAAGCCCAATGTGCCATTAGTGTTCCAGCTTGCGCCGAAACCCAGGGCGAGATCATCGCCGTCGTCAGCGCCTACCAGGACCCCATCAACAATCGAGTCCGCATCCCAGGAAATCACGCCTGCCTTACCAAAAACCTCGACACTGTCGGACAATGGCAGCCTGCCAACGCCGTATAACGTCCAGCCCTGGGCGTCTATCTTTCCGGGAAAACCAAGAACATCATCAGTTGGTTCGCCGAAATCGACAAAGCCACCCTCAAATGCGAGGTAATTGGCGAATGAATAGTTAGCGAAAAATTTGTAACCGGTATCGTTGGCATCGAAATCGAATGCCGGATCATCATTTTTGATGTTGGCATAGCCTATTGATGCACCGACAGACAATCCGTTGTCTGCATAGGCGTTTCCCGCCGCCAGGAGTATGGCGATAAGTACTGCACAGGTGATTGTTTTCATGAGACTGTTCCCTTTGCGAAGATGGGTAAGACGCCGCAATAGCAACGCCGATAACGCAAGGTAACTGTGTCTTTATTAACGCTGGCTGAATGAGTGAAGAAGTTGGTCTCTTTTTAGACCGTAGTATCGCCCGCTGGGCGGGCTCCTACAGTTCTAATTATTATTGTAGGAGCCCGCCCAGCGGGCGATGCCCCGATGCCAGGGTCCCTAGCCACGGCTGAACGCAACATTTCCAGGCAAAGCAACCTGCAACAATTCAAGATCAGAACTGTTCTCCCCAATCTCAAATCGCGTGTCCCGTGGAATCACAAACGAATCACCAGCTGAGACCTGCCACTGCATATCATCCCCGCAACATAAAGCAGCCGATCCCTGTAACACAAAGTTAAAGAAGAACTCTGCATCGTGGCGAATAAAACCTGATTGCCCCGCGCCAGTCGCTCGCAAAACCATCACCGACGCAACCTCATTAGTCGCTGCGCCAATGCCAATGTCCCGCGCAGCGAACCCATTGATCGAAGCCGGTAGCCATCGGGCATCCGCTGCCTGATGAAATACAAACTGCTGTCCGTCGAAGTTCCGCTCTGGTTGTACAGAATCAGTTGGCAATGAAATTTCATGTTCAACAAATGTTTCATGTTCGGCAGGTCCGGCGATCTCTACAACTTCCATACCATCAGAACACTCAAGAACCCGATGACGAATGTGCGGCGGTTGCAAAACACAATCGCCGGCCTGCATTACGATCGGTTGGCCCTGGTCTTCATAAATAACGCGCACCCAGCCTTTGTAACAATAGATCATTTGAAATTTAACGTGATGGTGATGCACGTAGTCAGGCACCGGGCCGCCGTCCTGAATGCGTATATGCGATGCGATGTATTTTCCGCCATGCCGGTCGGGTATCAGGTCCCTGTATTGCATGCCCGCACGTCCTGCACCCCAGGTATCTTCACCGGCATGGTGGACGGTAGCTGACGGAACGTATGCCGCTGTGGCTGACGCGGTATCACCGGTTCTCTGCAGATGGAGGCACTTGCCGAATCCCGTCAGAACGGCAGTGCGCGGATTGTCGGCAGGGAAGATTACGTCAAGCCTGAATCCCAGCTGTCGGGTGTAGTAATCGAGTGCTGGAGTCAATTCATCGCAGTGAATTACAAAGTCAGCAGGATGTGCTTGGTTAGTATCAGTGGAAGGCATGGCATTATCGTCGCATAGCCCTGAGCAAAATCCAAAATGGACCTGACTGGTGAGTGAATCCGGCAGGGCAGGCTGTTACGCTAATGTCACTATTCGGGGGATCAATATGGGTGACGGGCAGAAATCAGTATTCGAAGGTGCATGCACGTGTGGTGAAGTGAAATACCGCATGAACAGCGGACCCTTGTTCGTGCATTGCTGTCATTGCCGCTGGTGCCAGCGCGAGACTGGCTCGGCATTTGCGTTAAATGCCTTTATCGAGGCAGATCGGTTCGAGTTACTGCAGGGTGCGGTGGAGAAGGTCGCTATCCCGTCAGAGAGCGGCCATGGACAGGTCATCGCGCGTTGCCCGACATGCCAGATTGCGCTGTGGAGCCACTATGCAGGATTGGGTGAGAAGACCTGCGTGGTCCGTGTTGGCACACTTAACGAGCCAGATCGTCTGCCGCCCGATATCCACATCTATACAGACTCAAAACAACCCTGGGTAATCCTGCCCGACGACGTACCGGCAGTACCTGAATACTACCGGCGTAGTCAGTACTGGCCCGAGGAAAGCCTGGCCCGGCGCAAAGCGCTTTTGGAATAGTTGCCGGCGCAGTATCCTTTTACGGTTGACCTGTCAGGTCAACGATAACCTCGTTTGCTTCGAAGCAACCACCAATACCCTGCTGCCCGTAGGTATCTACTGATTGTTCAGTTGCCAGGTCCGCGAATGTTCCAATCTTCACTTCCGTACCGTCTGCATTTTCCGAGATGAGAATGATGACTGAGTCGTTATTCAGATTGACGCAAACATCGCTAATGCCAGCGGATAAGTTAAAGGACATATTGGTGGAATCGAGCGGTTCGGCAATGGTGCCACTCAATTTATCGTCAATAAGTCCATCATCGATGAGGATGAGAGCCGCATTTACAGTTTTAGGATCGCCCGCGACAGCAGGCTTGACGATGACACCTTCGACTTCGATCTCCTGCGAGATAACAATCGCGTTGCGATCAAGTGCGCCGTCTTTGCCAACAAATTTTGTGCCGTTCTGTATCTGTACCGTGACAATATCGTTCTTGTCGACGACGATGTCGAACTGGTCGTTCTCATTGGGTGTGCTGGCAACAATGCCTTTGACCTGATCGGCGTTGCCGCCGATCTCGATCACGATCGCTTCGAACGCGAATTTCTCATCGACGCCGGTGTTCTCCGTGTTATTAGCGTCGTCTTGTCGATATCGCCCTATAACAGTGACGAAATCATCAATCATGAGTTTGCCAAAGCTCACTGGCAGGCCCTCGGCATCGAAAACACTGCCATCTTTCGCCAGGTAAACGACAACGCAAACGTCGGAGAAGTCCGCAGAGCATAAAAGAAACTTGCCTGCGGGATCGTCGTAAATCGCTGCTACGACGCCTTCAAGGCGCGCTAGCTTGTCAGGCAACCCGCCGTCCATAATGTTGACTTTAACAACCGGGCGAAACTGGTAAGTGCCATTACCGGTACCCACTATATGAACGGACTTGTTGGCATCGATGTCAATTTCGATGACGAGTGTGCGACCCGGAAATACGGTGAAGCGTCCCTGGTCCAGCAAATCGATTTTTCCGTTCGCTGGTAATGTTGGGAAGATGCTGGGCTTGCCATCTTTGGGCTCCAGTTTAAGACCCGAAATTTGCAAACGAATCTTCGTGTAGTCGCCTGCCAGTACTTCACCGAACGCAATGGGTTCGTTGAAGTTATACAAGTCAAGGAGGTTGATCGTCTTGTTTCCGGAGAAAATTGTTTGCTGTCCGTTGCCGCCAATCAATGTCGCTTCGG
>Ga0164315_10005005_pt1 | contig 10344 bp, 6 predicted proteins | sample GuaBasSedimGuay6_FD_113737 | JGI IMG/M metagenome (GOLD analysis project Ga0164315, IMG submission 113737) | Subseafloor sediment microbial communities from Guaymas Basin, Gulf of California, Mexico - Guay6, Core 4569-2, 0-3 cm | ecosystem: Environmental > Aquatic > Marine > Hydrothermal vents >...
CCCCCGAAAAAGTTAATCAGCCAGTTGTCACGAGTGATACCTGCTTCTATACAGCTCACCTCAATGACCGGAAAACAGCGGTTACGTTGCAATCAGTGCTGCAAAAGAATGCAATTCGGTCAGAAATAGTGGTCGAGAAAGTGGTTGAGAACGCTGGCTACTGGGCAATGTATCCCCCTGCAGCTGATATGAAGCAAGCCAGGGCCAATGTTCGATTTCTAAAAGATAAAGGCGTAAAAGACTATTGGCTCTTCAGGAAAGGCTCGCGGAAAGGAGCCATTTCACTCGGTATGTTTAAAGAACAGCGGCGAGCAGAAAGAATTAAGAAAGAATGGGCGAAACGAGGTGTTGAACTGGAAATAAAACCCCATTTAGTGAGACGAGACCGGTTTACGCTTGAAATCCGTACAAGCAGACAGCTTGCCGAGCTAATTAAGTTGGCAAATAAAAGTTCAGAAGCAGTAATTGAAATAAAGTTGGAAGATAACCACTGCAACTGATTGCCAAAAACCGTAAGATTGATTAAAATTCCCCTTCTTTGAAACAACGTTTCAAATGCTGGTGTAGCTCAGTTGGTAGAGCAGCTGATTTGTAATCAGCCGGTCGCGGGTTCGAGTCCCATCACCAGCTCCATACATATCAAAGGCTTAGATGATTTTTCGTCTAAGCCTTTTTTGTTGGGGCTACTCTGGGGTGGGAGAAAAAGTTATTTAAAAACTGATTCTGCTTCAGCATGGATTCTACACTCGCCTGTTTAATAGTCGATTCCACAGAATAACTTGATCCATTTCGGTCATAAACCTCTCTCGTTTAGTGTGTTTGTTTTTATGCTTATAGGCTAGTGACCCTAAGCTTTGTTGTTTCATTTTGGCTGTTTTCAGGCAGGCTGTTATGATGGGGCTGTTATCTCATTTGGGGGAAGCTTGTCAGAGTTTTCCTGGCCGAAGAGTTGCTCTCTGCTGTTTTACTGGAGCGGGATGCTTTGAATGCACCTTGCCAGTTTAATTTTCAGTTTTGATCAATTACAGTCACCGGCTCTAGATGCGCATATTGGCAGAGTAAGGCAGTTGTTTTCTCAAAGGAATATTTAGTTGAAGCCTATTTTTGATTTGGTGTTAGCCATTTTTATCGGTTTATTATTGGTTGTTCCACTTTTAATAGTGGCATTGCTGGTTAAATTAACATCCAAGGGGCCGGCTTTGTACTGGTCGGATCGAGTGGGTATTGATAATGCAATTTTCAAAATGCCTAAATTTAGAAGTATGAAAATTGATACGCCTGCGGTGGCCACTCATTTGCTGGCAGATCCTAAAAGTGTATTAACGCCTATTGGCAATTTCTTGCGAAAATCAAGCCTTGATGAATTACCTCAACTCTGGACTATTCTGATCGGGGATATGAGCTTTGTTGGACCACGTCCAGCGCTATTTAACCAAGAAGATTTGATTGTGTTGAGGACGGAGAAAGGGGTACATAAGTTGAAGCCAGGACTTACTGGTTGGGCGCAGATCAATGGGCGAGATGAGCTGCCTATCCCTAAAAAAGTAGCTTTAGATGTAGAGTACCTGCAAAAGCGTTCTTTTTTGTTTGATTTAAAAATATTATGGATGACTTTTTTAAAAGTGATTCACCGTGAGGGAGTCTCTCATTGATGTTTAAGAACCAAATTTTTTCCAAGCTACGGTCAAGCAGAACAATATTCTTGCATGACTTACTGATGGTCCCAATTGCTTGGTTTGGTGCCTATTGGTTACGCTTTAACCTTGGTGTTATCCCCGAGTATTTCTGGCATGCGGCTCTTGGCTACCTGCCTCTGGTTGTTTTTGTGCAGGCAGTCTCTTCGTGGTTTTTTGGGCTTTATAGAGGTGTTTGGCGGTTTGCCTCAATACCCGATTTATTAAGGATTGGTAAGGCCGTATTAAGTGGCACTTTTATCGTCGCGTCAACGCTATTTCTCTACAGCAGGCTGGAAGATGTTCCTCGTTCTGTAATCCCTCTGTATGCAGGACTACTTGTTCTTTTGTTGAGTACACCGCGCTTTTTGTACCGCTTCTGGAAAGATGGCGGCACATCGGCAAGAGGTGGTGGAAAGCGCACGCTCATCGTAGGTGCGGGGCATGCTGGAGATATGCTGGTTCGTGATTTACTAAGTGAATCTAACGCAGAATATAATCCGGTTATTTTTGTCGATGATGATAAAAATAAAAGAAAGCGGGAAATTCGAGGAATTCGCGTTGTTGGGTCAATCAGGAAAATTCCGAGGTTGATTGAGCGATTTCAGGTAGATGCTATTTTAATCGCAGTGCCATCCGCAAATGACAAAGAGATGCAACGAATTGTTGAAGTCTGTGAGTCTTGTGAAATCCCATTTCTGACCTTGCCATCGGTAGGGGAGATTCTTGCTGGAAAAATAACCCGAGAAGCGCTTCGCGAGGTTTCAATCGATGATCTTCTAGGGAGAGATTCGGTTAAGCTGGAGTGGGAGAGCATTAGGCGCAGCCTAGATAACAAAAGTATATTGGTGACGGGCGGTGGAGGTTCTATCGGTTCTGAGTTGTGCAGGCAGCTTGCACAAATTTCTCTTCGAGAGCTAATTATTTTTGAAAAGTCTGAATATAACCTCTATAAAATTGAGGGCGAATTAAAAACTCAATATCCTGACCTGACAGTTAGGGCACTACTTGGTGATGTGGTTGATAGGGATGCTGTTAGCCATATGATGAATCAGTTCCACCCCGATGTTGTTTTTCATGCTGCAGCCTACAAACATGTTCCGCTTTTGGAGTCTCAAGCAAGAGAAGCTGTGCGGAATAATGTGATCGGAACTTGTAATATTGCGCAGGAAGCGATTCGGGTAGGGTGCGATAAGTTTGTTCTGATTTCTACTGATAAAGCGGTTAATCCAACAAATATAATGGGTGCGACAAAAAGGAGCGCAGAAATTTTCTGCCAGACAATGGACAGTGAAGCCGGAACCCGTTTTATCACGGTTCGGTTTGGCAACGTGCTAGGGTCGGCAGGAAGCGTCGTTCCACTCTTTCGCGAGCAGATTAAAAAAGGAGGGCCGGTAACGGTTACAGACCCGAATATTACCCGGTTTTTTATGACAATACCTGAAGCTAGCCAGTTGATTATGGAAGCAGCATCGGTTGGAGAAGGGGGAGAAATTTTTGTACTAGATATGGGAGAGCCAATTAAGGTCAATTATCTTGCAGAACAAATGATCAGGTTGAGCGGTAAGGAACCTGGAATTGATGTCGATATTGAGTACATTGGCCTCCGTCCGGGCGAAAAAATGTACGAAGAGCTATTTCATGAAGATGAGAATCTTGCAGAAACTGGGCATAGCAAACTCTTTCTGTCTAAAAGCAGAGAGTCGGTATCAACGCTTGTGGGGTCATTGCCTAGCTGTCTCGAAGAAGCGTGCCAGAACTTTGATGAAGAGAAAATCCGAGAAATTATTAAAGAGCTTGTGCCAGAGTATCGGCCTCAGAGCACTGAGTGAGAGAAAATGATTGGCAAAGCTAATTCTTTCAGGGCGTGACAGTGGACCGCTTTAATGTGTCTGAGGCTGGTGCTATTGACGGTTTTCATTTTGACTTTAAAGGTGAGTCGTTGGTGTGCGAAAAGATCTTACGGCAGCTTCCTGGCCGGAGGATCGCCTGTCGTGCGCAATGGGGGGAGAGGATAGTTTTTGCGAAACTGTTTTTTGGGAAAAAGTTTGACTATTACGGTGAGCAAGAAAAACGAGGTGTTGCGGCTTTAGAGCAAGCTGGGGTTAGAACCAGTAGTTTAATCGATACCTATTGCGATTCGGAAAAAAAAGTTATGGTTTTGCTGTTTGAATGGCTGGAAGAGGCCGGAACACTCGAGCAAAGGTTGAGTGAAGCAAAGTCTGAGAAGGAAAGGTTAACGCTACTTGAAACGGTGGTAGAGATTATCGGTAGGATGCATAAGCGGGGAGTAGAGCAGGTTGATATACACCTGGATAACTTCCTCGTGGTAAATGGAGCCGTTTACACCATTGATGGTGCGTTAGTGGATGACTCCGCCAAAAAAAGTGACTCGCCACTTTCATTTGATAAGTCTGTTCATAATCTGGCGCTGTTTTTTGCGCAATTCCCACCCGCAGACGATTCAAGAATTAAACATCTGCTCGGTCATTATCGGCAGGCATGTGGATTGTCTGAGCAAGAGCTATCTTTGCATCGGATGGAGGAGAAAATTCTTGAGCTACGAAAGTGGCGGGAGAAAAAGTATGTTAGGAAAAAATCCTTACGTAATTGCAGCGACTTTGTTTGTAAGAAAAGCTGGAAGCGCTTTTCAGTTTTTGACAGAGAAACGTTAACGCCTGATCTGGAGACGTTTTGCCTGAATCCAGACCAGTTTTTTAGCAGAGGCCGTGTGCTGAAAAATGGGAGAAGCTCGGGTGTTAGAGTGGTTGAATTAGGCGGGAAAAATTACGTCATTAAAAAATATTACTTAAAAAATTATCTGCACTTTATTTTTAGAAGTATATTGCCTTCTCGGGCTGAAGTCTCTTGGCGTAATGGCGTTTTGCTTCGCTACCTGCACATCGCGACACCTCGGCCCATTGTGTTGGTTGAAAATAGGTTCGGACCGCTCAGAGGGACGTCGTTTATCGTGACTGAGTTGATTGAAGGCGAACATGCTTGGGCCTATTTTGTCGAGGGAGGTCATTCTGAAGAGAACTCGCGAGATGTGGCGAATAAACTGCTCAATATCTTAAAAAACCTGGAACGCGTAATGATTTCACACGGTGATCTGAAGGCAACCAATGTCCTAATTTCACAAGGTGAGCCGTTATTGATCGACCTTGACGCAATGATTTCTTGGAAAAACGAAGAGGGCTTCAGGAAGCGATTTAGGAAAGATATCGAACATTTCTTGAACAGCTGGTCTAAAAATGAGCGAGCAGTTACCTTTTTCATGAAGTGTTTCAGCGAGGCTGGGCTTGTACAGCCGAAGAATGATTAATGAACGATTCTGATAAGCCGTTGCCGCCCCCCTTCTTTTCTATAGTAATCCCCTGCTATAACTACGCTGACTATTTACCCCGCGCAGTAAATTCTGTAACCGAACAAGCTTTCGATGGGGTTGAAATTTTGATTGTGGATGACGGTTCAACGGATGAGACCGAATCTGTTGCCCAAAGCCTGGGTGAAGCGTGTGAAGATAATGTTCTTCATTATCTATGGCAGGAGAACAAAGGGGCGGCGGCAGCAAGAAACAAGGGGGTCTCTGCTAGTAGTGGGGAGTTTATTCTCTTTCTCGATGCGGATGACGCGCTGATACTCGGTAGCCTCGAAAAGATACAGCGGTTTTTGTTGCAGCATGTGGAGACGGATGTACTGTTCGGTGGGCATATAAGTGTATTCCAAGATGGTAGAGAGAAAGCGTCTAAGCTAAAAGAATTTTCGAGGGATAATCAGGAAAATTTTGCCGATTATATTTTCAAAAATATTTCGGTGGTTAATGGTGCGATGGTAGTCAGAAGGGAGATCTTGGAAACGATAAGATACAATGAGGCATTAAGAGTTGCCGAGGATATTCCTGTTTTTGCTTTACTAATAGCTCGGTACAGCTGCTCTTCTATTGGTGATCCGTTGGTCAGGGTGTTCAAGCATGACGACAGCTTAAGGCATAACAGCAGGTATAGCGCTGAAGCCAACACAGGTGTGGTGGATGAGATTTTTGGCTCTCCACTCCTGCCTGAGGTGATGCAGAAACATCGCCAGAAATACCGGTCCCTGCGTTGGTTGTCCGCTTTTCGAACACTTTATAAGGCTGGAAAATGGGAAGAAGCTAGGCGCGCTTATCTTTGTGCGCTTTCCGCTGACCCTAGGGCGCTTTTAAAATTGAGAGCGCTAGGGAGATTTTTGCATGCCTGTTTTAAATAATATTTCTGAGATGCCGAATGATTTGAGAAAAGTCCGTGTAGTCGCGGTGCTATTGAGCATTGTTTTGTCGATATTGGCTGTTTGGCAGAGTGATATAGTGGGGCGAGACAGCATACTCTATCTGCAAACCGCCATAACTTTTGTCGATGAAGGCGTCGCAGAGGCATTTCAGTTATTTAAGTGGCCTTTTTATTCTTTTTTGATTGCGGGTGTGCACAAGTTGACAGGGTTGCCTTTTGAGCAAGCCGGCTTTTTGCTGAATAGTATCCTAGCGCTGTTGATAGTCGATACGTTCATTCGGCTTTATCAAGAAATTAATCCTCAAAGCCGGTATTTATGGCTCCCTGCCGTAGTTATTCTCGCATTTACAGGCATGAATGAATATCGTGATGAGATTGTGCGAGGGTGGGGTTTTTGGGCTTTTTCTCTATTAGCATTTTTGCATCTATTCCGGTTTATTCGTACCAAGCTCGGGCGAGATGCATTACTTTGGCAGTTGTACATAATAATAGCGGCTTTGTTCCGAAAAGAGGCGTGTGCTTATATGCTGCTGGCGCCATTAATTTTGTTTATTGATGCTCACCCTGAAGGCCGATGGAAAGAGTATATAAAAGCAAACGTATTGCTCATGTTTGTTTTTATATCGTCTGTTGTGGGTCTGGTCGTTTTAAAAAACCCTTTTGTGGAGAAACTTTTTTCGGCATTGATGAGCTATTTTAAGGGAAATGACCCATGGACAAATTTTATGGAGATCGCTACAACGATGGGTCATGAGGTTCTGACAATGTATTCGGCGGATAATGCACCGCTGATGTTGGCGGCCGGTATCTTTACGCTGATTGCATATAAAATCCTGACTAAACTAGGCTTATTTTATGCCGTGGTTACGCTGGCAGGGCTTTTCAAATCAACGCTTCCTAGAGAATGTCATACGCGGTTTATTTGGGGTTTGTTGCTGATATCTTATTTGATCGTGGTGCTGTTCTTTTCGCAAACACTAATTATAACCGGTCGCTACATTCTGCTTTCTTCCTTGCTCATGCTTTTGTTAACGACCTGTTATATGGAGACGTGGGTGGACTACCTTAAGGGGCGCAAAGGACGCTGGGTTTTCTTGCTTTTTGTTTTACCTCTGATATTTAACGTGTTAGCGGGCTTTCACTTAGGAGAGGGCAAAATTTACATGAGAAAAGCGGGTGATTGGGTCAAATCAAACCTTTCGCAAGAAGTTGTGCTGCTCACAAACGATACGAGGCTGCAGTATTACAGCGGCCGTAAGTATGATTTTACGCCTGAGATGCGCCGGCTTGTGATGGGTGAAGGAATTGATGATGATGTCTTGTTGGAGCAGGATTTTTTGTTACTTCGAGAAAAAAAGGGAGCACATCCAGCTGTTAATGTTGAGTTGCTGACAAAAGTGAAATCTTTTGTTAGTGCAAAAGGAGATGGTGCGGTGCTATATAAAGTCAATCGGCGCGCCGAATAATCATAGCCGATTTAGATTAACGCTTAGCTTAGTATAGTGGGCTACTGGTTAAAAGGGATGATAGATAAAGTGCTAAAGCAAAAAGTTGTTGAAAACGCTAAATGAAGCATGGCGTTACTAAAAAACGATAAACTGATGCCTTATGCTTTTTAATTCCCACCTTTTTATTTTTCTTTTCCTGCCAATCTGCCTGATTGGCTTCTTTGTACTTGGTAGGCAGAGAAACAGAGAATTGCCGCTATTCTGGCTGGTATTCTGCTCGCTTTTTTTTTATGGCTGGTGGAATCCTAAGTACGCAATTCTCATCATTATTTCGATGCTGGTCAATTACTGGATAGGGCGGCGGATATCGAAAACCGAAGGCACAAAAAAGAGAAAGCTTCTCCTGATTGTGGGTGTCATGCTCGATCTGAGTGTGATTGCATACTATAAATACACGACCTTCCTAGTCGATACAATCAACACGTTATCGGGTAGTGATTTTCATCTCTACGCGATCATCTTGCCACTGGGTATATCATTTTTTACCTTCCAGCAAATTGCCTATCTTGTCGATGCCTACAGAGACGAAGCGCATGAATATAATTTTTTACACTATTCATTGTTTGTCACTTTTTTTCCTCAATTAATAGCGGGTCCGATTGTTCACCATAAAGAGATGCTCCCGCAATTTATTAGAAAGGGGGCAGGACAATTTGATTTCCGGAATATCAGTGTTGGTTTAACCATTTTTTCGATAGGACTCTTTAAAAAGGTGGTTTTTGCAGATGGTATTGCCGAGTTCGCCAGCCCGGTATTTCTGGCTGCCGAGAATGGTGTGGAGTTGACCTTTCTCGAAGCATGGGGCGGTGCGCTTTCTTATACATTGCAGCTTTACTTCGATTTCTCGGGGTACTCTGATATGGCGATAGGTTTGGCGAGGATGTTTGGGATTGTCCTCCCATTAAATTTTGACTCACCCTATAAATCGAGAAACATAATCGAATTCTGGCGGCGCTGGCATATGACACTATCGCGCTTTTTAAGAGATTATCTCTATTTTCCATTAGGCGGTAATCGATCTGGCCAGTTCAGGCGATATCGCAATCTGCTTGTAACAATGCTACTGGGTGGGCTTTGGCACGGCGCGGGTTGGACTTTTGTTTTCTGGGGTTTTCTGCACGGTGTTTATCTGATGATAAATCATATCTGGCATAGGCTTCTGAGGGTAGCGGGGTGGACAGAGGGTAATAGATTGACAGCTGCGCTGGCCCTATTGATTACATTTTTAAGTGTTGTTGTTGCGTGGGTATTCTTTCGTGCGGAAAGCTTCTCGGGGGCGCTGGTTATCTTGAATGGTATGGCCGGGCTGAATGGAATTGTTGTTCTGCCTGAATACGCTGAAACTGTGGCCAGTTTGAAAGAGTGGGGAGTGCCTATTATTGCTGATGACAGCGCAGAGCGGTTACTGGAATTCACAGCGGTGAGATGGGTTGTGGGCCTGTTGGTTATTGCCTGGTTTTTCCCAAGTACTCAGGAGATCATGAGAGACTTTAATCCGGCGTTAAACTATTCGGCGGACAAGACAGCCACCAGCCGGTTAGTCTGGCAACCCAGTCTGAAATGGACAATTTTACTGTCACTTATTTTTGTTTATGCCGTTGCGCACCTGACTCAGGTGAGTGAATTTTTATATTTTCAGTTTTGACAATGAAGCAGCCACAAAAAAGTCGCAGTTATAGTATTAGGTTTTTTTATATCAGCATTGGTTTGGTTGCATTCATGGTCGCATTTAACCTGGTAGTGGATCCGCTCGATATTTACAGGTTGGTTGATCGGCAAGGGTTCAATGAAATAAAGCCTAAAATATCACGCTATTCTCGGATTGCTAAACCAATCCAGACCGAACGGTTTCAACCGCAATCACTTGCTTTCGGATCATCACGCACCGAGTATGGTATGAATATGTCTCATCCCGTATGGAAGAGCGCGGGGTTGCCCGCTTTTAATAATGCGGTTAGCGCGGCTACGATTTATGATGTTTCCAGGTTGTTTCAGCATGCAGTGGCCACAGCGCCGGTTAAAACAGCGGTTATAGGCCTTGATCTGTTCATGTTTAATGCTTACCTGCGAGAATTCAGGGCCATTGAGCAAGAGGAGCTACTTGCCGTTACAGCGGATGGAAAGGCGCAGACACTACATAAAGTAGATCAGTTATTGATTACCTTGTTGTCGAAAGATATTTTCTCCGCAAGCCTTTCTACCTTGCGCAAGCAGAAGGAGAAAGAGCGCAAGTTTACAAGAGAAGGTCAGCGAATTAATAGTTGGCAGATCAAAAATAAGATTTTGCCGAAAGGTGGGTTTTACAAAGTTTTCAGAAATGATACCCGTGGTCTTGCCACCGAAATGTGGTCAAATTGTAGAGATAACCACTTTGCCTATGAAGGTAACGGGGAGAATTCATTCGCAATTTTTAGAAATATGCTGGAGCTTGCTGGGGAGGAAGGCATAGAGTTAAAACTGTTTATTTCTCCAAGCCATGCCTGGTTGCAGGAGGCATTGTACGCCATGAATCTCTGGGATGAGTTTGAGCAGTGGAAGCGTGACCTCGTTCAAGAAGTCAGCATCGCTAATTCGCGAGAAAAAAGGAATTATATAGCTCTTTGGGATTTTAGTGGCTATACAAAATATACAACCGAGAAAGTACCTGTAGAGGGTGATGCCGAAACAGTCATGGCATGGTTTATCGACCCCTCCCACTACGCAGATAATCTGGGTAATTTGCTCCTCGATAAGATGTTTGGTGAAGAGGAGGCGTTGGAGGGCCTTGGGGTGAGACTGGAGGCAGAAAATATTGACCAACACTTATCGGCTACGCGCCAGCTGCAGGATCAATACAGGGAAAATAATCCGGAGACAGTTATCTGGGTACAGGAAATGGCAAATGAAGTGCTTGAG
>Ga0164315_10005006_pt1 | contig 10344 bp, 9 predicted proteins | sample GuaBasSedimGuay6_FD_113737 | JGI IMG/M metagenome (GOLD analysis project Ga0164315, IMG submission 113737) | Subseafloor sediment microbial communities from Guaymas Basin, Gulf of California, Mexico - Guay6, Core 4569-2, 0-3 cm | ecosystem: Environmental > Aquatic > Marine > Hydrothermal vents >...
GGAAAAGTACAAACACCTTATTACTTTTTACTTATTGCGGGCCTCATAATGGTTATAACACTATGGACTTCCAAAAAGGCAAAATCAGTAATCAAAACTTCCCTGGACCTTGGTCGCCAAGAAGAAGGTTATGAACGTTTTGAATCAACAGCCGTATCAAGGGCAATTGTCAGGGGAAGTAGTAATCTGTCTAAATTCATGGTTAATGTTATACCCAAATCGGTACAAGATTCCCTTGACAAACAATTTGACCAAACAGCTTTCCATGAAAAACAAAAAGCCCTTGGGGTAGATGCACCTGCATTTGATATGATAAGGGCTTCGGTTACACTAGTTGTTGCCAGTATCCTCATTGCAATAGGAACTTCATTAAAACTCCCCCTCTCTACAACTTATGTAACATTTATGGTTGCCATGGGAACTTCACTTTCCGACAGGGCCTGGGGGACAGAGAGTGCCGTTTATAGGGTAACAGGTGTAATTTCGGTTATCGGTGGTTGGTTTTTTACTGCTTTTTCTGCCTTTACAGGTGCATTCATAATGGCCCTGTTATTTAGCTATTTTGGGTTTATAGCCGTTTTTGCGATGTTGTCCCTCGCAGCATTTATGATGTACCGTACGCATTTCCTCCACAAGAAAAGGGTTGCCGTACATAATGCTGATGAAGATGAGGATGAGGATGAAAACGAATCGATAAATACTGAAAAAATTGTTAAAAAGACATCCAAAACAGTTATTAAGACATTGGATAAGATCGGCGAGTACCTTTCTAACTCAATTTTGTATTTTGGCAAAGAAGACCTGAAAAAACTAAGGACGGCTTATACCGATTTTGAAAAAGTGAACCTGAAAACAAAATCAATCAAGGATAATTTAAGCAAAACTATTGATAAGTTGGAAGATAGTGCCGTGGAATCCGGACATTTTTATGTTCAGGTTGCTGGTTATCTCCGAGAAATTTCACATTCTGCTTTCCACATTATCCAACCGGTTTTCAAACATCTCGACAATTCCCATAGGGCTTTTCTTCCAGAACAGATTGAGGAAATAATGGCTGTTCAGGAAAAAATAAGCGATTTGATCTCTAAAGCAAGTACTGGCTTTAGAGATCAGGACTTTTCAACAATTGATGCAATAATTGAAGAGCAACACAAAACTTTAGACCTGATTAAATCAACACGTAAACTACAGGTTAAAAGAATCAAGAACGAAGATTTGGGGACACGTAACAGTATGCTGTTTTTCAATATCCTAGAAGAATATAAAAATATCATCCTTTATATGATCAACATGTTGAAATCGCAAAGGGACTTTATAAACTTTGTGGATGGGAACGGGGAAAACCCTTCGGAAGAGATATAGGGTTTCATTTATATGACTAAACACAAAACAGCACAAGGTAATTACTACTTGTGCTGTTTTTTTTATGGTTCTACTGTTAATTTAATGGGTAAAGGCATTTCTCTATTTATTCATAAAACTATATTTAATGCTTCAATGATTGAATGCAAGAATGCTTGAATACTTGCACTGCTTAAACCGTTAACAATATGCTATTTACAGTTCATTTATTTTATTCTCGCATTGAAGCCTTCTATCATTCTGGCATTAATAAATTAGTAATTCAATCTGGCATTATTGTTTTCCACTAAATTCGTGGTAGTACCTTTTTTATATTTCAATTTCCAATTCTTCTCCAGGTTCTTTCAAATCAAAATATTTCCGAAGGCACCAGACAATAAAATATATAATTGGGGTATCAAGCATGGCGATCAGCATCTTGAACAAATATCCATTAAGTAGTAAAATCCCAAAGTGTTCCCAATCGATAATGCCAAAATCACAAAGCAGGAGCAAAACCACCAATGTATCAACAAACTGGATAATAAAAATGGAGACATTGTCCCTAAGCCACAAATGTTTCCCATTGGCAAATAATTATTCCCAATTTGAGAAAACGCCATTTCCAATCACCACTAAGAATCAAGTGCTTACGAAATATGTATAATTATTGAACTTGCGTTTCCACAATCAATCGAGAATTTTTAAAACTGGAAACATGACTGAATTACTGAACAGTACAAATGGCAACTCAATATTAGATGCAAACGATTTATATTTTATCATACCCGATATGGAAAATAATTTCAATTGGGTCATTAACCTTGAAGACCATCCAAATTCTTTTTTACTAAATGGGTCACATCATAGAAATATAGATACCAATAGAAGCGACAAAGATGCTTCGATGGTAGTTATCCAACCAAATTTTTAATTTTTGTTTGTTATTATTTTTCAAAAAAAGCCATGCGTTTGCATGGCTTTTTTTGTTTCTGTATATTTAGTAGCTATAAGAAAACGCCAAATACTACGTTACTCTTGCTTTTGACTTTTTCTCATGAACCACTCTAAAAAATATAGTTTTCCAAGAGACACTATTTAGCCTAATGAACCCTTAAAAAAACTGGAATTATACTATTTTTCATACGAACGTTCTTCTGTAAGTTTTCCCTGCTCGTTATACATTTTCCAAACACCCGATTTTTCACCTTCAGAATAATACATTTCATAACGCAATATCCCACTGGAACCCCAAATAAACCATTCACCATCTTTCACATCATCCTTATAACGGGCCTCACCAAGCTTAACCCCTTTTTCATCCCAGGTTATCCATAGCCCATCTTTCTTTCCTTCGATATAAGACCGCTGCTCCTGCTTTTCCCCATTTTCAAAATAGGTAACGACAAACCCATTTTCATGGCCATTTTTAATATTTCTTTCTATTTTCTGGTTTCCATTTTCAAAATACTCAATATCAGTTCCTGAATAAAGCATTCCCTTTTTGTAGTAGTGCCCATCGCGATATTCCAAATCCTGTGAATATCCTGACATTACAAATATTAGCAAAAAAAAGGCAATCCCTATTTTGTTTTTATCAATCATAATTATTTGTTTCAAAGGTTTAACGAATGTATTAAAAATCCCATGGCATAGATTGCAATTTACCTAAATTTATATAAAACACCAATACCAAACACTCTCCCCATTGAAAATTCACAAAAGGGATAATCAACATCTTTATAAGAATAAACTTCTTTGTTTATTGAATTTAGAAGGTTCTTGGCTTTAAACGACAAAACAAAATGCTCGCTCAAATCTTGCTGTATATTGAAGTCAAGGATAGGTACCGGTTGCTGATATACATCAGGCGTCCCTCCTTTCGTAACCAAAGAAATGCGTTCACCGGTCATATTGTAAACCAAATTTGCTGACAACCCAATCTTCTCGCTTCTATAACCAAGCAAACCATTTACAATGTAAGGGGCCTGTCCAAAAAGTGGACGTATGTCAGGATGGTCGGGGACCAACGCCCTAATGGATTCCAGTTCTTCAGGATCAATGGAAACTTCGGATTGTATATAAGCGAAATTAATCCCGAAATTTATATTTCTGAGGGGGTTGATATAACCAAGTGATTTCCTGAATTCTGCTTCAAACCCATAATTCCTTGCCTGCCCAACATTCTGATAAGATATTTCAGGGTTGATGGCCACGGGGTTATCCACCATTTCGATAGGGTCGGTAAAATTTTTATAAAAAATGCCAAAAGAAATTACTTCACCGGGTTTCATAAAATACTCCCATTTAAGATCAATATTATCAATCAAGGTCCTTTTTAAATCAGGGTTGCCTACAATGGTGGGGGCAACCGGACTGTATGATGCAAAAGGTGCAATCTCACGAAAAGTTGGCCTCGACAGTGTACGTGTATAAGCCAGCCGGATATTCGTTTTTTCAACAAGCGTAAATGTGAGATTGATGGCCGGTAAAATATCCTTGTCATCCAACACACCTTTTTTATAAGATTTCTTTTTACTTTCACTTTCCATCTTATTACCTTCATAACGAAGCCCAACTTCCATCCGGAATTTTTCGGTTAAGGGCATATCAACCATTGCATAAGCACCCAAAACGGATTGAGTCCCGGTATATGAGTTTCGGATATCGGTGGCATTTTGCACATAAAGGCCGTAATTCTGCCGGGTTACGGGATCGTACAATGGATGTTCCTGTCCTATATTGCCATCATCCAAATAATCAGAAATACTGCCATTATAATATTGCACCTGCGATAGATAGTCAATTTTCTCCTCAATAAAACCCCTGCTTTTATACACATAAGCGCCTCCAAATAGAAATTTTGAATTACTGCCCAAAACCGTAAATGGCAGTTCAAAATCCACTTTGTTATCGAGGTTCATTTCGTCCATCGCCCTGTTGAAACGGGAAGGGACTTTGTATTTTGAAGGGTTAACCTCAAATTGGGCATCACCTACCGCATCAGGATAAAAGCTATTGGTAAAGAAGCGGAGATCAGGTTCGGTTTGCTTTGATTTTGTGTAGGAAACAATCCAGTCAATTTTCAATTTACCCCATGATTCGATTAAGTGTTCCCCTTTCAACTGATTGGACAAAATAGCCCTTTCCTGAAAACCAAGTTCACGGCTTTGGATAATCATCCCAAACTCATCAGAAGGTTTTTCACCAATATGGTAAAATGTATTTTTTATCCCGGAATGATTGTACATCAATACATAACCCAATTTATTGTTATTGTTCAATTTGTAACTTAGGCTTATTAAACTTCCAATCAATGCCTCATATTGGCCTTTGGTTTCATTGTACTTTTGTTCTTTGTTCAAACCCTCTGCATTGGCATCGGTCAATTTATAAATACCCCGTTCACCATCATCATAATACTTCTCCTCATTTTTATAATTGATCCCGATATTGTAACCCAATGGTTTTCCAAACAGCTTTGTTTGGTTTCCGACCGAAAGGCTATAATTCTGGTTCAAGAATGAAGGTTTTGTATTTGGTTCCATAATTTTATTAAACTTCCTGGTAGTTTCATCAATTACATTCCGGTCTGATGGATACAAAGGAATATCAACAGAATTAACCGGAAAACCACGGGTTCCATCATCAAACCCTATCCAATCTGACTTTCCACCATCATAGCTCAGGAAATCATTGTTTAATGAGGACTGCGTATTAAATTCATAGGAAGCCGAAAAATGAAGGTTAAATTCCTCAGGAAAATCTTTTGTCCTAATATCAATTAACCCACCGGTAAATGTATTCAAATTAGCTGAGAAACTTTTGTAAACAATCATGCTTTCAATTGCATTGGTAGGGAATATGTCCATTTGAACAGTATTTCGTTCAGGGTCGAGGCCAGGGATCTCGGCACCGTTCAAAGTGGTTTTGCTGTACCTGTCACCAAGTCCCCTAACATAAACATACTTTCCGCCCTCAACCGATACACCAGTTATACGCCCAATGGCACCAGCAGCATCAGAATCGCCACTTTTGGAAATTTGTTGGGAGGAAATACCATCCATTACCGAAGCCGATTTTTTTTGCATAGTTAAAATGGCCGATTCAGTATTGCGGACAGCCTTTGCTGAAACAACAACTTCTTCCAGGCCCACCGAAACAGATTTCAACTTAATATCAAGTATGGAAATATCGCCATCTTTTATATCAATCCCGGTAATGGTTTGCGATTCATAAGAGATGTATGTACAGCGGATACTTGTAGCCCCGGCCATAATATCAGGAATGGCATAATCCCCATCCAAGTCGGCTGACGAACCCTGAAACGACCCTTCGACCATTACCGCAGCACCTATCAGCTCTTCACCTGTTTCGGCATCGGTTATTTTGCCCCTTAAAGTTCCGGTTTGGGAAATGGCGATTGAAGAGATAAGGAGGAGGATTTGCAAAAGGAGGATTTTTATTTTCATGGAGCCTGTTCCATTCCTCATCCCTTTTTCCCCCAGCCTCGTTCCCAGCCCTGAAGGGCTGGGAAACTCATATGTACAAACAAATATTTGCCATGATTTACGCTCATTAGTAAAACCCATTGTTCTTTTTATTTATAGTACAAAACTGATAGTAACATAGAAGCACTTTCATTCATTGAATTTATTATTGACAAATCCCCATCTATCTGATCGAGTTCCTGAGTTTCCTGAGTTTCCCAGCTCTTCAGGGCTAGGTTCAATGGTTCAGGGCAATGTTCAGGATTACTCTGAAAAATATTTCGTCCATCCCGCGGCCCAGTTTTCTGAACCAAATGCACCTTTGTAATCTACAACTTCATACCAACTTCCATTATAAGGGGCAAGGTTTTCAGTTTGTGGATTTGAAGGGACCGGATTGGATTTTGATATGCCGGGGTTTGCCACAACGTTATTCGCTGTTTCAAAATGAGCTACAAAAGCTTGCATAGCAGAAGTAGAATCACCAACATCGGCACCAGGGCCTGAGACTTTAAAAATCCCTGCGGCCGTTCCATCGGCAACATCCCAGAATACATTGTTTTTTAGGCTCAGGTTCCCATCAGCAAATTGCTTATAACTGTCCTGTGCATCTGGGAGGTTTTCAATATCTATCCCTTTGGTTTGGTTTGTAAATATCGAGTTTAGGTAATGCCCTCCTGCATTGTCACGGAAAGTTATTGTACGTTTGCCCGCATCGGAACCACGCCCAAAATAGGTAGCATTGTAAATTGTTGGGATTGCATAAGGGTTACCTGTTTCAGGATCGGTGCCACCATCATGTTCTCCAAGACGATCGCCTTCATTTGGATCCTGGATGGCACACCAGAACTGTCCTTTTCCTCGGAAACCTTCATCGTAATCAAAACTATCATCGCCAACATAAGCCACAAGGATGTGTTTTAATTGAGGTGCGCCACCAAAAAATTCGACACCATCATCTTTATTTGCAATAACTTCAACATAGTCGATTTCAGTAGCACTGCCCACTCCACCTAATGTTAAACCATTGATTTCATTTCCTGAACCAATATCGGTACCCCCATGACGAATGGATACATATTTTACAATTCCTGAATTATCGGTATCATCGTCACCACCATATCTACCACGTGGTTCGTTTGTTGGGATACCTTCAATTTGTGATTCCCCCGGCGTGGAATTAAGCCCAGCTTTGCCCAACACGATCAAGCCTCCCCACAACCCCCTATCTGTAACACTTACCGAACCATTCAGATCATCGGCCTTAGCTGTAAAAACAATTGGGCTTTCGGCAGTACCTTCGGCCAAAATTTTTGCACCTCTTGCAACAATTAACGCACTTGCATTTTCGCCCTGGCCCGGCTTCCCTTTAATTACACATCCCGGCTCAATGGTTAAAGTTTGTCCTTCATTTACATAAACAAAGCCTTCAAGGAAATAAGTTTCCCCTGTTTTCCAAGTAGTTGTCCCAGTACCATTTCCATTATCAATAATGGTAAATTCATCTTGTCCCTGTTCTTCTTCAATATCGTCATCTTTGCTACATGAAGTAATCCCAATTACGAGTGCAGTAAACAAAACTGCCAAAAGTTTAAATTTTGATTTTTTCATTTTTTTACAATTTTTTGATCTAATTTTTTTATTAAATTTCATATTGCAAATAAAGAAATGGAATAAGAATTGAATTTTAAGGAAAGCTTACTTTTAGGTTAAGTAAATCATGAATTGCTCAAACATGACTTAACGTAAATTTAAGATAAAGCAATGTGATTGCTCATTATCAATTATTTATCAAAAATGAACCTTGAGGGATCAATGAATTTTGTTAATGATAAAAATCCAATTCGTAAATGTGAGGCCACATTTTGCCCGTTATAAATAAATTGCCGGAAATGGAATCGTAGGCAATCCCGTTCATTACATCAATTCCCGGGTTGATATTTTTAGCTTCCTCGAAAAAGGGGGTCAGGTTCAATATCCCTACAACATTACCACTGGCAGTATCTATTTTTACAATGTAATTTTTAACCCATACATTGGCATAAATATAACCTTTGATGAACTCCAGTTCATTCAGATAATCAACGGCATATCCATTTTGGGTCACATTAAGCTTCCTGGCCACTTTATAACCATCTGGATTTAGATATGTTAAAACATTAGTGCCATCGCTCATTATCAAAAACCCACCATCTGTTGTCAAGCCCCACCCCTCTTTGTTCTGGTATTAAATTCACCTATCTTTTCAAATGAATTGGCATCATAAACAAAACAGGTTTGGTTCAGATAAGTCAACTGGAACAACCTACCATCAAGGAAGGCAATGCCTTCACCAAAGTAAATATTTTTATCCAACCTCGCCAATTCCGTGATTTTCCCGGTATTCAAATCAACTGCACCGAACAATGAATTTGTAAAGGGCAAGTTTTCCGGGGATCCGGTACTTTCATACAGTTTATCATCATAAAACACAAGGCCCTGCGTAAAAGAAGTGATGTCGTGGGGATGGGCCTTAATGAGATTGTATTGGATGTTTGGTATAAACGATTTTCTTTTATGGTTTTTGCTGTCCTTCTTCGGGTTATTGCTATAGTCACAACTTGCTAGGGCAAAAAAAGCAAATAATAAAACAAGTATCTTTTTCATTTTAAGTAAAATATACTGAAACTCCATCCCTACTTCCCTTAACATCCTGATGAAATCAATTTGCAACTTTCAAGTTTTTTATCCTTATAAAATGTTTGGTATTTAAAGTTGCTATTAGAAAATCATTTGCTATTGCAGTGGAGGCAATCAAAATATCAGAAACCTCAATCATTTTATTATTTCTTTTAAGTTGTTTCACGATTTCACCTGCATAAAAAGCACATCTATCATCAAAATCAATAATCTTTATTTTATCAAAGAATTTATTCCAAAACTCGTCCTGGTTGTCATTCTGTCCGACAAAAATCTCAAATCTTGTTATTGTTGAGACCGCAAATTGTGGATATTTGGCTGATAAAGAATAAAACAAGGTTTTTTGTTTATTGCTTTTCCTGAAAAATTCGATCAAAACACTTGTATCCAATAAGATTACTTGATTTCCCATCGACTAAAGAGTTTTCTATTTTCTAAATAATCTTGATATTCTTCATCGGTCCATGTTGGGGCAGTTAATAAAAACCTTTGAAACTCATTAGGTTCATCGAGTGTTTTATCTGAACTTTTCTTTACTTTACGGGTTTTGGTTTTAGCGACAATATTCACATCATCAACTTCTAAAACGATAATCTCTACATGTTTACCGTTAAAGGAATCAGGAAGTTGCAATTGCAATAAACCAGTATTAATTTCCAGTTTTGTTTTATAAGCTAACATACCAACTATATTTAGAGGTTATCCCAGACAAAATTACATAAAATCAAGAAGGAACAAGCCATAATATAGATTTATCTCTTAATATTGAGCCTTTAATATCCTATCATTCCCATTCATATCCTTAACAATGTCAACAGATTGAAAACCAGCATCAAAAAAAAGTGCCGATGTTTCTTTGCCAAGATATTGGTTGATTTCACAATAAACAGTTCCTGATCTGTTTAAATGATCTTTTGCAAATTTTGCGATTGCACCATAAAACAACAGAGGGTTTTCATCTTCCACAAAAAGGGCCATTGCAGGTTCGTAATCCAGCACATTGTTGTGCATTTGACCCATTTCCGATTTCCTTACATAAGGAGGGTTACTTACTATTACATCATAGGTATCAAGTTTATCCCAATTCCTTAAATTTAAAAAATCCATCTTCCTAAATTGGATCCCCTGATTGTTTGACTTTGCATTTCCTTCTGCCATATTCAAGGCATTGGCCGAGAAATCAATCCCACAGACTTCATGGTCTGGTAAATATTTTTTCAATGTTATTGCTATACATCCCGAGCCCGTGCCAATATCGATTATGGATTGTTTTTCTTTTTCAGCATTCTCTTTTATAACAAGCTCCACCAACTCTTCGGTCTCAGGCCTGGGTATTAGCACATCAGGGTTCACCTTAAACTGCAAACCATAAAACTCCGAAGAACCAATTATGTATTGGATGGGCTTATTGTTCATCAATGCTTTTACCGCAAAATGGATTTTCAACAATTCCGATTCACTGATTGTTGCCTCGGCATTCAATAATATTTGTGCTTTTGACAGCCCGGCATACTCTTCAAAAAGAAGGTAAAGAAATGAATCGATTTCCTTTTCATCGTAATTATCAGCAAGTTGCTGTTTATAATAACGCCTGATATCTTTTATTCTATTTGAACTCACTTTCACAGCCCGAAATTATAGAAAAAAATGTAATTTTGGGAAAATCTTTAAAATTCAATTTATAAATACTTCCATGATTGATTTAAGAGGGCACAGCTAACCTTATATTATAGAAGGGAAATGGGTTATCAAAAACTTAATGCCTCTGTGCCTTTGTGTCTTTGTGGTGAAACTTTAAACTTATGAAAGGCGACATCTTAATTATTGACGACAA
>Ga0164315_10005007_pt1 | contig 10344 bp, 8 predicted proteins | sample GuaBasSedimGuay6_FD_113737 | JGI IMG/M metagenome (GOLD analysis project Ga0164315, IMG submission 113737) | Subseafloor sediment microbial communities from Guaymas Basin, Gulf of California, Mexico - Guay6, Core 4569-2, 0-3 cm | ecosystem: Environmental > Aquatic > Marine > Hydrothermal vents >...
ATATCAATCACATCTGAAACTTGTCCACACTATCTTTATTTTACACAAGATGATTTTCTGAATGAAGAGATTAGCGCATTTCTTAAAACTGCTCCTCCGGTTAAATTCGAGAAAGATAAAATAGCTTTATGGAATGGGCTTGCTAATGGAACTTTAGGCTTTGTGGTAACAGACCATGCTGGGTCAATTCCAGAACGTGATAAGTCTTCCGAAAACTTTTGGGAAGTATATGGTGGAATACCTGGAGTAGAACACCGTGTACCATTTCTCTTTAGTGAAGGATTTATAAAAAACAAATTATCCCTTGAACAAACAATTAAATTATTATCCACAAACGCAGCTGACTTTTTTAAGTTAAAGAACAAAGGGAAATTGGAGAAAGGATTCGATGCAGATTTTGCACTAATTAATTTGTGGGAGAGTGAAACTATTGCTGCATCAAATATGCATAGCAAAGGTAAATATACTCCTTTCGAAGGAGTTGAATTTAACACAACTGTTGAAAAGACTTGGCTTCGTGGTAATCTTATTGCAGATAGAAATGTTGAAACAGAAATAAAATTTGATGGGGAGTTTATTCCAGTATAAAACAACTAATTTTCTAACCGTCATTGCGAATCCCGTTTTTAGGGATGAAGCAATCTACTACAGATTACTTCTGTCGTATCCACTCCCTCGTAATGACAACAAATTGACAACATGAAAAAGAATATGAAAATAGTAAACGCATGGATTTCTCAAATTGCGGATGAATCAATCAATCCAATATTTGGAGATATCAAAATTGAAGATGGGAAGATTACTTCTATCATTGAACTTGATTCTTCCAATACTTCTTCAGCAGTTGGAGATAATATCATCGATGCTGGCGGACGAGTTGTGACAATTCCGTTGGTTAATTTTCACGATCACATCTATTCCGGATTGGCGAAAGGATTACCAATTAAGGGTGATATGTCTTCCTTCCAAAATATTCTCAAGGATCTTTGGTGGAAGTTGGATCTTGATTTAGACTTAGAGATGATCAAAGCATCCGCTCAAATGGCTGTCTTGGAATCAATTCGAAACGGGGTAACTTACATTTTCGACCACCATGCTTCGCCTAACAATACGGAAAGAAGTCTTTCCACAATTGCGGATGTTATTGAAGATAGTGGACTTCGTGGAGTTTTATGTTTTGAAACTTCTGATAGAAATGGTGAGGATTTATCACAAGCTTCTATTGAAGAGAATCAGAATTTCTTTTTGAATCAAACGAACGAAAACATAAAAGCACTATTTGGCTTACATGCTTCGTTTACAGTTGAAGATAAAACACTAAAACAAGTTTCGGAGTTTGGTCAAAACAATAATGTTGGGATTCACGTTCATCTTGCAGAAGATAAATCTGATAACGAAATAAGCTTAGAGAAATTTGGCAAAAACCCGATTGAACGTTTTAATGATTTCGGATTGCTCAACAGCAAATCAATATTGGCACACGGAATTCATCTCACAGAAAGTGATTATAAAATACTGGAATCATCTTGCGCTGCGCTTGCATACAATCTCGATTCTAATCTGAACAACTCAGTAGGTTTACCAAACTTTAAAATGGTTCCTAACACCACAACTGTTCTTGTTGGAACTGATGGAATGCACGCCAATATTGCTCGTTCGTTCAAACAGTTATTTTTACAGCTTCGCCATTCTGGGTTTTCGTTTGATGATGCTTTCGGTTTTATGATAGGTGCATATTTTAATCAACATAAATTTGCAAAACAATTCTTTCAAGATTTTCCATCATTAAATGTGGGTGATAGAGCGGACCTAATAATTTGGGATTACATTCCACCAACTCCATTTACCTCTGATAATTTCTGGGGACATTATTTGTATGGAGTGGTTGAACGACCAGTAAAAACAGTTATCCAAAATGGTAATGTTTTAATGAAAGATTTTAATTTTGTAAATATTAATGAAACAGAAATTGCTTCAAAAATATTTGAACAGGGAAATAGATTATTTAACAAATTCGGAAGTTAGCATAAACTTTACTTTTGAATTTTAATACTTTAAAAAGAGACGTCATTGCGATTCCGATTTATTGGGAGAAGCAATCTACATAAGATTGCCACCCCGATAAAAAGAATCGGGGCAAGCTGTCGTCCAAGAAACATTGGACTTCTCGCAATGACAATATTCAAATACAAAACATATTTACAAACTCGAGGGTAATCTAAAATACTTTTGAGCAAACAGAAGGAAACAGAATGACAATAGCAGAACAAATAAATGCAAAAGCAAAAGAATATCGTGATTATACTGCAGAGAATTTATCACGCATAATAAAAATGAAATCGTTGAGTGGTGGAGAGAAAGATGTAGCGTACGCTATTAAGGAGATGATGGAAGAAGCAGGTTTCGATGAAGCAAGAATCGATGGACTTGGAAACGTGATTGGCAGAATTGGAAATGGAAAAAAGGTAATTGCCATTGATGGACACATAGACACAGTTGATTTAGGAAATTTAGAGAATTGGGATTTCGATCCACTCGGTGGAGAAATCAAAGATAGATTTGTTCACGGTCGTGGAACTGTCGATCAAGAAGGTGGACCTATTGCTGCAGTTACTGCTGGACGAATTCTAAAGGAAATTGGGATTCCAGAAGATGTAACTCTACTTGTTACAGGAACTGTGATGGAGGAGGATTGTGATGGACTCTGCTGGAAATACATTGTGGAAGAAGAGAAAATAAAACCAGACTGCGTTGTTATTACTGAACCGACAAATATGAATATCTATCGTGGACATCGTGGAAGAATGGAAATTGCAGTTTCATTCTTTGGAGTTTCATCACATGGCTCTGCACCAGAGCGAGGTAAGAATGCAATCTACATGGCTTCGAGAGCTGCGCTGGAAATTGAAAAATTAAATGAGCGACTTGCTGATGATGATTTTCTTGGAAAAGGTTCTATTACTATTTCTGAAATTAAATCTAAATCACCATCACTCTGTGCAGTCTCTGACTTTGCGCGCATTCATCTTGATAGACGTTTGACTTGGGGTGAGGATAAAGAACTTGCATTGAACCAAATAAGAGAAATTGTAAAGGATATGAATGCTCAAGTTGAACTTCTCCATTACAACGAGAAAGCTTATACCGGTTTAGAATATGGAATGGAGAAATATTATCCAACTTGGAAATTAGAGGAAGATCATCCCCTTGTGCAGACCGGAGTTGAAGTATTTAGAGATTTATTTGAGAAAGACCCTAAAGTTGACAAATGGACATTCTCTACAAATGGAGTAACCATTCGCGGATATTATGATATCCCAACAATTGGATTTGGTCCAGGCAACGAAGTCCTTGCCCATGCTCCAAATGAAAAAGTTCCAATAGATGATTTAGAAGGTGCATCAGCGTTTTATGCAATGTTTGTAATGAAGTACAAATAGAACGCTTTTTGAAATTAGACTTTTGAAATTGGAGAGTTAAAATTATTGGTTTTATTAACCAACGGATTTAGAGACTGTGTAAAAAATCAAAAATTAGATTAACCCCACGTTTCAACGTGGGGGGATTACTGTTGCACAGTCCCCAGTCTAAAGACTGGGGTTATTCAAATGGATGTTATTAATTCATCCCCTTCCCCAATGACTGAAGTCATTGGTTAATGAAAATATTGTTTACAAAGTTTATATAATAATTACAATGATATGAAAGGAGAAATTATGGATTTAAAAGGAAAACACTTTCTGTCCTGCGACGACTGGACAAAAGATGAATTGGATATAGTGTTCCAAAGATCAATGGAATTGAAAAAACAATTCCACAACGAAGAGCAACACTTACATTTGCCTTGGAAAACACTTTTTATGATTTTCTTTGAGCAATCAACTCGTACACGCAACTCAATGGAAGCTGGTATGACTCAGCTTGGTGGACATGCTCACGATTTAACTGCTGACAAGATGCAAATCTCACACGGTGAAGTAGCAAAAGATACTGCAATTATTCTTTCCCGTATGGGACACGGAATTGCGGTTCGTAACTGCTTCTATGGTATTGGAAAACAATATCTGGATGAAATGGCTTCATCTTCACATAAACCAATCATGTCATTACAGGATGATGTTTATCATCCGTTTCAGGGTTTAGCGGATTTACAAACAATATTTGAGCATTTCGACCCAAATCCAAAGGGGTTAAAAGTTACTGTTTCTTGGGCTTATGCTGATACTCACTCAAAACCACTTTCAGTACCTCAAACTCAAGCTCTTCTCTTTCCACGCTTTGGAATTGATTTGACAATTGCGCATCCAAAGGAATTTCCATTAAGTGATTATATTGTTGAAAAAGCCAAGAAAAATGCAGAAGCAAGCGGTAGCACAATTAGATTTACTAATGATATGGATGCAGCATTTGAAAATGCAGATGTTGTAATTCCTAAAAACTGGGGTGGATTTGGTGCATACGGTGTTCAAGAATTTTTAGATAATGAAGAGACTTGCAAAGCTGAGATGTCTGAAAACCTTGCAAAACATAAAGACTGGATTTGCGATGACCGCAGAATTAAATTAGCAAGTAAGGATGTAAAACTGATGCACGCACTTCCTGCAGATAGAAACAATGAAGTAACTGATGAAATTCTTGATAATCCAGATATCTCAATAGTTTTTGATGAAGCAGAAAATAGATTACACACTGCAAAATCTATTATGTCTTTAACTATGTAGGTAATAATTTTTAAGCTAACAAGTAATACTATCAATTGCTTGTTAGCCTTTAGTTAAATTTCTTATCCTTCAAATCTTAAAATTCGTTTAATAATAGCTGGAAATTTTTATTCTCCCTCTATAATTAAAAAAGTCCAAATAAGTAATATTACTCATTTGGACTTTTTAAAATTTTTCAGTTTCTCTTCTTAATTATTTAGTGAATCCATATCTTGAAAAATGACTTATTTCAGCTTGAAGAATTCCAAAAGAATCTTTTTTGAACCAAATTTTCTTGCTGTCTACAAAAAGATCATCACCAGCAGCATCTAGGTAAACAAATTTAACATCACCCTTTTTAATCTTCAACTTCTTCAGATCTACGCCTTTCACAGAAATTGTTAATGGAGCAACTTTCATGAAATCCATTTCAGGATAAAAAGATATCATACATTCAATAGGATCCCAAGTCATTTTAAATTTTTGATCCTTAATTACTGTATTTGGTGAAAATTTGATTTCAGCTTTAATCTCAATTTTTTTCTTGTTTTTTTTACCCAAAAATTCCCCTTTATGAGTTACTTTTAGAGTGATTTTTCCACCATTTTTAATGGTAATCAATTGAGAAACTGTATATTTATCAGAATCTTTATCTTTTTTATCTTTTTTGTCTAATTGATTTTCATCTGAAACAAATACTTGCTCTGGTCCTGATAATGTACTTTCATCTTGACAGGAGAGAGTGAAGAGAAATAAGGAAGAAAGTATTAGTACCAATGAAATTTCGAATTTTTTCATATTAATTCCTATTATATTGTTTTTCCTATTTAACTGTTTTTTTAGCTGGATATCATTAATGACAAATTCTATGCCATTCCGAGCAAATAAAATAGAGGTTGTGTTCTTCAAATTATTTTTCAAACTAAAAACAAATATTGTGTTTTTAGTTCATAAGCAACGGTTATTATTCATTTTTTACATTAATAATAAAGGGTTTTTTATTCATACTTAAAATAATTTAAATATAAACTATTAATTTTGAACTCAAATTAATACAGCATCTCAAAACGTTACATATTTAGTTTTTTTGGATATTTATTTTTTAATCCCGCAGCTGGCTGTGGGGGGGGAATTCAGCAATGCGGGATTATTTTATTTTAAGAGTATAATAATAGAGAGCAGATAAATAGTAATTCAACTAATGTTATCTGTTCATAAGTGTTCAGAAGATAAGAGTACGTAACTTATTTCAATTATAGAGCTATAATTATTTTTATCCGTTTATAAAAACACCTTTTTATTTATCAAGGTGTTTCTTAATTTTTTCAATCTCTTTTTTACAGTTAAATTCATTATAGTATTTCAATGCCAATTTAAAATACTTTTTAGCTACAGCTGGTTTCTCCATTTTCTCATGAAGCAATCCTAATTCATAATTTGTCTCTGCTATATTTAACTCATTCTTTATTTCCTTATTAATTCTAAGACTAGTAAGTAAATAATTCTCCGCAGCTTTGTAATTTTTATCTTTTTTATAAATGACTCCTTTAACTTTGTATATATCTGCAATTGTAAGCCTGTCATTTATTTTAATACTCTTTTCGAAGCCATTATCAGTGCTTGAAACAGCTTTTCGCATATTACCCATTAAAAGGTATGTCTCTCCCAAGCCAAGGTATGTAATGCCCATTATTGGGGAGAAATTTTCAACTTCAGATATTTTTAAGCTATTCTCAAATTCTTTTATAGCCTGCTTATATTTGCCATTCTTTAAGTACATCATACCAAGATTATGTTTAATCTCAGCAATACGCTTTTTTTCTTTTTCATTTTTAAATGTAGTTAACGATTTACGGAAGAATTTTTCTGCTTCCCCATAATTTTCGAGCATATTATAAATTATACCCAGATTAACTTCAATTTTAGTTTTAAGATGGCTTTTTCTTTTATGTTTAACATTAAAATAAGCTTTTTCAAAATGGATTTTTGCTAATTTAATTTTACCTTTTTCAGCTTCAAGTGTACCTAATATATTATCACATTCAGCTAATCCAGTTTTGTCATTTGTTTCATTGAATAATTTTGCAGCATTTCTAAGGCTACGGTTTGTAGTATCCCAATTCGCTTGATTACTCTCTATAATAGCAATTTGTAAATTGGCATAACCTCTTATATTAAGTGAATTATTTCCTTTTTTTGAAATTATTCTACCAAATACTTCTTTTGCAATATCTATTTCACCATGAATACTACACGATTCTCCCAAAGCAAGCAAAAGATTAAGATATTTCTTTTCGGTAACATTATTCTCCGCAAATGTAATAATCAAATCAATATTAGAACGAAGGCTATTTCTGAACTTATGGCTGGGTTTTTTTTGGTCTAACAATAGGCTGGAAACATTCTTAAATTCAACTTTTCCTAAAATCGAACTTAATATTTTATTCAATTCATTTTGTAAATTCATGTCGATATCCCATAATTATATTCATTTTTATATACATAAATCTTTATTAATTCTTATTTAGTAAACCCATATCTAGAAAAATGCTTTATTTTAACTTGCAGAATTCCAAAAGAATCTTTTTTAACCCATATTTTCTTACTATCTATCTCAACTTCAGCTTTTTTATCAAGATCATAGTAAACGAATTTAAGATCATCTTTTTTAATCTTCATCTTCTTCAGATCTACTCCTTTCACTGAAATTGTTAGAGGGGCAGTTTTCTTAAATTTCATTGATGGTGAAAATGAAATCATACCAGAGACAGGATCAAATGTCATTGTAAATATCTCATCATATTGTACTGTTCCCGGTGCAAATTTGATTTCAGCAAAAATTTTAACTTTTTTAACTTTTTTACCTAAATACTCACCTTTATGTTCTACTTTGAGTGTAATTTTTCCACCAGTTTTCTCGGTAATCAATTGCGAAACTGAATATTTATCAGAATCTTTATGCTTTTTGTGTTTTTTATCTAATTGATTTTCACCAGAAGTAGATGTGTTTTCTGGTCCTATTAATGAACTTCCTTCTTGACAGCCAATTGAAAATAGAAATAAGGTGGAGAACATTAGGACCAATGAAAATAATTTTAACCTTTTCATTTTAACTCCTTTTACATAGTGTTCTAAATTTATTAGTTTTGGGCTGGAATCAATTTAACGCAATTTCTATGCCAAGCAGATTTGATGATATTGAAATTTCGTTTTTAAAAATTATTGTTCTAAAATGGGGATATTTAATTCTGAAAATTGAAGTAAATATTTTGTTTTTAGTTCATAAATAAATTATTATTGTCCATTTCAACTTTATAATTGGGAGCTTTATCTCCGTTTATAAAACACTTTTTATTATAAATTAATTTGTTTTTACTGGCTCAAATTAAAATAAAAATCTCAAAATGTTACATCTCTTAATTTTGTTCTAGTAGGTTATGGAAATTGCAAGACTTCCAAAAATGTTGGTTAGATTAGAAGAGTTAGCTGAACGCCAACGCATTGGCGTTCAACTTTAAAAACCACTATAATTTGCTCTTAGCAAAATATAGTGCAGCGAGAACCTCGTCAAGATTCTCTCTCGGGATGTGTACTTTCCAATCAGGTTCTTTATTCTCTTTTTTCATAAATATCCCTACGCTTACAACGCTATCACTATCGGCACCATAAGGTTCCGCAACAATACTAACAGATATTTTCCCTGCATCAACAGTACTCAATTCAATTTCGTCTATATATGTTACTTTTCCACCCATGATTTCTCCTTTTGTTTGGGTTTATAATATTTTATTAATATTTAAGTTATTCTTATAGCTAACTATTGCAAATTATAAATTTAACTATACAAAATGCAAATCATACTTTCGGAAAATCAGAATTATAACAAAATATGGCCTTTTTTAAAATCCGTGTAAATCCAACTCTTCAGAACTAATTTTAGTTACCCATTTACCCATCTTTTTTTGAATTATTTTAAAATGGTGCTGATCTTCTTCAGTGATAAATGAAATGGCTTCGCCAGGATTATCTGCGCGTCCAGTTCGTCCAATGCGATGAACATAATCCTTTGGTGAACGAGGTAGTTCATAATTTATAACACATGGCAAATATTCAATATCAATACCACGTGATAACAAATCCGTTGTTACCAGTACTTTAAGTTTACCCAATTTGAATCTACCCAAAGCATCCGTTCTTGCACCCTGACTTTTCTTACTGTGAATTGCCGAAGCATCTATTCCATTTTTTCGAAGTTTATCTGCAACATTATCCGCCTTATAAACAGAGGATGTAAAAACCAATACTTGCTTAAATTCTTTACTTTTAATTAAATATCGCAATAACGGTCCTTTCTTTTCTTCTGGAACCAAATAAGCTAACTGATTTATTAAATCTATGTTATCACTTTCTGCTTCAATCTTAATTACTGTTGGATTATGTAATAACAGTTGATTAATGTATTTTACATCTTCACTTAATGTTGCGGAGAATAATAGGTTCTGACGCCTTTTGGGTAACAACTCAAAAATATGATTCATCTCTTCTTTAAATCCAAGATTGAGCATTTTATCAGCTTCATCCAATACCAGCGTTTCAATCCTTGATAAGCGAACTGCGTTGGATTCAACTAATTCTAATAATCTTCCAGGTGTAGCTACTAGAATATTTACTCCAAACATAGCCTTCATTTGAGGATTTATAGAAACTCCTCCATAAACTGCCAAGGACTTTATAGGCTCAGAAAGAACCTCACTAAACAAACGAAAAACTTCCCTTACTTGAAGAGCCAACTCACGTGTTGGCACCAAAACCAAAACATTAACGTCTCTATTTTTCGAATCTATATTACCCTGCAAATTTGTTAAAATAGGTAAAACATAACTAGCTGTTTTTCCAGAACCCGTTGGAGCAATTCCTAATACATCTTTTCCTTTCAAAATTGCAGGAATAGCTTTTTTTTGAATTGGATATGGTTGAATGTATTTTTGATTTGCTAACTCTTTTAATAATAATGGCGATAAGCCAAATGAAGTAAATGACATAATGGTTTATTCTTATAATAATTGCGGAATAGTTTCTGGTAGTAAATATACATAAAGAGGGTAACTAAAACTCAGCTTTGGAAAAATCTTTGAATGTTCGGTCGTGCATCAAACCACCGAGGTTTTGAAAACCTCGGTGGTTTTAAATTAGACAAAGTTTGGATAAATGAAACTGATAGAATAATGAAAGAGATTGATAAAATTAAGTTCTTCTAAAAAGAAAATAATTACTACTAATCACTCCTTCTCTGTTTTGGCTTCCCAAATCTTTTTTTTGAGTTTTTATTTCCTTTCGGTTTTGGTTTTGAATTACCAGGCTTTCTCTTTGTTTGGTGTTGTTGCTTTCTTTGCTGTTGCAGTTGTTTAGGAGCCTTCACTGGATTATGGTCAACCAAAGGAAATGGGTGGTCATCAATAACAGATATCTTTTTAGAAATCAATTTTTCAATATCTTTCAAATATTCTTTCTCTACTGCATCACAAAGTGAAAGCGCAGTTCCTTTTGCGCCTGCTCTCCCTGTTCTTCCAATACGATGAACGTATGTTTCAGCAATATTAGGAATTTCATAATTAATCACATATTCTAATTCGTCAATATCAAT
>Ga0164315_10005011_pt1 | contig 10333 bp, 6 predicted proteins | sample GuaBasSedimGuay6_FD_113737 | JGI IMG/M metagenome (GOLD analysis project Ga0164315, IMG submission 113737) | Subseafloor sediment microbial communities from Guaymas Basin, Gulf of California, Mexico - Guay6, Core 4569-2, 0-3 cm | ecosystem: Environmental > Aquatic > Marine > Hydrothermal vents >...
AGTCGACCTGATTTCCGACCAGACCTCCTGCCACGTTCCCTATGAGGGCGGTTACACACCGGCCGGAGTGTCCTTCGACCAAGGACGCGAGATCCTCGCCGCCGACCCCGTGAGGTTCCGAAGTCTGGTCGACGAGTCGCTCAAACAACACTTTCGCGTGCTCAAGCGCCTGACGTCCAAGGGGGCGCGGTTCTGGGATTATGGCAACGCCTTCATGAAGGCCGTATACGACGCCGGCGAACCGGCTATCACGGCCGACGGAAAGGATCCCTCCCGAGGTTTCATCTGGCCGTCCTACGTCGAGGACATCATGGGGCCCTTGTGCTTTGATTTCGGCTACGGGCCCTTCCGCTGGGTCTGCCTGTCAGGCAGCCCGGAGGACCTGCGCAAGACCGACCAGGCGGCGATGAGCTGTATCGACCCGACGCGCCGCGGCCAGGACCGGGACAACTGGCAGTGGATCCGCGACGCCGAGAAGAACGCCCTGGTCGTCGGCACCCAGGCCCGCATCCTCTATTCGGACGCCGAGGGCCGAACCCTGATCGCCAAGACCTTCAATAATATGGTTCGTGCCGGCGAGATCGGTCCCGTCATGATGGGCCGCGACCACCACGACACCGGCGGCACGGACTCACCCTACCGGGAGACCGCCAACATCTACGACGGCTCCAATCAGACCTCCGACATGGCCCACCAGTGCTGGGCCGGCAACACCGCCCGAGGCATGACGATGGCGGTCTTGTCCAACGGTGGCGGCGTCGGCGTCGGCAAAGCGATCAACGGCGGCTTCGGCCTGGTGCTTGACGGCTCGGACAAGGTCGATCGTATTCTTGATAACGCTCTCGACTGGGACACGATGTGCGGCGTCAGCCGCCGAGCCTGGGCGCGCAATGCCAACGCAATTTCCACGATTGACGAGTGGAACGAGAGAAACGAAGGGCACGGCCACATCACCAAACCGAGGTTGGCCGAGCAGACGTTCTTGGAGGCTCTTGTCGATGGGTGAGATCTGAGGAAACTCGGGCTCGGGAAAACAATAGGCGGAATCTCGGAAGGCCAAGAACACAGTTGCACCTCAGAGGGCACGGCTATACTCCCCAGATGTTTCGCCGGAGAATCATTGGAATTTGTGTGATCTGCTGCCTTGTCGGCGTATGGACCCTCGAGGCCGCCACGCCGGACCGGCTTCGTTTCGAAGCCGTGCAGTTGCTTCGCCAGGGCCAATATAGCCAGGCGGAACCCCTGCTCGAGAATCTGTTCACCACCCACCCGTCGGCAACGAATACCTATCTACTCGGTCTGTGCCGACTCAAACGCTGGAACCTCGATTCAGCGGCCGAGCTGTTGCGCGTCGCCACCACCGCCGAACCCAACCGCCACGCCTGGCTCAACACCTTTGCCGAGTGCCAACTCGAACGCGGGCGGTGCGATCTGGCAATCGAGTTGCTGAACAAGGCCATCGCAAAGGCGGACCTCACAACCTATCGATACAACCGTGCAATGTGCCGGCTCAATCTCGGCCTGATCGAGTGGGCCGAAGAAGATCTCCGAGCGGTCGTCAAAGAAATGCCGGACCACGTTCCTGCAACGATCCGTTTAGCCGAAATCCTGGTCAACTCGGGCCGAATAGCAGAGGCCGGGACCTTTCTCGACACCCTCGCCCCTGACGGCACGAACCAGGAAGCGCTTTTCCTGATGGCTCGGGTTCAAATCGACCGCGGTGACACCATAAGGGCAGAGTCGAATTACCGAGCTGTGCTTGAAATCACACCTGGACACACCGGCGCCCTCTATGGACTCGGGCGGCTGCTGATAGCCGACGGACGCGCAGCCGAAGGGCGGGCAGTACTGGATCGCTTCAAGACCGCACACGCGCAGCAGGAGGACATCGAAAACCTGCGCGACCACTTGGCCAACCACCCGAGAGAGACCGAAGTTCGGCTTCGGCTGGCTCGTGCGCTAGGGGACATCGGCAACAGCCGGGAATGTTTGCTTGAGCTGGAAAACGCCCGCCGCTCCGCCCCCGACGACCCCAGAGTCTATCGCCACATGGCCGTTCGGTTCCAGCAAACAGGCCAGACCGCCGAGGCCCGGCGTGCCGAGGATTTGGCCCTCGAGCTCGAGACTGCCACACCGTGAGAGGTCTGACGATTGTTTTTTTTCTGGCGACCGTGATCGGCTGTGCCGGGTCGGAGGCGCCGCCTGAAGGGGCAAATGCCGGCTCCGGCCTCTTCAAAGATGTCACCGAAGGCGCCGGCATTGATTTCATTCATGACCATGGTGGCATCGGAGAAAAATGGGTGCCGGAGACGATGAGCGCAGGCGCCTGTGTATTGGATTTTGACAATGACGGCCTGCTGGATATCTATCTCGTTCAAAGCGGAAGACTGTTCGATGAACAGGCGCCCGGGCTGGTCAATCGCCTTTACCGAAATCTCGGAGACTGGCACTTCGAGGACGTCACCTCGTCGAGCGGCACGGGGGACGGAGCCTACGGTTTCGGCGCCATCGCCGCCGACTACGATGGCGACGGCGATACCGATCTCTATCTGACCAACTACGGGCCCAATACGCTGTTACGCAATGAGGGTGACGGCACGTTCAGCAAGGTAACTGAAAGCGCCGGAGTCGGGAATCCGTTGTGGAGCACCAGCGCGGCTTTCTTCGACGCCGACGGCGATGGCGATCTCGACCTCTACGTCGTCAACTATGTCGACTTTTCATTGGACAACCATAGAGTCTGCGGTGACTTTGAACGGGAGATCTTCTCCTACTGCCATCCCGACTGCTACCCGACACAATCGGACACTTTCTATCGCAATCTTGGGGACGGCACCTTTGAGGATGCAACTCTCGACGCAGGTCTTGAAGAAGACACCGGCAAGGGACTCGGCGTCGTCGTTGCGGACTTCGACAACGATTCCGACCCCGACATCTACGTCGCCAACGACTCAACGCCCAACTTTCTCTGGGTCAATGACGGCACGGGGCACTTCACGGAACAGGGCCTGGTCTCGGGGGCGGCGTTCAACGACGCCGGACGTACCCAGGCCGGCATGGGCGTCGATGCCGGTGACATCAACAACGACGGCTGGCTCGACGTCATCGTCACCCACCTCAGCATGGAGGACAACGCTCTCTACCTCGGAGGTCCCAACGGCTTCAGCTACGGCACCGGCTCGGCAGGGCTTTACACGGCCTCGCTGCCGGTTCTAGGCTTCGGCGCCAATTTCTTCGACGCCGATCTCGACGGCGACCTGGACCTTTTTGTTGCCAACGGGGATGTCGTCGATACGATCGATCTACTCAGGCCCGGCGCCACCCATGCCCAGCCCGACCAGTTGTTTCTTAACGACGGCTCCGGCCGCTTCGCCCTGCTCGACCCGGAAGCGGCCGGAGGCTTTTCTCAGCCCAGAGTCAGCAGGGCGTCGATCACTGCAGATCTTGATAACGACGGACGAATGGATCTCCTGGTGACGACCAACAACGGTCCGGCCCGGCTCTTCCGAAATCGGGGCCAAAGCAATCACTGGATCGGTCTTGAGCTTCGAGGCCCTCAGAACAACCCCAAGGCTATCGGGGCACGGATCTCCCTTGTGGTGGGCGACCGCACCATTTTCCAAGAAGTGCGAACAGGCTCGGGCTACCTGGCCTCTTCCGATTCCCGAATCGTATTCGGACTGGGCCCTGAGGCTCCTTCGAACCAGAGCATCACCATCCGATGGCCGTCTGGCCGGACGACCAGATTGCACGATCTCGAGATCAACCGATATCACCTTATTGACGCCCCACCGGAACAAGTACTATTCCCTCCCCAGGAGTGAAATTCCCATTTTGACGACTTGACAAATGAAAATGTATTCAACTATTCTTGCGACGAGGAATCAAATTTTCTTTGAATTAGATCGAGGAGGCCCCATGAAAAATCTCGTACTCATTATCGCAGTGGTGTTGGTGACCAGCCTGGCCATGGCCGAGCTGCCTGCCGAGAAGCAACAAGAACTCAATGCCGCCGGCATCTCCGACTGGCAGGCCGGCCAGAATCAGGGTCAAACGACTCACTCCGCTGTTGCAGAAGCCATTCAGGCCCCGCAGGCGCCCGGCCGCGACACCGCGACCATGCAATATGACGACGGCACGATCTCGGCCCTGCCAACCATCTTCGGCCAAATCTTCGGCAACAAATTCTCTCAAGGCGTCGGCGGCGCAGCGCTGGGCACCGTGACCTTGAATTCCTTCAGCTTCTACTTTGCAGAGGACTCAACCGGCGATACCGGTCTTTTCTTCCAGCCCGCCTCGCCGGGCGCCACGGCCAACATGATCAACGGCCGTGCATCGCTTGACATCGGCGGCTTGGTCAACGCCGGTTCCTCGTTCTCAAACCTTACGACCATCAACGTGATCAATCAGTCGGCACTGGGAACCACCGGTGTGTTCAACAACACCTTCTATCTCGGTGCCTGGTGCCTCAATTCCAACTCCACCGTTCCGGTTGACAATGAAGCCATCGGCCTCTCGACCAACGGACCGCGCCAACAGGGCTATACCGCCGTTTCGGGCACAGGTTCCCAATCAATGGCCATGCAGCCCTTCAACGCCGTCCTGCGGGCCAACGTCACCTCCGCGGTGACCGTTCCCGTCGAGCTAATGGCCTTCGAAGCCGAATAGAAACCCAACTCCTCAATCAAAACCGGGCCGCATGGCCCGGTTTTTTTTGTTCCCTGCTCCCTTCATCCTGAACCCTAGCTCGGGTTCATACCTATCCCCTTGAATCAGGTTGGCTACGGCGAGTAGCGGTTTGGTATCGAACAGCCGCGCGCCCTGAAGGACGCGCCTACACTGAACTCTCTGAACCATGATGACTTGGAGTCTGTAGGCGGGTCCTTCAGGGCCCGCAGTTGATTTCGATTTGATGCAATTTGCGGCCAACCTGAACGAGCTTATCGGTATGGCTCGGGGGGTCACACCTCACCGCCGGCTGATCTCGACATATCGGTCGACGGCCTCGACGTATTCCCGCTGGACCACACCGTCCGGCCAGAGGATCTCAAGATCCACAGGACCCACCACGGCAAGGCCCAGTCCGAAGTGCACCCTGAGGTCCGCTTGTGATTGGAAGCTGCCGCCCGACCGAACCTCACGAACCAGGACCCGCTCTCCAAGGCTCAGCGTCACCCTCGACCCAATCGCGAAGGGATTCAGCGAGGAACCAACGAGGCGAATTCCCAACCAGTGCTCGTCCCTCGTCTTTGTATTCTTGAGCAGTTGGGGACGGGCGTTGGTATTGGTGAACACAAGATCCAACCGACCGTCGTTGTCGAAATCCCCTACGGCGAGGCCGCGGCTGACCTCGGCTTTGGCCCACCCAGAGCCCAGATTAATCCCGGGAACGGCTCGAAATCGGCCCCCTCCAGTATTCTCCGCCAGAAGGTTGCGCTGCGCATACTCCATGCCCTTTTCGAAATCCGCGATGTTCTCCATCGTATGACCTCGTGCCGTCGCAAGGTCCAGATCGCCGTCGTTGTCGGCGTCAAACAGGACCATTCCCCAACTCATCGTCCGGTGGGTCAGCTCACCGACGCCCCAGACATCGGAAACATCCTCAAATAGAAGGTCGCCGAGATTATGGAAAAGGGTATCGGTCTCCATCGAGTAGTTACCCATGATGATGTCGGTCAATCCGTCCTCGTCAACATCGGCCAGGCTGATGCCCATACTGCTCTCGGCGAGGCCCGCAGCATTGAGTCCCGCGCCTGAAGCCAGGGCTCTGTCCTCAAGAAAACCGGCGCCGTCGTTGATGTACATCCGATTCATCGTGCCGTCGTTGGCGACGTAGATATCCAGATCACCATCATTGTCCAGATCGGTCATGACAATGCCGAATCCCTTTTCCAGACTGCCCTCGGCCAGACCTCGCAGCACGCCCTCTTCAACGAATGTGCCGTCGCCTGAGTTGATGAAGAGCGAGTCGGTGACACCGTCGAGGACCGATGGCCGGCAATAGGCCCTCAGATCTCGCAATCGATCCCCGCACCACGGGTGGTTGTCATAACCCCAGTCCATGTAGTGCGAGACGTAGAGGTCGAGGTCGCCGTCGCCGTCGATATCGCCGAAACTACAGTTGGAACTCCAGAGATCCTCCACCACACCGGCCTCGTGAGCAACGTCCTCAAAACGACCGCCGCCCAGATTCCTGTAAAGCCGATCCGGCCCGTAATTGGTCACCATGAAGTCCAGCAGACCGTCGGCATCGATATCTCCGACACACATTCCCATGCCGTAGCCCGTGTCGTCGACACCTGCCTGGCCAGCAACGTCGACAAACGACCCGTTCCGGTTCTCAAAGAGGGCATTCCGGGGAGTGCCCTCGATTTCGGAGCCCGGGGTCCGGGCGCCGTTGATCAGGTAGAGATCGAAGTCGCCGTCGGCGTCATAGTCGATCCACCCGCCACCCGAAGCCGTTGTCTCGATGTAATAACACTCTCCCGAGCGCCCATCGTTATGCTCGAAATCAATGCCAACAGCCTGGGTCACATCCTCGAACCAATCACCCGCAGCTCGATTTTCGGCCCGATCCACAACAGAGGGATCGGGGACACCACAGCCGGCGGCTACCACAACGTATACCAGGAGCGGTATGAAGAACCTGCGCGTCATGGCGCCCGAGACAGAAGAAATCAACGCAGAGACGCAGAGACGCAGGGATGCGAAACCAAACCGGTAGATTCGAGGAGTCATTGTTTCTTGTCCAGCGCCTTCTGATGCCGGGCCACCCACTCCTGCCATCCCGGGGGCGTCTCGGGGGCCTCATCAACGATTCGTTTCAGGGCCGTTCGATCTCCCCGGGCGAGATGGAGTTCCGCAAGCGCTGCCCGCCACTGCCACTCCCACGGCGCAAGGAGCAGGGCGCAATCGAATGCCTCGACGGCCTCATCACCGTCGCCCTGCACCAATGCCAGTCGTCCCCCCAGATACACAAGCCGTGCAAAATCGGGATGGGCGGTCTTGGCGTCCGCCAATCTGGCACCGGCCCCCTCCAGTCGCCCCGCCTCGAGATCGAGCATGACCAGGCTTGCCTGGGCGCCGACATGCTCCGGCTGCCGGTCCGTAATTTCTTCAAACAGGCGCCTCGCCAGGGCCCTGGCGCCGGCCTCGTCGGCGATAACCGCCAGACTCGCCAGTTCCGAAACAGGATGAATCCGTTCGTCTATTTCCCGTTCGGCCTCGGCGATGGCTTCGGTGACCCGGCCCGCCCGAAAGAGGGCAGCTACCAGCCGGGCCCTGAAGACACCGGCCTCAGAGTCGATGAACGGTCGAAGGCTCTCGAGAAGGTCCAGTTCCTCGGAAGCGCTGACCGCCTTTCGCGTGCCGTCGGCCTGCAATGCGGCGACGATCTCGTGCATCTCCAAGGCATCATCTGCAGCCTGGATCTTCCCCATTCGGCGATACTGTCGAGCCAGAAGGTAGACCGTCGAATACCGAAAAGGATCCAGCGCCAGCGCCCTCTGAGCCGATGAAATACTCAAGGCTTGGCGCCCAAGCTGGTCCTCCAGTTCGGCCTTCAAGGCCCAGGCGGCAGCGTTCTCCGGCGCGCGGTCCAGGACCGAAACCACCAGGTCCAGCGCCCGCTCCGGCCGACGTGTGGCCTCAACACGCGCCCTGAGGAAATCTGAATCGGCCGATCCATCAAGAAACTCAAGCCGACTCTCGGCTTCAGCCTGATCCCTGACGACCAGGAGTTCGTTGATATAACGAACCAGCGCCTCCTGGTCCCGCGGCTGCACCTCGAGGTACTGCCGCAACAGCTCCCTCGTTTGGGCCCGGCTCCTCTGGTAACCGGTGCTCCAGGCCACTGCTTCCCCCAGCAGGCTCTCCAATCGATCCGGGTGCCTCAGCCGGTCCTCGGCGTAATACCTCCGTGCCCAATCGGCCCGATCCTGGGCCATCGCATTGCGCGCCCTAATGAGGCTCAAGTCATCCGGCTGCGGCAGGCAGCCCGCCAGACACACAAGGGCCGCCATTAGCGACCCGAGGGCGACAGCAGCCCACCGCACAGATTTCAATCCGCATCCCCTGGAGTCTCGTCCAGCCAATCGCTCCCGAAAGACACCAGGCGATCCCGAAGGACGAAGAAGCCGCTGTCTGCAGCAAGATTTTCACTCCACTTCACAAAGACCTCACGCCACTGAGAAGCCAGCAGACTTGCAGGAATTTGAGCCCGGGCTTCTTCGTAGGACAACCGCCGGGACGGCACGAAAGTGTCGATGGTCATCACCCAGAGGCGAGATCCCGAACGAAAGGGTCCGACGACTTCGCCTTCTTCGAGAGTTCCGGTCAATCGCGAAGCGATCCACGGCGCCCTGGCCGCGAGAGTGCGCAAATCGGTCAACCGCACATTTTCTTTCCGGACACCCGGTCTGGTCTCTTCTTCAGACCAGGCCTGCCGGCCCTCACCTCGACGGAGCGCATTGGCGAACGCGCTCGGCTGCCGAGCCTCCTCAACCGGATCGCCGCCGCCGAGGGGCCAGGAGAACACCGTCAACTCAACCTGGGCAGCCGTCGTGAACCGAGTCGCATTGGCATCGTAGAAGACATGAAAATCACTCTCGGGCCAGGATTCGACCTCGTTGAACAGCGCTTCTCTCAGAAGATGCTCGAGGGCTCGATTGCGATGAATACGATCGGCGACTGCCTCCGCCTCTTCAGGTGCTTCACGGCGCAGTGCCGCAGCAAAAAGAGCGTCTTCGCTCAGCTGCCGAGCCCTGGCTGCAGGTCCATCTGAATTCGCCCCGCCAAAGACCTCACCGGCCTTGATTTCGATGCCCTCAACCTCAAAAAGAACCGCATTGCCGTCGTCGACCGAGGCCAGGTCCTGATCGTCAAATGTCGGCATCGTGACGCCTTGAGCTGCGGCCTGATCCCGGACAAGATCCTCTCTCCACACGTTGCGCCGCTCGTTGCTGATTCTCTCGGCGACCGCCGGGAAATGAACCTCGAACTGATCGTCAGACGCCGGTTCCAGGGACGCCAACTGGAACAAAAGGAAACCACCGGTTGAGGCAATCACCTCACTGACTTCGCCAACCTCCAGATCAAAAACCGTGCGCCCAACCACACCTCTGAGATCCGATCGTTCGACCGGGCCAACAAGTCCACCGAAATCGGCATTGCTGGAATCTGAGTGGGCCACCACAAGCGCCTCGAAACCGGCGCCACCCAGGGCCTGTTTCCGGAGATCTTCGGCCCTCTGTTGAACCTGATCCCGGCTCACACCGGCGGAAACCTCGAGATAGAGGCTTCGAAAGGCCCTTCTTTCCGGTCTGAGCAGCTCGGCCTTGTGATCTCGATAGAACTGTTCGGCTTCTTCCCTGCTGACGACGTCACGCCGGTCATGCCGGGCCAGAAAAACGCCCGCTTGGGCTGTTCTGACTGCAGTCTTGACAGTTCGCTCAAAGGCCGGGTCTTCGGGAAAACCAGCCATACTCTCGTCATCAAGAACAACTGTTCGCTGAAACAGGCGTTCTGCCTGATCGGCCAGCCATTCCACACGTTCGGTACCTTCAGGCGGAATTCTTCGCCCCGGCGGTTGTTCAAGGATGAATGCGTCCAGTTGCACCCCCGTGATCTCACCGCGGTCCCACAGAGCCACAACATCGGGCGACGAGGGCTCGGGTGGTCCCGAGCAAGCCCCGATCATCAACAGCAACACCCCAAATTGAATCCGTGTGGTCCACAAACCGTGTGTCATCATTACTCTCCATCACCAAGTGTTCGCAACAACTGCAGCGTCAGCTGATGCTCCGGGTTCAAAACCCGGGCCCGCTCGAGGAGCTTCCGGGCCCTTTCCGTCTCTCCAGACTCAACCATCATCCGGCCGTAGTTGAAAAAGGGCAACGAAAAATAGGGGTCGTCTCGGATCAAGTCCCTGTAGATCGGCTCAGCCTCGTCATATCGCTTCTGCACAGCGAGTAGATTGGCCATGTAAAGGCGCAACCACCGTTGCTCCGGCGCCACCTCGAGCCCCCATCGGTACCATTGTTCGGCGCCCTCGAGGTCTCCAAGATCGGCCAGGCTTCGTCCGATCCAGGTACAGGCCTCAACCGAGTCTTGAGCATCCGGTCGGCTCTTCAAGGTTTCGATGCCTTCGCGCAAGTGACCTGCCTGGATTTGCACCATTCCCAGCAGGCCTACGGTCTCCATGCTTTCCGGTTCGATGGCGACGGCCTTCTCCAGGTGACCGAGGCTGGTCTCCCAGTCCTCCGAGACCCCCGCGACAACACCCTTCATGCGATGGGCCACAGCATTGAGCTGATTGACCCGCAGCATCTCGTCA
>Ga0164315_10005012_pt1 | contig 10333 bp, 8 predicted proteins | sample GuaBasSedimGuay6_FD_113737 | JGI IMG/M metagenome (GOLD analysis project Ga0164315, IMG submission 113737) | Subseafloor sediment microbial communities from Guaymas Basin, Gulf of California, Mexico - Guay6, Core 4569-2, 0-3 cm | ecosystem: Environmental > Aquatic > Marine > Hydrothermal vents >...
AAGCACCTTCTGACGATACCATGGGCGCACCTAAAGGATGTTCCGGTGTGCATTTTTTCCCAAATTCCGGACATTCATTTGGTTTTCTAATACCTTTTAATATCGTACCTGCAATGCACTCTTCGGGCTCTTTAACCTGGTTAATTTCCACTTTGAATTTTTTATGTGCATCAAAACTTTCAAACTCACTTTTTAGCTCATAACCACTTGAAGGAATAGTCCCAATTCCCCGCCAGTCACGATCTGAAATTTCAAACACTTTAAAAATAATATTTTTCGCACTTGGTGTACCTTCTTTTTTTACTACCCGTTTATAGGCATTATCAAGTTTGTACTTGCCAGCTTCTAATTGTTTCACTAACACCATAATACCGTGCAATAAATCAACAGGTTCAAAGCCTGTAATAACAACCGGACGTTTGTATTTTTCAACAATAGGTCCATATTCATCAGTACCCATAATGGCACAAACATGTCCGGCAGCTAAAATACCATCTACTTCACTTTCAGGATCTGCAAAAATTGCTTCTAATGCAGGGGGCACCAAAACATGTGAAGTTAGTATTGAATAATTTTTCAAATTCATTGCTTGTGCCTGAATAACTGATAAACTATTTGGCGGTGCAGTTGTTTCAAAACCAACTGCAAAAAATACTACTTCCCTGTCAGGGTTTTCTTTAGCAAGTTTAACCGCATCTAAGGGGGAGTAAACAATTCTTATTTCGGCACCACCTGCTTTGGCTTCCAATAAACTTTTTTCAGAACCGGGTACACGCAGCATATCTCCAAATGAACAAAGTATTACATTTTCTTTTTCTGCAAGGTAAATTGCTTCATCGATTAATGCCAATGGAGTAACACAAACAGGGCATCCCGGACCATGAATCATATTGATTTCATCGGGTAAAAGATCTAAAATGCCATTTTTGACCAAACTGTGTGTTTGTCCACCACAAATTTCCATGATATTCCATGGTTTTGTAACAACAGCATGTATTTCAGCTAAATATTCTTTTACCAGCTCTGGCGAACGAAATTCTTCAAGGTATTTCATAGGAAGTTAGAAATTAGAGTTTAGAGGTTAGAGTTTAGAAATTGGAATTTTCATTTATCATTCTTTTTCCTCTTCCGCTGACAGCTCTGCATCATATTCACCCATTTGCCTTAAAAACTTCATTGTTTCAGCAGCTTCTTCTTCATCAACAACACTAATAGCCACACCAACATGTACCATAACATAATCACCAATTTTTGCTTCAGGTAACATGGCCATATTAACATCTTTTTGAATACCACCGTAATCAACTTTCGCTAGTCTGAAAACATCATCCAGGGCATCTGTGAATTTAATTATTTTCCCGGGTATTGCTAAACACATATTTATTTGATTTTATTATTAATATATACTAATTGTCCATACGAAATATTCTCATCATTAGCAGAAAGCTGTTGGTGAAAATGTAGCTTATAATCATTGCCTAAATATTGATTTATTAAATCAATTAGGAGCGAATTTTGAAAAACACCACCACTAAAAGCTATATTTTTAACCGAATAATTATCTGCAACTAATTTAATAACTTGCACCAAACTTAAATGAAATTTAAATGCTATTTCGTTTTTATTTGTATTAGTTTTTATATCCTTAATTATTTGATCTACTATATGAGTAACAGAAATTAAGCTATTCTCATATTTTGTACTATAAGCTTCTTTGTAATTTTTGTTTTCACGATAAAAACTCAGTGCTTCATTTTCAAGTATCATAGCAGCTTCACCTTCAAAAGAATTAATATCCTTAAGTTTTAACAGAGAAGCAACTGCATCAAAGAGGCGACCTATACTGCTGGTTTTTATATTATTATCTTTTTTGATAAGTTTCAGATAATTGGGCCATTCCGTTTTTGTGAATTTGTCTGAGATAAGCTCCTCTGAGTAATTTAAACCGTTTGTTATGACAAAAGCAGGTAAGCGTGGTTCCATCGAGAATTTATCCAGGGCAAGATGTGGAAAGTATTCAAAATGAGTTACCCTGTTCATTTGTTTATCTGCATAAGTGAAAAATTCTCCACCCCAAATATTTTTGTCATCACCTAAGCCAACACCATCCCATATTATTCCTAAAACTTCTTTTTTTGTATTAATTAAATTGTTTTCTGCCAAAACTGCCGCAAAATGTGCTTTATGATGTTGGACTTTATAAATTTCAGTATTAAATTTTTTCGATAGGTCTTCGCCAAATTCAGTAGAAAAGTACTGTGGGTGTTTATCCGTAACAATTAGATCAGGTTTTGCTTCAAATAAATTAAAATAATGATACAATACCTTTTCAAAGCTTTCCTGTGATTCAAAACTGTTTAAATTACCCAAATACTGACTGATATAAGTGTTTTGATGCAAATGAAAGGAAAAACTACTTTTTAAACCTGCTCCCATTGCCAATAGGCATTTGTCCGATTTTATATTTTGATAAGGATCGATAAATGTAGGGGATAAGCTGCGCGAACGCCGGATAATAATTTTTTGCTCAAATGCGGCACTGAATTTAATTACACTATCATCCTGCGGTACAACAATTTTACGATTGTTCGCAATAATTAAGTCTGCAATTCCAGAAAGTTCTTGTTCTGCCTTTTTATCTTCAAATATAATAGGAGAATCGCTGACATTTGCACTGGTAGCAATTACAGGGAAATCAATACCTTTTAATATTACTGCATAAAGTGGGGTATAAGCTTTCATTACCCCAATCTGATCCAGGTTTGGAGCAATTAAGTCTTTTTTTAATTTAGAATCAATATGTTTTTTAAGCTGAAAAAGTACAATGGGTGCTTCAATGCTTTGATAAGTTTTCCATTCTTTTTCAGAAACCTCAATATCCGTTAGCAAACTTTTATCATTAGGATACATTAAGGCAAAAGGTTTAAAAGGGCGATGTTTTCTTTTTCGTAATGTCTCTATGGTAGCAGCGTTTGTTGCATCAGCCAACAATAAATAACCTCCAATTCCTTTAATTGCAATAATCTTACCTTCTTTTAAGGATGATTGTATCAGCTCAATAAGCTTTTGTTGTCCATGCTTTTGTGATGATGATAATACGGAAAGTTCAACTGCACAATCCTCACAGGAATTAGTTTGTGAATAATATCTTCTTTCTAAGGGGTTTTCATATTCCGGCAGACAACGTTCACACATCATGAAGTTTTCCATTGTTGTGTTTTCTCTATCGTATGGTAGCTTTTTTATTATTGAATATCGGGGGCCACAATTTGTACAAGTAAAAAAAGGGTAAAAATAACGTCGGTCATTTATATCGAAAAGTTCATTTAAACAATCTTTACAAATACCATAATCGGGGGTCAATAATAAATTGGGTTGTTCGTTGTTTTGCGAATGAATAATTTCAAAATACTTAAAATTGCTAAGTTCGATTTGTTTTATGGAACTTTTAGTAATAATTGATAATTCAGGTGCATGCTCAGTAATTTCTTTGTAAAACTCATTAATAATTAATTTATCACCTTCGACTTCAATATGTACACCTGTATTGCTATTGTTAACCCAACCTTTTAGACTTTTTGTCATGGCCTTTTTATACACAAATGGGCGAAAACCAACACCCTGAACCTGTCCTTGTATATGAATGTGAAATGCAGGCATTTTTTATTGAATATTGCTTATTGAGTATTAGTTTATTGAATATTGAGTGTTAAGTATGGATAATTTATTTTGTTTTTTCATGCATACTGAAAACTGCATACTAATTTAGCAGAATTTAGCTAAACGGCTACTTTTAGAAGATACGCATGATTTAACCATCAAAGTTCACTATCTTTTTACCTGTTTCTTCAGCCAATCATACCATTTATCCATTCCTTCGCCGGAAGTTACTGAAACTTCAAAAAATTCCAGATGATGATTTACCCTCATTGCATACTCCTTTGCTTTATCCACACTGAAATTTACGTATGGTAATAAATCAATCTTGTTAATTATACAAATATCAGAAGATAAAAACATATCCGGATATTTAATAGGCTTATCATCTCCTTCAGTAACACTAATAACAACCACACGTTTGTTTTCACCCAAATCAAAAAGAGAAGGACAAACTAAATTACCTACATTTTCAATAAAAAGGATAGAATTGTCAGGTGGTTTAAGTTCTTTAACCGCTTTGTTTATCATATCGCTATCCAAATGACAAGCCTGCCCTGTATTAATTTGTACAACAGGTATCTTTATCGCTTGAATCCGGTTCGCATCATTAAATGTTTGCTGATCTCCTTCAATAACACTAAAGTTTATTTCTGATTTTAAGTCTTTTAAGGTTCTTTCTAACAAGCTTGTTTTTCCCGAACCAGGTGAGCTCACCAGATTAATTGTAAAAATATTTTTAGCTTCAAAATAACCACGGTTTCGTTCAGCTAATAAATTATTATTTTGTAAAATGTCCTGTTCAATGTCAAGTACTGTCTTTTCATGACTGTGATGATGCTCATGATCATGGTCATGATGGTGATGATGTCCAGTTTCATCTGTGTGATGATGATCATGTTTTAAAGAAACTTCATCTACATTTATTTGTGGTGGTTTACTAATTAAAATACGATCAGTTGAACCACATCCGCAAGTTGTACACATATTTTAATATTTTATTTTATTAAAGCTTTATAATTTGTTTTATTTACTAATTATCAAATCCTGGATTGCTAATTTAGCTTGCCGTTAACGATTTTACTCTTAGCTCCTTACCTGATAATATCTCAGAAAACAACTCGTTACACTTTGGGCATTGGTCAAAAACTGAACTAGTTTTAAAAATATGCCCACAACTTACACATTTTGCTTTTGCCTCAATCCGGTTAATATTACATTCAGCCTTTTCCAAAACTGTGTCATTAACAGCTATTTTCCATGCAAAATCAAATGCTTCGAATTCTACACCTGAAAGAGTACCAATTTCTAATTCAATTGTCTCTATTTTACTTAATTCAGCTCTCTTTAACTCCTTTTTGGCAATATCAATAATGCCCATTACAATTGAAAGTTCATGCATCTTAATAATTTTGCTTTCACCTTCAAAAATAATTAAATTAATTAATAATCCAAATCTTTCATAAAGCGCTGTCTGTCGTAAATGTTTGATTTATTTTTATTTAGACTTAATACAAATTAACATAATTTATGCAAACGTGTTATACAACCTAAAAAATAATTCATAAATTGCTAAAGAAAAAATATAATAATTTGTATTAAAATGGATTTATGATTGAGTATAGAAGCACATAAATGCCATAATATTTATGGTAAATTAATTATTGTGTACTACAAAAAGTCAGGTGAAATTCTAAACGACTAATTGGACAACTCTTATTTCTAATAAAATGATTGAATATTTTACAGAGTTTCCTTTACTGATTGGTTTGTTAGCTGCTATGATACATGTAATAGCAGGTCCAGATCATTTAGCTGCCGTTGGACCTATTGCACTTAAAGAGCAAAATACTTCATGGTTAATTGGTTTATTCTGGGGAATAGGGCATACCATTGGAATGATTCTTATTGGTATTTTGTTTTTTTATTTTAGAGAACTAATCCCAGTTGATTTTATTTCAGAGCAAAGTGAAAAATTGGTTGGGGTAATTCTTATTATCATTGGTATATGGGTGTTTTTTAGATTGGCAAAAAAGAAGAGGTCATCAAATAAGCATAGTCATATTCATTTACATCAAGATGCTCAAGGTGAACCGTATGCGCATTTTCATGTGCATCACCACGCTGATAATACTGAGCATAATCATATGCACCAGGAAAAACAAGGAATATTAATTGTTGCGGGTATTGGAACTATTCATGGGTTTGCTGGTGTTTCTCATTTAATAAGCCTTTTACCTACTCTGGCATTTTCACATCAGGCTGAAGCTGTAATGTACTTGATAGGTTTTGCTGCAGGTACCATTCTTTCAATGATTTTGTTTTCTGTAATCCTTGGATTTATTGGCAAATCAGCCTCTAAAAATAACAGGCAGATACCTTTTTACCTTGTTAATGTTGTAGCTGCCAGCGTAGCTATTTTTGTTGGAATATTCTGGATTTATCAGAGCTGGTAGTTTTTCCGGTTAATAAAAAAACCCCGAATATCTCCGGGCTTAATTAATTCTAGATTAAACTTCTTAATTTATAATTTCTAATCACCAAGTGTAGCAACCATTACCGCTTTAATGGTATGTAAACGATTTTCTGCTTCATCAAAAACAATGGATGCTTCTGATTCAAATACTTCATCAGTAACTTCCATACCATCTAATCCAAATTTTTGAAAAATTTCTTCACCAACTTTGGTTTCCCTGTTGTGGAAAGCCGGTAAACAATGCATAAATTTAGTGTAAGGATTACCCGTCATTTCCATAGCTTTTTTGTTCACCTGGTAGGGTTTTAAAAGCTCAATTCGTTGTTTCCAAACATCATCAGCTTCACCCATTGACACCCAAACATCGGTGTAAATATAATCACATCCTTTTAATCCTTCTTTTAAGTTATCTGTAACGGTAATTTTAGCACCGGTATCTTTTGCAATTTCCTTAGCTTGATTCACAAGTTCTGTCTCCGGTTGAACCTCTTTTGGAGCTATTGACCGGAAATCCATACCCATTTTTGCAGCTCCTATCATTAAGGAATTACCCATATTATTTCGGGCATCGCCTAAATAAGCAAATTTTGCCTCATGCAAAGGTTTGTCTGAATGTTCCATCATGGTCATAAAATCAGCCAAAATCTGTGTTGGGTGAAACTCATTGGTTAAACCATTCCAAACGGGAACGCCAGCATAAGCACCAAGGTCTTCAACTGTAGCTTGTGCAAAACCACGATACTCTATACCATCGTACATTCTTCCTAGAACTCTTGCGGTATCTTTCATTGATTCCTTACCACCAATTTGAGAACCGGATGGACCAAGATAAGTAACATTAGCACCCTGGTCATAAGCAGCAACCTCAAATGCACACCTTGTTCTGGTTGATGCTTTTTCAAAGATCAGGGCAATGTTTTTTCCTTTAAGCTTTTGTTGTTCCGTTCCCGCATATTTTGCCTTTTTAAGATCCAATGATAAATCAAGCAAAAACTTCATTTCCTTTGGAGTATAATCCAATAATTTTAAAAAATTTCTGTGTCGTAAATTAAATGCCATAACTTTATAATTTAATATTAGTAATTGGTAATTAGAAATCAGTAATTGGTGCAATTACCAGTTACCAATTTCTAGTTACTATTTGTCGTATTCTAAAGTAATTTTAGTACCAAAAGATTTATCCGAAAGCTTAGTTGCTTCAGTAATTACACTTTTTTCACCTCCATTCTCTATAAACCTTAAGGCCGCATTGATTTTTGGCGACATATTTCCCTCACCGAATTTTCCTTCTTTCATATATTTTTCAGCATCAGCTTTATTTAAAAAGTCAAGCTTTTTTTCGTTATGCTGTCTGTAATCAATATAGACATATGGAACATCTGTTAAAATGTAAAATTCGTCTGCTTTAATAGTCGTAGCCAATAGTGATGTAGCTTTATCCTTATCAATTACTGCTTCAAGCGGGCGTATATTCTTTTCATCATCAATATAAACCGGAACACCACCACCACCTGCTGCTATAACAATAGTTCCCTGTCTTGCCAGGGTTTCAATTGAATGAGCATTAAATACTTCTAAAGGTTCAGGTGAAGCAACTACTCTACGCCAGCCATCCTGCATTTTGGGACTTTCTTTAAATATCCAGCCTTTTGATTTTTTTAATTCATCAGCCTGTGCTTTTTTGTAAATTTTGCCTACACGTTTTGTTGGATTATTAAATGCCGGATCATCCTTATTAACAACTACCTGCGTTACCATAGTAACAATATCTTTTTGTATGTTGTGTTCTAAAAGGACATTCCTGAGTACTCGCTCTATCATGTATCCAATTCCACCTTGTGAATCTGCTACACATATGTCCAAAGGCATTTGGGGGATATCGTACATTTCCTCTCCAGCATCATTTCGCATAAGGATATTTCCAACTTGTGGCCCGTTTCCATGACCAATTACAAGTCCATAGCCTTCCTTTATTAAATAAATAAGATTTTCAAGGGTATCCTTCGTGTTTTTTTCCTGTTCTTCGATAGTGCCAATTTGGTCACCTCTTAATAATGCATTACCACCCAATGCAATAACAGCTAATTTTTCCATAACAATACATCATTAAATGTTTATAAATCAAATAACTAAACATGACCTCATTTGAAAAGGTGTGCGAATTTAGTAATTTTTTTTGGTTAAAAACAGGACTTGTTATTTAACATGTTACTCAGAAAATTAGTAATTGGTAAATTGTCCAATCAATGTCGTAGCTAATCGTAAATCATTTTTTTCTTAATTTACATTTATTACCACTTATCTAATTACTAATGACCTGTCTCTTAAGGTAAAACATAGAATATTAGATATCACAGGTACTTTAAACCAGAGCCTTCTTCAGTTTACAATTAAAACAAACGCCATTTTTTCTCCGAATGATTAAGTTCATGATTTAATAACCACTTTTTACGCCATAGATCACCACCATATCCAACCATTTTACCGTTGCTGCCAATTACTCTATGGCATGGAATTACAATATTTAATTTGTTTTTACCATTTGCAGATGCTGCTGCTCGAATAGTATTTTTGTCACCAAGTTTTTTGGCTAAATCTAAATAACTAATTGTTTGTCCAAAAGGAATATTCAATAATTTATTCCATACTGTTTGCTGAAAATCAGTTCCTTCCTGTTGTAATGGCAATTTAAACTTCTTTCTTTTTCCTTCAAAATATTCATTTAATTGATAAATACATTCATCAAGTATCTGTGGAATTTCCTTGGTCTCTTTTCTTTGAGGGGAAGCTACCTTTTCAGCATCTTTAAACATAATACTTATAATATGTGTTTCTGTAGAAGAAATTTCAATGATTTTAAGTGGTGAGTCAATATATTTTGTGAAAATTTCCATAAGTCTTTGTGACGTTCTTTTCGATTAGCTCAAAGATAAAAAAAACCCCATAAAGAAAATTCTCCATGGGGATCAAACATAAAGGTTAATAATATTACTTCAACAAGAACTTTTCTATTCCTTTCACTGCTCTGTAACCATCAGCAATCGCACTAATTGCATCTGCTGTTGAATTTACAGAGTCACCACCTGCAAATATTTTCTCAACGGTACTTTGCATATCATCGTTGGTTACGATTCTCCCTCTTTTTAATTCTAATTTTCCCTTTATTTCATCAGTAAGGAAAGAATAGTCAGCTTCCTGACCAATTGCACCAATTACACAGGTAACATCCATTTCGGTTTCACTACCTTCAATCTGAACAGGTCTTGGTCTTCCACCTTTATCATCAGGAACCATTTCTGCCATAGCAAATTTTATTTTTATTGCGTTGCCTTTATCATCTCCAATAATCTCTAAAGGAATTCCTTGTGGCGTAATAATTACATCTTCATCTTCAGCGCCTTCAATTTCTTCCCAATCAGCAGGCATATCAACCACACGTCTTCTATATAAAATTGTAACTTCGGCACCATGTCTTTTTGCAACACGAGCTGCATCAATTGCTACATTACCACCACCAATTACCACTACTTTATTTCCAATATCAACCGTTTGACCATCATTAATTTGTTCAAGATAGGTTACCGCCTGCATGGATCCTTTTAAATTTTCACCAGTCATACCTAAAGTCCATGGTTTTTCAAAACCAATACCCATGAATAAAGCGTCATACTTATTGTAAATCTCATCAAACTGGATCTCTTTTCCTACACGGGTGTTATATTTTATCTTCACACCTATGCTTTCCATATAGCCAATTTGTTTGTCAAGACTTTCTAAAGGCAATCGGTATTTAGGAATACCATACATGGTCATACCACCTGCTTTCGATTTTGCTTCATATATTGTAACATCAAAGCCTTTTAACGCAAGGTAATATCCCGCAGTTAAACCGGCAGGCCCTGCACCAATAATACCTATGGTTTTACCATTTGGTTCTTTAATGTCAGGATTTACAATTTCCTTAATGATATCAGCATTTTCTGCTGTTTCTGTAGCATAACGTTTTAGCCAACGAATAGCAACCGCTTCACCACGAACCTGTATCGCACAAACATCTTCACATCTACGTGTACACACCTTACCACACATTTCAGGTAATGGGTTATTGTCGTAAATGATACGCAAAGCATCTTCATCATTCCCACTTGCTATGGCATTGATATATTCAGGAATGTGCATGTGAGCAGGACAAACCTCAGT
>Ga0164315_10005013_pt1 | contig 10333 bp, 4 predicted proteins | sample GuaBasSedimGuay6_FD_113737 | JGI IMG/M metagenome (GOLD analysis project Ga0164315, IMG submission 113737) | Subseafloor sediment microbial communities from Guaymas Basin, Gulf of California, Mexico - Guay6, Core 4569-2, 0-3 cm | ecosystem: Environmental > Aquatic > Marine > Hydrothermal vents >...
CCGTTAGTAAGTTGATTGGGGCAGTTTTTTAAAATAAGTTCAGCATGTGGAATGTTGGAATCAATACCAGACCTATTCATTAATGCTGAAACCGATATAACAAATGATCGTGATTCGCGGGCAACAAAGCGGGTAATATCTTTTGTGTTATGTTCACTACCAGGCCAAACTGCCACATGCAGGTCTTCACCCAATCCATAAAGTGCAGTTCGTGGAAGCGGCATCCAGTTCTCCCAGCAATTAAGACCTCCAAGAGTAAATTTCCCCAGCTTATGAACCCTTAATCCATTTCCATCGCCTATTGACCATACCAGTCTTTCTTCATAGGTTGGCATCAGTTTTCTGTGAACCGATTTAATTTGCCCTTCTGCATTAATATAGACCAATGAGCAATAAAGACTGTGTCCACCTCTGTCGGTTGGCCGCTCAATAATTCCGAGGTAAACAGCGATATTCTTCTTCTTAGCAAACTCACAAATAGTATCAAGTTCTCCCGATTCAATATTAATGGCGTTCCTGGAATAGTACCCAAAAAGATCTTTTTGAACAGAAGAATTAAATTCGGGGCTGTTGGTTAATTCTATCCAAAAAGGATAACCAGGAACAAGTGCTTCTCCAAAAACCACCAAATTACAGTTTCGGGACGAGGCTTTATCGATCCAATCAGCTACCTTTTTAAGCGTTTTTGTTTTGTTTAACCATACAGGTGATATTTGAGCAAGACCGACAGTGATATTTGAATTGATTTTCATTGGTCTTATTTGTTAGTTGAAACTATACACTTTCAGCACAAGACTTTTAGTTTCTATAAATTTTATGGTTTGAGGTCGGAAGTCCGAAGCTAGAAGTAATTCTACTTCATGCTTCCGACTTCTGACTTCTAGCCGTATTTGGTAATTCTTAGAATGAATTTCATTCGTAAAACAAACCTATGTACTTCCAGTGCATAGTGGTTTAGTTATTTTACTTTCGTCAGGCTAAAATAGCTAAAAACAAAAAACGCCGGATGAATGGTCCGGCGTTTTTAATAAAGTATTAATACTTCTTAATTGGGCACTTGTGTATTTTCGTCAATATTATCCAACCATACTTCATTTTTGTCAGTGTTGTTGATTTGTCCATCTAAATCATAATCACCAGACAAATATCCTGTTTTACCAGTTAAGATCGACCAGAAAGAGGTTTTGTCAGTACTGTTAACTATTCCATTGGCATCTCCATCGCCACCAATCATACCCCAGGTACTTGGGCCGAATAATTCCACTTGCTTTATTCCATTTGCTCCACCATAAGTTTTAGCTGAAGCATCTGTAAAATCATAAGCATAAAAACCACCAGTTTTAACCAATGGATCAGCTGACATTATACTTAGGTGATTTCTGTGCTTAATGACAACAAACATATTTTCACTTATTGTATTGTCAAAGTTAAGTCTTCCTATTCCATCCAATCCAACAATAGAGCCATCACGCAGTAAAAATCCTGCCTGAGTTGCAATGGTGGTTGCACTGGTTGCAGCAGCAGCATTTGCTGCATCGCGAAGTTCAACTAAAATCCAGTCAACAACATCGGCATTCGGAATGGCTGCAACTGACTCAGTTCCTGCATAATTCCAGGGAGCTGTATTAAAAGGTTGAGCTAAAGGTAGGTTGCCGGGATTCAGTTTAGCATTCATTTGACTTGAACCGGCATATGGCCCTTCCAGAAAAACAGTAAGGTCTAAAAGTAAAGGGTTGTAAATTAATTCGACATCATCGAAATATGACACAGTACCCACGGTAGCAACTTCATCACCTGCACTTAAAACAATTAGGATGTATTCTGGTTCATTGCTATTTAAATAGTTAAAAGGTGCTGAAAACCGAGTCCATTCGGATGTTACTGCAGGAACATTTATTTGTGCCACTGCAATGTAGTTTGACTCAGTTGCATCAGGTATTTTAGCAAAACCAGTATGCAACAAGGCTTTAACCTGTGCTGCATCACTACCTAATGGAGCATGTTTTAACCAAACAGCAATACTATCTGGCTTTTGAGTAAAGGGTGTATTCCACTGAGGGGATGCTGGGACTGTTTGGGTCCATCCAGTACCAGCTAATTCTGCATGTATCTGGCCGTTGGTAATTGTGCCGGCGGCAATAAATCCTAATACAGTCATATTTTCCAGTCTAACTGAATAATTACCAGTGTGAGCATCTGTGCTTTGGTCCCAAACATAGGGAGCAAATATGTTTGCTGTAGAATTATCTGAAGTTTTAATGGAACTCCATTCAACTGGTTCTGGATTATCAAGTCCAACATCTTCCCAGTTTTCGAAACCAGGGTTTTCAGGCTGTTGTTGACATATGGCAGTTATTGAAAAAAATAAAGCAAATATAAAAAAGAATAAATTTTTAATCATTGTGTTAAATTTTATTAGGTGAATAATTAAATAAGGCAGATGTATAATTGATCTACTTTTTAACAATTTTTTGAGCGTGCTTAAAAGTTTCACTTTTTAAGTTATAGATGTATATTCCTGCTGGAATATCCGTTAAAATAGTGCTGATTTCCTGTGGATTGATAGGTTTAGAAATTAAAACCCTGCCAGCTAAATCTACAACTTCCAGTTCACAAACTTCATCCATTCCGGTATTGTGCAAATCAACAATCAATTGATTGTTCGAAAAGTAAACATTGATATCGTTTTTTGCATAGGTCGGAATACCTATTTCATGATAGATGCATTCAAAATCATCGAGGTAAAGAATACTACCGGCTGTGGCATTTTCAGCATCTCCGATAAATATTCCAAACAGGAGGTATTCAGGAGTTTCCCCATTCAAATAGGCAAAAGGAACTTCAAATTCGGTCCATTCACTCACTTCTTCAGGAATATCAATATTGGCTACCGCAACCCAGTTTGTCATGGTGGAGTCAAAAATTTTAGCCTCGCCTGTATGCAATATAGCAATTATATGTGCAATGTCATTTCCCTGTGGGAAATATTTTGTCCAAACCGATAAACTATCCGGCAGATCTGTAAATGGTGTATTCCAATCCGGGACTGAGTCAATAGTGTATACATAAGCGTCAGTTGGAGGTACTGCAGCATGTACCCTTCCATTGGTTAAAACTCCCGGAGCAACAAATATTAGTACCTCATTACTTTGAAGTTTAATAGAATACATCCCGGAATGGGCATCGGTACTTTGAAACCAGCCAACAGGAATTATTGCATTTATCTCGTCACCTCCATCAGAGGTTTTTAATGAGCTCCAGTTTACAGGTTCCAGTGTGTCAGGATGAATTCCTACATCCTCCCATTCTTCAAAACCAGGATTTTGCGGTTGTTGTTGTCCTAAGGCAACAATACTTACGGTAAAAAAAATTGTCACTAACAATAGAATAGATCGATAATACATAATGGTAAGTTTTAGTTTTTTCGGCTGCTAAAATAAAAAAAATATAACCTCAAATAAATTATCATGGAAAATTTAACTAAAACATAACATTTGATACCTTATACCCTTAACGAAAGGCAACTCAAACCTCCATCAAGTTTTTGAAATTCAGAGACATTTATTTCAATAGTCTTGTAACCGGCTTGCTCAATGGCTTTTTTTGATTTTGGAAATCCCTCGGGAACAAGCACCGTATCATTTACCCAAATACAATTGGCAGCATAACCTTCCTCTTTCTTGATTTTTATTTGGTTAAATTTTTTAAATTCCTCATGATTTAGGAACTCACCTGAAATAACCAGGTTGTTTTTTTCGAGGTAGGATAAGCCAGTTTTTAAATGCAGGACCTTATTCAATTTAACCTTGGATCCGGTCATGCCGTATTTCAAAAGTATATCAATCAACTGATCAGCACCAGCTTCATTTGTCCTTTCCGACAGTCCGATATAGAAGTGTTTTCCAACCATCATTATATCCCCTGCTTCAATGGTTCCTGGTTCAGAAATAGCTTCAATATTTTCAAAGTGATCTTTTAAGAGTTCAGCAATAGCAGTTGTTTCTCCCCGACGGGATTGAGCTCCGGGTTTCATAATGATGGCACACTTAGGTGTTAGTAAGGCTGTATCTTCTATAAATGTTGAATCAGGATAATTATCATCGGCTTCCATAATAATCACTTTTAATCCACAATCTTGTAAAACATTGATGTAATTTTCATGCTGCAGCAAAGCTTTGGAATATTCTGGTAGACCCATGTTTGCTGTTGTGATACCTGAGGCTAGGTTTTTACATGGTTTCCGTACAATAGCTTTTGTAAACATAGATTTGAATTTTTTGCATACAAAATTAGAAATATATCAATCAAGTTTATTTTGAAAGCCTAAACATGTCTATATTTGAAAACTGTTTGAGTGAAGATTAATTCAATAGTAGTTAATATGAGTAAAGTATTTAAAATATTTATATATAGTTTATTATCTTTGGTAACCTTTACTAATTGTTCAACTAAAAATCCAGGCGTTCCGTCCGAAAGAATTATACTGATAGGGATAGACGGAATGGGAGTTGAGGGATTTCAAAAAGCCAAAACCCCTAATTTAGATGCACTGGCAAGTAGCGGCGCGATTTCATTAAAAACCAGAGCTGTTATGCCAACAGTAAGCGGACCCAATTGGAGTTCTCATTTATTGGGTGCAGGGCCTGAACAACATGGTATTACAGCCAATGACTGGACCGTTGATAATTATTCAATAGAAGCAACTAAGAAAGATAAAGAGGGTTTTTTTCCTTCGATATTTAATTTAATTGCCGGTCAAATCCCCAATTCCAAAACTTGTTTCTATTACGATTGGGATGCCTTGTCAAATTTTTACAATATCGAAAAGATAGATAAAGTTGAATTTTCAAAAAGCTTTGAGCAAACTTTTGAAAAGGCAACTCCCTGGATCGTAGAAAATGATCCCTTATTTTCATTTATTTACATCGGGCATCCTGACGAAGTTGGCCATGAATACAAATGGGGTTCATCGCAATATATTAAAGCAATTGAAGATGTTGATAAAGCATTGGGTAATTTTTTTGCAATCCTGAAAAAAGAGAATATGTTTGATGATACACACTTTATTGTTGTAACAGATCATGGCGGAGTAAATAATGGTCATGGAGGATTGAGCATGACTGAAGTCGAAATTCCATGGATAATTTCCGGCCCCGGTATATTACAGGATAGATTAATTGAACAATCAAACGATGTGTATAATACCGCATCTACAATAGCATATTTATTGGAATTAGAGCAGCCTTATGAATGGATTGGTAGGCCAGTATTGGGTGCATTTGTTGGAGAGAGTAAATTTGCAAATGAAAATATCCATTCTTATGTTCCTCAGCCATTTGGCAATATTGAGAGCGGATTGTATTTCAAATCAAATATTGCAAGTTTTGAAGTGAGTGATCCAACTTGCACGATACGGTTTACATGGGATGGATCAGATCCAATTCCCAGTTCCATGGTATACTCAAAGCCAATCGCAATGCTTGAGTCTAAAGTAGTTAAAGCCGCAGCATTTAAAGATGAACAACGGTCAAGAATAACAACCATTAACTTTCGAAATATTAAGAAAGCAAATATTGAAAAGCTGGCTTTTCAACCGGATCCTAAATACATTGATCTGGGTTCAAATAAACTTTCTGATGGAAAAATAGGATCAAAAAATTTTGATGATGGAGAATGGATTGGCTTTAGAGGAACAAATTTAGATGCAATCTTAAGCTTTGGTAGATATACTGATATCAAGTCGGTAAGTATTGGATTCTTGAATGAAGAAAATTCATGGATATTTTTACCAAAGGAAATTATAGTACTTGCATCAGTCGATGGAAATTATTTTTTGGAGATAGGGAGGAAGACAAATGAAGAAATACCAAAAGATGTAAGAAACGGCAGGGTTGAATTAAAGGTGAAAATTAAACCTGCTAAAACCAGGTTTCTTCGGGTAATTGCCGGTAATATAGGAGACTGTCCTTCTGATCATCCCGGAGAAGGAGAACCAGCATGGTTGTTTGTTGATGAGATTATTATTGAATGAAATTTGGCAATTTTTAGATCATAATTTCAATCATCATCAAGGTACCTGACTTGTTTTCCCCTCATTTGGTTGCCAATGATCATTTTTATCTTTATTATCAACAGTACAATCCATGTTGAAATCTCCATACAGATAACCACTCAAACCGGCTTCAATCATCCAGCAATTTGTTTTGTCCAGTGTATTGATATTGTCATCAACAAAACCATTCCCACCAATAGCTCCCCAGATACCTGTACCAATTTCCTTGTGTGCATTTATTCCCCCATAAACTGTAGAAACATTAGTTGTAAAATCGTAATTGTATGTTCCTCCTGAAACTACAAGGGGATCAGCGGAAATAATATCCAGATGGTTGCGATGATAAATTACCACAAACAATTGTTCCGAAACTGAATTGTTTAGTTGAAGGTTGGTAACCCCATCCAATCCAACCACAAATCCATTGTTCAGAAGAAATGCAGCCTGCCGGTCAATTGTGGTTGATGCATTGGCTAAAGCTGCATCTGTTGCATCCCTGAAATCAACCAATATCCAGTCAACTATATTATCAGGCAGGGTAACTACAGATTCTGTTCCTGAATAATTCCAGGGTGAACCGGTATAAGGTTGTGATAATGGGAATCCTTCGACAGGCCCGGGGTTAGCTGTTAGAAAGGTGTTCATATCGCTTCCGTTAAACGGGCCTTCAAGAAATACTTTAAGTTCAACTTCCAACGCATCTCCAACATTTAGTGTTACCGGTATTATTATTATAGAATCGAGGTCGTTGCTGTGTATGTGTAAATCAGCCTGGTAAGTGCCTTCAGTCAATCCGGTTGCATCAAAAAGGAGCCCGACATCTACCGAGCCTTTTGTGTCGCCGGGAACAATTCCAGACCCGTTTGAGGTTATTGAGACCCATTGGCTGCTTAGATATTCAACAATATCAGCTAATAGATTTGCACTGCAAGTTTCTTCAACCGAAGCAAGTGATAAAGTAGAGAATACAGACTTAAAACCGTTTCCTTTATATTGAATAGCGCAAATCCCTTCAGGTGTGGGGTCTGTTAAATTAAACAGGTCAGTGCCCACATGTTCATTGATTTCTGAAAGCTCAACTGGAGGATTATAATAATAATTAAGAAAGTTGCAGGTATATCCTTCTGCAAGGGAACCAGGTACACCTTCAAAAACACCATTAAACCAAGCATACCAGTTACCGAATGCCACTGTCCTTAAACCGAGGTAATCATAAGGGAATTCCCCTGGGTCAAGCGTAATAGTACCATATCCATAATTAGTCAGATAGCCCTGTGATGAAAGGAAGAGCAATCCGCCACCATCTAAATATGAAGTGAGGTTGTTTTCATCGTTTCCTGTCATGCAATCCTGATCATAAGCTTCACCGGTAAACCAGATAATTATGTCGTATTGCTGCATTGTTGCCAAGTCAGGGCCATCATACCACGGATGATAAACTTCATGGTATGTATATGAAAAGTTGTTGGCGTTCAGGGCACTTTCATAATTTCCCCATTCATCATAATATTCCTCCTCGAAGTTGTAATGGCTGCTCATATCCCTGTCAACTACAAGGATATTTACGGATTTCAATTTATCCGGAAAAACAATTTCACAATTATATATAAGATTTCCTGTTCCGGTATTTGCGATATTCATAACAGTTTCAAGGGTATTGTCAGGGCTAAGGTTGATATTGAAAGAAGTAGGGCTTATATCTATATCAGTCCATTTTAATTCCACATCCTGTTGAGCGGGTAATCCTGTTATTGCAACATTTTCAATTGTATCATTTAAAAAATCGTTGTGGCTGATCGTTAAATCGAAAATGCCATTTGGTATATTATTGATTTGGTAAAACCCATCCCCTCCACTTAAATCCGATTGACCGTTAATTGTTAACAGTGCATTTGGTATTGGGTTCGGGTTTCCAAATTCTGTTACATAACCACTCAAGCTGCCCGTTATATAATTATTTGTTATTGTAACGGTCAAAACCGAGTTATCCCCGGCATTATGTTTAATTACTATGTCTGCACTTTTTGTTGGCTCGGTAAGTTCACCTGCATCTATTTCCAGTATAACATCTAATGAGCCTTTGCCAGATGTTTCAACAGTTCCGTAACGGTTTCCGGTAATTTGTATCCAGATATCCACTTCAAGAGCAAAAAAGTGATTCAACGGATTTCCGTATGTCATTCCGCAAATAGTTACAACATCTTCAATATAATCAGTAGAAAAACAAACCGCATTGGCGGATTGGAAGGCATCACCATCAAGTTTAGGTAGTAACCACGACAATCCGGTTAATGACTCGGTTTCTAAATCATATTGATATATTGTATAACCTGGTCCATAAACTAACCATAAACAATCATTCACATTGTCATAAGTCATATCTGAATAGTTATTTTCTTCAGAATTGGCTAAACGGGAAACCAATGCACCGGTCTCATCAAAAACAAAAAACTTTTCATCATTTTCGTTGGCAACAAATCCAAGACCCGGCACCCATGCAATTCCATCGGGTTCGGAAAGATCTTCGGGGTATTCTGTAAATAAAGTAGTAATAGAACCATCGCCCGGGTCTATCCGATAAAACCCATTATAATCACAGCTATAGAGGTAAGTGCCATCAAAGGTCATTTTACGCATTCCCCATTGAGAAGTATTTCCCTGTGAATATTGGGAAATAAGATTTCCATCTTTGTCAAATTTATATAGCTGGTGATCCCCCCCATTTGAAACCGGGCCTGTAGCCCAGACGTAAGTGCCATCAAATTCACATCCATAAAGTGTTATATCACCTGATGGTGTTTCAATATCAAAATTTGCCAGGGTGTCACCCATTGGAAGTTCTGCATAACAAAAATACTCAAGATCACCCGGACCATTATTTGTAATAGTGAAGCTTTCAGTTTTAATTTCAAAAGGATCAATGGGGATCTCCAGCAAGGTTGGATCCAGGACAATTTCAGCCCATTTTAACCCGAAATCCAATTGGGTCGTAATTCCATCATTGATTACAGTTGAAAGGGTGTCATTAAAATATGGATTTCCATTTGCATTTGAATATCCGTTTGCATCAATATAAACTTCATAAGAACCGATTGGGACATCCTCAATTAAATAGTATCCGTTTGAATCGGTTGTGTCGGTAAAATGCCTGATACTAACATATACATCTTCAATAGGTGTTGATGACCCGTTTTCAAAAACATAGCCTTCAATATCCCCAAAAGCCGCATAATAAATATTCAGGAAAGGCGGATTGGCTTCGTTCCATCCATCAAACCTTATGTACCGCGTATAGCTCAAATAGTTATTTGCAATCCCTACAGTAAATTTGTTGGCTGATAAAGATGATTGCACATCAGCACAAATGTCCCCTTCCAGCATATATGCCCTCCAATCAACCGGGTAATTGATATTTGTTTCATCATGGTGAAAGTAATACCCTGATGATTGTTCAGCAACAATATCAGGATGCAATACACCTGCAACTTCAGTGACCGGATCGCTGCTTACCGGGGTTATCGACCAGTTGGGCCTGTACCTTTCATAAACATGTCCGTTAAAACTTACCGCATAAATTGTTGACCCGTCAGGGATTGCAGAAATGTCAAACGACATCCAGCCATCTTCCGGGTCGGTGCCAAATACAAGACTGGTTTCGGTTTTAGAGGATGGATTTGTTGTCCCTGTCCAGTATTCAGAATTTTGAGGATAACAGGAAACTAAATTCGCAGCATAAGGATATAGATTAAAAATAGCTTCCTGTCCTGTAAAGTAATTGTGGGATCCCGGTGTGAGGTCGTCGAGATAGTAATATCCATTGTACGATCCGCCCCAGCCCCAATTCATGTGGTAATGGCATAGTTCGCTGACGGCTTCATAACCGTCCATGACCCACGCATGACCCGACCAGTCACCCTGTCCTGAATAAAGCATTGGACGGCCATTATCCAGTTCGTTCCGGAGCATGTTTTGCCATGTAGAATCCGCATATTTATATTTCTTATCATGGTAAGCGCTTAAATCATAATTGAAATAGTTTTTAAGCGCATTCAAGGCTCCATGATATCCATCAAGTGTTGCACCTGAAGCAGCGGGTCCGTAACTCATTTCAACAGCCACACCACAATGATACATAAGTGTTGCAATAGGAGTATTGCTTGCAGAAATCGAATGGGGCATATTTGCCCAGTCGTAAGTAGTGGCCCCGAAATCAGCAAAAAGGTTTCCGTAAATATAATGGTTATAACTGTGTGACCCAATACCCTGAATGGGATGGCTCCA
>Ga0164315_10005014_pt1 | contig 10331 bp, 8 predicted proteins | sample GuaBasSedimGuay6_FD_113737 | JGI IMG/M metagenome (GOLD analysis project Ga0164315, IMG submission 113737) | Subseafloor sediment microbial communities from Guaymas Basin, Gulf of California, Mexico - Guay6, Core 4569-2, 0-3 cm | ecosystem: Environmental > Aquatic > Marine > Hydrothermal vents >...
ATAAAGGATAGAGCATAAAATGAAATCCTATTCATTATTTAAAAAAGATTGGCAGTCAGAGTTAAGAACTCGTTATGCAATAAATGCTCTGGCAATGTTTATCCTGGTTACAATTAGTGTAATTCTTTTTTCTATAGGACAGGAGACTATTTCTGCACAATTAACTGGTGGACTCCTTTGGGTAGTAATATTTTTCTCAGCTATGTCTGGTCTATCACGAGCCTTTGTTTCAGAAGAGGAACGTGGCACTACAATGACACTTCATTTATTGGCAAAGCCATCAACTATATTTTCAGGCAAATTACTTTTTAATATTCTGCTAGTTTACTTGATGAACATTGCTATAATTATTCTATATTCACTTTTGTTTAATTCATTTATAGTTTCAAATTGGGGGCTATTTCTTTTAGCAGCATTATTCGGAAGTTTCGGCATAGCAGTCTCTTCAACAATTATTGCTGCTATTATTTCTAAAGCTAGTGCAAAGGGCACATTATACCCCGTGCTAGCTTTTCCAATTCTTCTCCCACTAATTTTAACTCTTCTCGAACTCACCAAATTTGCAATCAATGGAAAAACAATAACTGAATCATATGTAGAGATAGCTGTTTTAATTTGTTACGATGTAATTATGCTGACAGCTTCATATATGCTTTTTGATTTTATTTGGAAAGACTAACAAATGATAACATTTAAATACTCCCTTATCTCAAAAATAATTTATAGGTATGCTAATATTCCTGCAACAATATTCTTGTTGCTTTATCTTGTTAGTTCTTTTGCATATATGTTTAAAGAGTGGTATTATTTTTTTCCATTCATGCTGAATTTACTTATCATAATAGTATTGAATAGATATTACTTTCGTTCATACAAACTCTTTCCATATAGGATTGATATAAATACAGAGAAAATGATTTGCTCTGATTATTTTAATGGGAAGAAACGTGTTGAAATCAATCTTCAAGATATTGACTTGGTTGAAGGAGGATCACTATATGGTTCTCCTGCAAAACCAATACTGGTTCACGATTCCGCTAGCGACACTGTAATTGGTATTAGTCCTCACATGAAGGATCACAATAAATTAATTACAATAATTTTAAGTAATGTAAAAGAAGAAGTATACAATTCCGTTCTTTCCGTGGCACAAGAAATAAATGATGCTAACAAAGAACTTCTTTCCAAAAACAAAAAGAGCAAAAAAAAACCCACCAAAATTTGATGGGTTTTTTCCAAAGGAATTAAACTATTTCTTTGCTGGGTAAACTGCATCTTGAAGAGCTTTACCAACTTTAAACTTAACAACAGATTTTCTAGCAATTTTAATCTCTGCGCCAGTTTGAGGATTACGTCCTTTTCTTGCTTTTCTAACTGCAGTAGATACCTTACCAATTCCAGGAATTGTAAAAGATTTTTTAGCGTTCTTAGCAGCTAACAATGCTAGTTCAGCTAAAAACATTGCAGATTGCTTTTTAGTAACATCAAGCTTAACAGCCATATGGTCAACTATTTGAGCTTTAGTTAAAGGTTTTTTTGGATCTACTTTAGCAACAACTTTTTTAGGAGCAACTTTTTTTGCTACAACTTTTTTAGGAGTAACTTTTTTTGCTACAACTTTTTTAGGAGCAACTTTTTTTGCTACAACTTTTTTAGGAGCTGCTTTTTTTGCTACAGCTTTTTTAGGAGCTGCTTTTTTTGCTTTCGCCATGTTTTTTCCTGTCTTTGTTTAGGATTTAGTGAATGTTGTATGTAACATATAAAAATTATTTAAATAAAAAAACTATTTTATTTTTTTAAAGTCTCTCTTTCTCCAATGATTATAGGCATAAAGAAAGTTTATTAGTACCTTTGCACTATAAATAAAGAACATTATACTATCATAATTTTATGAAAACAGTTATATTAATATTTATTGTAACAGCTACAAACTTGTTTGCCACTGAATTGTTTTACTTTAACCCTTCTGATTCCCTTGTAAACAAAGGGGATAGTAACCTTGACTCATTATCATATAAGCCTGTTGATTCATTAAATGTAGCAGACTCCCTAAATTTAAAAGAAATAATTCTGAAACCTTTGTTCATAGAATCTATTAAATCTAACTCTCCGCTCAACTATACAAATAATATTAAGCATAAAGATTTTTCAACTGATGACTATAGAAATCTTTCAGATATATTTACTTACATGCCATTTGGGTTTATGCAAGACCTTGGATCTCTCGGGCAACCTAATGAGCAAATGTTTTACGGTCTAGGGTTTTCAAATATTTCCTATAATAGAGATGGCGTTTTACTTAACAATAGATTGCAAAATTCTTACGACTTAAATCAACTTAATGCTGAAAGAATTGATTCACTTGAAATTATTCCATTAACTAGGGGCTTTCTCTATAGTCCATATAATAATCCCGTTAGTGTAAATTTGCATTCGCGATTTAATTATTCTACACGTGCAGTTACAAGATTAAAATTTTATCAAGCCAGTTATGACGAAGGTTTCATTGATGTTCTTTTTCATACGCACATTACAAATAAATTAAATTTTGGAATGGGTGTTTCAAATTCTGCAATAGATTCAAGATTCGAAAACAGTGATTATGAATCTTGGAAGCTTGACGCAAAAATTGCATACTTAGTAAGTGACAAAATAAATGTTACGGCAAACTATTTTTATACATATGACACCCTTGCACTCTTTGGGGGTTTAGATACAAACGCTTTGCTAAATGATGATTTCTCTCCCGTCCTTTATGGAGGTAGTTCAAGTAACTCTTTTAGATATAAGTTAACCTATAATCACAATGCAAGTGTAAAAGTACTCACTACACTTATTCCAAATTCCAAAACAGATTTAACATTATATTTTAATTCCACATCACAAAAATTTATGCAAAACAACGATTCGCTTGCTTCAAATCTTCCAATAATTAAACATGATAATTTCTTTCAAACTGTTGGCGTTCGGTTACAAAATTATTTTAGCCACAATGATATTTCGCTTGACTTAATTGCAAACTACGAGTCCACTACTGCTGAAACTAATTACCAATCAAACTTCACAGATAATCTAATTACTTTATCTGGACTATTGAGTTATGAATTAGCTGACATGTTTAATCCATCCATATACGGTAAGGTCAATAGCTTCAATACTGATCTGTTGCTTGGTTATGGTTTTGACTTATCTGGATCATTTAATAGTAACCTCTCTTACTTTGCTGGAATTTCCTGGTTCGAAAAACAAATCTCTACTTTGGAACATAGCTTCGCGTCAAGTTCTGACATTCTATATCCTTACTATACCACTTCTCCACTTAATCCATCGAACAATACTTCTATTGAGATAGGTATTAAATTTGAGTCAGATATAATTTCTGGGAGATTCTCTTATTTTAATTATTCATCAAAAAATAGTTCAATACCACATACCGATGGGAATTTTAGTGATACACTTCTAATAAATGAATTATTCTATTTTACTCAAGAGGATATTGAAAATAGTGGAGTAAATTTAAGTTTTGATTTTAAGTTATGGAAATTTTTATTCTCTAATAGTTTCAATTACTTCCTTAGTTCTAGAGAGGAACGAATTTATGCATCTCCTGATTATACATTGGCAGGAAAGCTTTACTATTTTGATCAACTCTTTAGTAATAATCTTGATGTAAAAGTAGGAATAAATTATCGGTTTACTGGTGGACAATCTCCGTTTATATATGACTTTGAAAAATCATTGCAAATTGGAAGTGAGTTAACAACAATGATACACTACTCGGATGTACTACCATCCTTTCAGCTTGATTTATACTTAGCTGGTACAATTCAGAAACGTGCTACAATTTTTGTGACGTTAGAAAACATTCTTGACACTGATTACTACATTGCACCCTACTATTTCAAACAACCAATTACTATGCGGCTTGGTGTTTCTTGGTTATTATTTGACTAACTATTTTTCTATTCTATGACTTATTATTGGGTTGTTTAGTGTACAAATAATTGTATATGTTTGCGAAACAAATCAAGAGTCAATTTTATAAATACTTGATTTATCAAAACATTTATCACTTTAGGTTTATTATGAAAATTTTGACAAAACTGATATTATCTCTACTATTTCTAACTATAAACTTAACAGCACAAGTTGTTATTTCTAATCCAGAATTTGCAACAGAAAGCGATTCTATTATTATAACCTTTGATGCATCTCAAGGAGACCAAGGTTTAATGGGATATACTGGTGATATCTTTGCGCACACTGGTGTTAATACAAATATTGCAAATTGGCAACATGTAATAGAGTCATGGGGTAACGATGCAACTCAGCCAAAATTAACTAGCATTGGTACGGACTTATATCAACTAGTTATTGGGTACCCAAGAGATTTTTATAGTATGACAAATCCTTCTGAAGTAATAAATGAACTTTCATTTGTTTTTAGAAGTGAAGGTAGCGAAGGAGCAACTGGACGTGATGTTGGTGGAAATGATATTTTTATTCCAATTTTTCAAAGTGGTTTAAATGTGTCTATAGTTAAGCCAACAGAGAGAAATCTATTGGTTTTATTAAATGAAGAAATTGATGTGGTTATAAAGAGTTCAGATTCAGATTCTCTATTTCTCTATTTAGATGATATACTTCTTGAATCTACAGCCTCCGATTCTATTGGATATACAATTACCGTAAATAGTGAAGATGACCACAATATAGTAGCAATAGCTTTCTCAAATACAGAAGGACTGGTTTATGATACCGTTTCTTATTCTGTTCGTGGAGAGGTTGTTATTGAAGAATTGCCCGATGGAGTTATTGATGGAATTAATTACATTGATAATACAACTGTTACTCTATCTATTTATGCACCCAACAAAGAGTTCATCTATCTGATTGGCGATTTTAGCAACTGGCTACCAAATTCAAATTATTATATGAAACGAACTCCAGATGGTGAAAGATATTGGATTACCCTAACTGAACTAACGCCAAATGTGGAATATGGATTTCAATATTTAATTGAAGGCACTCTACCACTTGCTGATCCATACACCGAAAAAGTGCTTGAAAGTGAAGATGATCAAATCGATAATAGTACTTATCCAAATCTTAAACCATATCCCTACGGTTTAACAGACGGCTCTGTAAGTATAATTGAAATTAACAAAACAAAATATAGCTGGACTGCAACTGATTATCAAAGACCCGCAAAAGAGAAAGCAGTTATTTATGAATTACTGATTCGTGATTTTCTTGACTCACACAATTATCAAACTCTAATTGACACTTTGGATTATCTCGAACGTCTTGGAATAAATGCAATTGAGTTAATGCCTGTAAATGAATTTGAATACAATAGTAGCTGGGGTTATAATCCATCATACTATTTTGCACCTGACAAATATTACGGAACTGAGAATGCACTTAAACATTTTATTGATGAAGCACACAAGCGTAACATAGCAGTTCTGTTGGATGTTGTTTATAACCACACTTTCGGTCGCTCACCCTTTGTTCGACTTTATGCCACAGGAAATTATGGACCACCATCAGATGAGAACTATTGGTATAATGTAATACCAAAGCACGATTTTAATGTTGGATACGATATGAATCACGAATCAACTCTAACTAGAGAATTGACAAAACGAATTCTCCATCACTGGATTACAGAATACAAAGTGGATGGATTCCGATTCGATTTATCGAAAGGATTTACTCAAAAAAACACTCTTGGTAACGTTGGTCTTTGGGGACAGCAAGATGATTCACGAATTGCAATTTGGAAAGATTATTTTGATTACACACAGACTTTAGATCCTGACCTATATTTCATTCTTGAACACTTTGCAGACAATTCCGAAGAGACAATTCTTGCAAATTATGGAATGATGCTTTGGGGTAATATGAATCATAGCTATGCACAATCTGCAATGGGTTGGATTGATGACAACAGCAGTTTGGATTGGGGATACTTTAGGAATCGTGGTTGGAATGATCCACACTTAGTTACATATATGGAGAGCCACGATGAGCAATGGCTTATGTATAAAAATTTAACGTGGGGTAGATCAAATGGTAATTATAATATTAAAGATTTAAATACTGCATTGAATAGAATGAAGTTAGTTGGGACATTCTTCTTTACTATCCCAGGACCAAAAATGATGTGGCAGTTTGAAGAGCTTGGCTTTGATATTGAACTTACATCAGATGGAAGAACAGATCCAAAACCAATTCCATGGGAATATATGAATAATCCAAATAGATTAAATTTATATAAAACATATGCAGCTTTAATGAAACTTAGAAATGAAAATGAAATATTTACTGCAAAAGAAACAAATGTAAATATGACTGTGGGTACTGGAGTTTATGGGCGTCGAATAAATCTAATTCACTCAACAATGAAAGCAACTATAATTGGAAATTTTGATGTTGTTAATTTAACAATGCAACCAAAATTTCAATCCACAGGAATATGGTATGATTACTTTTTGGGTGACTCATTAAATGTAACTGATATTAATATGACTATTGACCTTGCCCCTGGTGAATTTAGAATATACACATCTAAAAAACTAGAGACTCCTGAAGAAGGAATTACTACTGATATTGAAGATCATCGAGCTTCAACGATTAATGATTATAGCTTAATGCAAAACTATCCAAATCCGTTTAATCCAACTACTACAATTAGTTTCACAATTCCAAAGCAATCAGATGTTAAGCTAGCTGTTTATAATGTAATTGGAGAAAAGGTTGCGGAGTTAGTAAATAGAGAAATGTCGACAGGATATCATTCAGTTAACTTTGATGCAAGTAGTTTAGTTAGCGGAATATATTTCTATCGTTTACAATCGAATGATTTTGTTGAAACTAAAAAACTCGTTTTACTTAAATAGCATGTGATTTGATATAAAAGATTATCAGGGCGTTCTATTGGAACGCCTTTTTTATTTTCATTATATTTCCTAGAACAAAATTTAGGAATCAATTGAATAGATTTTTTACACTATCCATTTTAATGCTTCTTGTTGGATGCTCTTCTTCACCAAGGTTTTACTCTGACAATTCATCAAGAATTAAAAAAGAGAACAAAAGAACCTTCACCTCTGAAGAGAGTATTATTGATACTCTCCACAATTTATCCAATGCTATTGAGTCAGTTACTGGATTTGCTTCATTTTATGCTGATGATTTTGACGGAAAAAAAACTTCCAATGGTGAAACATATAACATGTACGAGCTTACTGCTGCACATAAAACATATCCATTTAATACAATGATACGAGTGGTAAACCTTGCTAATAACAGAAGTGTAATTATACGGATAAATGATAGAGGTCCATTTATTGAAGGTAGAATAATTGATTTATCACTTGGAGCAGCAACACAATTGGGCATGGATAAAACTGGGATACAAAAAGTACGACTTGAAATTATTGAATGGGGAATTGACTAGATACTGGAGCTTAACAAACTAATATCAATTTCTCAGATTCCATACTATATATCTATCCAGTAAGTAAATTTTAATAGAAAGACATTATCTGTTTCAGCTTCCCAAAGGTTTGTAAAATCATTTACAACATCAAAATTGCCTTGGTTTTCATAATTGGCTCTATCATTGGTCCAGACAAAATATAGAATTGAACCAGGTAGCACTTCATATCGGAATACTAAATTTGCCCTAAAGGATTTAAAATTAAAATCTGGATTTCCAAAACTAAAATTTGATTCTCCACTTCCGTCGGGATCTACAGTATATTCACTATTCTCCGAATCATAATCTATTGTTGAACCATTCTCTCCATAATAATTATAATCCAAAGTTCTTGGTTCGGCATATTCTTTAAAGTTTCTATATTTACCAACAGAAATAAGGGGTTGAACGAAAAGTTGCAAACTAAGTTTAGGAGTAAATGTCCAATTTAATCTAATATTAGCCGAAAGAGTTTTTTGTTCCATTTCTCCAAATATATATCTAGTGCCATATGTTTTGGTTGCTTTTACATCTTTAACAGAAGTAACCCATTGTAGCATTGCCATGTTTCTATAATATTCAGGTCCAATGCTAAAATCAATTTGTGGTAATGGTTTCCACTGAAAATCAAAACCAACACTATATTCATCTCCACCGAGTTCATCACTTCCAACCTGAGCATTGTACATAATTCCATAATTTTCACGTTGATCGGTGTATCCATCAACACCTACAAAATATCCAGTTGACGAAGTGCTTTAGGACCTCCGCGCATAAGACTTTTTGAAATAGAACTTGGAAAGTATCCTCCATCGATTCCAATATTGAAATAATTTTCAAACTCAAAATGGGTAAAAGCCATTATTAAAGAATTTAATCTATCTCCTTCAAAATCATATGATTGGGAGTGGGCAACATAAATCGTTTTACGTCGGAATATACCATCAGTTTCGTACCATTTATAACCAAGTGCAACATGCCCATTTATTTTATCGGCATTCCATTGAAAGCCCAAATCATTGTGATCAAACCCTGGAGAGACAGCACCCAATGCTGCATTAATAAAGAAATTACCTTTCTGTTTATTTAACATCACTCGTGTAAACCATCCACCAAACGAAGTTAAGCTTGTATCTAGTGGAGCATATGTTGCATCAGGTCTTTGTGCATAGCGATAAGCCTGGCGTTGTTTTAACTCAACTGCATCTTTTGATCCACTAATGTAAGAGCCAACAACTGAGCCAGTAATTACATAAGTCTCATCATCATCTAGAAAAGTCCACCCATCTGCTCCAAATGTATATGCTTGGTTAACCAAATTATCTTTAATATTTGGACTACTAACATCTCTATTAACAGATGTAAACATAGCCCCAAGTCCTTGCTTACTATCATTAAATTGTTTTTGAGTTCTAAAAACTCCATAATGTGTTAATGGTTCTATTTCTTCCTTAAACTGATTTTCATCTAACTGTAGAGTTGCATATGTACGCTCGGTAACAGAACTTACTGCACCAATAGACCAAGTCTCATCTATCTTTCCGGTTAGTTTTGCTGCGCCAAGAATTCGTGTTTCTCCTGGTCTATCAATATAATCATAGTCAGTATCAGACCAGACTTGGGGAGAGCGTCCTATTCTTCTTGTGTAAAATAGTTCTGGTGTTCCAAAATTAAAGCCCCAATTATTATTTGCACCACCACGACCGAAGTCAAAAATGCTTGAACCCTCAATAAAGAATGGGCGTTTCTCTTGATAAAAAGTTTCGAATGCACTTAAGTTAACAACAGCTGGGTCAACCTCAACTTGGCCAAAATCTGGATTTATAGTTCCATCAAGACTTAAATTACTACCAACACCAATTTTGAAATCACACCCAATTGATGTTTGAAATTGATTATCTGAATAAAATGGGTCGTTATCATCATGCTGTAAAAATTGAGCTTTTTGAACAATATATGGAAGAAACTCAATTCGCTGTTTCATTTTAATTCCTTCTAATCCCTCTAAAGTTGCCATACGAGATGCAAATCCATTCTCATCTTTAGGAACCATTACAAAATATGATTCTTCATTTTTTCTTTTAATATCTCTCTCTAAATTTATCCCCCACTTCATGTTATCCGATTCATTGAAGCGGAGTTGAGAAAACGGAATTTTTATTTCCACATTCCAGCCTTCGTCATCAATAGAAACTTTTGACTCCCAAATGCCATCCCACGATTCATCAAACCAGCTATCGTTTGATATTGTTGCATCGCCGATGGAACCTCCAGCATTCACACCAAATCCGAATCCTGTTCTTTTGTCATAGAAGGGATCTATTCCAACTATGAACCAATCAGAACTTCCCCAATTATCCCTTCGCATCAAAGATCTATCAATCAGTTCTGGTTCTGAATCAAATAGCTTGGCAGAGAAATAGATAAACTCATCATCATACCCAACCCATGCATGAGTACGCTCACTAACAGGTTCCCCCTCATTTGGATCTTTTTGCGTAAAATCATCAATTGGGGTTTCATTGTAGAGTGGCTCATTCAAAATTCCATCAATTACCAGAGGAGAACTAATTCTGTAAGCTTTTATTATTTTGTCACTTGGTTTATTAGCGAAAATTGCAGTTGATAGTAGCGCTACGGAAAGGATAAAGAGGTAAATTGTTTTTTGCATGTTTTCTGATATCTTCTTTTTTATTAACACTAATTAAGACTCTTTAAAACTATATTTGTTGCAGAATTTATCAAATTAAATGTTTTTAAAATCACAAAATATTAGAAACTTTAAACGAATTTTAATTGACACTTAATTGTTTTATATTTGAAGGAATGTAAATTTTAATTCTTA
>Ga0164315_10005016_pt1 | contig 10330 bp, 7 predicted proteins | sample GuaBasSedimGuay6_FD_113737 | JGI IMG/M metagenome (GOLD analysis project Ga0164315, IMG submission 113737) | Subseafloor sediment microbial communities from Guaymas Basin, Gulf of California, Mexico - Guay6, Core 4569-2, 0-3 cm | ecosystem: Environmental > Aquatic > Marine > Hydrothermal vents >...
GCCAGCGTGTAAAAGCCGTATTGGGTGGACTGGAGGGCCTTAAAGGCCTGCAAAAACTACCTGCCCCTTACGCCACTTCCGAACAAATCAACCGCGTCCATCCGGCTGTTTTCTGGAATGACATTCAAGACCGCGAACCATCGGAAGGGTGTATTGAGATTGACCCTGATACATACCTTAACCATGGATCAATTGATGCAACTCTTCGCGGGAGTGGCGGATTGTGTTTTGCCATTGACCAGATCCTGGATAATAAGGCGCTCAGGGCCTTCTGCGTGGTTCGACCACCCGGTCATCATAGTGAACCGGAAAGAGCGATGGGTTTCTGCCTGCTCAATCACGTCGCCATCGGTGCGCTGCACGCACTTGATAATACTGCGATCAAACGGGTGGCGATTATTGATTTTGACGTCCACCACGGCAACGGTACACAGGCTGCCTTTGAGCAGAACCCCAGTGTGATGTATGTCTCCAGCCACCAGATGCCACTTTTCCCAGGTAGCGGACAGGCTGAAGAAACCGGTTGCGGCAATATACTGAATCTGCCCCTGGCAGCGGGTGATGGCAGCCAGGCTTTCCGCAAAACCTGGAGTACGCTGGGATTGCCAGCCGTACATGGTTTTGAACCTGATCTGATCCTGGTTTCGGCCGGTTTTGATGCCCATCAGCGCGACCCGTTGGCGCAAATGGAATTACAGGACGCAGATTATCGTTGGATTACCGAGGAAATCTGTGACCTGGCAACAGACAGTTGCCAGGGACGTGTGGTTTCAATCCTGGAAGGCGGTTATGACCTGCAGGCACTGGCAAGTGCAAGCCGCGCTCATGTGGAAGGGCTTGCAGGCTGAATTTAGCTCGCCGACATAGTAGAGTTCGTACGATCTGTGGTCTCTATTCCGTGCTGGCGAAACGAACTTGAATGATTTAGCTTTCTTGCTACATAAAAATGAACACTGCCAAAACCACCAATTTCTTCTTCAGTAAATTCAAAATGAAAATCTTGAAATATTTTCGACATATCTCTTATTGTGTCACCTGCCGATTCCATCAGTTTTGTTAGCCGATAACCAAATATATTTCTATTGAAGGGATAGTCAAAATCAACAATCAGTAATCTCCCACCCTCTTTCAACACTCGATGAAATTCTGCCAATGCCTGTTTTCCATTTGGATAGCCTGAAAAAGCCATTGTGTTAACTACGGTGTCAAAATAGTTATCAGGAAAAGGAAGTTCTTCAACATTTGCCCACTGAAGAGATGCCTTAACACCTTTCCGGGATAGATTCTTTTTTGCAATATCAATCAAATTGTTGTTGATGTCGATACCATGCGTTTCATATTCATTGGCATACTGTAACAACAAATATCCAGTCCCAAATGAAGCTTCCAGAACACGGGTGCCTTCAATGTATGGAACAACTGTTTTTATCCAGGTTTTCCAGATAGGAAGCAGTTTCACTGCTAAATCATAGGCTTTTGCATATTTTGAATATGCTTTATCGAGTACTTCTGTATGCTCAACCGAATTTTCTGGCTCGTTTGAGTAAATAATTTTTTCTACTGGAACTTTAAAAAAAAGCATAGCTACTACTATTTAGTTTTCTCAAAACCACCCTTAACCCCAGCGTTAAATCATTATTCATAGTGGTACCTACAAGAAATAATTATAAGCTGGTTATCATCAACTGCGTAGACCAAACGGTTGCTACTGTCGATTCGTCGTGACCAGAAACCGGATAGATTTTCTTTAAGATGTTCAGGCTTACCGATACCCTCAAATGGGTTTCGTTGGGTATCTGCCACCAGTCTGTTAATTCGCTTTAACGTCTTTCTGTCCTGACCTTGCCAATAAATATAATCCGCCCAGGATTCCTTCGTCCATAACAGAAGCTCAATCATCTACAAGCTCATGCTGCTGAGTTTTTCCGGAGTGATACTGTTTGATTGATTTACTTAGGTGGGCAACATTCGCAGGAATCTTCAACAGATACACCGTTTCCATCAGACCGTTGAAGTGATTTAGAGACATTATCACAGCATCGTCTGCGTCCCGGCGGGTAATGATTGCGAAATCCTCGTCATTTACTACTTGATCAATAACGGATTTCAGACGGTTTCTCGCATCGGAAAAATTAACAACTCTCATATGAGGACGCCTTTACATGTACGGAATATAGAACAAGTATAAGCTGTTCAATATATTGTGCAAGTGTTATGGTCTCAGTGATTTAACGTCTGAATTAGAAAGCCCGACCGCTACCAGGTCGGGAGCGATAAGTCAGACTTTTAGTTGGGCTTACAGGCTGAATTTAGCTGGCCGACATAGTAGAATTGACATAAGCATCGATGATGCGGGTGTAGTTCAATGGTAGAACTTCAGCTTCCCAAGCTGACTACGTGGGTTCGATTCCCATCACCCGCTCCATTTATTAAACAATTAGTTACATGATTTATTAGTGATGCACGAATAAGTGTCGCTTGAATCTTGCGTAATTAACTCGACTGTCTTGCTGGATTCAAGATGGGACTTTGGGAATTGATTGCCCCTTAGTATTCCATCACCCACCAATTTCACAAGGAATTCAGCGAATGGTCCGATATTCCCGTCCACGCTGGCTTCTTCCAAAGCTGCCATATATACATTCCATTCTTCTACCGGAATTACAGTCTACGGATAGCCGCTGCTTGCGAGCATTGTGTTCATTAGGAATATTCCCATACGCCCGTTGCCATCCACATAGGGATGAATATGGACGAAAATAACGATACTCTGCGGGCCGCACCTATCAGCCCCCCCAAGTTAAGCCAGATAACCCAAGGCCTCCTGGGCGTCGCCGTCCATGTTGACGTTGAGCAACCGGCCCTGGCTTACGGAAGCGACATCGATAACCCGTACAATGTTGGCGATATCGGCTTCGTAGGGAAGAATACGGGCCAGCGCGTTGGGCGAGCAGTGGAGGAAGCCTTCGTTGAACAGGTTTCCTGTTTCCTCGGGGTACAGCGCGAGATACCGGATGCGCGATTCGATCAGGTCCTGGAAGAAATGGCTTCCGAACGAGACCTCAGGAACGAAGCCGCCGACGGGGCGCGCGATCTCGATGAGCATCCGGGTGTTGTTAATGTCAGCGTAACCCACGTGAATGCCCATCCTCATGTCGCGGCTCCCCCAGCGGCCGGGGCCCATGAGGATAAATGAGTTGTCGTGCAGCCGATCGTTGAGTAGCCGGACTACGCGGGCCACACCCTGGCGGTCTTCGAAGGATTCCAGGCGGTTATAGTGCCGCGGATCGATAAGCACAACATATTCCACGCCATGAACGGCTCCGCTGTCGATGTCACGCGAGGCTGAAAATACACGCCGATCTGCAGGAATTTCGCTGGGAACAGGGACCGGCTTCTCGACCTCCCGGGTCACCTGTGGGCGACACTGCAGCAAGTAAAAATCGCGACCATCATGAGCGAATTCAATATCCACGGGACACCCATAAGCCGCTTCAAGCGTCTTCAGCACCCATTGCAGAAAGGAGGGATAGTCCGAATCATGTGTAAATCGATCGAAAGTCACCACGAGATCTGCAGGATCTTCGAAAATCCGTGACCCAATGGGACGACGAATGAAACCGTGATCCATGACCGACACCACCTGGTCGAGCCCTGGCAGGTCGACGCCCTCTTCGAGCAACTCGGTCAACGGCAACGTTTCGAACCGGCCACTGGCGAGGTTCAGAACATCGACCTCGCGTTGGGAGTAGCGCCAGATATCTTCAGGCTTGACCTCCGCTCGAAGGGTGGGTGTGCCTAGAGGGACCATCCGGGCCCAATCCGAGGAGATGCGGTCCACCGCCCTCGAGCCCAGGCCACAGACCAGGCGCACCAGGCCATCTTCTGGCTGGATTCTTGGATTCCTTCGATACTCGTTGACCGAGAATCCGACACCGGCCCAACACGGCAGGAAATAATCTCGGTAGCTCATGCCAACGACCTTCTGAATGAGTACCGCCATATTCTCGTCGTAGTCCAGAAGCTGGCGCTTTTTTCTGTAGCTGATTGCGTCGGCGTGAAGCGTGCTGGCATAGACCTCCGCGATGGCACCCAGTAGTTCGTGCAGGCGCGTATTGAGGTCGCCCTGGTTGGTCAGGAATACGCTGCGATACTTACCGGCGAATGCTGCGCCGAAGCGGTCTTCCAGCAGACTTGAGGAGCGAACGATCAGTGGGTGGGGCCCGATCCGCTCCAGTATCGTTCGAAGCCGGGACACCATGGCCGGTGGGAATTCCGCGTTCCTGAACACCTCAAGGATCATCCCGTATTCATTGTGGATTTCCTCGATGCTCTTGTACTTGTGGCTTTGCAACTCAACCAGGCCGGCATGTTCAAGAAATTGCTCGATAACGTCGGATCGCAAATAGTATGACTCGGGCGTGCGAATTGGGATCAGGGGCGCCTGGGGGTCTTCTCTCTGGGCGCGGTCGAGAATGTGCTGGGCCAGAAACAGACCCGCAGCTTTCCCGCCGATTCGACCCAGCCCAGAGTCCGTGCCTATGATGTGATCGACGAGGTCCTCAAAGTCCCTTATGGTGAGGTGGTGCTTGGCTATTCCGATGAATTCCAATTGATCCGAAATGAAGTGCCTGATCAGCGCCACGCGTACAGCGAGCGCTTCGGATTCGGGAATTTTGGATTGCCCTTTGGACAGGGCGCAGAAGGCTTTGACTTTTTTAGCAATCAGGCCAAACGAAACGTTCGAAAGGTTAGCGATCTCCTCCAATGTTCTCGCTTCCTCGCGCTTGAGCGTGAGGTTGACGACATCGTCTATCTCGGAGGGCGTGAAGGTTTTCGCCGCCATTTCCAGCGTGATTTCCTGTATGAGCCGCTTTTCCTGCTCGTTCCACCGGGCCGCAGACTTACCGTTCTGTTCAGCGGCATCGCCCGATGTGGGGAGCTTTGCGCTAGTCCGCGTCCGGCGGTAAATCTTGTCGATCGTGGTGATACCGCGGCTGTGCAGGAGAATCAGCAGTGCCCGGTGTATTCGGTCAAACAAATGTGGATGAATTGTCAGGCCCGACTCTATGTGGCGGCGTGATTTGTTCGTGTCGTGCGATGGATTTTCGGCCATTGTTTTCATCTCGTTTTGATGTCTCTCACGCACAATGCTGACCTTCCGCTGGTAACTCATTGAGTGTATCATTTGACCTCTTCTACATCGACCAAAAACGGAGAAATGCCGTGGCTTATAAGCCCTATAATTCATTCTCTATCGCACAGACGCAATTCGATGGAGCAGCTGAGATTCTGGGGCTAGACGAGGCGACCAGTGACCTTCTCCGCTACCCAATGCGCGAGTACGCGTTCGCCATCCCGATTCGGATGGACGATGGGAAAAACCGTGTCTTTCGCGGGTTCCGGGTGCAGCACAACGATGCCCGCGGTCCTTGCAAGGGGGGTATTCGCTTCCACCCGCAGGAAACGCAGGATACCGTTCGGGCGCTGTCCATGTGGATGACCTGGAAGTGCGCCGTGGTCGACCTGCCGCTCGGTGGTGCCAAAGGCGGGGTCATCTGCGATCCGCACAACCTGAGCGACCGCGAACAGGAGCAGATCTGCCGTGGCTGGGTACGGCAAATGGCGCGCAACGTCGGTCCTAACACAGACGTTCCCGCGCCGGACGTCATGACCACCCCCCAGCACATGCTCTGGATGCTGGATGAATTCGAAGGTATCACCGGCGCCAAGGTTCCTGGCTTCATCACCGGCAAGCCGGTCGGCATCGGCGGTTCCCTGGGTCGCACCGAGGCAACGGGTTACGGCGTGATCTTCACGGTGCGAGAGGCACTGAAAGACATGAACATCAGGGCATCGGACACCACCGCAAGCGTCCAGGGCTTCGGCAACGTGGCGCAGCACGCCATCCGCCTGTATGAACAGTTGGGCGGTACCACGGTCTGCGTGTCCTGCTGGGACCAGAAGGACCGCACGTCCTACGCCTACCACAAGGCAGATGGAATCAGGATTGACGAGCTGCTTTCCATCACCGATCGCTTCGGTGGCATCGATAAGGCAAAGGCTGCGGACATTGGCTACGAAGTCTTGCCTGGCGACGACTGGCTCAAGCAGGACGTGGATATCCTGATCCCGGCCGCGCTGGAGAATCAGATCAACGAGGAAAATGTCAATGACATTAGCGCCCGTGTGAAGATCATCGCCGAAGGCGCCAACGGTCCGATGACGACAGGAGCGGACACCGTGTTGCGCGACCGGGATCTCGTCGTCATTCCGGACTTCCTGGCCAACGCCGGTGGCGTGACCTGTAGCTACTTCGAGCAGGTGCAAAGCAACATGAACTACTATTGGGGTAAGGATGAGGTACTGGGCAAGCTCGACTCTAAGATAACGGCGGCCTACCTTTCCGTCAGTGAGATGGTTCGCAAACGGAAACTGTACATGCGCGACGCCGCATATATCATCGCGGTTGACCGTGTCGCGCGGGCCTGTCGCGACAGGGGCTGGGTCTGATTCATACGCAAACTTCCAACAGACACCTTATACGGGTAACGCGGCTCATGGCCTTGTCATGAAACCAGCAGGGTTTGGACAACAGGATGTCCCACTTTTCGACCGAAACTTCTTCCGGTCGCCGGTGCCCATCACTCGTATCGGCAACGGCGAACTGGGCGGCAAGGCCAGCGGGCTGGTACTGATCAGGGATATGCTCGCTTCACATTTCGATGCCGAAAACTTCTCCGGCATCGAAGTCTACGTTCCCAAGATGGTCGTCATCGCGACCGACGTGTTCGACGCCTTCATGGAACGAAATGGACTCTTTGAGACCGCATTCTCGGATCTTGCGGATGACCACATGGCCGAGACGTTCCAGCGGGCTGAACTGCCCACCGAGATCCTGGGTGACCTGCGTGCTCTGGCGGAGGAAGCTCACACGCCCCTTGCAATTCGATCGTCCAGCCTGCTGGAAGATGAACTGTTCCGCCCGTTCGCAGGCGTGTACGAGACGAAGATGCTTCCCAATAACCCACCCGATGTGGACACGCGGTTCCGCAAGTTGGTCGAAGCGATCAAATTTGTCTACGCATCGACCTACTTCAACAGTGCGAAGAGTTACATCCGCGCGACCGATCGGACGAGCGCCGATGAGAAAATGGCGATCATCATCCAGGAAGTCGTCGGGCGGCGCCACGACGAGCGGTTCTATCCCGATGTGTCCGGTGTCGGGCGATCGTACAATTTCTTCCCCGCGAGCGGATCGACACCAAAGGACGGTGTCGTCAACCTCGCCCTGGGGCTAGGCAAGACCATCGTCGATGGTGGTGCTTCGTGGATCTATACCCCGACCCGTCCCCGGGCACCGATGCCGTTCAACTCCGTACGCGACATCCTGAAACTCACTCAGCTCGCGTTCTGGGCGGTTAACATGGGGCGACCGCCCGCGTACAACCCTATCGCGGAAACGGAGTACCTGATCCAGGCGGATCTGGCAGCGGCGAGTTACGACGACACCCTGTCGGCGGTTGCGTCCACCTATGTTGCGAATCGTGACCGTTTCCTGCCCGGCACAACGCACTCCGGCCCCCGGGTCATCGACTTCGCACCGTTGTTGGCCTACGGCAATATTCCGTTCAACGAAGCCATCCGGGAATTGTTGTCAATCAGCGAGCAGGCACTGAAGGACGCCGTGGAGATCGAGTTCGCGATGGACCTGTCCGATATTGCTCACGCCCGGTTCGGCTTCCTGCAGCTGCGTCCGATGCTGGTATCGGAGAAGGAAGTGGAAATCACAGACGAGGAACTGGCGACAGCCGGAGTACTGCTTGCGTCCAATCGGGCCATAGGAAACGGTACGCTCGATACTATTCGAGACATCGTCTATGTCCGGCCCGAGACGTTCGAAGCGCGGCTTACCCCGAGGATTGCCGCAGAACTGGAAACAGTCAACCGTGCCCTGCTGGAAGAAAAACGTCCGTATCTGTTACTGGGTTTCGGCCGCTGGGGAAGTTCGGACCCCTGGCTCGGAATACCCGTCGAGTGGGGCCAGATCTCAGGTGCCGGGGTGATCGTGGAATCGACGCTTCCGGACATGAATGTCGAACCGAGTCAGGGCGCACACTTTTTTCACAACCTGATCAGCTTCGAAGTCCCGTACTTGTGTGTCACGCACGATAGTACCGGAGGCGCACAAGCGCGCAAAATAGACTGGGATTGGCTCAATTTCCAACCCGCCGTAACCGAAACCAGCCTCCTTCGCCACGTTCGCCTCGAGCAGCCTCTTCTCGTCAAGGTCGATGGCCGCACCGGGCGCGGAGTGATCTGGCGCGCACAGGTGGCTGAGGAGAATCCCCGTTCATGAACACACAAGAGAAACCGATCCAACAACTCATGGGAGCGCTTCAGGAGCGGGCCAAGGAACTCAACTGTCTTTACCACATCGACGAAGTCCTCGCCGACCCGAACGCGCCGCTTGGCGACGTCTGTCGCCAGATCGTCGAGGTGATCCCACCCGGTTGGAAATACCCGGAGGTCTGCGAGACCCGCATCGTTCTGGAAGAGGAAAGTAGCCAAACGGAAAATTTCCGGGAAACACTGTGGGTTATGAGCACGCCGGTACTCGCCGATGACACTGAAGTGGGAACGCTATCGGTCTGCTACACGCAGGAGAAGCCGCCCGCCGATGAAGGGCCTTTTCTGAAAGAAGAGTACAAACTGTTGAGCGCAATCGCCCAACGGGTCGGTTTCTTCGTCTGCCGCCTGAATCTACGGCGGGCCCATCAGAGCCTGCAGAGCGCACAGAACCTATCTGAGAAAAGCGAAAGCGCGGAATGGAATGTCATTCTCGACTTTCTGCGCCGCACCGATCCGGATCTTCTCCGCCGGATCACCCGCCGAATGATCAACTACCTGGAACTGGCGGGTGTCGATGAGGCAGAACGATTGTTGAGAATGTTCACCTCAGAAGAACGGGACGACCCCGGACAGGCGGGAGACAACGTGCCGTTGCGCAAGGCCCGGTTGCGGGATTTTGCCCCTGTCAGCGAAGAGGCCTTCGAAATCGCGGCGAGAAACCTCGGACAAGAGGAAATGGTGACGTCCATCCGGTCCTGGATCGACGAGGAGCGCTCCGCATTCCTGATCGAGGCCCTGGAGGATCAGAGCAGGACGTTCTCCGAGATGGTCCAGGCGATCGAGCGTCACCGCAGTCTTATCGGTGAGACGAGCCATCTTCCGGTGGCGTTTCGCAAGTCGCTCAGCGCCGCCATTCTTCGGCGCCTGTTCAGCGATGAGACTTCTTATCTAGAGGTCGCCCGGGATTTTACGAGTCTTGAGGACATCTACGGCCTGGTCGATCACATCATCTATCCGCTCCGCGGGCACGGAAAGCTGGGGGGGAAAAGCGCGGGCCTGTTTCTGGCCCAACAGGTCCTGCGGAGTGCAGAGGCGAGTTCCGGGCTTTTACGCGATATCAGGGTTCCTCGAACGTGGTACGTAACGTCCAATACCCTGCTCGAGTTCATGGGCTATAACAATCTCAGGGATCTGTACTTCCGTAAGTACATGGACATCGAGCGCGTCCGCCAGGAATATCCGCACATCATCCACCTGTTCAAGAATTCAACTTTTCCGCCTGAGATCTCACGCGGTCTGGCCCGGGCGCTCGAGGACCTGTCCGACCAGCCGATTATCGTTCGGAGTTCGAGTCTGCTCGAAGACCGCAGGGGTTCGAGCTTTGCAGGCAAGTACAAGAGTCTGTTCCTGCCCAATAACGGGTCGCGCGAGGAGCGACTGGAAGCCCTGCAGGATGCCATCGCAGAGGTCTATGCCTCGACGTTCGGCCCCGACCCGATTGAGTACCGTGCTGAGCGCGGCCTTCTGGACACTCATGAAGAGATGGGCATCCTGATACAGGAAGTGGTCGGGCAACGGGTCGGCAGGTACTTTCTGCCGGCTTTCGCCGGCGTGGGGCTTAGTCATAACGAATTTCGCTGGTCCGCACGTATTCGGCGGAAGGACGGCTTGTTGCGACTGGTGCCCGGTCTCGGAACACGTGCCGTGGATCGGATTGGAGATGACTATCCAATTCTGATAGCTCCGGGACAGCCGGGACTCCGGGTGAACGCAACACCAGACGAGATCCACAGGTACTCGCCTCGCCTGGTGGACGTGATCAATCTCGAGACGAACGTATTTGAAACGATAGAACTCCGCAGCCTGCTGGGTGAATACGGCGAGGACTTCTCATGAATCCGCCAGATCGTCTCGATCGCCGAGGAAAACCGAATCCGGAAGCCGATGGGGCTTGAGCCTGACTTCGAAAATGACGACC
>Ga0164315_10005018_pt1 | contig 10329 bp, 10 predicted proteins | sample GuaBasSedimGuay6_FD_113737 | JGI IMG/M metagenome (GOLD analysis project Ga0164315, IMG submission 113737) | Subseafloor sediment microbial communities from Guaymas Basin, Gulf of California, Mexico - Guay6, Core 4569-2, 0-3 cm | ecosystem: Environmental > Aquatic > Marine > Hydrothermal vents...
CAATTGTGAATGCGAAAGTATTGCTTCACCGTTCCAGAAATGCATTAAGAGAATTGGTTGTAAAACACAATTACCAAGAGGTTTTATTATGAACGAATTAACAAATGACATATTAAATAAATTGATTGATAATGAATTGAATAGCTCGGAAATAGATGAGTTACATAAATTAATTAAAAAGGATGAGAAACTATTGAGCAAAACTAAAGCTCATCAAATGGTTGATAATGTCTTGAAAAAATTAAAGATTGAAGATGCTCCTCAAAATACAACCGGCTTGATTATGGGAAAAATTACTCAATCGATTTTAGCAAAAGAGAAAAAGAATGGATTCTTTAAATTTGTGCTATCTGCATTTGCTGTATCAATGCTTTTGGTAGTCGGATTTGTATTATCATCAGAACCAAGTGGAGAGAGTGTTTCTCAATCTTTTTTCAATTCTCTTAAAGATAGATTAACAGATAACTTTGCTAACTTTTCAATTCCAGTCAGTAGTGACTTGTTGCTAGTAATTGCATCTGCATTAACTGTAATAATTCTTATTACAGGATACTTTATTTTTGAAGAGCATAAATCATTCAAACAAAAATTGGATAATATTTTGTAATAAAAGTAATTCTGTTGAAATGAAGCCGAGGATGGAAAAATTAAAAGAGCGGGTTTCTTCTACTAAGAAGAAACCCGCTTTTGTTTATTTTGCAATTAACTCAATATCTCCGGATCTATTTTCTATTGTAATAATTGAGTTATTCGAACCTTTTCTAAATCTTTTTTTCAATGATGATTTGTCTATCTCTTTTTCAAATTCAAAACCACTTTCAATATTTCCATTTATGGATTCAATACTAATTTCACCTGAATACTCTTTTGGTATCGAAATATCTATATCACAATACTCTGTAATTATAGATAGTTCTGCAGGTGTATTTATAAAATCTAGAACTATATCTTCGCTTCGGTTTGATATACTAGTTTTTCTAGAGTTTATGTTAAGAAGAGAGATATTAGAGTATTCTGATTGTAAATTCAAATTTCCTGCTATGTTCTTACCATCTATTGAATTGCTTCGAGATTCAATTCCTACATTACCTTTAATAGAATCTAATTCCATATCGGAATAATCACTCTTAATAATTAGTCCGCCTGTTAAGTTCAAAACATTAATATTTCCTGACCTTCCAGTAATTTTATTTACTTTTTCATCACTTCCAGATACGTTTTTAATTATAAAATCTGAATATTTACCTTCTAATTCTATACTTCCGACTTTATCTAAATTGATATTTCCACTACGGTCTTTTATGCTTACAGCTTTAGCTACATTATGAACTTCAATGTCAGAATAATCAGCATCAATTATTAATGACTTACTAATGTTTTTTATATTTATATCGGCACTACGAGACGATACTTCTAGGTTACCAGAAATTGAATGAATTGTTAAATCAGAATAATCAGATTTAATTGTAACATTACCATTAAAATTTTTAATACTGTTTTCACTGCTACGAGATAATAATTCTAAGTTTCCACCACAATTCTCTATTTTTATATCACCATAAGAATTTTCAATTAAACCAATATTACTACATTTTGTTAATGATAGATCATTTGCCTTACCATTAAGAGTTAGTTTGCCTGATACTTCTAAAAGATTAATATCGCAATATCTAAAATCAGAAGTAAAATCATTTTGCTTAGGAATAAAAATCTCACCTTTAATATCTTTACTTACATAGTATCCAATCTTAAAACTAAAAATATCCCAGAAACTCCATTCAGATTCTTCATCTGTTTCTACTATTTCAATTAATATTTTTGATTCGTCTAAATCCGAAATAATATCAAAACTTTTTATATACTCTTGTTCGTAGTCACTATCATTTGATGAAATTTCAATTTCAAGATTGAAATAGACCTCTTGTTTATCCCATGTTTTAATAGTGACATCCATTCCTGAAACACTTATAATTTCAATCCCAACTTCGGGGGAAACTGGAAAATGTTTCTCAACTTTTTTTGTTTCAGTAGCCATAAGTGAAATAAATAAAAGCAAAAGTATTGCTATTGTGTTTTTAATAATGTTCATTTTATTTTTCCTCCATTAATATTAAATTCTCTAAAACATCTAATTTCATACGGTAAAGTGTGCGTAACCTATCCTGCTTAATTATTGAAACATCTTGTGAAGAAAAATCATCATGCAAATCAGTAATAGCTTGGTTTACATTATCTAAGTTTTCAAGATTTGCGAGTAGTTGTTCATCAACATCTATAGATTTGCTTTCATCAAAAAGTGCAGCTGGTAAAATTCTCTCCATTCCAATTATTGTTTCAGAATAGGTTTTATTAATTTTTATTATCTCGGGTTCATTATTAAAAACGATACTTGATAAAAATGCATATAAATTAAATATAACAATTACTAGTAATGCGGCAGCACTAAATCCAATAGAGAAACTTTTACGTTCAACTATAAAACGAAACTCTTTTTTAACTGGGTTAATGTTTTGTTCTATTTCATTCCACATTTTTTTAGAAAGTTCAGAACCTGGGGATTCATTTTTTTTGTAAAATTTGTTATGCATTTCCATAACTATCTCTCTTGTTTAACCAATTCTTTTTTAATATTTGTTTAGTACGTGATAAAGTTGTTCTCGAATTTGAAACTGATATATCAAGCATTTCAGCAATTTCATTGTGATTATAGCCTTCAATTTCAAAAAGAATAAATATTAGTCTTTTATTTTCATCCAGTTTTGAAAGAAGATGTTTCATTTCTTGTTTCCATTCAAACTCATCAATCCTATCTTCAGCTATGGCATTTTCAATATTTTCATCAAGGCGGAAAATATTTTTTGTGGATAATTTTCTCTGATCTGTTTTCATCTCGTTTATTGCTATGGAAAAAAGCCAAGTAGAAAATTTAGATTTTTCAGAGAAGCTACCAATATTATTATAAGCACTAATAAAAGCTCTTTGCACCCAATCAGAAACCTGATCTTTGTCTTTTGAAAATTGCAACATAAATCGAAATAGTGAATTTACATTTGCTTCATATAGTTTTCTATAAGCTCTACTATTACCGTTTCTAATTTTTGAAATCAATCGTTTTTCTGCTAGCACAATTACTCAATTTGTTTATTACTTAGATGTAATTAACATAGGAAATGTTACAGTTGGATAAAAAATATATTTCTAATTGAGGTTGTGTTCTACTTTCGTCCTTAAAACCATTTCACTACCTCAATTAATATCTTTATATTTGCACTCTTATATAATCGGTTTATCTGTAATAAATCCAAAAATTATTAGTGAAACTTTTATCATAATCGATTGTAAAAGCTAAGTTGATTTAAAAACTGAACATAAAATAAGGGGAATCGAAATTGGAGATTACCGAATTAAATGAAAAAATAAAACAGGAAAGTCAATTTGTAGATGACTTATTTAGTGAAATTGGGAAAGTAATTATAGGTCAAAAGGAGATGATTCAACGTCTCATAATTGGTCTTCTTGGAAATGGACATATTTTGTTGGAAGGTCTTCCTGGACTTGCGAAAACATTAGCCATTACTACACTTTCGTCATCGATGGATGCGAAATTCCAAAGAATACAATTTACACCAGATCTGCTTCCAGCTGATTTAATTGGAACAATGATCTACAACCAAAAAGAAGGGGACTTCACAATTAAGAAGGGACCTATCTTTGCAAACTTTATTCTTGCAGATGAGATTAACCGTGCACCTGCAAAAGTTCAATCAGCTTTGTTGGAAGCTATGCAGGAACGCCAAGTAACAATTGGTCATGAAACATATAAATTGGATGAACCTTTTCTCGTGCTTGCAACACAAAACCCAATTGAACAGGAAGGAACGTATCCATTACCAGAAGCACAAGTTGATAGATTTATGCTTAAAGTGAAAATTACTTACCCAACTCGTGAAGAAGAGCAAGCAATAATGAAACTCAATGTTGGCGGTTCTATTCCGAAAATATCCAAAGTAGTTTCACCAGCTGATATATTAAAAGGTCGCAAACTTATTCAAGATATTTATGTTGATGATAAAATTGAGCAATACATATTAGACATTGTTTTTGCAACGCGTAATCCTGGCGATTTTGGATTAAACGATTTAACTGATTTGATTAGTTACGGCGGTTCGCCACGTGCAACTATAAATCTAGCACTTGCTGCAAGAGCTAACGCATTTATTAAACGTCGTGGATATGTTATCCCAGAAGATGTAAGAGAAATATGTATGGATGTATTGCGACATAGAGTTGCAGTAACATATGAGGCAGAAGCTGAGGATATTACATCAGAAAGTATAATTCAAAGAATATTAAATACGGTTGAAGTTCCTTAATAGTCTTAATCATAATCTTACTCTTAATTCTTAATCTGGTTTTTTTACTGGTGTTTAACGGAGAAAAATGAACGAGAAAATATTTTTTGACCATGAGAAACTTATTGTTTATCAAAGAGCATTAGAAGTAATTGCATTCTTTGAGATAATTTTCGAAAAAGGAATTGGCTCTTCATACAAAGGACAATTGGAAAGAGCGTCATCTTCAATTTCTCACAATATTGCAGAAGGGAATGGCAAGTTCACAAGTAAAGATAGATGCAAGTATTTTGATATTGCAAGAGGTTCAGCGTTAGAATGTGCGAGTGGGCTTGATATACAGTTTATAAAGAAAAAGATTTCTGAAGAAGAATTATATAAGGGGAAATCTCTATTAAAAGAAGTCGTTTCAATGTTGGTTGGTTTGATTAAAAGTAATTCTACAAATAGAGTTTATGAACCAAGTGTTGAATATAAAGCCGATAATGAAATGAGAGAGAAAGAAGATTAAGATTAGGAATTAAGAGTAAGATTAAGAAAACTTAAATTATGTTAACAAAAGAATTACTTAAACAAGTAAAACAAATAGAGATAAAGACACGTAATGTTGTCAATGAGGTTTTCTCCGGTGAATACCATTCAGCGTTTAAAGGACGAGGAATGGAATTTGCAGAAGTGAGAGAATACCAAATTGGTGATGATATTCGTTCAATCGATTGGAACGTAACTGCACGTACAGGTTCCCCTTTTATTAAAATATTTGAAGAGGAACGTGAACTCACAGTAATGCTACTTATTGATATGAGTGGTTCGCTTATGTTTGGTAGTGTTGAGAAAACAAAACAAGAGATTGCTGCAGAGATTACAGCTATTCTAGCTTTTTCAGCAATGAAGAATAATGACAAAGTTGGATTGATTCTCTTCACAGATAGAATTGAAAAATTTGTTCCGCCCAAAAAGGGAAGAAGTCACGGACTAAGAATCATCCGAGAAATTCTATCTTTTAAACCAGAAGGAAACACCACCAATATTAAAGGTGCGTTGGAATATTTAAACCATACAATTAAAAGAAAAAGTATCGCATTTTTGATTTCAGATTTTATTGATGATGGTTACGAGAAAATATTAAATATTGTTGGTAAGAAACATGATTTAATAGGCGTTGTTTTACAAGATCCTCGCGAAACAGATATCCCAAAATCTGGATTGATAAAATTCAAGGATGCTGAAACTGGTACACTCCGTTACATCGATACTAATAACAGCACTGTGAGAAATAGTTTTTTTGAATTATTAGAGTTGCAGGAATCCAAACGAAAATCAGTTTTTATAAAAAGTAGATTAGATGCAATTGAAATTAATACTGCTGAATCTTATGTGAAACCCCTTGCGAACTTTTTCAGAAAACGGGAAAAAATGCTTTGAGAAAAATTTACTTTTCAATATTGATAATCCTTTTATTTACTTCGCATAATATTTCTGCTCAAGAAGTTCAAATATTTGCAACAACCGATACTACGGAATATAGTGTTGGAGATTATATTGATTATACTATTGAGTTAAAGTACCCAAAGGGAATTAATGTTGTAATTCCAATGGTAAAGGATAGCATAGATAATTTAATCTTTATTAAAAATGGTGAAATTATACAAAAGGAAGAGGGGACTGAAATTTATGAACTTCGACATTTCATATTTTCTAAATATGATTCAAGTGATGTAACAATTCCATCGTTCTATATTCCGTATACAATTGAGGGTGGAGATCCAAAATTTGCATTTGTAAATCCCGTTGATATTGTTGTGAGTACAATTGAAGTTAATCAAGAAGTCGCAATTCAAGATGTAAAAGTTCCAAAGCGAATTCCTCTTGATTGGGTTCTTATATCTATCATAGCCTTGGTAGTACTGGCTCTTTTAGTTGCAGCTTATTTTGGATATAAATATTATCAGAAGAAAAAATCTGGCAAAGTGATTGAGAAACCAATAGTAGTTATTCCACCATACGATAAAGCGATAACAAAATTAAATGAATTGGATGAGCAAAAACTTTGGCAAAATGGAATGGTTAAAGAATATCACTCTGAAGTAACAGGGATTGTCCGTGATTATTTTGAAGATAGATTTAGTTTTATGGCTCTAGAAATGACTACCAAAGAGATACTTTCTGAATTGAAAGGAAGAGAGGTAACTACAGAAGTTGTTGTTACTACTGAAGAATTTCTTGCGAATGCTGATATGGTGAAGTTTGCAAAATTTCAACCAATGCCAACTGTAAATGAATCTATGATGAAAGAAGCATATTTAATTGTTAATGAAACAAAATTAGAATTTACATCTATTGAACCTGATGAGGTTGACAATGTTGGGTGATGTAACATTTAAATATTTTTTCGTGCTATATTTTTTAGCAATTATTCCAGTTATGATTTTCTGGTATTGGAAACGAAATAAAAAACTTACTCCTGATGTTACTTTTTCATCATTTAAAATATTTGATGCTATTAAGCCTACACTTAAAGAGAGGCTAGTTCATCTCCCTTTTCTATTGCGGACTATTGCTGTACTTCTCTTAATTATTGCACTTGCACGCCCGCAGTCTTTTTCAACTGGGGAAAATGTATACACAGAAGGGATTGACATTGCTGTTTTGCTTGATATATCTGGGAGTATGTTGGCAGAAGATTTGAAACCAAATAGACTTGAAGCAGCTAAAGATGTAATTGATGAATTCATAGCTGGAAGAACTTCTGATAAAATTGGACTCGTGGTTTTTGCTGGAAAGAGTTTTACACAATGTCCACTTACTATTGATTATTCTGTGCTGCGCAATTTGCTTGGTGAAATTGAGAGTGGAATGATTGTGGACGGAACTGCTATTGGACTTGCTATTGCCAATGGAGTTAACAGATTAAAAGATAGCAAAGCAAAGAGTAAAATTATTATTTTACTCACAGATGGAATTAATAACGCTGGTGAAATTGATCCTATAACAGCTGCAAATATCGCACAAACTTTTGGAATTAGAGTGTACACAGTTGGAGTTGGCTCAGAAGGGAAAGCTCCTTATCCGTTCCAAACTCCTTTTGGAATACAATATCAAATGGTGCCTGTACAAATTGATGAGGCTATTCTACAGCAAGTATCAGATATCACTGATGGACATTACTTCAGAGCGACTAACAATAAAAAGCTAGAAGATATTTATAAAGAGATTGATATGATGGAAAAAACTCGAGTAGAAATTACATCTTACAGAAATGCTAAGGAACTATTCTACAATTGGGCAGGACTTGGACTCTTGCTTTTGTTACTTGAAATAATTTTAACAAGAACATATTTAAGAAGACTTCCATAATTATGATTTTAGAATTTACAAATAAGAAATAAAAATATGTTTCGATTTGCACACATAGAGTATCTAAATTTATTATATCTAATCCCTGTATTAGTGTTAGTCTATTGGTTTTCGCATAGACAGAAAAATCTGGCACTAAACAAATTTGCTGATTCAAAAATGCACAAGTTATTACTCCCTTTGCGTAGTAGTATAAAGGGTGGAATTAAATTTAGCATGGCACTTTTTGCAATTGTTCTGCTAATTGTAGCTCTTGCAAATCCACAAGTTGGTTCTAAAATAGAAGAGGTAAAACAAGTTGGAATTGATGTTTACATTTTGCTTGATGTCTCATTAAGTATGCAAGCTGAAGATATTAAACCTAGCAGACTTGAAAAAGCGAAACATGATATCTCCAAATTGATTCACAAATTGCGTGGTGATAGAATTGGATTGATAGTTTTTTCTGGTGAAGCATTTGTCCAATTCCCACTAACTACTGACTATTCTGCTGCAAATCTTTTCCTTTCAGCAGTTGATGTGTCTACTGTGCCTCAACCTGGAACTGCAATTATTCCTGCGGTCCAACTTGCTATGAAATCTTTCAAAGAGGATACTGATACAAAGAAAGCAATTGTAATTATTACTGATGGTGAAAACCACGAAGGTAATGTTGTAAGTGTTGCTGAAGAGGCAGCAAGCAAAGGTGTCTCAATATTTACAATAGGACTTGGATCAGCAACTGGTGCTCCAATTCCAATAACAAATAAATCTGGTGTACAGATTGGGTATAAAAAAGATAGACATGGTAATACAGTCCTTACAAAATTGGATGAGGCAACATTAAAGCAAATTGCAGATGCTGGTGATGGAAATTATTATCATGGAACAAATTCGGAAGATGAATTAGACAAAGTTTATCAAGACCTGTCTAAATTTGAACAGACTGAATTTGGTACAACAAGAATTACAGAGTATGAGGATAGATTCTATTATTTATTAATTCCAGTGATTCTACTTTTAATTTTCGAATTCTTTATATCAAGCACAAAAAATAAATTGTTAATTAAATTTGATGAAATGAAGTGATGAATAGTTATAAAATCAATAATAATGAGTCATTGCGAACCCGATTTTTGGGTGAAGCAATCTGTGGGAGATTGCCACGTCGTCAAAAAAAGAATGGACTCCTCGCAATGACAGTTCTTAATAAAATAGTAGTGGTCAGTATATTTACTGTATTGTTATTTAGTACTGCTCATTCACAAACTCGCTCAACTATAAACAACGGAGTTGATAAGTATGAGGAAGGTGATTTTGTTGGGGCATCAGAGAATTTTCAAAGAAGCATTGATGAGAAATTTGAAAATTACAAGGGACACTTTAATCTTGGTGATGCTCTTTATAAGCAAGAAAAATATGAAGATGCACTTAATTCCTATAAAAATGCAATGGCTTTAGCAGAAACTGATAATCAAAAAGCAGAAGTATTTCATAACGTTGGGAATACTCTTTTAAAATCTCAAAAATTGAAAGAATCAATTGGTGCTTATACTGAATCGTTAAAATTAAATCCTAATGATAGAGAGACAAAATATAATTTGTCATATGCATTAAAGCAGATGCAACAACAAGAGGAAAATAAAGATCAGGATAAGGACGATAAGAATAAAGACGATAAAAAGGATGATCAGAAAAAAGACCAAAATAAGGATGATCAGAAAAAAGATAAAAACGAAGATAAAGAAGATAAGAAAGATCCTCAGAATCAAGATAAAAAGGATGATAAAGAAGATCAGCAACCACCGAATCAACAACAGCAGCAACCCCCTCCCGAGATTTCAAAGGAAGAGGCTCAAAGAATTCTTGATGCATTAAAGGATGATGAAAAAGATATGCAAAAGGAATTACGTAAGAAGAAGGGGAAAAAAGTAAAAGTTGAGAAAGATTGGTAATTTTGTAGATATGATTAAAATGAACTTTAAATATAGTATGCTATTCCTGTTTCTATTTGCTTTTATAAATAGTACTATGGCTCAAAAGTTTGAGCTTTCTGCTGATAAAACAACTGTGCGGCAAAACGAACGCTTCAAAATATATTTTACATTCAAAGGTGGTGACAGAACAAGTATGAAAGGATATCGCCCACCGAGTTTAAAGAATTTTAGTGTTCTAAGTGGACCAAATCAATCTTCAAGTATGAGTATTATTAATGGAAGTGTTTCATCAACAATTACGTACTCATATATAATTATCGCTCCAAATCTTGGTGAGTTTGAAATTGCCTCCGCTTCTTTAGAATTTGAAGGAAAAGTATATAAGACAAATCCATTAAAAATTAGAGTTGTTAAATCTACTGGAACTAGTAACAACAAAACTACTAGCCAAGCGATGAGTAATGAAGAATTGAAAGAAAGTGTTTTTATCAGAGCTTTTGCAAATAAGAGGAATGTTGTAAAAGGTGAACAAGTTACGGTCACCTATAAACTTTATACAAAATTAAATATCTCATCTCCCCAAATATCTAAGTTACCACAATACAAAGGTTTTTGGGCAAAGGAGTTAGAGACTAAAAATAATATTCAGTTTGAAGTTGAGATGTACAAAGGGGTTCGCTATCGGTCTGCAACTTTAAAGAGAG
>Ga0164315_10005019_pt1 | contig 10329 bp, 9 predicted proteins | sample GuaBasSedimGuay6_FD_113737 | JGI IMG/M metagenome (GOLD analysis project Ga0164315, IMG submission 113737) | Subseafloor sediment microbial communities from Guaymas Basin, Gulf of California, Mexico - Guay6, Core 4569-2, 0-3 cm | ecosystem: Environmental > Aquatic > Marine > Hydrothermal vents >...
GTTAGAAGATCATAATATTGATTTGACTGGTTTAGAGATTATTGAGGGAGAAAAGACATTCCGATGGGGTGGCAAGTATCATTATGATTTAAACACTCGCGATACTCTCTTCACAGATCTAAATGTGTTTGAGAATTTTGATCCGGTTATACCTGAAGCAATGCGGTCAAGCAGATTTCTAGTACTTGGAAACATTATGCCATCTCTCCAGCTTAAAGTTCTTGATCAGATGAATGATCCTAAATTTGTTATTTGCGATACAATGAATCTCTGGATAGATAATACAAAAGCCGATTTACTTAAAGTCTTGAAACGAATAGATTTATTGGTTATAAATGATTCTGAAGCAAGATTGCTAACAGATGAACCAAATTTAATAAAAGCCGCACGCGCTATTCAGGATATGGGTCCGAATTATCTTATAATCAAAAAAGGAGAGCATGGCGCCTTGCTTTTTGGCGAAAATAAAATATTTTCTGCTCCAGCATATCCGCTTGAAGATATTTTTGATCCAACTGGAGCTGGAGATGTTTTTGCAGGCGGTTTAATCGGTTTCTTACACAAAACCTCTGATACTAGTTTTGAAAATCTAAAACGAGCCGTAATCTATGGAAGTACTATGGCTTCATTCTCTGTCGAAAAATTCAGCACTAAAGGGATTGAAGATCTATCGAACTTGGAGATAAAGAGTAGATACTTAGAATTCTTAGAACTTAGTAAGGTTAATGACAATGAGTGAATTTTTTACTCTAAAATTTGAGAATAAAAATCTTGTTTTTATTGATCAAACGAAGCTGCCTTTGGTAGAAGGATATATCACTACGGATAACTATGAGAGAATAGCTGAAGCGATTGAAGGCCTTGAAATACGCGGCGCTCCTGCCATTGGTGTTGCGGCGGCTTATGCATTGGCGCTTTCACTTAAAAATGAATCAAGTGACTTGGATGAGAAATTTAATAAAGCATATGAACGCTTGGCAAAAACACGTCCAACTGCGGTTAACTTGTTTTGGGCTTTGGATTCAGTAAAATCTGTTTATCAAAGTCATAAAAGTTCATCATCAGTATTTTTCTTACTGCTAAATAAAGCGATGCAAATACATCAGGATGACATAAACAAATGTGATGCAATTGCAAACAATGGTGTAGAATTATTTAGTGATGATTCAACAATATTAACTCATTGTAATACAGGGAAGTTAGCGACCGGTGGGGAAGGGACGGCATTCAATGTAATTAAGAAAGGGTATGAATTAGGAAAAGTTAAGTTTGTTTATGCAGATGAAACTCGACCGTTGCTTCAGGGTTCAAGATTAACTGCATTTGAACTTTCTAAGGCAAATATTCCCTTTCAATTATTAGTTGATTCTGCTGCAGCCTCATTATTCAAGCAAAGAAAAATTGATGCTGTGATTGTAGGGGCTGATAGAATTGCAGCCAATGGTGATACTGCAAACAAAATTGGTACACTTAATCTGGCTCTGCTTTGCAGTCATTTCAACGTACCATTCTATATCGCTGCACCGGTCAGTACTATCGATAGATCTATTTTGTCTGGTGATGAAATTGAAATTGAGATGAGAAATAAAAAGGAATTGAGTTATATAAATGGAGTGCAGATCACAGATTCAAATTTTGATGCATACACACCAGCCTTTGATGTAACTCCGAATGAGCTTATTGCAGCTATAATTACAGATAAAAAAGTCAATAAACCTCCGTATAGTTTTTAATGTCGTCAATAATTAAAACAAGAGCATTTGTGCTCAGCAAATTGGATTTTGGTGATACGAGCAAAATAGCAAACTTTTACACAGAAGATTTTGGCAGAGTATCCGGCATCATCAAGGGAGCGCGTTCTCCAAAGTCCAAAATTGGTAGAACTGTTGATGTATTGAATTATGTTGACTTAGTTTTCTACAAAAAGGAAAATCGGGAAATACAAATTGTAACTCAAGCCGATTTGATCTCACATTATCCCAAAATTAAATCTGATCTTGAAAAGCTTAAATACGCTTCTGCCATTATAGAATTAGCCCTTCGGCTTACATTGGAAGACGATCCACACAAAAGATTATTCAATGGAATAGAGAGAATTCTTTATAGATTAGAGAATGAAGAGACACAGCCAATTCTACTTTTTGGAATGTTTTTTAAATTCTTTTTGGAGGAGATAGGTTACGGTTTAGAGACAGAAAAATGTAGTGTATGTCGAAAAAAATTGATAAATAGCGGTAAAGTTTTTTATAATCATGAGATTGGTTTGATGTGTGAGGTTTGCTCCAAAAATCATCTCATTTTATATGAATTTTCTTTGGAACTTTTTAACAAGATGGTTTGTCTAAGTCAAAGGAATAATAAATGTTCTTTTACAGAAGATGAGTTGAAAGATATGATAACATTCTTTGAGAGATTTCTTGTTTATCATGTGGATCAATTTAACGGTATAAAATCACTAAAAATATTTCAATAACTTATGTGGGGAAAAAATGTTAAACAAAATAAAGACCGATTCTAAATCGGGAAGAAGTAAAAATTATCTTGGTGTTATAGCTCTACTTTTTATTGGAGCCGTTTTTGGCTCCGTACTCGTATCGAGTTTTGGTTATGTTCGTCCAGCCTTAGCCGATGTTCAAATTGGCAGAGAAACGCCGCCGGAAATAAATCAAAATCCAGAATTAACAAATTTTAACAATTCCTTCGTTGAAACCGCAGAAAAACTAACTCCGTCAATAGTCCAAATCACAGTAATTACAAAAGATAGGGGAAATCCGCATAAAGGATTTGAATTTTTCTTTCCTTTTAAGGAAGATATACCTAGAGAAAGACAAGGTGGCGGAAGCGGTGTAATTATCTCTGACGATGGATATATTTTAACAAATAATCATGTTGTTGAAAATGCAACAGAGGTTACAGTAAGATTGATCGATAAGACCAAATATGAAGCTACTGTAGTTGGGACCGATCCTTTAACCGATCTCGCAGTGATCAAGATTAATGCCTCTGATCTTCCCGCAGCATATTTAGGTGATTCTGATAAATTAAAAGTTGGTCAATGGGTAATGGCAATAGGTAATCCTCTCTCGTTATCGTCAACTGTTACCGCCGGTATTGTTAGTGCGCTTGGAAGAAATGTGAATATTATTGAAGATAGTTATGGTGTGGAAAACTTCATACAGACTGATGCTGCTATAAACCCTGGAAACAGCGGCGGCGCACTGGTTGATCTTCATGGCGCTGTAATTGGGATCAATTCTGCGATTGCTACAAATGGAATGACCGGAACATACATTGGATATGGTTTTGCAATTCCTATCAACATTGCCAAAGTAGTTGCTGAGGATCTTATTTCATCGGGAAAAGTGCTGCGTGGATATATTGGAGTACGAATAGAAGAAGTTGATGAAGATCTTGCTAAAGCAGTTGGTCTTGATAAACCTCATGGTATTTTGATTCAACAAGTGATGGAAAATGGTGCCGCTTCAAAAGAAGATATTCAAGATGGTGATATTATCATTGATGTTGATGGCAAAGAGATGGATAGACCAAATCAGTTACAAAGCTATGTGGCATCTAAACGTGCTGGTGATACCATCACATTGAATATTTATAGAGATGGCGATTATATTGACCGAAAGATAACTTTGAAAGCGCGTGATGATGATGGAACTGATACTCCAGTTGCAAAGAATGATCAGAAGAAAAAAAATAAAAATAATGAGGTTGTAGAAGCTTCATTTGATGATCTCGGATTAACAGTGAGAAATCTGAGAAGCAAAGAATATGATCAATTTAAAGTTAAGAATGGTGTATTGATTACTAAAGTAAAGAGGTTTAGCAAATCCGAAAACCAAAGGTTGTTTGCCGATTTAATAATTACTGAAATCGATAGAATTAAGATAGACTCCGTCTCTGAATTAGAGGAAGTAATTGATGACAATAAAGGAAAAGCTGTATTGCTGAAAGTTGTTGATCAAGGCGGTACATCCAGATTTGTGGGAATGGAAATCCCAGAGTAAACTACACAAATAAACTTCTAGCTAAAGCCCAATTCAAGATTAGTTGAATTGGGTTTTTTTATAACTTGAAAAAACAGCTCCAATTAAGGCACGCTTTTTTTATATTTGCAAGGTTATTCCAAATTAATTCAAAGAAGATCAAATGATACGTTTTTTAACTGCCGGTGAATCTCATGGAAAGGGTTTAACCGTAATTGCAGAGGGGTTTCCATCCAATCTAAAGATTGAAGAATCATACATTAATTCTCATTTAGCTAGACGGCAGATGGGATACGGCCGCGGCGGTCGTATGAAAATTGAGACTGATACTGCTGAAATATTGTCAGGAATTCGATTTCAAAAAACTCTTGGTTCGCCAATCTCACTCTTTATTAAAAATAGCGATTGGGAAAATTGGGATGATGAAATGACTTCGGGAAAACCCAAAGAAAAATATGCAAAGATAACCGTTCCACGCCCCGGACATGCTGATCTTGTTGGAGTATCGAAATATGATCTTGATGATATTCGTAATTCTATTGAGCGATCAAGTGCAAGAGAAACAGCAGCACGTGTCGCTGCAGGGTCAATTGCACGCAGGTTCTTGGAGGAATTTGGAATTTCTGTTGGCAGTTATGTAGAAAGTATTGGCGGAATTAATTCAAAGGAAAAATATTCAGAAAAATTATTCAGCAATAGTCAAGGCAGCAATTTCAATGCTTGGTCTTTATCAGAGAAATCGGATAAAAGTTCTGTAAGAGTATTGGACAAAATTCATGAAGAAAAAATAATTCGTAAAATTAAAAAAGCAAAAAAGAACGGGGATACACTCGGTGGAATGTTTATAACAGTTGCAAGTGGTTTACCAGTTGGTCTTGGAAGTTTCATTCAATACGATACGAAATTGAATGCAGATATTGCACATGCGATGATGTCTATAAATGCTGTGAAGGGAGTTGAGATTGGGACAGGGTTCAGATCTGCAGATGCTTACGGTTCAGAATCTCATGATGAAATAAATATCAAGAAGAATGAATTGACTCGTAAAAGTAATAGAGCAGGGGGAATTGAAGGTGGTATGACCACTGGACTTCCAATATTAGTTAGAGTCGCAATGAAACCGATCGCAACATTAATGTCACCTATCGAAGCTGTTGATTTATCAACGATGAAAAAAGTTATCTCCAGAAGAGAGAGAAGCGATTTTGTTGCAGTGCCAGCTTGTGCAGTTATCAGTGAGTCGATGCTTGCATGGGTTTTAGCAAAATCTTTCTTGGATAAATTCGGTGGTGATTCAATGTGTGAGGTAAGAGATAATTATAAAAACTATACTTCCAAATTGCAGAGAAGATTAGTAAGTAATTTTAGGAAATAAAAGCTTTCACGCAAAGATCGCAAAGGAAACGCAGAGTACGCAATAATAAATGTTATAAACTATGCATGAAAATGAGATTTCAAAGATTATTATTAGTGCAGCTATCGAGATACATAAGGCACTGGGACCTGGATTATTGGAATCTGTATATGAATCAACACTTGAATATAAACTTAAAAGTTTTGGCCTAAAGGTTAAAAAGCAAGTAGCACTTCCAGTAATATTTGAAGAAATTAAACTTGAAGCTGGTTACAGAATTGATTTATTGGTTGAAAATAAAGTTATTATTGAGATCAAATCAGTTGAAACTATTATGCCAGTTCATAAAGCACAAACCTTAACATATCTAAAATTATCTAAGTTAAAACTAGCATTGTTAATTAATTTTAATGTTCCTTTAGTAAAAGATGGAATAAAACGTTTCGTAAATAATTTGTAAAAAGTCTCTGCGGTTCTTTGCGAACTCTGCGTGAAAAAAGGTCAACTATGAAAATAAAAATATTTGTATTCTCACCATTCCAAGAAAACACATTCGTTATCTGGGACGAAGTTACTAATGAATCTTGCATTATTGATCCAGGATGCTATTCTACTTCTGAAGAAGAAGAGCTAAAGAATTTCATCACTTCAAACAAACTCACAGTTAAATACCTTATCAATACTCACTGCCATATTGATCATATTTTCGGAAACTCATTTGTTAAAAATGAGTTCAATCCAAAATTCTTAGCTCCCAAGGAAGATGTTCCATTATTAGAAATGGCTATCGAACAGGGAAAGCAATTCGGAATTAAAGTGAAGCCTTCTCCCTTACCAGATGATTTTATTGAAGAATCACAACCTATCAGATTAGGGGATGTTGAGTTAAAATTCCTTTTTACTCCAGGTCATACGCCTGGCGAGTATTGTATTTATATTCCATCAGAAAGTATTTGTATTACCGGGGATGTTCTTTTTAAGGAGAGTATTGGCAGAACTGATCTTTGGCGTGGCAATTTCGAAACACTGATCAACTCAATAAAAACAAAACTTCTTATATTGCCTGATGAAACTGCCATTTATCCTGGTCATGGCGGCAGTAGTACAATCGGTTACGAAAAAGAACACAATTCTTTTCTTCAATAATTATTGAAATTATTTTTCAGCAATCGCAACTTGAACGATTCCAAATGTTAATTGCGTAATTGATACTGATTTAAAACCGGCTTCAAGTAAGAGCATTTTCAAATCAACTTTCGCATCAAAATCATCAACAGATTCGGGAAGGTATGTGTACGCCTCTTTATCTTTGGAGATCATCTTTCCAACAAACGGCAATATATTTTTGAAATAGAATAGATAAAACTTGCGAACAAAAATATTTGAAGGTAGTCGAAATTCTAAAACGGTAACTTTGCCATTATCTTTTAACACTCTATGAAAGGATCTGAACCCTTCCAAAATATCATAGAAATTGCGAACACCAAAAGCAACAGTTATATGAGTGAATGAAGAATCCTTTAATGGCATCGCTTCGGCAACACTTTCTACTAATTTCCCTTTGCTCCAATCAACTTTTTTATTGAATAACTTAAGCATATTTAAAGAAAGATCAACACCGGTGATTGATTTAACTCCCATTTTATTAGCAGAGATTGCAAAATCACCAGTACCGCAGGCTACATCCAACAACTTAGTTTGTGAATTAATTTTGCTTAGTTTCAATGCTTTTTTTCGCCAGTAAAAATCAACGCCGCCGCTTAAGAAATGATTTAAAAAATCATACCTCTGTGAGATTGAATCAAAAATTCTTTTAACTTGATTTTTCTTTTCCATAAATTCTTATACTATTCTGAATATTTCGGATATTCAAAGGGTTCTTCTCCCTTGACTTTCATCCACAAGTTAAAAAGTTTATAAGATAATATCATTGTTATTATCATGAAAACCAATCCGCCAATAAGGTCAATAACATAGTGATAGCGTAAATAAACAGTTGAAAAGATCAATAATGTTCCAACTGGAATAAAAATATATCGTGTGCATGTCTTCAATTTTATGGACAAATACATAACGATCAAAGTAATTAGAGTATGGCCACTCGGGAAGACGTCTCGCTGAACAACTTCAATAGGGTTTGGCGTTCCAGTCGGAATAGACTCACCGGCATTTACAATTTCTCTAAGAAAATTTGTAAAAAAGAGCCCGGGTAGTTCAACATTTGTTAGTGGAAAGTCATGAAGTGTAAATCTTGGTCCAATTGCTGGTACAAGAAAGTAACCAATAAATGATAGAAATAATCCTAATATAACGGTGAATGTGGCAAATCTAAAATACTTCTCTTTTTTATTGATCAAAATATCAATACCTAAGATAATAGGTAAAAAGAAAAATGAAGCATAAACTATTTGCAATAACTCAGTTAAATATGGATTTGCAATATTAAAAAGAAAATGAGTCGGGTCGCAACCAAAGAGGAATCTATCAATGTTAATTAGATATTGATCTAAATCAACACCGCGAATCGGTTTGACCATGAAGTAAATTTCTTTGAAAGAAAGGAAAACTATTGGTACCATATACCAATAGTGCAACTGCTCCCAAAATATTCCTCTGCCAGGCTTATCCATATTTGCAATTATGAAAATCAGTACGATTGCTACACTGTTTAGGATTACATGGTTTGGCCAGTTTGAAACTCGATCAGAAAAAATCAGATTAATTATTGTTAGAAACATAGCGAATGAAACAATCAATAGGTCATTAGCTTGTAACTTTAGTAATTGAGATTTTATAAATTTCATCAGTGAATCAAAAACAGTGTTATGAAGGTCATGTAAATTAATAATCCAAGTATATCATTCATTGTTGAAACGAATGGTCCGGTAGCAACTGCGGGATCAACATTAAGTTTTTTCAATACAATAGGAATAGTTGCTCCAAGCATAGTGGCAAAAATTATAATGAATATTAATGACAGTGATAGAATAAATAAGAAATAAGTGTCTGTGAAAAAGAAAAAAGTTAATGCAAACAAAATTGCTGAAATTACAACACCATTCAGCAATGCGACAAATAATTCCTTAGATAATTTTGTAAGACTCTCGTTAAGCCAGATCTCACCACTGCCCAAACCTTTTACCATTACTATTGCTGCTTGATTACCTGAACTTCCTCCCATAGCCATAACAACAGGAAAAAAGAAGGCGGCAATGGTAATCTGTTCCAGCACAAATTGATATTTTGATAAGAGCATCACACCTAGTAATTCAACAGCTAGAGCAATGATAAGCCATGGGAGGCGGATTCTCGAAATTCTAAATACAGAGTCACTAGATTCTTGTTCCTCAGATAGACCAACTAATTTTTGGATATCTTCGTCAGCCTCTTCCTGTATTACATCAACAATGTCATCAATGGTAATTCTACCAAGCATTTTCTTATTATCATCAACAACAGGAATTGCAACAAGATCATATTTCTGCATAATACTTGCAACTTCTTCCTGATCAACATCCGGAGTAACATAAATTAGGTCTTCTTCCATAACGGATGTTATACGTGTGCGTAATGGATGAATGAGAAGAGATTTTATTGACACAATGCCAACTAATTCTCCACTATCTTTTAACACATAGATATGATAAATATTATCAAAATCTTCTGCATTGTTTCTGACTTCTCTAATTGCAGCGCGCAACGTATCATGATCTTTCACAAATACGAAATCACTGCTCATTATACCGCCGGCGCTTTCCTCATCATATTTCAGTAATTCTATTACATCTTCAGAATCCTCAACATCAATATTATCTAAAACTTCATTTGCAACATCAGCAGGGAGATCGCTTATAATATCAGTAGCATCATCGGTTTCAAGTTCATCAACAATAGTTGAAATCTTTTCAGTATCAATATACTTTAGTATTCTCTCGCGAAGATTTTCATCTAATTCAGTGATAACCTCACTAGCAGTTTCATTATCTAAAAGTGAGAATGTATACTTAGCGTTTTCGAAATTTAAGTGGTTAATTATTTCAGCAGTATCGGCCGGATGCAGATCAGCGAATAGATTCAAAAGGCTTTCTGAAGCTTTTTCCTTGATCAGATCCGTTACATTATCGAGCAGCTCATTATCAACCTGAATAACATCTCTAACTTCTATTTCTTCTCTATTTTCTTCCATAAAAGTTTTGCTTTTGTAAAAATTGAGTAATTTTAACGAAATCAGTTATAGTTAAGTTCTCGGCACGTTTTGAAAAATCGATGTCAAGTCCCACAAAATTACAACCTTTAAATATACTATTGTTCAAGGAATTTTTTAAGGTTTTTCTTCTATTTCCGAAACTAGCTTTAACAACTTTAATGAATAGGTGAATATCAAGATCATCTTCAAGTTTTTTATTGAAGTCTAGTTTTATAACAGCTGATTTAACTTTTGGCTTCGGATAGAAAACGTTTGGGGAAATTTCAAATTCCAGATTCACTTCTGCGAAATAATTGAGTAATACACTTAAGATTCCATAGCTCTTACAATTTGGCTTGGCTATTATTCTTTGAGCAACTTCTAGCTGAATAATAAATGATGCATCGGAAAAATAATTTCGATTTAGAATTAACTTAAATAATATTGGTGAAGTTAAATTAAATGGAATATTTCCTATAACTCTATATTTGAATTTTGGATTTAATATTTGAGATAATTCGATTTTTATAATATCATCAAAAATAAAATTTACTTGGGGGAACTTTTTAGTTAATTCACCAATAATTCTATCATCAATTTCTATTGCTGTTAAGAATTTAGTGCGAGATGCTAGTTCTGTTGTTATAGCTCCGCGGCCAGGTCCAATTTCAATTATATGATCATCTGATTTTGGATTGAAAGCATTGACAAATTTTAAAATTGTATTTTTGTCAACCAAATAATTCTGTCCAAATTTCTTTAACGGTTTATTATTCAACATTGGTATTTTA
>Ga0164315_10005020_pt1 | contig 10325 bp, 5 predicted proteins | sample GuaBasSedimGuay6_FD_113737 | JGI IMG/M metagenome (GOLD analysis project Ga0164315, IMG submission 113737) | Subseafloor sediment microbial communities from Guaymas Basin, Gulf of California, Mexico - Guay6, Core 4569-2, 0-3 cm | ecosystem: Environmental > Aquatic > Marine > Hydrothermal vents >...
ATCATAAGTACCAAAATCACTATGCGCAATTGCAACAGAAAAGTTGCCATCAGAATTAGGAATAACTTCTATATTCGAACCTGAGGTTGGATCAAATGTAATTAACACATCTTCGATATCTCCGTTACCTCCATTTAAGGAAACATTGCCTGATACAATATTAGGTAAGGGATATACTAATACTTGTGTTAAATTATTTTCTTCTGCAAACCATTTTAGCACACCGGCTGTAGCCCTAATAATAAATGGGAAAACAATATCACGGATTTGGGCTGATTCATTAGAAGTCATTTCATGAGAATTTCTAATTGGATGATCAGAAGGATATAGAGTTTCTAACTCAGAATACATTGCATTAATAACGGCATTGCTTCCTTGAGGTAAATTGGAATCACCATCTACATCATCACTAGCAAAAAAATCAGTAATTTGATTAACTGTATACATAATATATAATAAAGGATCATCTTGATTAGCAATATCAATTAAACCACCTTTTTGATTAAAAGTATTATTATAATCCCAATACCAGTTATCCTCAAAAACCATAAAACCACCTGCATCAATGTCTTCATCTTCATCATCGAGCCATCCTTCATATTGATCACAAAAACTTGTATGCCATGAACCCGTAATTGTAAATATCCGAGGAGCATGTTCGTCATTATGAACATGTGCAGGCACAGACATATCTGCAAGTAGATGTAATATTTTTCCAAGAATATTCATTGATAGATGTTTTCGGTAATTCTCATTAAAATGAAATGTATCTGTTGGAATAGTAATTAGATCTCCCTTCTCACCAAATGGTGGTACCCAATCATACAATCTTGTTGTACCATTTAGGCAAAGATTATTTATACCATATGGTTCTGAATAAACATAGGAATAAGTAAGTTGAGGATAGGGGTAATCAAAAACATCTTGAATTGGGATAGCATGTATAGGAGCTGTTATCCAATATGGGTCATTGTTTTCATAACCTTCAAAATACCTTTTTACTTTTGTATACGCATTTTCTGTGTAAAGCGACCAATCAACACATACCATCTCTCCATGCAAAAAAGTACTACTATTTATTCCATTATCAGCATCCCAGAAATGTGTAACTGTCGGCATAAAGGAAGGGCCTTCAACACCCAAATAATTTAAAAAAAATGGTGGATTTCTGAGAAGTTGCAAAATTTCATTACCTAAGTACTGATTAAACTGTGGATCATCTAGATGATAATGATATACCCAATCAAATACATCTTCTTCAATAACTCCCTTAACTATCGCAGGGTCCCAATTCTCGTCATAACAGTAAATACCTAAGTCATATTCTTCATAACCATAACATGTTTCTGCTTTTAATAGTTCATACGCTTGTTCAACTATATATTTATGTACATTTGTAGTATAACTTGGTAAATTTGCATAAAAAATCAGTATTAAACCTAAACTTAAAATGATCTTTTTCATAAAACCTCCTAAAAAATTATAGCAAAATTCAAATTAGTTAAATATAGTTTCATTCCGATATCAAGTTCTATCCTGAGAAATAATTTTGGGTTTACTCTAAAACTGTAACCTGAACCAAAAGAGATATTAGGAACAATTTTTTCATCTCCTTCACCAATCACGGCAAAATCTATACCTAAATTAAGTAAACCAAATAAACCACCTCTATTCTTGTTTAAAAAAAAGTTGTATCGATAATATAAACCACCAACTTTAAATCCTTGGATAATACGACCTTCATTGTAGTGTAAATTCAGGATTGATTCTACTCTGGTTTCATTGATTATATGCTGTTTCCCATACCCAATTGTTGCTCCATATAACAATCCCGGTGAAAATTTTATAATGAAAAATTCTCCTGAATTTATAAGTATTTTTGCTTCTTCAAGATCATTTTCACCTCCGAATAAGGTAACAATCAATATTAATCCAAAGAGTAAAAGAACTTTCTTAATCATTTTGTCTCCCAAAACTTATTTTATTTCTTCCCAATTACATTGGTTTTCTAGAATTCATTTTCCTAATTAATCCTCTCCAAACCACAGAGAGGATTTGTCCGAATGAACTTATTTTTTCCAATGTAGAAAATATTATTTACCTTACAAAACCTACTTTCTAAAACTGCAAAAGTATTTTTTTCTGTAAAGAGTAAAATTATACCGTAGAATATAATCATAACATTTTCCACTTTTTTTATTCCTTTTTGGATATATCTCCCTTTTAATATATATGTCGAAAATCCTCAAAATGTGACACTGCCACTCAAAAAATTATTTGCGTATTAGATTTAGAATGATTTATTATTACCTTAACAAATTTATTTACAAGCAGATAGATCGTAGAAATAAAATCTAAAGAAAATAATAAAAAATTTGATTATTTTTAGTTAACATGAAAAAGATTAACTTTGGAGTTAAAAATTTAATAGCTGATTTTGCTTCACTTCATCATATTAAAAAACAAAGTATGATGTACAAGCTTGAGGAAAGATATTTCACTTTCTGTTCTTTCAGATTGCATATTTAAATTTGTGACGATTCGTGTAAATTTATGGTTCAATTTTTTTATAACAAACTACGTAATTCATTCTATATCGTATTCTATATAAATTTTCCTTGCCATAATTACCCAATATTTTTTTTTAACTTTCTCGATTGTATATAGTTAGATTATAATAATGTGATTGATTGCGAAAATGGTTAGGGAGAGAGTATGGTAGGAACATCTGATATCAGAAATGGGTTGATAATAAGATTTAAACATGGCCTGTATGAGATCATTGAATTTCAACATGTAAAACCGGGTAAAGGTGCAGCTTTTGTACGTACAAAGCTTAAGAATATAGAAACCGGTAAAGTTATTGATAACACCTTCCGAACCAGTGAAAAATTAGAAGATGTAAGGGTTGATAAAGAGAAAAAAGAATATCTCTACTTTGATGGGACTTTCTATGTTTTCATGGATACTGAAAGCTACGAACAGATGTCGGTTCCAAAAGAAGTGATTGGAGATCTGGATAAATTTCTTATTGAAAATATGACCGTTGCAATGAAATTAGATCCGGATAAAAATATTCTGGGAATTGAATTACCAACAACTGTAATTCAGGAGATCGCAGATTGTGAACCCAACGTTAAGGGAAATTCTGCATCAGTTAGCGGTAAAAATGCCACAACTTCAACAGGATTAAATATTACAGTTCCATTCTTCATTGAAATTGGAAATAAAATTAAAATTGATACTCGCACAAGTGAGTATATTGAAAGAGTTTAATAATATAATTATAAGGAGAGTAAGATGCCAAAAGCAAGATCATTCGCTGCAAAACTTGCTCACGAAATCACTACTGAAGGAAAAGTAATCTGCCCTAAGTGCAACCAGGAAATAAAAAAGGTTAAACTTATCCGTGCTCGTAGCTCTAAAGCTAATTCATGGGCACCTAAGTACGATTTTGTGAGTATGTGTAAATGTAACGAAAAAGATATTTTAACTGGAAAAATATAAAAGTTATTTATTTTAAGTTAGTTAAAGAAAACCTCACTTCTACCCTCCTGTCTTTGCCGATAGGAGGGTGTTTGTGTAGCTTAGGAACAGGAAGGTAAAATGAAAATATCGATTCTAATAATTCTTGTTGCACTTGTAGTTAGCCCTTCTCTTCTTGCAATGCCGTCAGTACCAGGAAAAATAGATAACTTAAGTTATAAAGTATATCCTTCAGAGAAATACAGTAGAAGAAACTCATCTTTCAGAGAAGAACTTCCTCAGAATATTTTAGCTCTGATGGTTGAATTTAGTGACGTCACGTTTGATATTGTTCCAGATTTCCCAGATTCACTTCCTCATGACAGAGAGTATTTTGAACGTCTCTTTTTCCATTTGGCTTCCTTTTATGCTGATGCTTCTCATGGAAATTATGTACTCACGGAAAACAACTACACAGTTTGGGATGATGTTGTTACTCTCACTCAACCAATGGCATATTACGGTGATAATGAGTTACAGATCGAGCGTATTTGTGAATTCACCCAAGAAACCGTACAGCAAATTGATGATCAGATAGATTACAATGATTATGATGCGATTATCCTCATTCATGCTGGAGCAGGTGAAGAAGCAGCTCCAATTGGAGAAAATGAAGATCAGATAAGCAGTACATTTCTATCGCGCCGTTCCCTACAAGCCGGATTAGATCCGGAAAATGATGATTTCCCGGGGATTGAAACAAATGATGAATTGTATCTTACTGAGTTTGTAATTATACCGGAAACTGAATGGCAACCTGATTCCGTACCAAATGAAGATCCTATCTACGGAATTTTTGGTGTTATCGCTCATCAATTTGGACATCAGATCGGGTTACCAACTCTTTTTGATAATGATAGTTCCAATGGGCGTTCATATGGGATTGGTGGTTTCGGTGTTATGGGAACAGGAGTTTGGAATGCAAATGGTTTTGTCCCTCCGTTGCCATGTGCCTGGTCACGTTATTATTTGGGTTGGGAAGATGACAATATTGTAGAAATAAATTCTTCTTTCGAGAATTTGTCGCTTGCTTTCCCTATGTTGGAAGATGAAGAAACGCCAAAACTTTATAAGATCAATATTTCAGAAAGCGAATACTTCCTTATAGAGAACAGGCAGCAAAATCCTGACGGAAGCTTTTTCATAAATGCTGATGGAGACACACTTGCTACTTTTACCTTTGAAACTATCGCAGGTCAAAACGTTTATCCTCCCGGACATGCTTATGCCGGACAGCCAAAATTCAGTTTTATGGAAAATTCTTATACCGGTTGTGAATGGGATTTTTATCTACCCGGATATGGCTTTGGTGCTGCTCCCGAGAACGATGGTTCCGGAATTCTAATCTGGCATATCGATGAAAATGTTATTAACCAAAATTTCACTCCCGATTTCGAAGTTCATTCCGTAAACGGCGATGCTTCTCATAAAGGTGTTGATCTGGAAGAAGCTGATGGGATACAACAACTTGATTCTACGCTTCATGGGTACAGCAGTTTCTATGGCTCAAAAGATGATTCCTACAGAGAAGGAAATAATACTTATTTCGGGAAAAACTACCACAATGATATTTTTTCAACTCCGATAGCGGATAGTTATTATGGTGGGATTCCACTTGAAATTTTTAATATTAGCAGTTCAGATTCTATAATGACATTTTCGGTAGAATATGAGTGGGCACTCAATGCATTTTTTCTTGGAGAAAATCCGTATTCTGCTGCTACAATAGATTTTAATGGCGATGGTAATAATGAAATGTTCTACCTGATGCCAAATGGAAAAATGTGTTTATGGGAAGATGATGAACTTTATCCTAATTTTCCCATTTACCTTTTAATCAATTCCCAGGTTTGCAATTATTTTGCATTTGACGAACAAACAAGAAGTATTCTCATTCCTAGCAAATCTGCCAATAACAGTACCGTATTTTTATACCAAATAGATTATGATCTAGAAAATTACCAAGATAATATTTTATTATTGTTAGAACGAAGCTGGGCAGCCTCTCCGGTTGTAAATCCTGATGAAGATAGTGAAAACAGAGTTTTTATTCCACTTCTTGTCAACAATTCCATCGGCAGTGAAATTGTTATTCTAAATGCTGATTATGAGATAATTGAGACTCTGAGCTTTGATGAACATATTTCATCCAACTTAATTTATAAAGATAACTTTTTATATTTTATTGATAATAGTTGGATTGTGCATAAGATCACTCTTCCCGGTTATGAACTTGAAGAATTCCCGTTAGATATAGATGTAACGCTTTACCCCAAAATTTCATCTGCCCTGCTTGTAGATATCGATCTAGATGATTCTGATGATTTCATTATTACAGCAGCCAACTCTATTCTATATGTTTTCGATTCTACCGGAAATAACCTAGATGGATTCCCGCAAGAAATTCCACTTCATTCAACTGCTGTTCCATCCATCAGTGATATTGATAATAATGGTTACCCAGAAATATTGATAGGTGGCGAAAATACATTTGCCATATTCAATAAAAACGGTGATGTCTCCAAACCAAACAATGAGCTTATCGATCCCGATTCCTCTTTTATTGCTTCAGGTATTATCGCTTTAAATATAGATGATGATGATGAAAAAGAGATACTAGGGAACATGTCCCGCAACAGATTTTGTGTGTGGGATAATGTTAATTTTAATGATTTTGAATTAAACAGAAACTACAATATTTCGTTTGGCAGCCGCAGTTTGAATTATCCGTTGATCTCTGCTTATTTAGATACAGGAATAGATGCATTTATCCCTTCCAATAATGGTACAATTTACAGAGCAGGCATCACTGCTACTCAAACAGATATAGATGCAGAAATATGGCAGGTGGAATATGCTAATCTTCAAAGAACAGCATCACTGCTTGCTCCGTCCGGAGAATCACCAGAAAATGGGAACAAGGTTTTCAATAAAGCTCAAACATATTTTTATCCGAATCCTTTGAGTACAACTTTTAATAAAGCTGTAAATTATCATTCTCAAATTCCTGATGAGACAATAATTTTACGGATTGAAACATATCAAAATGTTGATGTAAAAATAAAAATATTTGACATCGCAGCTAATATAATCTATGAAAACACCAGTTCTTGTGAGATAGGATTTGATAATAAGATCAATATTGATGCATCGGATCTGTCATCTGGTGTTTATTTTGTAATATTGAGTGCAAAGGGGAAGGTTTTAAAATTAAAATTTGCTATAGAAAAATAGTCTTGTTCTTTAGTGTGGTAGAATCTCATTTTACGTGGAGGAAAAATTGTTAAAATTAAATAAAATATTGATGATCCTGATCATTTTCAGTTTAGCTATATTGCTTTCTGCTGAAACCAGTGGAGAATATGGCTTTCAGTTACTAAAGATAGCTTCAGGACCGGAAAGTGCTGCACAAGCTGGGACGGGAGCATTCTCTTCCGGCGAAGCTTATGCTTTTATGATAAACCCAACTGCTGGTTTATTTGCGGAACAAAGAGCTATCTCTATAGCACAGAATTATTGGATATTCGATACAAAATTGAATAGTGCCGGATACATTAATACGAATGGTAAATCTTCATTTGGAGTTGCTTACCGTTACCTGGATTACGGCAAGCTTGAAAATCGAACAGATACTGGAGAACTTATCGGTGAGTTCCATCCGATGGATCTAATATTCTCTCTTAATTTTGGCTACCGTATCACTCCAAACCAATATGCCGGAATTAATGTAAATGCGCTTTACGAAAAGATAGATACTGCTTCCAGTTACGGATATACCCTTGATCTTGGCTACACCTACCTTTCCTTAATACAAGGACAGAAATTTAGTGCTGCTATAAAAAATTTAGGGTATACTTCCGCGATGGAAAATGAAACAGTTGACCTTCCAATTTCTTTTGAACTAGGAGTTACTCAAGAATTTGCTATTAATAATATAAAACTTTCCAGCGAAATGAAGATGATAAGACATATTGATGATGACGAATTTAGGGCAGTGCTTGGAACAAAGATTGAATTAAATAAGATCCTGGACCTAAAAATGGGCTATAAACTAAATTTCGATGCAGAAAACTTTACAGCTGGTTTTGGTATTAATTTAAAGAAAATATCTATCGATTATGCATACGTACCATTCGAGTATAACGTTGACGATGTGCATGTAATAGGGTTATCATATAAATTCTAATGAGGTGGTTTTATGAAGTTGGGTTGGAACATAATTCTCATAATGACAATTTCCTTTTCTCTTTATGGAATGGAATATGTTCCCAATCAGCTTATATTTAAAACTACTTCCCAAAAACAGATAAATAATAAAACGATCGGTCTGGAAAGTTTTGATAATTTTCTTGCCGATAGAGATATTGATAATTTAAAATCTATCCTGCCAAAATCGGATAACAAATATTTTGTAGCAACTTTTCCCAATGATATCAACTGGGATAATATTAAGAATTACCAATTCGATGGAATTGAATATTTCCAACCTAATTATTTAAATGAATTCTATTTACATCCCAATGATCCAGAATTCCCTAATCAACAGGTACATCTTGATAATTGTAATATTCCTCAAAGTTGGAATTACACGGTTGGGAATGAACAGATCATTGTTGCTATAGTTGATTCCGGTCTTCATTTCGATCATCCTGATCTACAGAATAATGTTTTTGTTAATCAGGATGAAATACCGGATGACGGCATTGATAATGATGAAAATGGATATATTGATGATGTTAACGGTTGGGATTTTGTAGATGCCCCGGAACTTAGCAGTATCGCACTGGGAGATTATCTGCAACAAGATAATGATCCTGATGACGAGCTGAGTCATGGTACACATATTGCCGGAATAATCTCTGCAGATACCAATAATGAAGAGGGTGTAAGCGGCATTTCATGGAATTCAAAATTACTAATTGTTCGCTCTGGTTTCAAAACCCTGAATGGTGGTTATCTTCAGGATGATGATGCAGCCGCAGGTATAATTTATGCTGCCGATATGAGGGCTGACGTGATAAATCTTAGCTGGGGAGATACAAATTATTCCCAGATAATTGCTGATGCCTGTTATTATGCCTATAATATGGGAAGCATTATTGTAGTTGCTGCCGGCAATGAAGGAGCTACTGCAGAACACCAAGTTGTCTATCCTGCCCAACTCTCCACAACTCTTGCCATTGGTGCGGTTGATAGATATAAGAACATTGCTTCCTTCTCTAGTTATGGACCTCAAATTGACATTGTGGCACCGGGACAGCTTGTTTTAAGTACTTTTGATACTTCTCCTGAAAATCTTTATAAAGAACAATCAGGCACTTCTATGGCAGCTCCTTTTGTGAGTGGTGCAATTGCGCTTCTCTTATCAGTAGAGCCCGGTCTGAATTTTTCAGAGGTTCGGGGACGTCTTATATCTTCTGCTGATGATCTCGGTGCAGAAGGTTTCGACTATGTCTTTGGGAACGGACTTCTCGATGCTTATTCATTACTTACTCAAATTTCCTACCCGATAATAGAGATAACAACACCTCAAGATAACGCAGGATTGAATTCAACTTTTGATATTATTGGAACTGTACAGTGTCCCAATTTCTGGCGCTATTCTGTTAAATACACTTCCGAAGAAATGCCGGTATCAACAGATTGGCACGATGTTGATCCACAAAGTGATTACTATTATGACCCGGTAGAAGATGATTTTATCGCACAATTCTTGATTGATGAATTTTTGCTGGATGAAACTTACAAAATAAGAATTGAAATTATAACTTCAGATAACCAGCATTATAGCTATTTTAGAACCGTTACAATCGATCAAACAGCTCCTGAATTCTATGCAGATTATGCAGCATATATGAAGCGATATTCAGCAGAAATTCCAGAATACTATATTCAAGCTTTATTTGATGAAGATGTGAATATCTTCCTTAGGCAACATCCATCAACTGAATTTCTTCCTCATTTTGGTGATGCGGATTCACTTCAAATAATTAAGATAGATGGTCTTCCACAAAACGTTCTCATTGATATAAAGGCTGAAAATCTTTGCGGTTTAGAAACAATTATTGATAGTGCATATGTATTTGAAACAGATGCCATAGCTGTTGATATTCATGGTTTCAACCAGATAGCCCTCGGTAATGAACTCGTTTCAATCCAAAAAACCTATGATTTTGACGGTAATGGGAAAAATGAGCTATTCGCTCTTGAAATAGAAGATGAACTGCAAACATTGAAAATTCTTGAATTAAACGGTGAAGAACTTATAACAAAACATGAATTTTCTGCAGTTTTCTGGCCGAATGATATGGGAAACTCAAATGAGAGCGGGATGGAAGTTATCGGTATTCAGCTTGACCGACCAATAGTTCTAGAAACTTCCGATGGAACATATCCAAGTGAACCTATTTTCGTTGATGAAAATGCTCTTGGTGCTAATTTTGCTGATTATGATGATGATGGGATCGACGAAGTTATTCTGATAAAGAACGAAGATATTGATGGAATTTCACATCGCGTTCTTACGCTTAATCAGAGAAATGGAAACGGTTTTGACAGAGAAGAATTAATATTTAATACAACACCAACTTCTCTGAAGAATTTCTTCTCTACAAAAGTAGTTTGTGATAAATTGGATAATGACAATTATCAGGATATTCTGGCAGCTGATAAAGACGGGGATATCATGATATTTGAACGGGAATCTGATGAATTTGAAATGGTTTGGAATTACAGATTACCCGTTGGTAACGCTTATAATCTTTGCTCGGGAGATTTCACTGGAGATGGTGAATCAGAAT
>Ga0164315_10005021_pt1 | contig 10324 bp, 6 predicted proteins | sample GuaBasSedimGuay6_FD_113737 | JGI IMG/M metagenome (GOLD analysis project Ga0164315, IMG submission 113737) | Subseafloor sediment microbial communities from Guaymas Basin, Gulf of California, Mexico - Guay6, Core 4569-2, 0-3 cm | ecosystem: Environmental > Aquatic > Marine > Hydrothermal vents >...
CCTCTGCATCATGTCCCATGTTGTAACCTTCAAAATCTCCAACCATCCAATGAGGGACATAGGAGGAATGACGACTGCCATGGTAATCATCATTGTTATGCCTGCTGTGCTCGTCGTTTTTACTACTGCTTGCAACCGCTGCAATGATAGCGATTGCCGCTGCTGCCGCGACGGCTTTTTCACCGTTGTGATTACTGTGGCCCTTGGTGTGGTGACGGGTTTCTACTTCAAATTCACCTTTACAATTTTCATCCACCCAGATGCTGCTATAGTCATAATCCCAGGTCCGACCCTTGATGCAATCGGCTCTTGATGTCTGCCGTTTCAAGGTGACATAACCGTGCGACTGGATGGGGCAGGTGTTGTGGCGCTGATGCCTGCTTTCACAGGTAATAATGTCGTTGGCCGTAGCGGGTGGTGAATAAACCGATGCCGCCAGGGTAAGGCCGATGATGGTGCTGCTTATAATTGATTTCATTTTGTAGTCCTCCGATTTGCCTGAATTAAAGTTTGCCATTCTGCCTACTGTTCGAAGAAATGTATATAACGCTGTTGGCGCGTGCCGGTATTAATACCGGCGATGAATACACGGAGATAACCTGATTCCTGAGCTTTGAAGGTAGTTGACAAATGATTCCTATATTAAGAATATTATATATTATATATTATAGATATGTAATATACTTAATTTCCCACAACAGTAATTTCCCACAACAGTAATTTCCCACAACAGTAATTTCCCACAACAGTAATTTCCTAAAGGCTAATTTCCTAAAGGCGTGTAGTTACCAGACAATGAATTCATTTACAAATACAAACAGACCTGACCTAGGTTTATTCCAGGCGGCAATCATAGCGTTACTGGTAGCAACAGCCTGGACAGAGGCTGTCAATGCCACTGCTGACGGGCCGGATTATTTTCGGGTCACGGGGGTTGAATCCGGTGATATGCTGAATATACGTATTGAGCCGAATGCCCAAGCTGGCAAGATCGGTGAAATCCCGCCGGGTAGTAACTGTGTCCGTAATCTGGGCTGCCAGGGTGGCTTGACTTATCAGGAATTCACCAGTCTTTCGAAGCAGCAGCAGAAAACGCGCCTTAAGGAAAACCCCCACTGGTGCAGGATCGAATACCAGGAAACCACGGGTTGGGTAGCGGGTCATTATCTCGCAGAGGGAGATTGCCCAAGCAAACAAGAAGAAGGCCCTGACAAATCTGCTAACCTGCCTGAGTGGGTAGAAAGATCTAATGCTATCGCCTATAAGGTTATGGAATCCAATGCTCAATTTGAGCCTGAGTCTTCAGGACAGATGGGCGTCAGCGGATATGATGAGGAAATCTACGATCTGGGTGAAAATCTGTTTGAAAGGCAGATTAAAAATGATCGGGATAACCTGAAAATGCTGGCTGGATACCTGGCTAAGGAAACAAATCCTCGAGTTCGCCAGGACATCGGAATCATGATTAAGGCCACCGAAGATAGCATTGAGTCAAAAACAATTGAGTATGAAAGGGTGCTTCCATACAGCAATATTACCGGTTTGATCTTTGATGGTTTTAATGGGCAACTGGATAAGCAAGTGCCTTTTGAGCGCCAGAAAGCGGCCCTCGTGCGCCTTGGTAAATATACCGGTCAGGAAGAGGGTTATGTGCCACTGACTGAACGGGCAAAGATTTTATTAACTGAACGCAATGCAGTTCCCGGGTTGATTAAACCCTACCGCGGTGAAGTAGAACAGGATCTTGAGCGTGCACCAACATTAATTGCTGGAATGCGCGAAGTATTTGAAGCTACCGACCTGACCGGCTGGGAAGATACCTTGCTGGTACTGCAATCACAATTGGGTGAATACAACGACTGGGTAAAAGCTGAAATCCTGCCTAGTACCCGCGATACAGCCGCCTTGCCGCGGGAACTGTATGAACTGCAATTAAAAAATTATGGAGTGGATGCTTCACCTGAAGAACTGATGAATATCGGTCAGGTAGCCTTTATGAATATCCGCAACGAGATGATTGCACTGGCTCCGTTAGTAGCCAAAGAAAAAGGCTACAAAACAGACGATTACCGTGAAGTGATTAAACTGCTTAAGAAAGAGCAGGTACATGGTGATGCCCTGATGGAAGGTTATGTTGAAGTGATGAAAGAGATTGATGTCATCACCAAAGAACAGCATTTGCTTACCCTGCCAAATGAACCGGCGCGGGTAAGAATGGCAACAGCCGCTGAAACCGCACAGCAACCCATCCCACATCTGGCTATACCGCAACTGATTGGCAATACCGGTGAGTTTCCAGAGTTTATTGTGCCAAAAATCAAGCAAAATGAAGATGGCAGCTGGCCACAGAGTGATTTCGCTTTTCCGGCTGTGATGTGGACCTTGTCCGCCCACGAAGCCCGACCCGGGCATGAAATGCAGTTCACTACCATGCTAAGAGGCGGGGTATCAACCGCACGCGCCGTGTTTGCATTCAACTCAGCTAATGTAGAAGGCTGGGCCTTATACGCAGAATCTATTACTAAACCCTATATGCCACTTGAAGGCCAGATGATTTCCCTCAACGCCAGACAGCTCAGAGCAGCACGAATCTGGCTGGATCCGATGCTCAACCTGGGCTTAACCACAGCAGATGAAGCCAAACGGGTACTGATGGAAGAGGTGGTCAATGACGAACTCAGTGCACAGACTGAAATTGATCGCTACACTTTCCGTTCACCTGCCCAGGCGACCGCCTACTATTACGGTTATGAAAAACTGTTAAGTCTGCGTGCAAGGACTGAAATGAAACTAAAAGATAAATTCAAGGCACAGGAATTCCATGATTTTATCCTCGCCCAGGGCTTGTTGCCCCCTGATGTGTTGGATCGTGCAGTGACAAAAGAATTTATTGCCCCGAAATTAAAATAAATGAATTCTATCGTAACCAATACCCGAGCGGGTTTCTGTGCGGGTATTTTTTATTTTTAAGGAATCAACCATGACCAGGAAAACAATTTCAGCCTTCTGCTGTTCACTGCTCGTTAGTTCACTTCTGCTACCGGCAGTCTCCGCCCAAGCTGGCTCAGTACCAAAGCATGAGCATCATGACGACCCCAAAGCCCATGCAAGAGCCATGATCCATAGCCCTGAAGGCTCCCTTGGTTTTTCCGTTGATAAGATAGATACAACAGTGGATCCACGCAGTGACTTCTACCGTTTTGCCGGTGGTCGCTGGCTTGACAGCACAATGATACCCGATACTGCGGTCTCAGCTGGACAGTTAAAAGGGCTTGGTAATACTATTGGGAAGCAGATTCACACCTTACTGGAAACAGCAGCAGCCTCCAGTGCCAAGGCTCCAAAAGGCAGTGTGGAACAGCTGGTCGGTGATTTTTATGCTTCATCCATGGATACTGACAGGCTGGAAAAACTCGGATTTTCACCAATCAAGTCTGAGCTTGCCCGCATTGAGAACATGAATGACATGAGCCAACTGCCTGCACAACTCGCCCATATGCTGACACAGACAGGTAACCTCATTTTTTTGTTTCCAGTAATCACCCCCGATGACCATCAAAGCGATGTGAACGTGCTGAAACTTTTCCCGGGACCAGTAAAGCTTGGTGGGCGTGGCAGCTACCTTAAAGAAGAAAAGAGTGGTCAACGTACTGCCTATAAAGCATACATCAGCGAGCTTTTACAGCTTGTTGGTGTGCCGGCGGATGAGGCAGCAGCTGAGTCAGACACCATTCTTGCGATGGAAACAAAACTTGTCACAGGAAAACTGACCCCTGTGGAATCCAGCGACCCGAATACCAGATACAACAAGATGTCTCCTGCTGATTTCCAGAAAATGCTTCCAGGCTTTGACCTGAGTTCCTATTTCCGGGGATTGCAAATCGCACCACCCAAAACTCTGATTGTTACAGACACAAAATATATGCAGAGCCTGGGCCGTCTGTTTCAGGAAAGCTCTTTGGAGGATATCAAAACATATCTTCGATTTTGTCTGGTCAATGGAGTAGCAGAAGCATTGAGTGAGGAATTCCTTGATCTTAATCACAACTTTTATCTGAAAACGCTTAAGGGGATTAAAAAGTTCAAACCCAGAAATGAATCTATGGCCTCGTTCCTTCGTCGCACTTTTGGGCACCCTGTAGCGCAACTCTATGTGAAAGAATATTTTTCTCCTGAAAGTAGAAAACAGGTGGAGGAGATAGTGCTCCATATCCGTGAAGAATTTGTTGAGCGGCTAAAGAATAATCAATGGTTGGATGATAAAACCAGAGAGTCGGCCCTGAGTAAACTCGCAGCCATGGAGATAAAAGTCGGCTATCCGGAAAAATGGATTGACTACTCAAGCGTTGATATCAGACGAGATGACTATTACGGCAATATGATTCGACTGAACAACTTTGATATACGACGTAATCTGGATCAACTCGGACAGCCTGTTGTTGCTGACGGTTTTTCCATAGGCGGCTCCACTCTGCCCACAGATGTCAATGCTGCATACTCTCCACAATATAATCATATCGAGATTTCTGCTGCCCTTCTTCAGCCCCCTTTCTTTTTCACAGATCTTGATCCTGCAGTTAATTACGGTGCCATTGGTGCAGTGATTGGTCATGAAATCACCCATGGCTTTGACAGCCGCGGAAGACAGTATGATGCTTCAGGAAACCTTAATAACTGGTGGACTGATAAGGATGCCGAAGAATTTACCAGAAGAGCCGAAGTTTTAATTAAGCAATATGACGGATATGAAGTGCTCCCCGGTCTGCATGTGAATGGAACACTATGTTTGACTGAAAACATAGCTGATCTTGGCGGAGTTACTCTGGCGCATGCGGCCCTGCAACGATCCTTAAAAGCTGATGCACAGACTGAAAAAATAGACGGATACACCCCTGACCAACGATTTTTCCTCTCCTGGGCACACCTCTGGATGAATAAATACCGGCCGCAGATTATCAAAATACTGGTGGAGACAGATTCCCATCCACTACCCCGCTTTCGGGTAACCGGACCAATGATCCATCAGGATAGCTTCTATAAGGCTTTTGGTATCACAGAGAAAGACCCCATGTGGATTCCGGTGAAAGACCGGGTAATAATCTGGTAAGCAAATATAAAATACTGAGAAATGATTATGAAACAATCAATTAGAAAAACGATGTTTGTTGTTGTGCTGGCGATATTGCTATCTCCTCTTAGCCTGTTGGCCGCTACCACAAATCCGAGTTTTGACTGCAACAAGGCTGAGTCTGAATCAGAAAAAATGGTATGCAGCGATCCTGAACTGGCACGTCTTGACCGTGAACTGAACAGGGTCTATATGCTGGCCTTTAACAATTCAGCACTTGATAAAAAAGGTAAAAGATATCTAAGGGCTGAACAGGTTGGCTGGATCAAGGGGCGCGACGAGACCTGGAAGGTGGAGGATAAAAAACGTTATGTCACAGAGCTTTATGTGTTGCAAATTGCAACACTCCTGCAAAAATACCCAGCCTCACGTGTAGCAAACAATGAAGGTATAAGCAGTGGGCCAACAACTTACGACTGTTCAGGCGAAGTATTGGAAGCCTACTACGTGCAGAGCAATTCCCCGATGGGAGTCATCTATTTTAAAGGGAATATCCAGGGGCCTCTCTCCAGGGTGCCAGCAGCCAGCGGCACAAAATATCGTATTGACTATAGCAATGGGATGAGTCTGGAGCTTTGGGCCAAAGGTAAAGAGGCAATGTTCACAACCCTCGAAGGTGACAAATTACAGTGCCGGGAGGTACAAGCTGCCGATGCTCAAGAAAAGAGTGCTTCCCAGGGTTCTGCAACATTCCCCGATATTGAAAATTATCCCTTACTGAAAAATGCCAACGCTCTTTTTATGGAAAAACTTCTAGGAACAATACCGGCGGATTGTCCGGAAGCGCTCTCTGGGCGCAAATTCCCGCTGGCAGAACCGGAATATAGCAGCAAGCGCAAACGCAGCCTGAAAGCCTTTCAGGCTGCTTTATCCGACTTCACCCCGAAAAGAGCTGCAGAAATGGATATCCTGCTGCAGGGAAAATCCATCCTGGATTTACAGTCTCTAATGGATTCCGGCAAGCTGAGCTCAAAAGAACTGGTTACATACTATGTTGATCGTATCAAACGGTACGACATCGATAAATTAAACTCAGTCATGGAACTTAACCAGGATGCCCTGGAAATAGCCGCTGCACTGGATAAGGAACGTGCATCCGGAAAAACACGCAGTGCAATGCATGGTATTCCTGTTCTGCTGAAGGACAATATTGCTACCAGTGGCCAGATGCACACCACCGCTGGTGCTGTAGCACTGAAAGACTGGGTGGCAGACCGGGATGCCTTCCTGGTAAACCAGATTCGAACTGCCGGGGCTATTATTTTAGGGAAAGCCAGTCTTTCTGAATGGGCAAACTATATGGATCCCTGTATGCCCAGCGGATTCAGTGCATTAGGTGGGCAGGTTCGACACCCTTATGGCCCTTTTGACCCAATGGGTTCCAGTACCGGGTCTGCTGTTTCTGTTGCGGCTAATCTAACCACTGTCAGTGTAGGCTCCGAAACATCCGGGTCACTGATACAGCCGGCTCGTGTTAACTCTGTTACAGCGCTTCGTCCCAGCCAGGGGCTGGTCAGCCGCGACTATGTCATTCCTTTGGGGAGTCACCTGGACACTCCCGGCCCCATGGGGCGAACGCTCAGCGATGTGGCGGTGCTTCTTAATGCCATGATCGGTGTTGATGCCGCTGATCCAAAAACAAGTGATGCGGCATCGCTTGCCAATACAGATTTCACCCAATTTCTCTCCCTTGAAAAGGCAAAAAAACTGAAAGTTGGTGTGATGCTTTTTGAGCAGACCATAGCTGCCAAAAAAACAGCCATGGAGAAGGAAATGGGCAAAGCCTTAAGTGAAGAAGATTTGAATTCGCAAATTCCCATGATAGTGCCTGGTAACCCCAACCAGGCTATCGAAGCACTTAAATCACAGGGTATTGAAGTGGTAGAAATAAAACAAGCAGATTTGCCAAATAGTGTTGATACTGCACAGCCACAGTTGTCCTACGGATTTCACGCAGATCTGGATGCTTTTTTCAAGGGACTTAATAAACCAGCCCCCATGTCCACAACCAGAGAAGTGGTTGAATTTAATAAAAAAGATATGGCTAACCGCGCGCCCTATAATCAGCGTTTTGTTGAGTGGTCGGTAAACAGTGAACAGACGGAAGAAGAATATGAGCGCTTAGTTGGGGAAACACAGGCCTATGCCAAAGCCTGGATGAAAGCAATACTTGTCAAATATGACGTCGATGTCTTAGTCACCGCCACAGCCTATTCAAGCAATGCAGGTGCTGCTGGTATCCCTGCTCTTACAATTCCTGCAGGGCTCGATGTTACTGGACAACCGACGGGCCTAATACTCTCAGGCGACTATCTCTCTGAGCCCAAACTCTTTGCCATCGGTTTTGCATTGGAGCAGGCTCTTCAAGGTCGGATAGAACCGGATCTTGAGAAAACCGTTGATAGTTTTCTGAAGAAATAAAAGGATTGTTATGACCAGTAAGAATTGTCTAACAGGTACGCCAGGCAGTTGTTACAAACGAGCATGCTGCAAGTGCTTATCGCACAACCGCGCCACTGCAAATAGCCTTTCAGGCTTTCACGCTTTCACGGGCAAAATATACTCTGTATCTTAGATGTGTATTTTTTAATATAAATAGCTTCAAGTTTAAGGACGAAGGGATGTATGACTTAAAGATTATCCAGACATTACTGTTTACGTTACTCCTGGTCCCTTGTCAGGTTTTCGCGGCAAATTCCGAAAAATTCGACACCAGGGCCATGCCACCAAGTTATGGTCCCGACACACAGATCTTTGATGACCCCAGGTATGCTGGCTCCAGGATTGATAAATGCCTGTATTCCGGCGGCGACCGTCAATGCGGTAAGCCTGCGGCAGATCGTTTCTGTGAGCTTCAGGGTTATCGCGAGTCGATTAGCTATGACCTCATTGAGCGGGCAGGGAATACCTTTTTGCTGGGTTCAGAAAGCAAATGCCGTGGCTCATCCTGTGACGCGTTTCGGGCGGTTGCGTGTAGGTATCGTGTTAGTTCCGGAGGCGATCAGGTTCCTGACCGGCTATATAAAACCCCCGAACATAATGGCGCACCGGTCAGCGAGTGTATACGACAGGATCGGGATTGCGGGTCAAAAGCTGCAAACCGGTTTTGCCGTGATAAAGGTCATGGGTACGCAGCCTCTTTTCGTGTTGAGAGCAGTCAGAAACGTACCTGGCTTTTAGGTGACGCAAAATATTGTAACGGTCAGAATTGCAAGGCCTTGCGGTATGTCCGTTGCGAAAGTGGCGAGACGGACTCTGACAATGGTTTTTACGCTGAACCAAGCTACAAAGGTAAGCGCATTCATCGTTGTGTGACCAAGGGCAATAAATGTGACCAGAAGGCTGCCGATGAATTTTGTATCATCAATGGTTATCGCAGTGCCAGTCAATATGAGCGCTGGCGTAATGCGGGGCCGACCATCCGCATTGGCAACGGACAAATTTGCAGTAAACAGAGCTGTGATTCGCTCAAGAACATTCAGTGTTCTTATGACCCGCCAAAAAATAGTTCAGGTGACCGAAATCAGAAAACATTTGTTAATCCGACTCACAAGGGTTACCCGATTGCGCGTTGTATGAATCGTGGTGAGAGATGTGACCAGGAAGCGGTGGATGAGTTCTGTCGCATGAATGGCTACCGGGAGGCGATCGCCTGGCAGCCAGCGGAGGATATCGGCCCAACCGTACGCCTTGGCAACGAGCAGCTATGTAACAAAAGGAGCTGTGATGGCTTCCGGGATGTGGTTTGCAGGCGTTGAATTGGTAGTACCCCATTTTTATCACAGAGGAGAAAAACATGAACGGAATACTTGCAGTATTAATCATTGGTGGCATCGCGGGCTGGATTGCCGGCCTGATCATGAAAGGATCTGGCCAGGGTGTTGTGGTCAACATCATTGTGGGAATCATTGGTGCAGTGCTGGGTAGCTGGTTGTTTGGCGTGCTTGGCGTCACCATAGGATCAGGGTTGGTCAGTTCGATAGTAACCGCAACTATTGGTGCAGTGATCTTGCTGTTTCTCCTTGGTGTGCTGACAAGAAAGTAGGCATGTGAAAGAGGGGCCGGAATAACATTCGGTCTGGAAAATTGTTCAGGGGAAAGTTGCAATAATGAGATCATCAAGAAATTAACGGAAACCGGAGCAACCCTGGTCATCAGCATTGATTTCCTTATGTAGTTCTCCGATTTATCTGAATTAATTCAGCTATTTTGCCTTATTTGAGTTACTTGACGGGCTACTCATCTTCAATAGGGGGATACAGGATAATCGCCACACAGAAGAAAATAGCCAGCACCAGGGAAATTCCCAGCGAACGGGTTCCTGCCCCCAAACCAATACCGATGGCGGCAAAGGTAAAGAACGCATCTGTCAGGTTTTTAATGGTTGTGCGGTAACGCACGCCGGCAAAAATACCGGTCAGGGCAAAAGCCAGTGCCAGGCTGAATTGCACAACGGCCACGATGGCGGTCACAACCAGTGGCAGCAGAAATAGGCCCGATGCGATAGCCGAGTGTCGGGTTTTTGCATTGGTGTTGTGCAAATAGATCCAGCGAATCGGGATCATCACGATGAAAACACCAAGCATGGCGGTGATGAGGTTGAGCGAATCACCGAATAAATGGTGCGGCTGCTCATACAACTTGATTTCGCCAAGATCAATGACGGTTGAGGCCGTGTTTATGTTTTCATACTGGTCAAGGCCACCGAATGGCAAGACCTGAAGCCAATGCGGAAAGAAGATAGCGATCAGCCAAAGTATTGCAACGACGACGGCATAGTAGGACATGACTTCGAACAAAAGTCGATAAGGTGATTTCAAGTGCATTGGTCAGCTCAATTGAGGGTTAGTTTTCTGATGTTTCTAGTAACGTGATTCTGCCACAAATGTGCTGGTCATTGATACAAAGAAGGTTCATTTTTTGATACTAAATGATACGTAGATTTGAAGAAGGCCAGGTCAGTTCCGACCTGGACTTCTTCAGTTGCCATTCGTCAATTTATAGGAACGCTAATCTGCCTTGTGTTCAAAGACATGTACATCGCGTTGTGGGAAGGGGATGGAAATGCCTTCCGCATCGAAGCGCTCTTTGACGTTCCTGGTCACTTCCCAGTACACGGTCCAGTAGTCGTCTGTTTTCACCCATGGGCGGCAGATAAAATTGACCGATGAATCGGCCAGTTCATGCAGGCGAACC
>Ga0164315_10005022_pt1 | contig 10324 bp, 7 predicted proteins | sample GuaBasSedimGuay6_FD_113737 | JGI IMG/M metagenome (GOLD analysis project Ga0164315, IMG submission 113737) | Subseafloor sediment microbial communities from Guaymas Basin, Gulf of California, Mexico - Guay6, Core 4569-2, 0-3 cm | ecosystem: Environmental > Aquatic > Marine > Hydrothermal vents >...
AAAAATGCTGGATTCGATGGTTTTATTAAGCTTTTACTCAGGTCCTACAGCGGTCTCTTCTCCCAGTTTGTAAAGATCGACGAGTCAACACTGGCAAAGCGATCGGGTCTCTCTAAGGATAAGGTTTACTCCTACCTTATTACGCTATCCAAGCGCCAGATCATTCATTATATACCACGCAAGGAGCTTCCTGTGCTTACCTTTCTGGAAGAGCGACTGGATGATAAAAACCTCTTAATCGTTCCTGACCGGTACAAGTTCAGGAAAGAGCGCTACGAAAAGCGCATTGGGGAAATGCTCCGTTATGCCAGCTCAGACACCATTTGCAGGAATCAGTTTTTGTTAAGCTACTTTGGTCAGCTCGACTCCCCCCGTTGCGGTCGTTGTGATGTGTGCCGGGAAGAGGAGCAGCTTGAATCCGGTAGTGAGCTCTTTGATCTGATTATAGAAGCCATCTCCTCAAACCTATCTGAGCAATCCCTGACCCTTGAAGAGCTGGTGAAACAGACGGGTCTGGATCCCGTAAAAGTTGGGCAGGTGACCGAATGGCTGGTTGATCAGGGCAAGGTAAGCAGAAAGAAGGACCTGACACTCAGGTGGAAGGGATAGTCCGCGCTGTTTTCCGGCTTTTGATTATCTTTGCCCCATGCAAGAAGAGGGTACTCCGGTTCATAATTATGTGTATTCAAGTGCTTTGGTGGAGTTTGTCAGAGCTGCAAATGCCTTCTGTGCATTCCTGGAGCAACTGAAAGATACTGAAGGGAGGACCTTCATCGTTGATTCGGTCAAACATCTTTCCACGGTATATGCCAGCATAATAAATACGGGTGAAACCGAACCGGTTTTGGAGTCTCCTTCGGAGCCAGCTGTAACAGAGCAGGAGTGGTCGGAACTTTTTCAGCGAATCGCCATGATCCTGGGTCCTTATAATGATATTCTACGCATGGTAGATGAGGGAGAATTTGACCGTTCCGAACTGGTGAATCATACCATATCGGAGGATCTGGCCGATATCTATCAGGAATTAAGAGATTTTACAACTATATACAGCCGGGGCATGGAGGAGTTGATGAACGATGCTGCCTGGGAGTTGAAAGAACACTTTGCCGAGCACTGGGGAGCAAAGTTGCTACGTGCGCTGCAGGCGCTGCACCTTTTGTATGTAAGGGGGATTGATCCAGGTGAAAAAGAGTGATGTATCAGAACGAGATAAGTAAGGAAGAGGTGGCCGCACTGGAGTTAATTCAGTATGAAGGCCCCATACGCGTGATTGACTCCATGGAAACCTTTGAAGAGGAGATAGAGCAAATTGAGCGGGAGCAGATTTTAGGTTTTGACACCGAGACCAGACCCTCATTTAAGAAGGGAAAAGTCTATCCTACCTCCCTGATACAGATATCTTCGCTGGAAAAGGCATGGATTTTACGGGTGAACCGGTTCGGATATCCAAAGCGTCTGCTGGAACTGCTATCGGGCGAAATGCCCTTGAAGATAGGGCTGGGCTTACAGGACGACCTGAGAAGACTTCGGGCCGATTTCCAGTTTGAACCACACGGTTTTTTGGACCTGCAGCACTATGTGGAGGCTTTTCGAATTAACGAGAAGGGATTAAAAAAAATAAGCGGAATCGTGCTGAACAGGCGCATATCCAAATCGCAGCAAGTCTCCAACTGGGATGCTGATGTGCTTAGCGAGGCCCAGCTGCGGTATGCAGCAACTGATGCATGGATTTGTCTGATGATATATAATAGCTTAAGAGATTCAATAAAATAAGGTAATGAGCGAACGCACCAGAGTTGTTTTAAAATCGGGCAAGGATCAATCCCTAAGGAGGTATCACCCCTGGGTCTTTTCCGGAGCCATCAAAAAGATTCACGGACCGGCCCGGGAGGGAGAATTGATTGACCTGTATGACAACAAGGATGAATTCCTTGCATCGGGACACTATCAGAATGGTTCCATTGCTGTACGGGTGATCAGTTTTGAGCCAGTTGAGACGGACCAGCTCTTCTGGGACCAGAAGGTGGCCAATGCATGGAAACTAAGGGAAACACTTGGACTGACAGGTAATCTGCAAACCAATGTTTTCAGATGGATCAATGCAGAGGGTGACGGTATGCCCGGTCTGATTGTGGATTATTATGGAGGGGCAGCTGTGATTCAGATGCACTCCATTGGAATGTTCCGCAACCTGGAAGCCATCGTGGAATCCATGAAAAAGGCAGCTGGCGACCAGCTTCATACCATCTATAACAAAAGTGAGTCCACACTGCCTGATAAACCTGGGATTACCGGGAAGTCAGGCTTTCTGATGGGCGAGCAGGAGCGGGGGGAGGTGCTGGAAAACGGATACCGATTCCTAATTAACTGGGTGGAGGGCCAGAAAACCGGCTTCTTCATTGATCAGCGCGAAAACCGCAAACTGGTTGGGGATTACTCAGCAGGTCGCAAAGTGTTGAATATGTTTGGATATACAGGCGGGTTCAGCATTTATGGAATGGGAGGAGGTGCCAATCTGGTTCATAGTGTGGACAGCAGCGGGAAGGCGATTGACCTGAGTCGTGAAAATGCTGAATTAAACTTTCCGGGAGACGAGCGTCATGCAGCCTTTGCCGTAGACGCTTTTGGATATTTTAAGGATATGAAGGAGGCCTACGACCTGATTATCCTGGATCCGCCGGCATTTGCCAAGCACCAAAATGTGTTAAGTAATGCACTACAGGGTTACAAACGACTGAATCAAAGAGCCTTTGAGGCAATTGCTCCTGGAGGGATCATCTTTACATTCAGCTGTTCCCAGGCGGTCAGCAGGGAGAACTTCCGGAAATCGGTATTTGTGGCTGCAGCCAATGCCAGGCGGAAAGTCCGTATCCTGCATCAGCTCTCTCAGCCACCCGATCATCCTGTAAGCATTTACCACCTTGAAGGGGAGTACCTGAAAGGACTGGTTATGGAGGTGGAGTAACATTTCGGGATTTCATGCGTCTTTTTACTGGTTATAGCTATAAAAATTCAAATCTCCTTACAATGAAAAAATTAACATTTCTTATCGTTGCCATACTACTGGCACTACCTTCCTGCATTATTGATGGATGGGATCAGGGCATTAGCGGCAATGGAAAAGTAGTTGAAAAGATCCGTGATATAGAAGGATTTACAGGCGTTAAAGTGAGTTCAGGAATTGATGTATACCTGAGCCAGGGCAGCAGTTTTGAGGTAAAGGTGGAAGCAGATGAAAATCTCCATGAGGTGATTCTTACTGAATTGGATGGTAAGATGCTGGTAGTAAAAACCGATCGGGTGAATATCAGAAAAGCCAAATCCAAGAAGGTGCATGTCACCCTGCCAGAATTAACAGCACTCAAGATCAGCAGCGCTGGTGATTGTGTGGGTCAGACCTTATTTACTTGTGACGATCTTAATCTCTCCATCAGCAGTGCCGGAGACCTGAGCCTTGAAGTGGAGGCCGGTCGAATTGACCTGGATATAAGCTCCAGCGGCGATGCAGATATTTCAGGAACTGCAGATGAGTTTAATGTGAGTCTGAGCAGTGCAGGGGATCTGAATGCCTTTGATCTGCTTGCTGCAAAGGTGGATGTGAATGTATCCAGTGCAGGTGATGCCAGGGTCCATGCCACAGAGGAGATCTCCATGAGCGCTTCCAGCGCCGGGAATATCTACTACAGGGGCGATGCCAGGGTGATGCATTCCCAAAGCAGCAGTGCTGGGAATATCTCACACAATGATTAACCCAGGTAACTTTTGAGGATTTTGCTTCGGGTGGTGTGTTTTAAGCGCTTGATGGCCTTCTCCTTGATCTGCCTTACCCGCTCACGGGTCAGGTTAAACTCTTCCCCGATCTCTTCAAGGGTATGGGGGTGTTTTCCATTGAGTCCAAAGTAAAGCCTGATGATGCTGGCTTCGCGGTAGGTAAGTGTGCTGAGGGCGCGCTCAATCTCTTTGCGGAGTGAATCATTCAACAGGCCCCGGTCAGGTGAGGGTGTCTCCGCGTTGAGCAGTACATCGTACATGTTTCCATCTTCCCCGTCCTGAAGGGGAGCATCCATGGAAACATGTCTGCCTGAACTTCGGATGGCCTCCTTAACATCTTCAGGAGCCAGTTCCAGAGCCTGTGCAATCTCCAGTATGGTGGGTTCACGCTCAAATTTCTGCTCCAGTTCTGCGAAGGTCTTGTTGATCTTATTAATGGAACCTATCTTATTCAGGGGAAGCCGTACAATACGCGCCTGTTCGGCAAGTGCCTGGAGGATGGACTGCCTGATCCACCACACCGCATAGCTGATAAATTTAAAACCACGTGTTTCATCAAAGCGCTGTGCGGCCTTAATGAGTCCAAGGTTCCCCTCATTGATCAGGTCGGGAAGACTTAATCCCTGGTTCTGATACTGTTTGGATACCGATACCACAAAGCGCAGGTTGGCTTTGATCAGCTTCTCCATGGCCTGTGCATCTCCCTTACGAATTCTTCTTGCAAGTTCAACTTCCTCCTCAGCAGTGATCAGGTCCACTTTCCCAATCTCATGCAAGTATTTGTCAAGTGAGGGAGTTTCCCTGTTGGTGACCTGCTTGATGATTTTGAGTTGTCTCATGCAACCTGCTCTGTATGTTGATAAAAGGCATTGAATATATATATTATTTTTGGTAGTTCGTCTTTTTTCCACTAATATTGCACTAGAATTCCATTCTGACGAACTATAGTTCTATTCTGATTAAAATTCCAATTTATCTTGATTTAATACATCCTCACAGGATCATTATTTATTTATCACATATTTATGTACGATATACTTGAACTGAACAAAAAGCTTCTTGCTGAATTACGCGATATTGCTAAAGAGCTAAAAATTAAGCGTGTAGAGTCCTTTAAGAAGCAAGATCTTATTTATAAGATTCTGGATACCCAGGCCATAGTGGTTTCAGAAAGCAAAGCTGCCAAAAAGGAGAATCCCCGGAAAGAGGGACCCAAAAAGGAAAGGCAGTCCAATGCTTCTGAAGAGGCATCTGCCCAAGCCAGAAAGAGGCCCGGGAGACCTAAAAAAGAAAAGAAACAGGAGCCTGAAAAGACCACTGAAACGCGCAATCCCCGTGCTGCTGACAGTTCTCCGGCCAAATCAAATGCGCAGATGGAGAAGCGGGAACGTCCTGCACCAGTGCAAGAGGATAAGTCCACTAAAAAGGAAGGTGGACGCCGCAATGACTTCCGCGATCGCGGCAACCGCAATGAGCGCAACGAACAAAGGGAAAACGGCGACCGCAATGAGCGCAATGAGCGCAACGAACAAAGGGAGCGTGGTGACAAAGGTGATCAGCGCGACAATCGCGACATGCGTGACAATCGCGACATGCGTGACAATCGCGACAATCGTGACAATCGCGACATGCGCGATAACCGTCAGCAGAAGAGACCCCAGGAGCGCCGGGAGGTGGACAAGTACGATTTCGAAGGATTGATTACCAATTCGGGTGTGCTTGAGATTATGCCTGATGGCTATGGATTCCTGAGGTCCTCAGACTACAACTACCTGAATTCTCCAGATGATATCTATGTCTCACAAAGTCAGATCAAACTGTTTGGTCTGAAAACAGGGGATAATGTAACAGGAACCATTCGTCCACCCAAGGAAGGCGAGAAATATTTCCCACTGATCAAGGTGGAGTCCATCAATGGTCGCAGTCCCGATTTTATTCGCGACCGGGTACCCTTTGACTACCTGACCCCACTATTCCCGGAACAGAAGTTTACACTGGTAGGGAACGGGCAACACAACCTTTCGGTACGTGTTGTGGATATGTTTGCCCCCATCGGGAAAGGACAGCGTGGTTTGATTGTTGCACAGCCCAAGACAGGTAAAACCGTTTTGCTGAAGGATATTGCCAATGCCATTGCAGCCAACCATCCTGAAGTTTATATGATTGTGCTGCTGATTGACGAACGTCCCGAGGAGGTTACCGATATGGCAAGGAACGTGAATGCCGAAGTGATCTCATCCACCTTTGATGAGCCCGCAGAGAGGCATGTGAGAATTGCCAATATTGTATTGGAGAAGGCCAAGCGGATGGTTGAGTGTGGACATGATGTGGTGATCCTGCTCGATTCCATTACTCGTTTAGCAAGGGCCTACAATACCATTTCCCCTGCTTCCGGTAAGGTGCTCTCCGGTGGTGTGGATGCCAACGCCCTGCACAAACCGAAACGATTCTTTGGCGCAGCCAGGAACATTGAGGACGGGGGTTCCCTGACCATTCTTGCCACGGCTCTGACCGAGACCGGATCCAAAATGGATGAGGTGATCTTTGAAGAGTTTAAAGGAACCGGTAATATGGAACTTCAGCTGGACAGGAAACTATCCAACAAGCGGGTGTACCCATCTGTGGATGTCAATCCATCCAGTACCCGTCGCGAAGACCTGCTGCTTGACAAGCCTATGCTTGACAAGATCTGGATTCTCAGGAACTACCTCTCCGATATGAATTCAGTTGAGGCCATGCAATTCCTCCGTGACCGATTGGTCAAAACTTCTACAAACGAGGAGTTTCTGATCTCCATGAACAGCGGTTGATCCGGCCAGATAGGACATGAAAAGTGACGGCCAATACCGTCACTTTTTTGTTTTAAGGGTCTATGATTTGAAGTTATTTGAAATGATTTTATATTACGAAGTTGCAATAAAAATTAAGGCTATTTTACTAATTTTGGGTGACTTCAATTCTAAAAGTTAACTAGTTGTAATTTAAATACTTAAGTAAAAATAACATGGCAAATAAGAAGAATTTCATGACATGTGATGGTAATTATGCCGCAGCGCATATTGCCTACATGTTCAGTGAGGTGGCTGCCATCTATCCCATCACTCCTTCCTCCAATATGGCAGAGTATGTGGACGAGTGGTCGGCCAATGGTAGAAAGAATATTTTCGGAGAGATCGTTAAGGTAACTGAAATGCAGTCGGAAGCAGGTGCCGCCGGTGCAATGCACGGAGCATTGCAGAGTGGTAGCCTCTCCTCAACATTTACCGCTTCCCAGGGACTCCTTTTGATGATTCCCAATATGTATAAAATGTCGGGGGAGCTGCTTCCTGCGGTATTCCACGTATCTGCACGGAGTCTCGCGGCACAGGCACTCTCCATATTTGGAGACCACAGTGATGTAATGTCGACCCGTCAGACAGGATTTGCCATGCTGGCAACCGGTAGTGTTCAGGAGGTGATGGATCTGGCTGCCGTTGCCCACCTGACTTCCATCAAGACAAGAGTACCCTTCCTCCATTTCTTTGACGGGTTCCGGACATCCCATGAGATCCAGAAAGTTGAAGCACCCGACCAGGAGGAGCTGGCAAAGCTCCTTGATATGGATGCATTGAAAGCTTTCAGGGACAAAGCATTGAATCCTGAGAATCCTGTGACCCGTGGACTGGCTCAGAACCCTGATATCTATTTCCAGACAAGGGAAGCCATCAATAAATTCTATGAGGGAATTCCCGATGAGGTTGCTGGCTATATGAAGGAGATCAGTAAGCTGACCGGACGCGAATATAAGCCCTTTACCTATTATGGCGACGACGATGCAGAGAATATCGTTATTGCCATGGGTTCCATCACAGAGACCCTGAAAGAGGTAGTTGACCACCTGAATGCCAAAGGTGAAAAGGTTGGTTTGCTTGTTGTGCACCTATACAGGCCATTCTCAGCCAGGTATTTCATGGATGTGCTCCCCAAGTCGGTGAAGCGTATCTCTGTACTGGACCGTACCAAGGAGCTCGGAGCCAATGGAGAACCACTCTATCTCGATATCAAGAACCTCTTCTACGGAAAGGAGAATGCGCCCCTGATCGTTGGTGGCCGTTATGGACTCTCCTCCAAGGATACCACTCCCGCCATGATGATCTCTGTCTTTGATAACCTGAAGATGAACGAGCCAAAGGATGGGTTCACTGTGGGGATCGTGGACGATGTGACCTTCACTTCCCTGCCTCTGCTTCCGGAGATTTCACTAAGCGAAGTTGGTACATTCGAGGGTAAATTTTACGGTCTGGGTTCCGATGGTACCGTAGGTGCCAACAAGAACTCTATTATGATCATCGGTGAATCGACCGATAAATATTGTCAGGCTTACTTTGCATACGACTCCAAGAAGTCGGGCGGTATCACCACTTCACACCTGCGCTTTGGTGACAATCCCATCCGATCCCCCTACCTGGTGGGTACTCCTGACCTTGTAGCATGTCATGTCTCTTCCTACCTGGAGAAGTATGATATGCTGAAGGGACTCAAGGATGGTGGTACTTTTCTTCTGAACTCCATCTGGAGTGCGGAGGAGACCATCAAGCACCTTCCCAACCATGTGAAAAAGTACATGGCCGATCACAAAATAAATTTCTATATTATCAATGCCACCAAACTGGCACAGGAGATCGGACTGGGCAACCGGACCAATACCATTATGCAGTCGGCCTTCTTTAAGATTGCCGATATCATTCCTTATGACCAGGCTGAGGAAGAGATGCGCAAATTTATCATCAAGAGTTTCGGCCGCAAGGGTGAAGAGGTGGTGAATATGAACTTTGCTGCTGTGGAGAAGGGTGGAGATGTAATTAAAGTTGAGGTGGATGCTTCCTGGAGCAATCTTGGAGCCGATGAGGCGAAGAAGGATACAAGAGTCGGTGTTCCGGATTTTGTAAGAAATGTGGTTGAGCCCATCAACAACCTGGCAGGTGATGACCTTCCAGTCAGTGCATTTACTGGACGTGAAGACGGAACCTTCCCTTCGGGAACTGCACAGTACGAGAAGCGCGGTATTGCAGTCAACGTCCCCGAGTGGATCGATGACAACTGCATCCAGTGTAACCAGTGTGCCTATGTTTGTCCCCACGCTGCCATCCGTCCATTCCTGATTGATGAGGATGAGGCCAAGGCATTGCCCGAGGGAACTAAAACAATCAAGGCCAATGGCAAGGCGTTTGCAGGATTGCAATTTAAGATCCAGGTATCTGTACTGGATTGTACCGGTTGCGGAAACTGTGCCGATGTTTGTCCATCCAAAGTCAAGTCGCTGGAGATGAAGCCGCTGGCCAGCCAGGATGCTGAAATTCCAAGGTGGGATCACCTGATCAAAGAGATCTCCTATAAAGACACCCTGGTAGATAAGAAGCAGACTGTGAAGAATTCTCAGTTTGCCCAGCCGCTCTTCGAGTTCTCAGGAGCTTGCGCAGGTTGTGGTGAAACTCCCTATATCAAGCTAATTACACAGCTATACGGTGATCAGATGATTGTGGCCAACGCAACTGGTTGCTCCTCCATCTATGGTGGTTCTGCACCATCCACTCCATATTGTGCAAACGTAAACGGCCAGGGTCCCGCATGGGCCAACTCGCTGTTCGAGGATAATGCTGAGTATGGATTCGGATTGGCCACAGGTGTAAATAAGAACCGCGACCGCATCAAGAACAGGATGCTTGCTGCCATGGACGAAGTAAAGCCCGCCACCAAAGAGGCCTTTGGTGAGTGGATCGACTCCATGGAGAATCTTGATGCTTCCAAAGCCACTTCCGCCAAATTACTGGAGGTGCTCGATAGCGAGACACATGGCATTGCAGAAGAGATCAAGGATCTCAAGCATTACCTGGTGAAAAAGTCAGTCTGGATATTTGGTGGAGACGGATGGGCCTACGACATCGGTTACGGCGGACTGGACCATGTGATCGCTTCCGGCGAAGATGTGAATATCCTTGTTATGGATACAGAGGTCTACTCGAATACTGGCGGACAGGCTTCCAAGGCTACCCCGGTGGGCGCTGTGGCCAAGTTTGCTGCTTCCGGTAAGAAGATCCGTAAGAAGGACCTGGGTATGATGGCCATGACTTACGGATATGTATATGTGGCGCAGGTCTCCATGGGAGCCAGCCAGAGTCAGTATCTGAAGGCGGTCAGAGAGGCTGAAGCCTATCCCGGACCATCCCTCATTATCGCCTATTCGCCCTGTATCAGTCATGGATTACGTGCGGGTATGGGCAAAACACAGAGTCAGGCTAAATTTGCTGTGGAGAGTGGCTACTGGCACCTCTACCGCTACAACCCGGTTCTGGAAGATGAGGGCAAGAACCCGTTCTTACTGGATTCCAAGGAACCCCAGTGGGATCAGTTCCAGGGATTCCTGCAGTCGGAGGTACGTTACACCTCGCTGCAGAAGTCGTTCCCTGCAGAAGCTGCCGTTTTGTTCAAAGCTGCACAGACCAATGCCAAGTGGAGGTATAACAGCTATGTACGAATGGCCAGCCTCGACTTCGCACCAAGCGTTTAGGTGGTT
>Ga0164315_10005023_pt1 | contig 10323 bp, 12 predicted proteins | sample GuaBasSedimGuay6_FD_113737 | JGI IMG/M metagenome (GOLD analysis project Ga0164315, IMG submission 113737) | Subseafloor sediment microbial communities from Guaymas Basin, Gulf of California, Mexico - Guay6, Core 4569-2, 0-3 cm | ecosystem: Environmental > Aquatic > Marine > Hydrothermal vents...
AGCTGTGGCTGAAGCAGCTGTGGCTGAAGCAGCTGTGGCTGAAGCAGCTGTGGCTGAAGCAGCTGTGGCTGAAGCAGCTGTGGCTGAAGCAGCTGTGGCTGAAACTCCTGTAAAAGAAGAAAAACCGGTGGCAGAAGCTCCTGTAAAAGAGGAGAAATAGCATGGCAGTAAGTCCAAAAGATGTAAAAAAACTCCGGGATAAAACCGGTGCAGGAATGCTCGACTGTAAGAATGCCCTGGTTAAAGCTGATGGTGATTTTGCAGCTGCAGAAAAAATCCTCAAAGAACAGGGTCTGGCCAGTGCCGATAAGCGAGTCGGCAGGGCTACCAACAACGGTGCAGTGTTCTCCTGTATAGAAACGGGCAAGGCCTCTATGGCTGAATTGACATGTGAAACTGATTTTGTTGCTAAAAATGATGTGTTCAGAGCAGCTGGAGATAAGATTTCCAAAGCTATTGCAGATTCCGGTTCTTCCGAAAAATCACAGGCTCTTGAAACCATGGTAAAAGAGGCCATCTCTATTCTTAAAGAGAACATGATTCTGGGTAAAATTGTCTATTGGAATGTTTCGGAGAATGAAGTTGTAGGAAATTATGCTCATAACGGCGGCCTAATCGGTGTTATGGTGAAATTGCGCTGCGATTCTGCCGCTACAGCAGCTAAAGATGATGTGAAAGCACTGGCTTTCGATCTTGCCCTTCACGCTGCGGCATTTAGTCCGGCTTATCTGAACAGGGATGCTGTCAATCCGGCTTACCTGAAGGATCAGGAAGAGATTTTTACAACTCAGGCCAACAACCTGGGAGACAAGCCTGAAAAAATTATCAAGGGAATCGTTCAGGGAAAGCTTAATAAGCACCTGTCACAGATTTGTTTTGTAGACCAGGGTTTTGTCAAAGAGGATAAAAAAGCCGTAAAAGTTGTTGTTTCTGAAACAGCCAAAGCTGCCGGTGGAACAATTGAACTTGTTGACTATGCTTATATAGCCGTAGGACAGGAAGACTAGTATATAATAGGGGGCCGGTTACCGGCCCCTGACCCTGAGTTAATATGAAAAGAGAGGAATAAACCATGCAGGAAGTGAAAGCCAAAGCCGAAGAAAGAATGAAAAAGAGTCTCGGAGCGTTGGGGGATGATTTCAACCTCCTGCGGACCGGTCGTGCCTCTGCAGCACTTTTCGATAAAGTACGTGTTGAATACTACGGAACCCCCACACCGCTGAATCAGCTTGCAAATATATCAATACCGGAAGCCAGACTTATCGTTATTCAGCCTTTTGACAGAAATTCCATCGGTGATATTGAAAAAGCGATACTTTCATCTGAACTGGGTCTTAATCCGGGAAACGATGGTAAAGTAATCCGCATCAGTATCCCCCCTCTTAATGAGGAACGCAGAAAAGAACTGGTTAAACAAGCTAAAAGCCTTTCTGAAAAAGCCAGAGTTTCTGTCAGGAATATCCGCCGGGATACCAACGATCAGATAAAGAACGGTGTTTTCACCGAAGATGAACAGAAAAAAGGCGTTGATGAGATTCAAAAGCTCACTGACAAATATGTCGAAAAGATCGGCGAAGCTTTAAAAATTAAAGAAAAGGAGATTATGGAGGTCTGATGCCCTCTGATAATCTTAATATTCCTTCTCATGTCGGCATTATCATGGATGGTAACGGGCGTTGGGCTGAATCAAGAGGTTTACCCCGCACCAGCGGTCATAAAGAAGGTTTGGAAACAGCAAAACGTATCGTAGCGTATGCTTCTGATTCAGGAGTATCCTCATTATCCCTGTTTGCCTTTTCAACTGAAAACTGGCGGAGAGCGGAAGAAGAAGTCTCTTTTCTGATGAGCTTGATAAAAACACATCTGCGGAAGCAGTACGAGTTCTACAAGAAACGAGGTATAAGAGTTACCCACTCCGGCGACTTGGAAAGACTTCCCCTGGATGTAAGGAAAGAGATACTTCTTGTTGAAGATGATACGGCATCTTTTACCGGTATGCGGGTAAACCTTCTGATAAATTACGGTGGACGAGATGAAATTATTCGTGCTTTTAAGAAATATATCCGTGATGGCGGATTACCTGAAGATATCGATGAAGCATCTTTGAGCAGCAATCTTGATTATCCTGATATCGCAGAGCTGGATCTTCTGATCAGAACCGGCGGAGAGTTGAGACTCAGTAATTTTCTCATCTGGCAGGCAGCTTATGCAGAGTTTTTTTTCTCTGATGCTTACTGGCCGGACTGGACCTCAGAACATCTGGATGAAGCCTTTAAACATTACAGCAAGCGTCAAAGACGTTTTGGAGGGGTTTAAAACTTGAACAATACTGTCAGCAGGCTCCTGCTTTTTTTCCTGGCTATACCCCTTCTTATCTTACTGATACTTTATCTACCGCAGTATAACCATCTGAGTGTTATTATTATTCTCATTGCTGTAGGAGTTTTGTGCGGTTTTGAAATGAGGGCAATGCTCTCAGTATTGGCGAAGCCTCTTCCCAGGTGGGTGGCGTTTGCACCCGGTTTAATCCCGTTGATGGCATGGGCTGTTAATATGGGTTTTATTCCCCCGCTTACAGCTTCGGTTTTTTTTGCAGCGGCTATCATCTGGGCATTTTCCGATGCGGTTTTTGTCAGGGAAGCAGAATTCTCTCAGGGAATCCCCAGAATCGCCAGCAGGTTAATGTTTATTATTTATCCCGGATGGCTTCTCTGGTGGGTTTCCCGTATCACATGGTTCGAGAATGCACATATTGTCATTATAATTTTTATGCTGACTGTTTATTTAAATGATTCCCATGCCTGGTTTTTCGGAATGCTGTTCGGGAAACATCGGAATATTGTAGCTGTCAGTCCTAATAAAAGCATTGAGGGATTTCTTGGAGGATCGCTGACTTCAGTAGCCGTTATCCTGATTTCTGCGCATTATTTCCCTGAGATTCTCCCTCACCCTCTGTGGCAGCTCATTCTTTTCGGGTTTGTTGCAGCCTTTACGACAACTATGGGAGATCTTATCGAATCGGCTCTTAAAAGATCTGCCGGTGTAAAGGATTCAGGGCATATTATTCCAGGGCGCGGCGGCATGCTTGATTCTTTTGATTCAGTTCTATTTACAGCACCTGTGTTTATTCTTTTTCTTCAAATGGCGGTTTGATGATGCTAAGTGTTGTTGTTCGGATTATTCTCGGTATTTTAGGGCTTTCCATTGTAGTTCTCATTCACGAAGGCGGACATTATATCGCATCAAGAATAGCCGGGATTGAGGTTGAAACCTTTTCTATCGGCTTTGGACGCAGAATTGCCGGTTTCAGAAAAGGCCGTACTGATTATCGGATTTCACTGATTCCCCTGGGCGGTTACTGCCGTTTTTATGGGGAGCAGTCATTCAGAAAGGCCATAGAGGAAAAGCTTGATTATATTCCTGGGAATCAGGGTGAATTCTACAGTGCATCACCACTTAAACGGATATTTGTCAGTTTTTCCGGTCCCCTGGCCAATCTTTTTTTTGCCGTTATTGTTTTTACTTTCATTTCGTGGATCGGGTTTCAGGAATATTACACAGAACCCAGGGTTATTCTTGCCTCCAGCTGGTCGGAGGACCACAAGCTCTGGCCCGCTGATACTGCCGGAATTGAAAGCGGAGATTATATAGTTTCAGTAGATGATAAAGATGTTTACCGGTTTAATGAATTAAGACGGCTGCTGGTATTTCGCCCCGGGGAAAATATCCGGTTAACCGTTAATAGAAAAGGCCGTATTATACCACTGGAAATTAAACCGGAATTGAATAAAGAATCCGGAACAGCCATCATCGGTGTGCTGAATTGGGTAGACCCGGTAATTGCAGAGATTCTTTCCGGAAGCAGTGCCGCCGATATCGGCCTTCAGCCCGGCGATCGTATTCTCTCAGTCAACAGTATCAAGACAGATCATACAGTCGCTTTTTACAACACCCTCACCCGCCTCAGTGGTACTGATATTTCAATCCAAGTGGAAAGAAACAGCCAGAAAGTCAATCTGCCCGTCAGCGAAGCAGAAGATATAACTTCAGGAATCTCATTTCAAGTGATAAGCGGACGCTCGGTTAAGCTGAATTTCTTTCAGTCCCTTGCAAAAGGGTTCCGCGAAACTTACGACAACCTATACTCAACAGTTAAAGGCCTGCGTATGCTGTTTATGGGTATTGAACTTCAGAATGCCGTATCAGGGCCGGTACGACTTATCTCAGATACCGGTGCGGTAGTGGTTGAGGGTTTTAAAAACGGTATTGCTGCCGGTTTTCTCTGGTCTTTCGAGCTCATGTCCCTCATTTCAGTATCTCTGGCATTCATAAATCTTTTACCGATACCCGTTTTAGATGGCGGCCAGATTGTTTTATTTCTGTATGAAATTATTCGCCGCAGGAACTTGAACCCCAAATCGGTTTACAGATATCAATTTATCGGTACTATTATCGTATTGATTATTGCCGTTGCGGCTACCACAGGCGATATGATCCATTTCAACAGCCGCTGAAGGAATAAACTATGAACATTAATGAAAGGTATAATACCCCAGGGCAAGCCCTGGACCCGGAGCCACTCATGCGGCTCTGCTCGCAAGTTCGCTCCGCGAACCAGCTGTATCCGTTCCGCGGCAAGCCGCGGGGTATTAAACATTGCTTTCCCTGCGCTTATTCGGATCAAGGGTCGTACCGCAGGCGTAAGCCGAGGAACGATCCCGACAGAATGAACAAGTTTACTCCACTCATTTCGCTTGGGAATAAAAAGTTATTACTCACCATCATTCTTTCGATGTTTTTGAGTTTCAATGCATCAGCATCCTATCAGATTGTTTTACAGTCCGGCCATGAAGGTATGCCGACAAGCCTGAGGTGGCATGGAAAGAGCAGTACTATCGTTTCTTCCGGAGAAGATGGTCGGCTTATTGTTACACGTCCCGGAGACCACAAGGTACTTCACCGATTCCGGGTAACCGGGGATAGAATCTACGATATTGAACTGGATCCATCAAATGAAAAAGCCGCTGTTATTACGTCAAATAACGGTTTATACAAAGTTTCCGTCTGGGACTGGAGCAAAGAAGAAAAGTTATTTGACTACGAGCTTGAATCGGAACCGCTATTCACATCATGGTCTGCAAAAGGAAGGTATCTGACAATCGGGAATCTCGGCTCTCCCAGCATCCTTGTCCTCGAGGGCAGAACCGGCAGAAGATTATCCTATCTGCAGCGCTTACCTTCCCTCTACAACGCCGGATATATCGGTTCTACTGAGACAATTCTCATGACCTATTCTGTAAGCGGAGCAATTCGTTATTGGGATATACGCAGTTCAGCCCTGAAGCTTTCAACTGAAACACTGGCCAACCTTAAGGGCATCAAGGTTCTTCAGACTGATTCCAAGACAACTTTATTCGCCTATAAAGACAGTACACTTTACATTGTAAACCGGCAAACCGGTGCCGTTCTTGATCAACTTGAAATACCCGGTATGGTGGATGTTTCCATTGATGAGAGAAATGGAGAACTGGATGCTCTGGCGGTGTCCCTTACGGGAACAACAGTCCACGGCTATAAGATTCGTAATGAACGCTTTATTCCAAGGGACTTCGGCAGTAACAACCTGTCATCAGAAGCAATACCTGTAGTTGTCGATCCCGGATTGAACCCGGTAAAGGTGTTGAGGAAGGACGGTGAAACATATCTGATATCCCGCAACGGACAGCTGTTTACAGAAAGCCTGACTGGTTTTTCCTCAATCATTAATGACAGACTCTGGATTCCTGACTCCATGGCATTCCGCGATAATTCATTCTATCTCAGCCGGGGTAACAGGATTCTTAAATTTTCATCTGATTTTTTCACTGATTCATCAAAGGGAAACACCGAAGATCTGAATGATATTAAACGTGAGGAAATACTCACCGGGTCTCTGGCTTCAAAAACCGGAATCCGGGTATTACCCGGGGCAGTGATACTGCAATGGGACATCAGTGGAGACGGTGATGAGAATGGGATACGCAGGATTCGTTTCAGCAGTCCCGGGGATGAGATTCTATTCGGGCTATCCGGCCCGTTCACAAAAATAGAGATACTTGATGATGGAAGAATGTTAACCGTCAATCGCTCGGGAACAGTGAACATTATAAACAGTCTTACAGCTGAGATTGATACATCTTATTCCGCACTCGGAATACTTGATTCAGCATACTCAGCTTCCGGGGACTACCTTCTGACTGGCCGTTCATCACAAGGTCGTGCCGGTACAGCTCTGGAAAAAATTGACGTACAGACAAAAGAGTCTGTTCCCATTCCCGACGAGCGTTTTATGATTTATTCAGTTGTTTCAGGACTTTCTGACATCTACTCCATTGGAGTAGAGAGAAACAGTCAAGGTGTCTCAGAGACTTCAATTGTAAAACATGATATAGACAATCCAGGAAAAAGCAGGGTGATTTTCACTGTAAGTGGTGAGGATCTGAACGCTACAATTCTCCCCGATCCCACAGACCGCAATGTCGTATTTACTTCTTTAGGTGGTACGGTGCGTAAAATAAGCGGAAATAGAAAAACAGTATTCCAATGGAATGAGGAAATCAGTTACCTTGCAGTCAGGGCTGAAGTACTTTACGGGCTGGATCTAGACGGTGCACTTGTGCTCTGGAACTCCCTGAACGGTAATCCTCTTCTAAAAGTATACTTTTTTGATAACGGCGGATGGATTGCAGTTCCCCCGGACAGCTCAAAGCTCTGGGCATCTCCAGGTGCTATCGAGAATGTCATTATATACAGGGATGGGAGAGTTGTAGATCCCTCAAGAGTCAGTCAAACTCTTGAGGATACAGATCCATACAGCTGATTCGCCTATTTGACATTCCCGCAAAGAGGATTCTGGCTGATTTTCTGAATGGCTACGGTAACATTTCCCTGTACACTCTTATTCACCTCATCGGATTCTACTTTTGCATAAAGAGAACCCATCAGTGAGGATCGGTATCTGGAGGGAACATTATTCAAGGCATAACAAGCCATATCAAGAATACAGTCATTACATTTGCAGATGTCTTCATCGGCAATCGCAGCAAGCTGATGATCAAGTTCTTCAAACACAAAAGATTCCATCTGATTGGTTAAATCTGAAAGATCGTAATTATCTGAAAGCGCCATAATTTCTTCCTCCGTTAATGGTCGTCGTAACTGAAGTTCTCAAAACGGGTAAAATGCGGAATGAACGCAACATTTACCGTACCTGTGGGCCCGTTACGCTGCTTGGCAACAATTAATTCTGTCTTGATAACAGAACTATTTTCATGTTCATCATCATCTCTGTCAACAACTCTGTCACGATGCAGCAGAAGAACAACGTCAGCATCCTGCTCCAATGCACCGGACTCCCGGAGATCGGCCAGAGTCGGGGCTTTGCCCTCAGACTGCCGGCCTACCTGGGATAGCGCTACAATTGGGATATCCAGTTCCCGTGCAAGGGCCTTCAAAGAACGGCTTATCTGGGAAATCTGCTCATGGCGTGGCTGCTTTGTGTCTTCCGGTGAAATAAGCCCTATATAATCAACAAAGATAATTTTGACATCGTGCTTCATAACCATTTTCCGGGCCAGAGACCGTAGATCCAGAAGAGGTATATTCGGTGTATCCTGAAGTATCAGAGGTGAGTCGTATATTCTACCCGCAGCCTCTGTCAGCTTATTGAAATCTGTCGGTCTGAGTAATCCCGTCCGTAAATTGTTTGAATTTATTTTACTTTCAGAGGAAACAACTCGCATCATCAGTGAAACGTCCGACATTTCCAGGGTAAAAAAACCGCAGGGAGTGTTATTTCTTACGGCAATATTTGTAGCCATAGACAGGGCCAGGGCTGTTTTACCGATTGAAGGTCTTGCCCCTATAATGGTCATTTCTGAGTTCTGAAAACCACTGGTTAAGTTATCAAGACCTTCAAATCCCGAAGGAATACCGGTAAATCCTTCTTTAGTCCGATAGCGATTTTCAATAGTTTCAATTGTTTTCTGAATTACTTCCCGTGCAGGCTTAAGTTCACCCCGGCTCTGATTGTCATTAAGCTCAAAAATTGATTTTTCGGCATCTTCAATTATCAGACGGGTTTCCAGAGAGTCGTTATGGGCTTCAGAAATAATCTGTCTCGCCGTATCGAGGAGTGAACGGCGTATACTGGTTTCCTGAACTATTTTAGCGTAATAGGATACATTTGCTGTAGTTGGAACACGGGAAGTCAGAGAGGCAACGTACGATGCCCCTCCAGCTTTGTCTATCTGTCCTGAAGCTGTCAATTCCCCGGTGAGGGTGAGGATATCAATACCCTCACCTTTCTCATGAAGGGAGATGATCGCTTTGAATATCTGCTGATGCGCACCTTTAAAAAAGTCATCCGGATGAACACACTGCTGAACTTCGTCAAGTAAATCAACAGAAAAATTCAGAAGTAATGCTCCCAGAGTCGCCATTTCCGCCTCTTCATGGTAAGGCGGAAGTGAATCCTTCAGAACGGCATCAGCCAAGGGAATCAGCTCTCTTCAGGTTCGGGAGCCGGTTCTTCTGATATCTCTGCTTCCGGTACTTCAACTTTTGCTGCTTTCTTCTGCGGGAGAACTTCCTTCTCATCACCCAGAGCCGTGACATTTACTTTCAAAACAGCTTCTTCGCCGCCGTAAAGTTTGATTTTCACGTTGTGGGAACCAACCAGCTTTATACCGCCTTCAGGTAATTCAACTTTCTTCCGCTCAATTTCAAAACCCTGAGACTGAAAATAGTCAACAACAGCACTGGTAGTTACTGAACCGAAAAGTTTCCCTTTTTCACCGGCAGCAACAGCCAGATCTAAAGTAAGAGCTTCAATCCTGGATTTAAGATCCGCCGCAGTGTTGGACTTTTCTTTTTTCCGACGAGCGATAGCCTGCTGTTTCTGCTCCAGCTCTATTTCAGTGGATCTTGTGTATTTAACAGCAAATTTAGATGGGATGAGATAGTTACGAGCATAACCGTCGGCTACAACTTTAACATCACCTTCTTCTCCTAGGCTCTGGACGTCTTTGTAGAGAATTATCTTCATATTACCGCCCTCCCTTATTTAGATACAAACGGAAGCAATGCCAGGCATCTGGCACGCTTAATTTCTCTTGCTACAAGACGCTGATGCTTTGCACAGGTACCTGTAATCCGCCGGGGAAGTATTTTCCCCCTTTCAGTAGTGAAACGGCGAAGGGAATCCGAATCTTTGTAATCCACGTGTGCTTTACCGATGCACACCTTACAGACCTTCTTGCGAAAATACTTCCGCCGGGGTCCGCCGGGCATAGCGCCTCGGTCTCTGGGTCCTGAAGACCGGCGATCGTCGCCGGAATCTGAATTTTTGTTTGCATAATCGGACATGTTTTTGTCTCCTGATTTTTTTCTTTAAAAGGGTATGTCGTCTTCGAAGTTTGTTGTCGGCGGCGGCCCCTGCTGGGGCCGGGGTGCACTTTGAGGAGCAGATGGAGCAGAAGGTGCTGAAGGTGCTGAAGGTGCTGAATTATTCCAATTACTGTTGGAAGAACCGCCGCCCTGAGATCCACCATCCCGGCTGCCGAGGAGCTGAATATTATTGGCGTCGATAACAACTTTTGAACGTTTACTGCCGTCGTTCTTATCTTCCCAGCGATCCTGTCGAAGCTGTCCTTCAACGGCTACCTGTTTGCCTTTTGTCATATAACTGGCGATAGCTTCACCTTGACGTCCCCAGACGGTTACATCAAAAAAACTGGCCTCTTCAATCCATTGATCACCCTGTTTGCGATTTCTGTTTACTGCAATACCGAACTTCAGTAATGCAAAACCACTCTGGGTGTAAGACTGTTCAGCATCCCGGGTAAGTCTTCCTACAAGAACAACTTTGTTAATATCAGCTGCCATCGTCGCCTCCTATTGGATCAATTGCTGTTTACAACAAACAGATAGCGCAATATTTCTTTGCGCAGCTTGAGAGCATCTTCTATTTTGGGAAGCTTTTCCTGATCCAATTCGATATTGAATAACCGGTATCGACCGCGGTTTTCCTTGTCTATTTCATAGGCAAGTTCACGGTCTCCCATGTCTTCTTCCGACTTGATGACGGCTGTTCCATCCGTCAAAATCTTCTTGACGGCCTCTATGCCTGCCACATCCTGGCCTTCCTTCATTCGAAAGGCGCAGACCAACTCATAGGTCTTCATTAAACTGTCCTCCTTATGGACTTAAAACTCGTCCCGCTTCAAGGTGCGGGAAAGGAGTCCGAACACCATATCCTGAAAGGGAATAACCGTCAAGCAATCA